>Ga0207709_10001480_pt1 | contig 16273 bp, 15 predicted proteins | sample KBSM34metaG_FD_184397 | JGI IMG/M metagenome (GOLD analysis project Ga0207709, IMG submission 184397) | Miscanthus rhizosphere microbial communities from Kellogg Biological Station, Michigan, USA - KBS M3-4 metaG (SPAdes) (version 2) | ecosystem: Host-associated > Plants > Roots > Rhizosphere >...
CGGCCCCACGCTGCTGCAGGATCTCTCCGACGGCCATTGGTTTAAGGACTGACGCGTTCGGTCCCGTTTCGGAGCGTGACCCACTCCTCATCGCGCACGTAGCCCACAGCGTCGTTCGAGCGCAGAATCGCGGTGTTCTCCGCCGATCCCCCGGTTCGGAATCGAGTGACGCCGTCGGCGGCCAAAGCCAGAATCGACGCTGCCTTAACCGCGGTGCCCAGACCGCGCCGGCGCCAGTCTCGATGCACCACGGTGAAGTCGGTTTCGGCATCCTTATCGTTTATGTCGACGAACGTCATCCCAACGAGATCGCCGTTCGGAAGGAAGGCTCCGAAAGCCCTCCTGAAGTCGGATGGCGAGGCGCTGGCGCGCGTGAGGGGTTCATGGTGCGTCGCCGCGCTGCCCGGATAATCGCCCGTGGTTGCGGCATCCAATTCGAGAACGGTGTCGACGTCGTCCGCGGTGAGTTCGCGAGTAATGCTTCCGGAGTCGGCTGTCAGCTTCCGCAAATGCTCGGGATCGATACGGGCGGAGTCGAGGTGTGCACCGAATGATCGAGCAACGACCACCCAGCCGCGCCCCTCGAGTTCTTCCCGCTCGGGGTCGTGAGCCGGCACCACTATCGATTCTCCCATGCCTCCGATCGTCGCACGGGCCGCGGCTCGTTCGTGATGCGCTGTCGGCGCTTACCGCGCCGCTGAAGACACCAAGACCTCACTGGTCAACCTCCATGTAGCGAGTCCGCCCTCTGGCGGGGAGCACGAAGGTGACGGATGTCGTCGAGCTCGTGCCCGGCGGCAGTTCACCGTGCGCAATCGAGAAGCGCCCTCTGAGCGCGCGGTTCGCTACTCGGCTCAGCGTCATCAAGGAGCGGCGTCCGCTGTTCGCCCCCGATGTGGTCGCACGACTGCACCCCCATAGGTCCCGAATGTTCTGGCCGAAAGACATGGGTGGCGTCCCGGCCGTGCTCGTTACGTTCGGATCGTTGCTGGGCCTCCAGCAACCGCGAGACGAAGGTACTCCACAGTGAAAACACCCATAGTGGGTCTCATTGCCTCCGTCGCTTCGATCGCACTGATCGTCGCAGCGGTTCCCGCATACGCGGTCGAAGACCCGAGCGACAGCGATCAGGTAGCCGGGCTCGTGACGTTCGTCATCGACTCACGCACGATCCGAGCCATCCCCCGATCCAGCACTGGGGGTGGTAAGTCCGGCCATTGTGGACTTCATCGGCGACGATGTGGTCGTCGCTCACAATGCGGGCTTCGACCTCCGCGTGATCCGCTACGCCTGCGCCCTCGACAGTATCGAATGGCCCGAGATGCGATTTCTCTGCACCCTGGTCATGGCTCGCCGCGCAATGGCGCTCCCGACCTACCGGTTGCCTTTCCTCGCCGAGACGCTGGGCATCTCATTCGATAATCACCATGACGCGCTCGCTGATGCGACAGTGGTCGTGGACGTTGCCGCGCGGCTGGCTAAGAAGCAGGAAGCGTCCGATCTGGTCGAGTTGGCGAGTTCTCTATGCGTCGCCATAGGTCGCATGGGCTCCGGCTTCTACCGAGGCAGCGTCACCACCAAGTGAACCAATGTTCTCGTCGTGGGCGACATCAATCCGACCGTGCTCCGACGCGGCTCTGCCGTCACCAGCAATGCGACCAAGGCGTTCGACCTGCAGGACAAAGATCAAGAGATCGAAATCATGACTGAGGACGATTTCCTCCGCTGCCTCGGCGGCGCGCCGAGGCGCTGCTCGCTGGATCGGAGAACTCGAACTGACGGCGAGTTTCATGACGTCAGCGGGAAGACCTGTGAGGTTGTACCTCCCGCGTGGATTGCACTCGACGTGTGCGGGGGACGACTGTCTCAAGCGCCGCCCCTGCAATGCAGCTCAACCGCCGCAGCCCACACCCGAAGGTGCCCTCCCCGACCCCTCGAACGGATCTCTCCCCGAAGCGCGTGAGCGTGAGCTACGCCCACCGAGCCCCGCTCCGAGCTCACCCGCGAGGAGGTCGATGAGAGCGTCCGCGTGCGTGAGCTGCGGGTGGTGCCCGGCGCCGGGCAGCGTCACGAGCTCGACGTGCGGGAGGGATGTGAGCTGAGCGACCCCATCGGCGGAGAGCGGGTCTTCGCTTCCCGTGATCACGCGCACGGGGCCGCGGAACCGTGCGAGAGCCGCACGGAGCCCTGCCCGCCACGGGGAGGAACCCGCGAGAGCCAGATGCTCGGCCACTCGCCCGGCGGTGCGATGCCGGAGGTCGCTGACGCTGGACTCGAGAGCGACAGCGCTCGCTGCCACGCCGGTGAGTCGTCGCGCCAAGCGGTCCGGATCGACGTGCCGCAATACAGCGCGGACGACCGGGCGCAGCCTCGCAACCGGCCCGGACGGGGCTTGGAGAAAGAACGGAGCGATGAGGGTGAGCGATCTCACCCTCTCCGGCAATCGATCGGCGGCAACCACCGCCGCCGCGGCGCCGATGGAATGCCCGATGAGGTCGGCGGGCTCCTCGCCCAGCACGACCGGCAGCCAACGCTCCCAGTCCTGCACGCCGGCGCCGCCGCTCAAGCCGAGCCCCGGAAGGTCCACGGCGCGTGCGCCGATGCCAGTCGCGACGTGCGCCCACGTGTCGACGTTGACCGGCAGGCCGGGGAGGATCAGCCGGTGCGATCCGGGTGCCCCGAGCTCGAACGTGCGCACGCCGCCCCTGTCGACGAACCGGCGATCGTCGGCGGTGGCGGCGCCGAAGCGATGCGCCGTCAGATGATCCGCCCAGCGCTCGAGAGACGTCAAGACGTCGGGCATCATTAGCCCGTGCCTCTCGGCGAACTCGATCGCAGAGCCGGTCGGGTAGCGGTCCGCCGACATGAATGTCAGCGTCTCGGGGTCCGCCTTCGTGACCCACTGCGGGAGACGGGCGATGACGCCGACGGGCATCCGCGACCGAGGAACCTTCCCGCCGATGTGCCGCCCGACGTGCGCGAGCAGATCGGCCAGGGGCGGGGTGGCGTCGTCGAGGACCCAGTACGCCATGTCCGCAGCATCCGGATCAACGGCAGCGGCAGCCATGAATGCCGCCAGGTAGTCGACGGTGAGCACCGGCAGGAACGTCGACTCGTCGCCAGGCAGTGCCGCGGTGGCGCCGTTCCAGATCTCCTCGACGGCGCTGGCCAGCCCGATGTGCTGGTCGGATTCCCCCGTCACGCTGTCGCCGATGAGGCTGGACGGGTTCACGACGGTCCAGGGAATCCCGCATTCCCCTGCGCGGGCCTGGAAGATCGCGTCGGACTCGACCTTCGAAGCCTCGTAAGCGCCGAGCTCCCGATAGGTGGCGTCGCGGTGCTCGTCCGACCACGGGACCATAGTGGGATCCTGCCCGCCCACGCGGTACCCCGAGATGTGGACGATCCGCTGCAGATGAGGGAGCCCGGTGGCGAACTCGATCAGCTTTTCGACGATGCCGACGTTTGCGCTGCGCGCCTCGTGGGCGGTCATCCCGAAACGGTATGACCCGGCGCAGTTGTGGATCTCGGTCACGGATTCGACCGTCAATGCGCCACTCTCGACGATATCCGGCGCATCGAAATCGACGATTATCGTGCGGATGCTTCGTGTCAGCCCGTGCGCGGTGAGCCAGCGTTCCACGCGCTCCGCGGACGCGGCGCTGCGGACAGCCGCCGTGACATCGGCGCCGGTTTCGGTGAGGGCTAGGATCAGATGCCGTCCGACCAGCCCGGATGCCCCGAAGACGAGGGCGTGCCGGGAGACCTCCTGTGCGGTCATCGCGTCACTCCAACGCTTTTGCAACGTTGGTCGATGAGCTCGGCGACGACGTCGACAGCCGCCTTCAGGGGCTCGGTGCTGCGCATGGCGCGAGAGACGATGACCGCGCCCTCGATCGTCGAGACGACGACGGTTGCCAGCGACCGGGCATCCTCGACGTCGATACCTTCGGACTCGAGCAGTGCTGTGGTCAAGGCGATCCACGACTCGAAAGCGGACACGCACGCCTGGCGCAGCCGCTCGCTCTCGGCGCCCATCTCCAGCGTCACGACCGACACCGGGCATCCCAGGCGGAAGTCGCTGCCGCTGACGATGTTCGCCAGCGCTTCGACAGCGGTGCGCACGGCCGCGGCCGGACTCTCTGCGGATGCCGCGGCCCCGGCGATGACGGCTTCGAACTGCTGCCTCGCAAGGTTGACCGCCGCGACCCCCAGCGCTTCCTTGCCCTCGGGGAAGTGGAAATAGACCGAGCCCTTAGGCGCAGCGGCATGCTCGATCACCGCGTTCAGGCCAGTGCCGCTGTAACCGCTGGTCTGGATGAGCTCGAGCATGGACTCCGCGAGCCGCGCCTTGGTGAGGTCTCCTTTGGATGTCATACAGCCATAATAGACCGGTCTATATATTAGACAAGCAGATGACTGCCCCTCCCCATCGCGACGTAGACTCGCGCGCACTGGTCGACCAGATCCACTCGATCGACGACCGCTACGTTGGCAAGATGATCGGTCTGCTCTCGCGGGACGACTACCGCGCACTGATGGCCGTCGTAGCCCGCTACCTCGACTTCGAGCTCTGAGACAAGACCCCCCGCGTTCATAGAGGACGCCTGGACGCCGCAGCTCTACGAAGAGACTGTCGCTGTTGAATCGTCACCCACATGACGCCGCTGGACAGCTCGCCGATTGCTGCCCCTCGCCATCGTCGGTCTCGGCACGGCGAGCGGTCACGGATCATTTGTCTCAAGCCCGTGGCTATCCATGATCGGTCGAATGTAGCTCAGACGGGATCGTCTGCAGGCGCGCTCAAAGCTCTACGGGTCGGAGCATGGCCTGCATGTCAGGGGTCGTCAGTAACTCGGTGTAGGCGGCAGCGGGCAGGGCGTTGATCATCAGGCGGCCGCTGACGTCGGCTTTGACGTACTCGACGGCGAGCAGGGCGATGACGGGGTTGGTTGTGAGGGTGGCTTGGTCTGTGGTGCGGTCACCGAACTCGGCAACGATGGCGTCGTTGTCATCAGCGACGACGACGGCGAGCCGCCTGCCGGAGAGGCGGAGCCTGGCGCTGGCTCCGCATTCGGCCATGTCGTAAGTGTGTGGACCGTCGAGGGCGCGGGTGCCGTAGATCGCGACGTGCGTTTCGATCCCTCGACCCGCGGCGGCTTCGAGGAGTGGGCCGAGCTCGTCGAGCTCTTCGTCCCATATGCCGGCGATTATCGCCGTCCGCGCCTCGGCGATGGTGCGTGCGAATGCTCGGACGATCGCATCGCGGCCGGTGAGTGACCACACGAGCCCCGCTTCCTGGTCGACGGGGAGTCGGTCGAGGGCAGCTTGTGCAACGTCGAGGTCGGCGAGGTGGCGGGCTCGGAGGTCGTCGAGCAGGGCGGTGTGGGAGACGGCGAGGTAGCGGACGGGCTCAGAGTGGTTGACGAGGACAGCGCCGCGGGTTTCGAGGCGCGCCAAGGTCTCGTACACCTTCGAGGCCGGCATGCCCGCGCGGCGCCCGACCTCGGCTCCGGTGAGTGCGGACTGGCCGACCAGCGCGGAGTACGCCTGCGCTTCGTACTGGGTGAAGCCCAGTCGGGTCAGCGCGGCGATCAACTCGGGGTCCGTGGCCATAGGGCTGATTCTACCGACTTGCGTCCGAACTACTACCACGGTAGTAATGGTGTTCCGTTCAAAGTACTACCCGAGTAGTGAAAGGCCTGTCATGCGCAAACTCATCAGCACCGGCTCCCCCTGGGAGGCCAAGGTCGGCTACTCCCGCGCCGTCGTCGTGGGCGACACCATCTACATCTCCGGCACAGCAGGTCAAGGCGAGGATGTCTACGCGCAGACCCGTGACGCGCTGTCCACGATCGAGACAGTCCTCACCGACAACGGATTCGCGTTGGCTGATGTGGTGCAGAGTCGCCTCGCGGTGTCCGACTTTGCTCACTGGGAGGATGCCGCCAGAGCGCATGGTGAGATCTACGGCGAGGTGCGCCCTGCGTTCTCACTCGTGCACGCCCTCCCGTTCGTCGACGACGCGATCCTGGTCGAGGTGGAGGCTGTGGCGGTCCGAGACCACCAATGACCACGGACGCGCCCCGCGGTGCGCGACTGTCGAGGGCCGCGGTCACGGTGCTCGCCGTCGCCGCCGGCGGCGCGATCGCCAACGATTATGCCCTCCAGCCCACGCTCACCCAGATCGCAGATGGCTTCGGGGCGCCGCTTGCACTGGTCACTGTCGTGTTATCGGCGGCGATGCTCGGCTATCTGCTCGGGCTCGCGCTCCTTGTGCCGCTGATCGACGTGCTCGCTCCCCGCCGGGTGATCCCGGCGCAGCTGGTCGTTCTCGCGCTTGCCTTGACGTTGGCGGCCGCGGCACCGAGCGCTGCGGTGCTGATTGGATGTTTCGTGCTCGTCGGTGCGGCGACAACCGTTGCCGCACAGGCGAGCGCCGTGGTCGGCAAGCACTCCGACACCCGGGATCGAGCGCACCGCATGGCCGCCGTCTCCGCCGGCATCTCCGCCGGCATCCTTCTCAGCCGCGTCGTCGGGGGTATCCTCACCGACTGGCTCGGATGGCGAGGCGCACTACTCTCGTTCGCCGCTTTCGTGGCGCTGTGCGCGCTCGCGCTCTATCCGCTCCTGCCCACGACGTCGCCGCAAAACCCGGCGGACTACTTCACAACCGTACGCGCGCTTCCGCGCCTGCTCCGCGATCTCCCCGAGCTGCGCCGCCCGAGCTTCGCGGGGATGCTGTGGTTCTTCGCATTCAATCTCATCTGGGTCGGCCTAGCCATCCGACTGGCCGCACCCCCGTACAACCTTGACGCCACGAGTATCGGGCTCTACAGCCTCGCAGGCATTCTCGGCCTCATCGTCACCCGCATCGCCGGTCGGCTCAGCGACCGGTACGGCCCCCGCGCGGTCATCCTCGCCGGCACCATCATCGCCACCGGCGCTGCGGTCGTCCTGATCCTCGCGCTGGGCACACCCGTCGTCACAGCCATCGCTCTTGCCATCTTCGACGCCGGATGCTTCGCCGCCCAAGTCGCCAACCAAGCTCGCGTCGTAAGCCTCGATCCCGAACGCGCGGGCGCCCTTGGAGCTACCTACCTCACCCTGTACTACGCCGCCGGCGCAGCTGGCACCCTCACGGCAGGATTCGTCATGACCAACGCGGGCTGGACCGCAACCGCTGCGACCGCGGCCATCACAGTCGGAGCGGCCGCTGCCCTCACATTCGCAACACGGCCACGCGCCGCATAAATGTCCAAACGGACATCCCGGGACATCTGATCGCGGAATTTGAGATGTTCGGCGGGAACCAACAACTACTGTAGGCGCCCGTCCGAGATGGCAGAGATCATCCGGATTCCACGCAAGTTGGTAACAAATACCTGGTCGGGGATCCGCGCGAAGTGGCGGATTCCTACACGTGCAGATCCAAGGAGGGCCCGCCCGTAGATTTCACCTGAGGGAATAGCACGCCGATCGCGGCCCAGGCCCCGCCGAGATCCCATCGATCGACACGCATCAAAGACTGTTCCGCGCACGAACTGGTCGGGTTAAGCACGCCGATGGTAATACCGGCTCCCAGGGCCCCGCCGAGAAATCAGGCGTCTTCCTCTGGCTCTCGCTCACGGCCCGGCAGCTCAAAAGTCCTGGCGTCGGCGCGCGACTGCTGCCGCTGCAACAGCGGCTCCCTCGTCAGCGCGGTCGACCGTCACAGTGAAGACCGAGTCACCCGTATGCACTTCGATCGCCGGTCCGCTCCTGACGATAAAGCCCACTCCGCGCGGTCCCACCCGGTAGCCAACTCCGCCCCACTGCGTGAACGAGGTCTCGACCGCGTGCGCGCCTGTGACGTTTGCCATCGAGATCGTCTTCCTCGGGATACCGAGCCATGACTTGACGCGGACCTCGCGCTCGTCAATCGCGACGTGCACGGATCCGAAAGCGATCGTCGACGCGGCGACGAGGAATCCGACGATGACAGTGGGGATGACCCCGGTTCCTGTAGCGGCGAGGATGACGGTCGCGACTACTGCGATCGTCGCAATCACGAGCATCAGCGGACTGATCGCCGACCCGACCCAGACAGCCGATTCCCCTACGCTCTCGTCGCTTTCCCGCAGGTCAGGCTGCGTTCGGGTTCGCGCCAATCCCCATGACGCTCGTCGACACTTGGCTCGAAGACCTTCGCCGCGAAGAGGAAGAGATTGCGGCCATCGTCCGGGAACGCTCCGCCGCTGGGCCGAGCACGCCACTGTCCGAGGTGGCGGAGCGGCTCGGTGTGAATCTCGATGAGCTATGAACATCGATCCTGATCTCATCCTGCGGTGAGGACCAACGTGAATGCCTGAGTCAGCCACGCGTCCGGCCGCCACCCAGCCCCGCGGAGTGGACGCGCTTGGGCACGACGTGGGGCGTCGACCCGGCGGGGCCTTAGCGGCGAGCTTCCATACCCAGGGGTAGTCGATCGAGGATCCTCTTGGGGCAGCGCACGCGGGACGGACCTGCGCGTGCGCTGACGAGGCCCCGCGTGCCAGGCTTTCACGCTGATGAAGCTGGGCCACACTGGATCCAGCAATGCCCCCGTTTATCACGTCACCATCGGGGCACTCGTGAGGAGGCGCGTCTCGATGGCCGAGAGTGAACACCGGTATCTCTACGAACGCCTCGGCGACCATGACTTCCAGCAGCTTGTGAACGCTCTGCTCGTCCGCGAGTACCCGGGCTTTACACCCATGGCACTCCGACAGTCAGATGGAGGGCGCGACGGCATCCAGACCGAAGACCCTGCCAAGCTGGTCGTCTACCAGACGAAGTGGTCCCTTCGCGGGAAAGAGAAGGACCCCGTGAAATGGCTCGAGCAAACCATGCGCGGCGAGGAAGATAACCTCCGCCGGCTGGCGGCCAGGGGGTACGGACAGTACCGGCTTGTCACGAACATCCCGAGCACGGCCAAGCCGAAGGTCGGCACTTACGACCGGCTGGACGCCATCCTCCAGGCCGCCGCATCCGATTTCGGTTTTGACGAGATGAGCTGCGTGTGGAGGGAACGCCTGAATCCTTGGGTGGACAACGCGCCGACGGAGCTCAAATGGGCGTACGCAGATATGCTCGCGGGCTGGGATCTGGTCCGCTACCTCATCACCGAGAGCATCGGGCCGGCCGCTGCCCGAGGCCACCGGGATGTGATCCGCAACGTCGTCTCGACGCAGTGGGATGACGACAAGCGTCTCAAGTTCAGCCAGGCGGATGTCGACAGAGAGCTTGTCGCTGATCTCTTTGTGGACGTGACCGCCGACCGCGTCCATTCCCCTAATCGTGCGAGGGGACCGATCCAGCCCGCCACGCCCGTAGGCGGCGCCGCGAAGTATCTACTCAGCACTTCTGCGCCATTCACTCTCGTTCGCGGGGCACCGGGCCAAGGCAAGTCGACCCTGTCGCAATACGTGTGCCAGACCTATCGGAACGCATTCATGCCGGAAGGTGACCGCTCCGCCGCGCTGCCCGAAGTTCGCAACCCTCGTTTCCCGCTCCGCGTCGACCTCAGCGACTATTCCCTGTGGCTGGAGGGCGTCGACGTGTGGAACTCGGCAGATACCGCGACTCGAACGGTGCGCCGGAGGAAGAAGGGAGATCAGGGGACACTGGACCACTTTCTCGCTGATCTGATGGCTCACGACAGCGGCGGTCTCGCAATCGGCGTCAAGGCTGTGCAGGACATCTTCGACCGTGTGCCGAGCATTGTGTTCCTCGACGGGCTCGACGAGGTCGGTAGCCCTGTCCTTCGCCAAACAGTCGTGAACGAGATCGACAACTTTGTCAGTCGAACCCGCTCATACTCGCAGACCACCAGGGTGATCGTCACGACCCGGCCCAGCGCGGGAGAACTCGCCGAACCATCACACGATCGATTCGAAGCAATCGCCCTCAACCAACTCGCCGACGATCAACGACGAACGTACCTGCGCCGGTGGTGCAGCGTCCGCGGAATCCACGGCAAAGACGGCCGCGACCTCCGCAAGAGCTTCACAGAGAAGAGCAAAGAGCCCTATATCGAGGAACTCGCAGGCAACCCGATGCAGCTGACCATCCTGCTCGATCTCCTGCACGAGCAAGGAGCAGCGACTCCAACCCAGCGCACCGAGCTCTACGACAAATACGTCGATCTGCTCCTCGCCCGCGAGGCGAACAAGAACCCTAAAGCCGTTCGCGAGCATCGCTCCGAGCTCATGGAAATCATCCCGTTCCTCGGCTGGTACCTTCATGCGCACACAGAGGACTCTTCCATCGACGGACGAATGACCGTCGCTGAGTTGAAAGCCGCGATGCTCCACTTCCAGCGCGTCTACGGCAAACCTGAGTCTGTCGTCGACGCACTGTTCGTCGGCGCGAGCGAACGCCTTTGGGCGCTCACCAGCAAGACCGTCGATGTCTACGAATTCGAAGTGCTTTCACTGCGCGAGTACTTCGCGGCCCGTTTCCTCTTCAACAACGCGGGCGAGGACGACCGCCGATTCGACTCAGCCATCGTTCTCAGAGAGCTCCTCCGCCGCCCCTACTGGCTCAACACAGCACGCTTCTACGGAGGCAACGCACACGGCAACGACATCTACACACTCACCGCCGGTATCGAGGAAGAACTTCACGTGACCAACGCGCCCGCACCCTTCCTCACCGCATGGGCACTCCTCATCGACGGCGTTTTCCAGCAGCGCCCACGAGAAGCCCGGAAAGTCCTCACCGCGGTCTGCTCCGATCAGGGTATCTCAGTCCTCCTCTCTGCCCTTGATCGTCGCGACATACCCCCCTTGCGGACCATCCCAGCACCCCTCGAAGATGGCCCCGACCCCACGTGGTCACGGCTCACCAGCCGCATTCAGGAAAACCCCTACGACGCGGCGAACACCACACGGGTACGAGCTCTCCGCGACCTCCTCCCGTTGAGGGGCGCCTTCGACCAGTGGTGGTACGAACAGTTCACCGCCGCCATCGGAACTCCACTTGAACGCGCATGGCTGCAAATCGGAGCGGACTGCGAAGCTGGCGCCGGGCGCCCCTGCGATAGAGACGACGTCACGCTCACTGATGGCGGAGCGCAACTCCTCCTCGACACCGGTCTCGTCGCGCCCTCAGGGAGCGCTCTCGAAACCGCACTTCTCCAGGCAGTTCTTGACGGCGAATGCCCCTCCGTCACATCCATCCGCTCGACGCCGGCACAGATCGCAGTGGCGCTTTCACCCTCTGCGTTCTTCACAGCGTCACGGTCCGGGTTCACCGCGCAAAGCGAACCGGAGAAGCGACGTCGTGCCGCGGCGATCACCCGTCTACGCCGATCAGCGCCGCCATACGCCGCCATTGCCGAACACAGATCCTTCATCGTGCGTCAGCACGGGAACACCACTCCATGGGTTGAGACTGCGTCCGCTCTGTTTGAACATTCTGGGGCGTGCTGGCTCGCCTCCGAGATCGCGATCATCGGCGCGGCATCGCCGTTCTCGCTGTCGTACGTCCACCGACCCGGAACGTCCGCGTTCGGAGCACGCGCTCACCCTTCAGAACTGCTTGCCCAGCTGCGGCGCAATAGCAACAACCTCGTCTGGTGGCACGAATACCTCGGAGCCGAGGCCGACGATCTCGGCAAGGCATCGTGGGCGTTGGCCCTCTGGTGCGTCGCGTCCACAACCGTCCTCAGCAGCCTCCTCCCGACCCTCGACCGCACGGTCCGGGCGCTACCCGAACGCCGCCGACGGACGCTGCTCCGCGCAGCCGAGCAGATCACCAAGTTCGGATGGTTGCGGGGACGCGACTTCACGGCAACTACCGAGTCCGGCGACCTGACTCGCCTGATCCAACTGAGGAACGCCACCGCACAACCGACATCGGCTATCGAACCAATGCAGGAGATGACCACGCCCCCCATCCTCCCATCCCTGCTCAGCGTCGCGCGCGCTGGGCAATGGCTAAAAGTAGATTCGGCGCACGTCTACCGCTGACGACGGGAGTACCCCGCATGTGGCGCCCCGCCGCCTCCCAGGCAACCTGCGGGATCCGCAAACGTAGACCCGGTCCGTCTGTCCAGTTGGCCCGCAAGCGGGTGATCCCCCAATCGGGCATCGCTCGAATGAGGTCGCTCGTGGGCGGGGCCTACCGGGCCATGATGATCACGTCCTGCGTCGCGGTTGCGACCGCGACTCCGTCCTTGACGATCCAGGCCTGGACCCAGTGCGCACCGGCGAAGTTGCTGGTCTCGTCGATGACAGGGCCGCGCTTGAGGATTTCCCCGCGGAACTGCTGGCGGCTTGCTGCCTCCTGACCGGCGTTGCGGACCTTCCAGTACACGTCGTACGGTTCCAGCACCGTGCAGCCGGCGATCTCGAACCGGAGCGAGCGGCCGATGGGCACCAGGTTCCCATGCGCGCTCATGGGGCGGAATCGACCGCGGGCCTTCTTCGTCGGCGAGATCCGGCCAACAATATGGAACGTGTGGTCGGGGGTGCGACGCTCGGGGTACCCGAACCGCTCCGTAATGGTGAGCTCCCCTGGGACCATCTGGTGCTCGTAAGTCGGCGTCACGGGGCTGGCGGCGGCAGCCAGCGTCAGCGACGAGCTGGATGTGCTGGCGCCGAACGATTCCCCGAACAGCCTCCGCCACTTCTCCACACTCTCCGAGGCCTCGGCGTCAAGTGCTGCGCGCGCAAGCCGCGCCCAGGTCTTCAGCTGGCTCTTCAGGTTGTCGAAACCGGTCTGAGTCAGTCGGTCTGCGAGGTTCTGACCGATCCGGTCATCCACCCACGGCGGCGCGGAGAGCGGATCGAGGTAGTCGCGGAGGTCCTCGAGCAGCGAGGTGAACGTCGTTGCGACGTTCCCGTAGTCGTCGATGCCGGCGAAGCTCTTTACCCGCTCCGCAAGCAGGGCAGCGAGAACAACAGACGGGCAGTTGATGGAACTGCGGTCGCGAAGCCACTTGACGAGGCGGACGACGCGGACGAGGTGCCCGTTCGTGGTGCGCTTCTGGTCGTTGAACCAGTCCGTGAAGGCGGTCGGGTCCTGCCGGATGAACTCGTTGTCGATGCGATGGGTGATGTAAGTCTGGCCGTCGGCGCGCTCGATGAACGGGACGACGTCGATGTGGAAGTCATTGGCGAACCGAATGGTCACGCACCGTTTCCCGAGATCCGTCTTGTCGACGTAGCGCGGCACAGCGTCGAGCGCCTTCTTGAGTTCGAGGGTGTACTTCTTCGGTTCCCACTCGACTTGCTCCACCATCGGCAGGAGAACGTCCGCGTCGAAGTCATTCCCGGAGAGAGGCTTGATGATGGTGCCGTGTGCGTAAGATCCCTGCGGGATGACATCGCCGTCCAGCTTTTCGCTGAGGATCGTGCTGTCTTCGAGCGCGTTATCGAGGGACGAAACCCGCGTGTGCAGCAGATCCAGTCGTGTCTGATTGAGGTTGACGTGGTCACGAAGGAAGGCGTTGAACTCCTTGATACGTGCGGTCATTCGACGACCTCCATCGCCGCCTCGTAGGTATCGTCGCTGAGCTGGTAGACGACCAGCGACGGATGGGCAGCGCGCATGCGGTGGCGACCCATCGTGACGGCAGCGGGTGCCGGCACCGACGCCACCACGTGAAGTCGGCGGACGTCAGGCAGATCGGTCTCGATCTGTGCCAGGGCCACACGCCACACGGCACCGAAGGCCTCCAGGGCTGCCCGGGAGCTGATGAGGTCAGGGTTGGGCGTCTGGGCGACGGGCGAGATGGTGATTCTCGGAAGCGTTGTCAGCATCGCAGGGAGACGGGACTCCTTCACCGGCGAAGTCACCTCGACGATGACGAGGGCCTCGTCCGTCGGCGCCGCCCCCACGGCAAGAGCGACGTCAAAGTCGAGTGATGAGTCGGCGTCGTCCCAGGCCCATGCCGTGACGTCATCGGACCGCTTCCGTCGGAACAAGCGAGTCTCGGTCTTGTCGTCGAACTTCGAGCCGAGGTAGACGAGCGAAGGGATGGGAGCGAGCGCGAAGATGCTGACAGCGTCCATGTGACCCGCCGTGACAGCCTCGGCGACCCGGCTTGCTAATCGGTCGATCTCCGACCGGTGCGCCGCCCACGCCCAACCGTCGTCGGGATTGCCCGGCAGGTGGAGCGAGAATGCGCCGTTGCGAGTGTCGTCGCCCATCCCCGTGTACCCCTCGGAACGGAGCGCTTCGGCGACCTGGGCGAGGGAGACCGGCGCCGCGGTGCCTCGGATGTCGGCGCTCACCGTCACGACCGACGTCGGGCGGAGGGTGGCGAAGTCGGTGACTTCTCGAACTCGTCGCTCGTGCTGCCGCTTCTTGTCGGCCAGCAACTCCACGGTGTACTTGTCGCGGTAGTTCCTGTCGTCGATGCGCTTGTGACAGGGGTAGCAGAGCAATAGAAGGTTCTCCTCGAACGCTCTCTCGCTCGCGTCCAGGTCGGATTCACCGCGCGGCGCGTTTTCTCCGGGGTTGGCAGCGATGATGTGCGCAATCTGCCCGACCGGGATCGCATGCCAGGACCAGTCGTCGCCATCGAGAAGATAGGTGGCGCACAACACGCACCGTCCTGCTGCCTTCGCCCACACCCGGATCCGCGTGGTCTCCGGAACGTCCTTGCGCTTGACCTTAGTGTCGCGCGTCGCGACTTCACTCACCACTGTCGTCATTCATGCGCACCTCCACGAGCGCACCGAAGCAATGAGCTGCGAGTCGCGTCATCTTGACGTCCTCGCGCAGGGCACTAGGGTGGAGCGCACCAGTCACGCCACATTATGGTGCCCTCAACCCCGACCCGCTCACCCAGATCTCGGGGTTGTCGTGCTTCGGGGGACCCATAGTACATACGGGTACCGACATCGGATAGCGCCACAAGCGCTAGCGGTTACACCGTTGTGATTCTCCGGATGGTCACGTGAGCTGTCAGTGCGGACCCGGCTCGACAGAATCCATGGCCTTGCGGCCCCGCGACTTCGGTCCTTGCGGAGGTCTGCCTCTCCGGTGCGCTAGAGAGCACCACCTCCCCAAAGGCGCACGGGTGGTGGTGTGTCAACGCACGTGAGCCGATGGCGTTCCCAACAGCGCCACTACGTCCCAATGTCGAAGTCGCCGTCCACATACTCGGCGTGATCGACGCGAGGCGACGAGCGCACGAGATCTCCGAGTTCGGTCTCAGCAGAGATGACTAAACGGCCCTCAACAGTGAAGTCAGACTGCGAGTCCTCCAGGGCGGACCCGTCCGGGCTCTGGGCCGCAACCGCCACGGCGACACTCTCATCGAACTCGATTCGGCACGAGTAGGAAACGACGTCGTCGACGACTCCAGCTGACTCGATGCTGATGGTGAACAGCGCGCCGTTCCAATCGGTCGTCCCCGCGTTTGCGCCGAGTATTGGGTTTCGGCGTTCGGTGGCTGCGGCCGCAATCTCTGGTCGAGCTGCATAACCGCGCATTCGACGACGGCCGCGGCCAGATCTGTCGGGCTGAGGCCCGAAGCCAGCTGCATGGCGACGAGCAAGCGCGCCGACTTCCATCGGTGGCCAACTCGACTCGATAGGGCGAATCGAGTGCAGGAATCGGATTGGTTCGCCCCTTGGCAAGAACCTGCGACGCCCGATGCCGGGCGGCCATGAGTGCTTGATTTACGTCGAGGTCCCAGAGAAGCTCATACTGCTCCTCGGTGTCTGCGGCCGCGAGCACGATTGCCGACCTGCCAACGTCGCCGCTCTGAAGACTGGGCTCTCGAGATTGGTCTGAACGGCCACGATTCCGATGACCGTATGCCGGTCGCCATTCGGGTGGAAGAAGCTGACTGATACGCAAGGAAGTCGACGTACCGAGCGGTGCGCGTTTGACCCGTCCGCTTCGATTTCCGACGACGGGACCCTGAACGCACACACGCGCTCATCGGTGAGTTCACCTGGACGGCTGGCACCCACTGAACCCGCGCAAATGCCAAGTGCTCGCAAACCACGCTCGGAACGCTGCCATCCCGGCGTGGAACCGCCACGCCACTCAACTACCCGAAATGTCCATATGGACATCACGTGGACATTTCACCCGCGAAATGGACGTCTCAGAAAAGTCCCTACGCCTTACCCGAAGTCCCCCGGCGCCATGTCCGTGAAGCGCGAGAAGTGGCCCTGGAAGGCGACGGTGATCGTGTCGGTCGGGCCGTTACGGTGCTTGGCGACGATCAGGTCGGCCTCGCCGGCGCGGGGGCTGTCCTTCTCGTAGGCCGCCTCGCGGTGCAGCAGCA
>Ga0207709_10001489_pt1 | contig 16174 bp, 16 predicted proteins | sample KBSM34metaG_FD_184397 | JGI IMG/M metagenome (GOLD analysis project Ga0207709, IMG submission 184397) | Miscanthus rhizosphere microbial communities from Kellogg Biological Station, Michigan, USA - KBS M3-4 metaG (SPAdes) (version 2) | ecosystem: Host-associated > Plants > Roots > Rhizosphere >...
CCGTCGAGATCGATCTCGACGGGGCGCTCTGGACCGTTCCCGCTGCGCGGATGAAGCGGCGCATCGATGGCAAGCAACATGGCGATCCGCATTTGGTGCCGCTGCCCGAGCAGGCTGTGGAGTTGCTGCACAAGCTGCACCCCATTACGGGTCATGGCGCGCTTGTCTTCCCGGGCGAGCGCAGTCATGAAAGGCCGATCTCGGATAACACCCTGCGCGCAGCGCTTCTGACCTTAGGGTACGGGCCGACCGTGCAGACGGTGCATGGCTTCCGGGCGACAGCCCGGACCCTGCTGGCGGAAATACTGGAGATCGACCCCTTGGTGATCGAGGCCCAATTGGCGCACGCCGTGAAGGACGCTAATGGGCGTGCCTACAACCGGACGCAGTACCTCAAGCAGCGCACCGTGATGCTCCAGCGGTGGGCGGACTATCTAGACGTGCTGGCGACCAAGGCGGGTTCCTCCGCGGTTGAGTTGAAAGTAGCCGCGTGAGAACGGCCCTCATCGGGTGTTGGTACAGCTTTCCTGATCTGCTGCGGTAGAGCCCCGCCGACGACCGTTCTTTGTCGAGGGCGTCACGCATCGCCGCTGCGGGAAGCGGCCCTTCGCCAATCTGTTCCAAGGGGCGAACATCAGCTTCCTGGCACTGTAGCGAATGGGAAGTCTCGGCCGAGACTGTGTGAAAACGCTGCCGTCATGCTGATCTCTTGAAAGGCGACCTCTCAGATCGCGCCACGATCGACGATTGAGGCTTAGGGAATGGTTTGACCACCCACGAAAACACGGCCGTCGCACGTTTTCACACAGCCTCGGCCAGAAGCGGACAACGGAGAAAATGAGAAGCAGTCGCTCAACGCCGAGTTGGGCGGCGACGTAGCGGTCCGCCTTGAGCGAAGTGTTAGGCGATTGGATGCAAGCTCCAGTCATGGCCCACCTTGTAGAGACGAAAAGGTCCTAAGTTAATGACGAGCCTTTTGCTTGAAATGTCGAACACATGTGCTGACTCGTCTTTTAATGCCACATGTTTGTAGGTACCGAGATACCTGCTCGAATTTTTTACCTCAATTTGCTCATAATTGGAAATGAGCTCGTACACATGAACCCCATCAGTCGTAAAAATCGGCTGATCTCCGAGAGTGAGGCCCCCAGCATGCGGCCAGTTGAGAATTTCCAAATAGTGCATAAATCTTCTCTCTATAAGACTACCGTTTGACATGAGCGGCGGGCCAAAGACTGCTTGACGGAAGGCTAGGCATCAGTCTTACCATTTTTGGAGTGCGCATCCTTGTTTCGACGCTTGATCCGAAGTGCAGTGATGATTATTTGAACCACTGCCCTTCTTCTGTAAACGGTAGAAAAATCTTTGTGACAAATATACCGGTGACTATCGAAGAATCGATAGTCAGTCGTTCTCGATGAAATGCTGCATTGAATCCGCTTCTGAGGCCTAACGCTTGATTTAAGCCGCCCACTTTAGCGGGGCGGCTTAAATGATTGGTTAGAAGGAATTAGTAAGTGGTGTACAAACTACTCACGCAAACACCACAAACCCCACGCCCGATTTCGGCGCACTTACTCCGGGCCTCTTGCTCAGCGGCGCAAGCGAACTTGTTTCCAGCGCTATCTGAGGATGCCATCTTCTCGCAGAGTGACAACGATTGAGAGGTGCACTTGTACTCTGAGTTTGGAGGATTAAAACGACCGAGAAATAGATGAAGCTCCTCGGTTTCCTTGTGCTTCTTGAGGGTGTACGAATCCATATCTTTTCCTTCTAGCGTAATGTCGATCGCACCAACCCGCAGGTCATATTGGCGCCTGCGGTATAAATCGGCGGGGCCAATGCTTGCCAAGGGGCTTGCAACCTAGCTTTGCGGCATGTGACCTGCATGAAATAACAGTGCCCACTTCGGCCATGAAACCCCGCCCCTCCTGTGTTGCGCGCAACACGGTTGTTGGATCGGTCTGCGAATGAATTTGTTACAAACACTATAGCCTGAGAACTGAGCAGGCCTATGTTTTGTGGGGGGCGAATGTTCACGAAATGGCACGGTTTGCGGCATCCGCGAGACATGGGAAGGGCGGAGGCCGAGGGGTTTCCGGCCATGCCGGTCAATGAGCGGCGGGCACCGGCATTCGTACAGTACAAGAGGTGCTCGGGCATTCGACGTGAGTACGACCGAGGTTTAGACCTAGGTCCTGAAAGTCGCTGCAGGAGGCACCACCAGCCCGTTGGATGTCCAGGTCTTGAACCCGCCATCTTGCTGAGAGCAGCTTTGCGATTCTTATCCGGAAGGCGGCTCAGGTCGGGAGCACCTGTTCCCCGCGAGGGGGAGTAGTCACGGGGGCTGTCCGCTCGCGTGAAGGATGCGCTGCCCCGACGGCTTGCCAAGGGCAGTCTCTCGCCGTCCGTGCGGCTCGGTCCGGCCTATCGAATCAAGTCGTGCGCCCGTCTATGCGCTCCGCGATCCACGATTGCACGGCGCTCTCTGGCCACGTCGCGGTGCGTTGCCCGGCTTTGACCGAGTGCGGAAAGATACCCCTGCGCATCTGCTCGTAGATGGTCGACCTGCGCAGGCCAGTGAGGCGCTCGACTTCAGGCAGTCGCAGCAGCCTGTCGGAGGCGCGCTTTGCCGTCTGCATCGACGGGACCGTTGCGTCACCGCGAAGGAGCGTGAGCGCCTCCTGCAGCAGGTACGCCGCTTGCAGGGCAGGGTCAGCAGCGGCGCGTGCGCTCGGTTCGTGGTGGTTGGTCTTGGCTCGCATGGGCATTGCCTTTCGGTTTTTCCGCAACGCGTCCAATGCCGTTGTGGGACGTCCGTAGGTTGCCGGGCAAGTCTGCTGAGGCCAACTCGCCATAGCGATGCGAGGCGCACTGCGGCGAAGGCGCGGGAATCGGGGAAGGGCGTTCAGCGCATGGCGAGCGGTCATGCTCTCTGGCCGAAGCGGGTGTATGGCCGATTCCTCTCAATGACTTTCCTTCTTCCTTTCCAGCAGGAACGCCTTGCGCTCCGCCCGTGCCTCGGCGACTTGCTTCAGCTCGGTGTAGGACTTTGCGTGAAGAACCCCTCCGCTGGGGTTCTTCACGTTCGGGTTCATGACCACGGCGAAGTAGGTGGGCGGCGACTTGGGCCCTGCATTGCGAAAAATCTGCACCCGCATGCCGCTGTGCACATACTCTTCGACGACTTGGTCACGGTCCGAGGATTCTGAGTGCGGTATCTGTGCCTTCACATGAGGCGCACCGTCTTCCGCGGCGATCGGGTAGACGTGCAACTCCAGAACCTGGGCATTCAACCCCACCTGAATTGCCGATTGCAGTGCGGCCCTGGTGGCCTCCGCGCCCTGGCCCGCGAGCGGGTTCATCTCGATGAGAACGTGCGCAAGGATTCGGCGGTTTTCGGCCATGTTGGTGGGTTCCGATCGTTTCTGCGACGTTGTGGTGATGTGGTGATTGGGGGTGGAGGGGATGGGCTTCATTCCGGCCACCAAAGCGGCCGTTCCGGCTGCGCCGCTTCGGTACGCAACGCGTCGGCCAGTTCATGCACAGGATCCTTGAGGCTGTTTCGTACGAGTGCGATCCATACGCGCATTGCGTCGTCCTCGGGTTGATCGCCGGCGATCCCCTCTAGGCGCGACAGCACATTCAGGGCACTGTGATAGGTCGCCAGGGACTGGCCAACCGCGACGGCGCGAGGCAGTTGATTCGCCCGCGCCTCGCGGCGCTGGGCACGCGCCTGTTCTGCCGCCAGCGCAATGCTGTGCGCCAGGGCCGCTTCCCGCTCCTGCTTTCGTTGGATGACGGCTTCTTCGGCCAGCAGCTTGGACCTGAGTGCTTCGGCTTCCGGGAATGCGATCAGGGCGCGCGTGATCTCCGGGAGCTGTTGCTCCAACTGCTCACGACTGCCTGTCCATTGACGGGCGATGACGTGCCAGTCTCTCTCCAGCTTCAGCTTGTAGCTGTCGAGGGGCTTGTACTCATCTCGATGAAAGAGGAAATCCTGGCGCCTGGGTTGCGCAATCTTCTCCACCTGTTCGGAGAAGTTCAGCCTGATGGCGCCGCCCGCGCGCCGGATCTCAACCGTGTTCGATGCGTCTCCCCGGCCAGCGACGACCTGGCAGCCTCCGGCGATCAGTCCCCGGATGAGCGCTTCGTGGAAACGGAGAATCCAATCGATGTGGGCCAGGGTCGCGGTGATGCGCAGGCAACCGCTGCCGGCGACGTACCGGCCCGTGGTCATCCTGTGGCTCGACATGCCGCCGAAGAAGGGCTTGCGCAGTCGCCTGGCTTCTTCCGCCTGCACCGCCAACTTCGCCTCATCGCGCTCGATGGACTGAAAAAAGCGAGCGGTCTTCGCCACCAGCGGGTGGCAATGGTCGAGTGAGGGCGGTACATCAATGGGCTGCAGCACAACTGCGTCCCTGGCCCGGGAAAACGCTTGCTGGACCTGCTGAATCCTCGTGGCGTCGGAGGAGCGGGCCGCCGTGGTGTCTTTCTCCGGCAGGTGGATTTCGTGATCGACGTCGGAAGGCGGCAGCGGGGCCTGCACACAGATCTTGCCGGCCGCGAGACGGGTCCAATAGCCAACTGGTGGAACAGGGATGTTGTATCGGCGGCAGAGCTTGGAGAGTCCGACATCGGACAGGCCGAGATTCGGCCCCAGATGGCGAAGCGGTGTCTGCCAGACCAAGGCATACAGTTCGGATCGTTTCACGCACATCTCCATCGTCAGACAAAACGAAGGCTCCCGGCCAAACCGATGAGCGTCGCCGAGCCGTCGCCGGCGGGGTGGGCTGTTGACGCAGACGCTCAAGAGCACACTGGCGCTGGCGGAGCTGCCGGCGCTTGATCACCCGACCATGGCCGAGGCCGAAGATCCTGTTGTTTGCGGAACTCGGGCTGCCCTTATTCGCGAAGGCCCCACTCTCCGGCGGGACGCCCGGCCAGTTTCGGCTTCGACCTTCGCGTGGCGAACGGCATAGTCGAGCAGGTCTAGCACTGCTGGGGTCGCTCACGCCGGCCATGGGCGTGGAAGGCCACGAGGTAGAAACAGGCCGCCAATATCAATGGCATCCACAGGTACATGTTGCTGTCGTACTTGAGCAATGTCGACGCCGCCATGGCTGACGCCGTCAATGCGGGGAACAGGCCGAGCTTTCGCAAGTCGCCTGTGAGCAGGCCGACCCGCCCATCGAAGATGTCCCATCGGTGGCGGTACTGCAGCAGCGCATATTCCAGCGTCGCCTTGTCGTAGCTGCCGAACTGGGTCAGGAAGTCTGCATCGGCCTGAATGTCGAGCTTGATGCGCGCGAGCAGCCCGGGAAACCGTTGCCTGCGATGACGCCAGAGCAGATGCCCCACATTGAAGGTGGCGGTCAGCAGATAAGCCAGTCCAAACAGGAGCATGACGGTATAGAGCGGGGAGACGCTGGCAGCGAGCTTTTGCGAAGGCCATGCGTGCCGCCCCCATGCGGCACTCAGCAGTAGTGCCATGGTGGCCAAGTAGCCGCAGAGGATCGCCCTTTCCAGGCGACGCATTTGCGCAGAGGGCTGAAACGCGCTGTCTTCGCGCTGAACCAGCGTCATTTCCTGCAGCAACGAGAACAGTGGATCGAGAGAGTCGGGCTTGAGCATCGATTTTGAGTGGGCGAATCAGTTCGTCGAAATATCCGGCGAATGTCATTCTGGCTGACGCAGGGCGTCTCCGGCCGTGGCGGTGATGGCCGGCCGCGCTGTCGTGCTTGCGCATCGAGCCACCCCTGGCGTCTCGCCCCTCTGGGCTTCCATCGTTCCCTCGCGCCGCTCGGCTGACGCCTTCGGCCCGGTTCGCTGATCCGGGCCTGCGCGCTTCGCTTGCGTGGTGTCGGCGACGAAGGCGGCCATTGCCTGTCCAGCCATCTTTCCTTCCCTCATCACCTTGTCCGCGACCGTAGCGCGCGCCGGGGCGCCGTCAAGGCGCGCCAGGCCGTGTCCTCGCCTTCGGCTGCGGGCCGCACCAGCCCTCGCGCTTCTTCCTTGACGGCGCCCCGGCGCGCGCTCCTTGGGCCGCGGGCGATGAACTCAGGAAAGACGGTGGCAACGAGGCCAACCGGGTTCTTCGTGCCGACCCCACCGAATGTCATCGCTCGCTGCCTTGTCCGTGCATGTTCGACAGGCACGAGTAGCACATCGCCATCCAGCACGCGGACGCGAGCCCGCACGGCAGCACATGGCTGCCGCACTGCATGCGTCGAGTCGCATCGCCAGTTCGCTGCTCGATCAGGTTGCGGAGTTCACTCCCACGTTCGGGCAAGGCTCGACTCGCGTCGGCACCTGCTTGTCTGAGGAAAGAGGCGATCCTGAAGTCGAACCGGACTGGCTGGAGGGAACCTCCATCGGGCGACTAGTGTGACCTACAAGATGAAGAAATCGCGCGTCGGATTGCCTCTGAAAATGAGCGGCTGAATTTCATTTTCGGAATGATTGAGAGTGCAGAGGGGCTCTAGCGCGAATGCACTCGCGTGCGGACGTATGAAGCGCGGAATCACCGCGAAGGGAATCGAAGCTGCGTATCTTTTGAGGTCGAGTCGGAAGTTGGAAGACTTCCGTCGGTCTCAAGTAGCGGTTTCGGGGTCGAGGCTGCTGTCAGACAGCTTCCTCTTGGCGTATCGGAGCGACCACTACTTGCATGGTCGTAAAGTCCGCAATGGGCGCCAAGCCGTCACGTGGGTGCTGACTCAATGCCTTTCGGCGCGACGGTTGCTCCACCAATGCCATTCCGCCGAAGTGCTTCGTGTACGAACCCGGATGCCTTGCAGCTCTCGACAAATTGATGAAGCAGCGACGCCGCCAGCGCGCCTCGCGCAGAGGGAAGGCCCATGGCTTGCTGAATGATCATGAAGCGCTCGGGCAGAAGGCGCAGGCCTTCGATGCGATGTGCATCGTATTCAAGCTGCTGCTTGACGCCCGCCGCTACAGCGTGGCCTCCTTCGATGAACATATCCACGACGCCAGGAGACGTCGGGCTTCGAATCAGTTCCGCCTTCTGGAGGGTACGGGTCAGGTACAGGTCATAGGCGCTGCCTTTGCCGACAACGACGCTTACGCCCGGTTGCTCGACGTCCTGATGCGTCCGAAACGATGATTCATTGCGGACGAGATAGCAACCCTCGATGAGAACGTAGGGCGCAGTGAACTGAACTCCTTGGGAGCGCAATGGGTCGATGGCAAAGAACCCGACGTCGGCTCTCGCGTTGGCTACAGCATCGACAGCCTTGCCCGCGCCATCGAAGACCAGGAGTTCGAGAGGAACTTCCAGGCGTGCAGCGAGCGCACGAGCCAAGTCCACAGAGACGCCGGTGGGCTCATTGCCTGCGTCTTGACGGGCCAGTATGGGATTGCCGAGATTGATGGTTGCTCGGAGGACTCCCGTTGGAGCAAGTGCTTCGACGTCATGCGCAGAGTAGTGCACCGATAGACCTCATTGTTTTGGGGACCAATCCGCGCTGACGAAGACCTGGCCGTCCATCAGACGTCGCGCGCTACGGCTCATGAGGGCCTTGGTCACTGCCCAGGTCCCATCCTGCTCCGCGGCATCGGCGCCGACCTTCAGCGTGCCCGAGGGGTGGCCGAATCGAACTTCGTCGCGGCGGCCGCCACCGAGAACGCGAGACACCAAGGTGCCCGGGATTGCCGCGGCAACTGCGATCGCGACGGCTCCAGTGCCGGTCATGGCATGGTGGAGTTTGCCCATCGAGAAGATGCGGGCGCACAGGTCCATGTCGCTAGAACTCACGTCCTTGCCGCTGGATGCCGTGTATCCGGTTGGCCGTGCAACGAAAGCCAGCTTCGGCGTGTGTGGGCGCTTTTCAGTGGCCTCGGCTGCCGTGGCCGCCAGGCCCATGGCCACGGTCGCATTTGCGCGAATGGCTTCGGCCTTCGCCAGCAGTTCGGCATCCGTGTTGACGCGAGGCTGCAGTTCCGACCCGCTCAAGCCCAGGGTGACGGCGTCGACGAAGATGGTCGGGTTGCCTGCATTGATGAGGGTGGCCTCGACGACGCCCACTCCGGGCACGTCGAGCTTGTCAATCATGTTCCCGGTGGGAAACATCGCACCGCCTTCGCCGTCTTCGTCCGCGCCGGGTTCCAGGAACTCGAGCTTGATTTCGGCCGCAGGGAAGGTCACTCCGTCGAGTTCGAAGTCGCCGGTCTCCTGGACCTGGCCGTCGCACATGGGGACGTGCGCGATGATTTTCTTCTGGATGTTGGCCTGCCAGATGCGCACGATGGCGATGCCGTTCTCTGGTGCTGAAACCAGGCCACGCTCGATTGCGAAGGGTCCGACCGCAGAGGTCAGGTTGCCGCAGTTGCCGCTCCAGTCGACGACAGGCGATTCGATGGCAACCGCGCCAAACAGGTAGTCCACATCGCAGTCTGGGCGAGCGCTCGGGCCGACGATGACGACCTTGCTCGTGCTCGAGGTCGCGCCGCCCATTCCGTCGATTTGCTTGCCGTACGGGTCGGGACTTCCCGTGACGCGCAGCATCAGCGCGTCGCGCGCCGCGCCAGGCTGGCGAGCGGGCGCCGGGAGGTCATCCGGCGTGAAGAAGACGCCCTTGCTTGTGCCGCCGCGCATATAGGTTGCACGAATGCCAATCTGCTTGCTCATGAGGTAATTTCTTTCGATGAATGAGTAAACGCAACGCACACGGGGCTTCCGGTGGAGGTCAGCGGTTCGACTTGGGAGGGGCCGGAGACACGGACGATGGAATCGGCGTCTTCGTTTGCGACGCAAAGTGCGTTGGTGCCGGGAAGAGGTGTAATGAAGCGAGGCACCGCGCCCAGAGCCCTGGTCCAGGTCGGCGAGCTCAGCGCCCCGTCCGTCGCGTCAACCTCGTAGCAGACCACGCTGCCGTGCCCGCGGTTGCTGACGAACAGTTGGCATTCGTCGCGGGGGAGAACGATGCCTGCTCCTGTGTTCTCGCCGACGAAGGAGTCGGGGACCGTCGTCGTGCGACGCACCGGCTCCAACCGACCGGTAGCCGCGTCGAATCGGGCCGTCAGCACTTGGCTCGATAGCTCCAGTACGACCCACGCCACGGCGCCGTCAGACCGAAACACCAGATGGCGAGGACCGCTGCCAGGCGCCACTTCGAGCGTTGCTATGAGTTGCAGCGCACCGGTGTCCTCGTCGAGTGCGAGGGTGTGGACTGCGTCGGCGCCTTTGTCTGGGACCAGGAGCCAGCGACCGGAGGGGTGCAGCACGATCTGATGCGGATGCGCGCCCTGCTGTTGGGTCTTGTGAGGGCCTGCTTTGGCCGGCAACTCAAGAAGATGAGCCATCGGTCCTATTGAACCGTTCTCCTCAACCGGCAAGCTCGCGACGCTGCCGGTGGCGTAGTTCGCCACCAGAACCCAGCGATTGCCGGCGCTCTGTGCCAGATGCACCGGATTCGTACCACCCGTGGCTCGTGTACCGAGCCCGAACAGTCGGCCATCGACGTCGATTTTGAAGCTGCTGACTTCGCTTCCGTCCCCGTGGACGCAATGAAGCACGCCCCGTGCCTCGTCGATGAGGAGAAAGGAGGGGTTGTGGCCCGCAGGAACTGTCCACCGATGGGTCCATTTCCCTGCGCTCGAAACATCGAAGACCTCGACCCCTCGTCCGCGCGCCCGTCTAAGTGCGGTCGTCCGACAACCGACGTACGCCCGAAAGGCGACATCGCAAGAATCGGAATGCGGATACGTCTCCATCGTTTGACCTGCCGTTGGATTGCATTATATGATTATTTTCGACAAAACAGCAATAGTGATGCCTTTCCTTCCACCTCTTTGGAGACAAAACCATGAGCCATCTCTCTCGACGCGCGCTGCTGCAGGCAGGCGCCGCCGTCCTCCCCCTCGGCTTCGCCGGCCTTAGCTTTTCCCAGGACAAGTTCCCCAGCAAACCCGTCACGCTCATCGTTCCGCAGCCAGCCGGGGGCGACGCCGACGTGGTCTGCCGAAGCATCCAGACGAAGATGCAAGAGGTGTTGGGCCAGGCAGTCATCATTGACAACCGGGCCGGCGCAGGAGGAAACATCGGGACGGCCCTGGGCGCCAAGGCCGCACCGGACGGCTACACGGTCACCTTCGTGAATCAGGGCACCATGGCTCTGAACCCGAACCTCTACCCCAGCACGGGCTACAAGGTCGACAGCTTTGCCCCGGTGACCTGGCTGACTTCCATCGACCTGGTCATCGTCGCGCACCCCTCCGTCCCGGCGAACAACTTGAAGGAATTCCTGGAGTTGACCAAGAAGGAACCGGGGAAATTCACGTATGGCACGGCAGGCAACGGCAGCGCGAACCATCTGGCGGGCGAGATGCTCAAGTCGATGGCCAAGGTCGACATCACCCATGTGCCGTACAAAGGCGGCGCGCCGGCCATCGTTGCGTTGCTGGGGGGTGAAATCAGCACGGTCGTCGCTTTCCCGCTGGCGGCACTGCCGCACGTCAAGGCAGGCAAGCTCAAGGCGCTGGCAGTGACCGGCAAGAAGCGTTCGAAGGCGCTCCCGGACGTCCCCACCGTGGCCGAGAGCGGTGTCAGCGGCTATGAGTTCTCGTCCTGGATGGGGCTGACTGTTCCAAAGGGCACGCCGGACGCTGTCATCCAGAGAATCCATGTGGCCGCATCTGCAGCGCTCAAAGAGAAAGAGGTCGTCGAGAAGCTGTTGGCTGGGATGACCGAGCCGGTCGCGGCCGGACCCAAGGAATTTGGCGAGCTGATTCAGCGAGAAGGCGACCGCTGGTCCAGGCTCATTAAGCAATACGGCATGAAGATTGATTGACCATCGGCACGATGTTCAGGAGTCCGCTGGCCTAGACTACAAGGAATGTCCTCGGCGAATGAAGCGGCCTCGGCCCCGGAACTGACCTCCCTGCAGCAGCGCGTCGCCAGGGAAATCGTGGCACTCGTGCGCCGGGACAACCGTGTTTCCGGCGACCATCTCCCTGAGATTCAGTTAGCCCAGCACATCGGCACCTCACGGTCGCCGATTCAAGCGGCACTTCGTCACCTGGCCCAACTGGGTGTCCTCCAGCAGGACGCCAATCGGGGCTTCTTTCTCAGCGTCGATGCCAAAGACTGGGATGGGTCGGTGGCCGGTCTTTTGGCGACCGACGACCCCCTGTACCTGCGCATTGCCAACGACCGCCAGTCCGACCGCTTGGCCGACGAGGTGACCGAGGCTGACCTGATGCGTCGCTATGGCGTCGCCCGAAGCACCCTCCGCAAAGTCTTGTCTCGGATTTCCGAGGAGGGCTGGATTGAGCAGAGCATGGGGCACGGCTGGCGGTTCCTGTCCATGATTGATTCGCCGGACGCCTACGAAGAGAGCTACCTTTTCCGGCAGTCCATCGAGCCGGGGGCCATCCTGGGGCCATCCTTTGCGTTCGTCTCTTCGGAACTGAAGCAACTGCGCCGCGAGCAGCAGCGCATCGTGGACGGCGGGTTCCAGACGATGACCCCCATTGAGCTGTTCGAGGCGAACAGCCATTTTCACGAGACGATTGCCGAGTGGGGGCACAACCGGTTCGTCCTGCAGTCGGTCCGGCGTATCAACCAACTGCGCCGGCTGGTGGAGTACCGCCAGGCGTCAAAGCGCACCCCACGACACACCCAAGCGTCCGAACACCTGGCGATCCTGGACGCCATCGAACGCCAGGACTTCATGCAGGCCGCCAACTTGATGCGGGCTCACCTCAACGGTGCGCGGCGCGGCAAGCTGCTGGACCCCAGCGTCTTCTCCGAAGCAGCCTAAGGGCTGAAATCCAGTAAACCGCCAGGCCGGACAGGCCCCGGTGGCGCAGCTGCGTTCGCGCGTGGCCGTCGCGCGCTCAACAACCCGTTGCCTCCTGCCTGGGTTTACCCTCGACTATGATTGTTGAAATTGATTAGAAAATACAAAATGGGCGACAATGGCAAACCGTCGGAATTGCGCCTGCCCCACAACCCGAATGAAGGAGACATTCCGTGAGCACCATCAAGTCCATCCTGCGCCGCGCCGCGTTGGCTAGCGTGCTGGCTACCGTACTGTCGGCTCAAGCCTTGGAGACTGTTCGATTCATGGCGCCAGGTTCGCCCGGCGGCGGCTACGACCAGACTGCCCGAACCCTCGGGAAAGCGTTGCAGGACGCCGGCGCCGCGAAGAGCGTCGTGTATGACAACAAGAACGGCGCCGGCGGTACGCTGGGCTTGGCGCAGTTCGCCAACGGTTCAAAGGGCGACGTGAACGCGCTGTGCGTGATGGGCGCCATCATGGTGACGGGAATCGTGCAGAACAAGCCGCAAATCACGCTGGCCAACGCGACGCCTATCGCGCGGCTCTTCACCGAGTACAACGTCATCGCCGTTCGCAAGGATTCGCCGTACAAGACCTTTGCCGACTTGATGGCGGACTTCAAGAAGAACCCCGGCTCGGTGAAGTGGGGCGGCGGCTCCAAGGGTTCAGTCGATCACATCGGTACCGCTGAGCTTGCGGCCGCCGCAGGGGTCCCCGTCGCCAAGGTGAACTACATCCCGTTCGGCGGTGGCGGTGAGGTGGTCTCCGCAACGCTCGGTGGCCACATTTCCGCCATCGGCGGGGGCTACGCCGAGCTCGCCAAATACATCGAGTCGGGTCAGTTCCGCGTACTGGCGGTGGGCTCGCCCACCCGTATCCCGGGGGTGGATGCACCGACGTTGAAAGAGGCTGGCTACAACATGGAGATCGGGAACTGGCGCGGGGTCTACGGCGCCGCCAATCTGACGCCCGCTCAGCGCAAGGAATTGACCGACGCCGTCATTGCCGCGACGAAGACCAAGGTCTGGCAAGAAGCGCTGAAGACCAATGCCTGGTCGCCCAGCGTCATGACCGGCGATGACTTCTCCAAATTTGTCGACGAGGAGCACAACCGGCTTCGCACCGTCATGACCAATGTCGGGCTGATTTGAATACTTCAGCACCGCCCCTCGCCCCAACAAAGGAAAAGCAGATGAATGCCACCCCCCAGATCAAGCAGCTTCCCGTGGCAAACCGGGCGGTGCGTTATGTCTCCATCGCCGACGTGGCCGGCGTGGACCAGCTTCCTTTCTCGTTCCGTATCCTGCTGGAGAACCTCCTGCGTCAGGCTGCGACGCGCGGCGTGGACACCCAAGCCGAAATCGATGCGCTTCTCGGTCGCAAGATTGGCGCCGGCTTGAGCTTCTACCCGACTCGTGTGTATGGCCAGGACATCCTTGGGCAAGTGATGTTGGTCGACATGGCCGGCATGCGCGACGCAGTAGCCGAGGCCGGCGGCGATGCCTCGCAAGTTGGCCCCAGGGTGCCGGTCGACGTCATCATCGACCACTCGCTTCAGGTGGACAGTTGGGCGTCTCCGATTGCGCGCAAAGTCAACCTGGAGCGCGAATACCAACGCAATGCCGAGCGGTTCGCCTTTCTACGTTGGTGCAGCAGCAGCTTCGAAGGTGTACGAATCGTGCCTCCGGGCAAGGGCATCATGCACCAGATACACCTCGAGTACATCGGCAAGGTGGTTTGGACCGAAAAGGACGGCCAGGGCGAACTGGCGATTCCTGACACCTGCGTCGGCACGGACAGCCACACGCCGATGATCAACGGCCTCGGTGTGTTGGGCTGGGGCGTCGGCGGCATCGAAGCCGAAGCTGTCATGGTCGGCAAGCCCGTCGCTCTGGCGCTTCCAGAAGTGGTCGGCATCGAGGTCAAGGGCAAGCTGCGTGAAGGCGTTCTTCCCACCGACCTGGTCCTCGCCATCACGCAGCGCATGCGCGCACTCGGAGTTGTCGGGAAGTTCGTCGAGTTCTTCGGCAACGGATTGGAGGCCCTGTCCCTGGGTGACCGCGGGATGATTGCCAACATGGCGCCGGAGTACGGAGCGACTGCCGTGTACTTTCCCATTGACGAGCGCACGATGGACTATCTGCGCGTGACGGGGCGCGAGGACGCGCAGGTGGAACTCGTGGAGGCTTACGCCAAGGCGCAAAAGCTCTGGCGCAGCGCCGAAACGCCCGCACCTGTTTTCGACGCCGTCGTGACCATCGACCTCGATGAAATTCGCCCGTGCTTGGCCGGCCCCCGGAACCCCGAGGACCATCTGCCGCTGGAGACAGTGCCCAGCGCGTTCGTGAAGCACTATCAGGAGATTGCCGGTCGGCCCCTCGACCCCGAGCATGTCGCCCCCGTGAAGGGCGAGCAGTTCTCCCTGCACGATGGCGACGTGCTCATTGCAGCCATCACCAGCTGCACGAACACAGCCAACCCCGTAAACATGATGGCCGCAGGCCTCGTCGCGAAGAAGGCTGTGGCACTGGGCCTCAAGGCAAAGCCGTGGGTGAAGACATCTCTGGTGCCAGGCAGCCATGTGACGGCCGCCGTGCTTGAAAAAGCCGGGCTGCAGCAGTCGCTTGATGCGCTCGGCTTCCATGTTGCCGGCTTCGGCTGCACGACCTGCAATGGCGGCTCCGGTCCACTTCCGGAGCACTTGGTGGAGGCCATCGAAGCAGAAAAACTGGTCGGTACCGCAGTGCTCTCCGGCAACCGCAACTTCGAGGGCCGCATCCATCCCAATGTTCGGGCCGCCTACCTCGGTTCGCCGGCACTGGTGGTGGTCTATGCGCTTACCGGCACCTTGTCGGTCGATGTGACCAAGGAGCCCATCGGAACCGGAAGCAACGGTCAACCTGTGTACTTGCGCAACATCTGGCCCACTTCAGCCGAGATCGCAGCGGCAGTCGACGGGGCGTACGAGCCGGAAATCTTCCGCCAGAAATACTCGGACCTGTTCGAAGGGGGCGAGCCATGGGATGCTCTGGCCGGCGAGCGAAGCGAGCGGTTCCCTTGGAATGACGCCAGCACCTACATCCTCCAGCCCCCTTATTTCGAAGGGCTCTCGCGCGAAGCTGCTCCCGTTCAGGACATCACAGGAATGCGGCCTTTGGTCATCCTCGGTGATTCAGTGACGACAGACCACATCTCTCCTTCCGGGGCCATCAGCCTCGGGACGCCCGCCGCCGACTTCCTCCTGTCGAGGGGCGTCGAACGCCGCGATTTCAACAACTACACGACGCGCCGTGGAAATCATGACGTGGCCGTACGCGCTACGTTCGCAAACATCCGCTTGCGCAACCGCATCGTTCCTGGCGTCGAAGGGGGCGAGACGAAGCTCATGCCTGAGGGCAAGCAGATGCGGGTCTTCGAAGCGGCGAAAGAGTATCTGCGTCGCGAGGTGCCACTTGCTGTTATCGCCGGCAGGAACTATGGGTGCGGCTCGTCCCGCGACTGGGCCGCGAAGGGCGTTGCATTGCTTGGAGTGAAGGCAGTGATTGCCGAGAGCTTCGAGCGCATCCACAGGACCAACCTGGTGGGCATGGGCGTGCTGCCGCTGCAGTTTGAGCCAGGCACCACGGCGGAATCGTTGAACCTGGACGGCAGCGAAACCATCGACGTACCAGCGCTCGCTCAGCACCTCGAGGTCTCCGGCCGCATTGAGGCCATCGTGCGCCGCATCAACGGAACCACCACGACCGTCCCGCTCATCATCCGTCTCGACACTGAAGAGGACGTGGACTACTGGCGTCACGGCGGCATCCTGCCGCTGGTGTGGCGTGACTATGTGTCCGGCAAGTCCGAAGAGCATGTGTCTCATTCGGCAAAACGGCTGCAGCCGGAAATCGGAGGACCCCAGCACGAGCTGCCCGACGCCATGCCGGGCAGTGACGTGCCCAGTGCAAGCCAAGGCGCAACTCTGGGCTGACCTGGCAGGAAGGCCTTCTGCCCTTCCTTTCCCTCCCTCTCGAAGCAAGCCCGCTGACCTCTTGTGCGTGACGGCCATGTTGCCGCTGCACCGGCGCCTGGGTATCAATCCACCGCACGCGCAGCGCATTGACTGGAAGCCAGAACGCATGGAGGCCGCTCCGATTGGCGACATTTCCATTCTGTGAGACAGATGTGCGGCGACTGGTTACAGCGGACTCTCGCCGCTCAGATGTACAGCAATCATCGTGGCTCGGGGAGCTTCATGGCACCGGCTGATGGTCCGCTTCACTTCAGCCCGGGCACGCCAAACAGCTCGGTCGCCCAATCAGAGAACGCTCGCATCGCCGGCGAAAGAAAAGTGTGATGGGGGTACAGAAGCGATACTGGCACAGACTCGG
>Ga0207709_10001491_pt1 | contig 16169 bp, 8 predicted proteins | sample KBSM34metaG_FD_184397 | JGI IMG/M metagenome (GOLD analysis project Ga0207709, IMG submission 184397) | Miscanthus rhizosphere microbial communities from Kellogg Biological Station, Michigan, USA - KBS M3-4 metaG (SPAdes) (version 2) | ecosystem: Host-associated > Plants > Roots > Rhizosphere >...
GGCCTGGCCCGCAGCCCAGGGCGGTGAGTTCGTCGAAGCGCTGGGTGACGATGGTGCGTTGCAGGATATCGGCCAGGAACTGGGCGAAATACGGGCTGCGGGCCAGGCCGCCGTCAATCGACAACTGGTCGGTGACGTTGAGGTGATCGTCCATCGCCGTGATCACTTCGGCGCTGCGCAGGGCCACGCCTTCCAGTACCGCCTGGCACAGGTCCTGGCGAGTGGTGGCGGCGTTCATGCCGATCCATACCGCCCCGGCACTGCGGTCCCAGTGCGGGCAGGCAAGCCCGGACAAGGCCGGGACAAACGCCAGCTCGCGGGAAATCGCCGGTGGCTGATCGAAGGCTGCCAGTTCCGAGAAATCGCTGAACAGGCCCAGGCGCCCGGCCCATTCCACTGCGGCGCTGGCGTCGTACACGCCACCGTCCATGGCATACACCGGTTTGCCGTCGGCCTGCCAGGCGACGGTGGCCAGCAGGCCTTTCTCCGGGGCGCGAATGATCTGTTCGCCTGTGACTGTCAGGGCGAAGGCGCCGGTGCCGAAGGTGATCTTGGCGTCCCCCGGCTCCCGGCAGCCGTGACCGTACAGCGAGGCTTGCTGGTCGACCACCGAGGCGCTGATGGGGGGCTGGCCGATGCGTCCGAAGTCGCCGACCGTGGCGCGGATTTCCGGCAGGGCCTGCATGGGCACGCCGAACAGCTGGCACAACTGCGGGTCCCACTGGCCGGTGGCGAGATTCATCAGCGAGGTGCGCGAGGCGGTGGTGATGTCAGTGGCGTAGACCCCGGTCAGGCGATCGAGAAAGTAGGCATCGGTGGTGCCCAGGCGCAGGCGGCCGGCACTCAGGGCGGCCTGTGCCGCCGGCAGGTTGTCGACGATCCAGGCCAGCTTGCTGGCGGAGAAGTAGGCATCCAGGGGCAGCCCGGCCCGCTCCAGGGTCAGGGCTTCGGCGCCGCTGGCGCGCAGTTCTTCGATGCGCGCGGCGCTGCGGTTGTCCTGCCAGACGATCACCGGCGACAGCGGCGCGCCACTGACGGCGTCCCAGGCCAGGCAACTTTCACCCTGGTTGGCCAGGCCGATGGCGTCGACCCGGCCGGTGGCTTCCAGGCAGCGTTGCAGGTTGGCCAGCAGCTCCAGCGGGTCGTGTTCGACCCAGCCCGGGCGCGGGTGATGCTGCTGGTGGCGCAGCGCCAGTTGGATATCGGCACGGCCTTGCATGTCCACGACCAGTACGCGGGTGCTGGTGGTGCCCTGGTCAAGTGCGGCTATTCGCATGGTCATTTCTCTTGTTGTGGGACGGCCTGGTCGATGCAGATGTCCAGTTGGTCGAAATGTTCCGGCAGGTGCAGGTCCTTGATGGGGATCAGCAGGCGCCGTTCCGGCAGTACCGAGACCGGTCGGCTCCAGAGCTCCAGGCCCTGGGCGCGGACCCGCAGGGTGCCACTGACCGCCTGGCTGACCCGCAACTGGATGTGCGCCAGGCCCGCCAGTTCGCCGCGCACCAGGCGGCCCGGCACGCCGAGCTTGATCGGGGCGGCGTACTTCAGGGTCAGGGCGTCATTGGCATCGGGTAGCTGGCCGCTCAGGGCCAGGGCCATCAGGCTGCCGATGCGCCGCCCTTCGCGGTAGGACCAGCCGGCCGTCTCGATCGGCCGCAGCAGGTTGCCGGCGGCAAAGTAGGCCGGGTCCGAACAGCGGCCGTACTGGTCGATCTTCGGCCCCCCGCTGCCATTGTCCAGTTGCAGGTGGCTCAGGCGCACCAGGCTCGACTCCGGGGTGAACTGGCCGGTGAGCAGCACGCCGTCGCAGGAAATGTCGCGAACCTGGCCATCGGCCAGGCGCACCCGGGCCGACTCCACCCGGCCACACCCATTGATCGCCAGCAGCTCGGCGCCAAAGTGCATGGGGATGCCCAGCAACCTTGGGAACACCGACAGCGGCCAGCGGGTGGTGGCTCGTTTATTGGCTTCCAGCACCGCCACCGGACGGATACCGGCGCGTCGGCAACTGAGTACGGCAGACAGGCTGACCAGTTCGGTGCCGATGATCAGGGGCCGCTCGAAAGGCTTGAGGTGCTGCACATAGAGGAAGTTCTGCAAGGCCCCGGTGTTGATCACCCCCACCGGGCGGTCGCCGGACAGCAGGCGTGCCGAGCGCGGGGTTTCCCGGGCGCCGGTGGCGATCAGCACCTTCTGTGCCTGGATCTGCCGTGGCCCGTCTGGAGTGGCCAGGCGCAACAGGCCGCCGGGTTCCAGGCTGACCACCGTGTGTCGCAGCAGCAGGATCACGCCGGCTTTCAGCGCGGCTTCGACATTGCGCCGGGCATAGGCCGGGCCGCTGAGAAGGCGCTGGTACTCGCGCATGCCGAAGGGCGGGTGGGCACAGTGCCGGGGAATGCCGCCGGCTTCGCTTTCACGTTCGATGACAATCACCGGGCCGATACCCTGGCGCCGCAGTTCGATGGCCGCGGCCAGGCCCGCCGGGCCGCTGCCGATAATGGCCGCTTCGGCCTGAAGAAGTTCAGTGCTGTTCATGGCAACGACCTGTGGCAAGAGGGACGGCCAGTTGGCTGGCGCTGAGTTCGGCGACCTGGGCCGAGCAATAGAAACCCTGGCAGCGGCCCATGCAGGCGCGGGTGCGGCGCTTGAGCCCGCCCAGGTCGCCAGGTGGCAGGGGGCTGTGCAGGGCGCTTTCTATTTCGCGCCGGGTCACCAGTTCGCAATGGCAGACGATTTCGCCATAGCCGGGGCGCTGCCAGTCGCGGGGCAAGTGCTCCGCCAGATTGGGCATCTGTGGCCAGACCGGTTCGCGCACCGGCTGGTGCTGGCGGCGCTGGCTGTACAGGCCGTAGACATGCCGGGCAATACCCAGGGCGGCGGTGAGCCCGGTGGAGCGGATGCCGCCGACGGTGATCCAGTGCCGGGCGTGGTCGGCCTGGATCCGGTACTCCTTCTTTTCGCTGGCGGGGCGCAGCCCGGCGTAGGTGGCGGTGACCGGCATCCCGGCGAGGGCGGGAATCCGCTCCACGGCGGCATCGATCAGGCTTTGCAGGGTCGGGCCGTCGAGCCCCGCATGCACGCGGTCCTCCTGTTCTTCGGCGGTGGGGCCCACCAGCAGGTTGCCGTACACCGTGCGGGTCAGGACTATGCCCTTGGTGCGCTCGTTGGGTACCGGCAGGACGATGCGCTCCAGCAGTGTGGCCGCGGCCTTGTCGAAGACCACGAACTGGCCCTTGCGCGGCATGATGCGAAATTCGCTGTGGCCCAGCAGGTTGTGTTCCAGGGTGTCGCCGAACAGCCCGGCGCAGTTGATCACCTGGGCGCTGCGCAGGGTGCCCCGGTTGGTGTGCAGGGTCCAGGCGTCGCCATCGAACTGGCCTTGCTGCACCTCGCATTGCAACTGTACGCGGGCGCCATGGGCCATGGCCTGCTGCAGGTAACCCAGGGGGGCGGACCAGGGGTCGATCAGGTGCTCGTCGGGGACCAGTACCGCGCCCACGGCGTGATTGGCCAGGTGCGGCTCCAGGGCGAGGATCTCGCTGCGTTCCAGCAGGCGAACGTTGTCTACCCCATTGGCCTGGGCCTGGGCGAGGATCCCCGGCAGCCTGGCCTGGTCCTCGGCGTTCCAGGCCACTACCAGCGCGCCACTCTTGAGCAGTGGCAGGTTCATGGCCGAGTGGATTTCCAGGTATTCCTGGTAGCCGGCCTGCATGCACTGCAGTTCCAGGCTGCCACTGGGGGCGTCGAAGCCGGTGTGCAGGATGGCGCTGTTGGCCTTGCTGGCGCCGGAGAGAATGTCGCTGCCCTTTTCCAGCAGCACCACCCGTGCGCCTTCGAGGGCGAAGCGCCGGGCCATGGCGCAACCGACGACCCCGCCACCGACGATGGCCACATCGAAAGTCACATTGTTCGGATAAAGTTCGGTCATATAAATGCCTGTTTCCTGCGGTAACACCCAAGGATCTGTGCAGGAATCAAAGCATAATGTGGGCCATGATTGTTGTTTTTATTTTCTATTCGGTCATATATCGGTCATTTGGTTGTGGTTTTCGGTGATAGCCATCACCTGTGGCAACGGCCCTGGTTCAGGGCTGTGGCACCAGATGTACCTCCACGCCCGCTTTCTCCAGGGCCGCCAGCAGCTCCGGGCCGGGCTGGCGGTCGATCACCAGGCGGTCTATGCGCTCCAGCGGGAACACCTTGAACAGGCCGCGGCGTTCCAGCTTCGAGGAATCGGCGATCACCGTCAGCTGGCGGGCCTGGGCAATCATGGCGCGGGCCACTTCGGCTTCTTCGATGGAGAAGTCCATGGCGCCGTCTTCATTCAGCGCGCCAATGGTGATCACCGCGTGCTCGGCGTTGAAACGGGTGATCTGTTCCAGGGCCAGGGTGCCGACGTTCTGTGTCGAGTCGGGGCGATATTCACCACCGATCATGAACACCCGATTGCCCGACTCGCCAATGCAGCCGGCAATCGGCAGGGAGTTGGTGATCACCGTCAGGCGGGTGTGCTGCGCCAGTTCCCGAGCGAAGAACAGGGTGGTGGTGCCGGTATCGATGAAGATGCTGTCGCCCGCGCAGAACAGGCCGGCGGCGTAGCGGCCGATGGCGCGCTTCTCCTGGGCGTGTTCGTTCATGCGGGTCTGGAAGGTGTTTTCGTGCTCGCCGGTAGGGGGCAGGGCCGCGCCACCGTGGAACTTGGTGACCAGGCCGCTTTCCGCCAGGTCGCTGAGGTCGCGGCGGATGGTTTCCTGGGACGTGGCAGTGATGCGCGCCAGCTCTTCCACAGAAATCCGCTCCCGTTGCCGCAGGAGTTCGAGAATGTGCTGTCGTCGTTCGTTGGGGCGCATGGTGTTTTCCGTTTAGTGGTACTTCGCCACACAAATGGGCATTTTTTGTTACTTACGCACACTCCTGGTTCAGGAATGTGCTGATTCGGTCAAATTCGATGGAAAAGTTAAGCATTTACTTGCACGTTTCACAATGGCCTGCAGTCATGGGGTTGGCTCAAGACCCACGACAGGTCGAGCCAATGTTGCGAAGGTGTATTGACCGAAATATGGTTGTTTCAAAGTAAAAACCACAACTAATACACATTGTGGCACGGGATGTGCCCTGTGTTTCATCACCTGGTTCATCGTTCTCCTTGGCGATGAGTGACCAGAGCTGGCCTCGACAAGAACTTCCCCGGCGGGGGAAACCTATAAATGACGCTCAGAGAGATGAACCCACATGGCTGAATTTGGAAACTACGTCATTTACCTGATCATGCTCGGCGCCGTGATCGGCGCCCTGTCATCCATCATCAAGCCCGAGAGCGGGCTGGGTAAGGAGTTCGTCAACGGTATCCACTCCATCGGCCCGGTGTTCCTGGCCCAGGCCGGGATCATGGTGGCGATTCCCTACCTGTCCCAGGGCATTTCCCACGCCCTGGGGCCGTTCTTCAACGCCCTGGGTTCGGATGTCTCCATCGCGGCGCTGTCGATCATTGCCGTGGACATGGGCGGCTACCAGCTGGCCAACGCCCTGACCGCCAACCGTGACCTGTGGATTACCGCAATGCTGGTGGGCTACACCTCCGGGGCGACCATCGTCTACCTGATCCCGGTGGGCCTGACCATGCTCGAGCGCAAGGACCACAAGTACCTGGCCCTGGGTGCCATGGCCGGGCTGATCAGCATTCCGTTCGCGGTGCTGATGTCGCTGCTGATCATCACCGCTACCCACCTGCCGGTGCGGGACATCGTTTCCACCAACTCCGAGGCGCTGTACTACCTGTCCCTGGGCTTCGTCGACATGCTCAAGCTGCTGGCGCCGCTGTTCGTGTTCTGCTTCCTGCTGGCGGCGGGGCTGCGCTACCGGCCGCAGATGATGGTCAGGGGCTTCCTGGTGTTCGGCAAGATCATGGACGCGGCGATCAAGCTGATCCTGGCCCTGAGCATCGTCGAGCACTTCACCAAGTTCTTCAGCATCAACTTCGGCGGCTGGGGCTTCGACCCGATGTTCGCCGACGAAAAGGAGCTGTTCCGGGCCATCGAGATCGCCGGCTACATCGGCATCATGCTCGCCGGTACCTTCCCCATCTGCTACCTGTTCCAGCGCTACTGCAAGAAGCCCATGGAACTGCTGGGGCGCCATCTGAACCTGTCCAGCACCGGTGCCGCGGGGTTCATCATGGTGTTTGCCAACATCATCGCCACCTTCCACCTGTTCAAGCACATGACCGCCCGCGACAAGGTGCTGTGCGTGGCCCTGGGGGTCTGCGCCCAGGCACTGATCGGCGACCACCTGGCCTTCACTGCGAACTTCCAGCCAAGCCTGATCCTGCCGATTCTGCTCGGCAAACTGTTTGGCGGCCTGCTGGCGGTGGCGATCGCCATCCGCATCTCGGTGCCGGCCGCCCAGCGCTATGAGCTGCAAGAGCAGGAACAGGCGGCCGCCTTTGCCCTGCAACCTGCGCGGGCCTGACGGCCCGCATCACCTATCCCTGAGATCGAGGTAACGATGCGCAAGATTTTCCTGGCCTGCCCCTACAGCCATTCCGAGCCGGCCGTCATCAACGAGCGTTTTCTCCAATGCAACCAGGTCGCGGCGCAGATACTGGAAGCCGGCCATGCGGTGTTCAGCCAGGTGAGCATGTCCCACCCGATCAACCTGTGCCTGGCGGGCAAGGACAATGCCGCCATCGGCAAGCTCTGGGCGCCGGTGGATGCGCTGTACATGGCGATGATGGAGGAGCTGATCGTGCTCGACCTGCCGGGCTGGAAGGACAGTGGCGGGATCAAGCGCGAGATCGAGGTGTTCGAAACGTCCGGGCGGCGGGTCAGCCTGTGGTCGCAAGTCAGCCACGAGTTTGTCTGAAACCCTGGCCGTGCCCGTCGTCGCCTGCGCCGGGTACGGCCCCGCTCTGAACTGACGACAGCCTGCGCACAGGGTAAACTTGCCCCCCTGCGCAGGAGCAACCATGAACTATCGTCACGCCTTCCACGCCGGTAATCACGCCGACGTCTTCAAACACCTGACCCTGACCCGCCTCATCGCCCTGATGTCGCGCAAGGAGCAGCCGTTCGCCTACCTCGACAGCCACGCCGGTATCGGCCTGTATGACCTCAAGGGCGACCAGGCCACGCGCACCGGCGAGTACCTGGAAGGCATCGCCCGCCTGTGGGGCGACGAGGACCTGCCGGCGCTGACCGCCGATTACATGCAGGTGCTGCACAAGATGAACCCCGATGGCGAGTTGCGTTACTACCCGGGCTCGCCGGAACTGGCTAGGCGCCTGACCCGTTCCCAGGATCGGGTGCTGCTCAACGAGAAACACCCGGAAGACGGCCTGCTGCTCAAGGACAACATGAAGGGTGACCGGCGGGTAGCGGTGCACCTGGGCGAGGGCTGGCACGTGGCCCGGGCCCTGCTGCCGGTGGCGGAAAAACGCGCGGTGATGCTCATCGACCCGCCTTTCGAGCAACTGGACGAGATGCAGCGCTGTGCGGCCTCGCTGAAGGAAGCCATTGGCCGCATGCGCCAGACCGTGGCGGCCATCTGGTACCCAGTCAAGGACCAGCGCGCCCTGCGACGTTTCTACCAGGATCTGGCCGGTACCGGTGCGCCGAAGCTGCTGCGGGTGGAGTTGCTGGTGCATCCGCTGGATACGCCCAACAGCCTCAACGGTTCGGGCCTGGCGATCGCCAACCCGCCTTGGGGCCTGGAAGAGGAGTTGCGCGAGCTGCTGCCCTGGCTGTCGAAGAAGCTCGGCCAGACCCAGGGCGGCTGGCAGATGGACTGGTTGATCGCGGAGTAAGGGGGCGCTGGCCAGGCAGCTCCTGCGGAAGGTTGCAGGAGCCGGCTGGCCGGCCCAAGGACTCAGATCGGGCAGGTCACGCCGGTGCCGCCGATCCCGCAATAGCCTTCAGGGTTCTTCGCCAGGTACTGCTGGTGGTAAGCCTCGGCGAAGTACACGGTCGGCGCTTCTTCGATTTCCGTGGTGATGGTGCCCAGGCCGGCCTTGGTCAGCTCCGCCTGGAACACGTCCCTGCTGTGCAGCGCCTGCTCCAGCTGGGTCGGATTGGTGGCGTAGATCACCGAGCGGTACTGGGTGCCGATGTCATTGCCCTGGCGCATGCCCTGGGTCGGGTTGTGCAGTTCCCAGAACATTGCCAGCAGTTCTTTGTAGCTGACCTTGGCCTTGTCATACACCACGAGCACCACTTCGGTGTGGCCGGTTAAGCCCGAGCAGACCTCTTCATAGGTCGGGTTCGGGGTGAAGCCGCCGGCGTAACCGACCACGGTGCTGACCACGCCCTCGCACTGCCAGAAGCGGCGTTCGGCGCCCCAGAAACAGCCCAGGCCGAAGATCGCGAAGTCGACGTCCTGGAAGAACGGGCCAAGCAGCGGGGTGTCTTCGAAGACAAAGTGCTTTTCAGGCAGAGTCATCGGGGTTTCGCGGCCAGGCAGAGCTTGTTCTTTGGTCGGTAGCACGTTTTTGTTCACCAGAATTTCCGAGCGCAGAACCATGATCAGTCCTCTCAGTCAGGGTGGGATCGAGTAATTAATCAGACACGCAGTTTGCCCGAGTGTTACAGCGCTGTCAGGCAATTGGGCCACGAGGATAACGCTTGAGCTTGGCAATCAGCTCGGAGCCGGGAATCGGCCGGTCGAACAGGTAGCCCTGGCCCACGTCGCAGCGGTGGCGGCGTAGGAAGGCCAGTTGCTCGGCGGTCTCGATGCCTTCGGCGACCACCTTGATCTTCAGGTTGTGGGCCATGGCGATCACCGCGGAGGTGATTTCCATGTCGTCCTGGTTGTCGGGGATCTCGTGGATGAAGCTGCGATCGATCTTGATGATATCGATGGGGAATTTCTTCAGGTAACTCAGGGACGAATAGCCGGTGCCGAAGTCGTCCATGGCCAGGGTCAGGCCGAGTTTTTTCAGTTGTTCCAGCTGCTGGTGGGTGTCGTCGGTGGCTTCCAGCAGCAGGCCCTCTGTTAGCTCAAGCTCCAGCAGCGAGGAGGGCAGCTGTTCTTCCTTGAGGATGCTGGCGATGGAGGCCACCAGGTCCGGATCGGAAAACTGCTTGGGCGACAGGTTGATGGCCACGTGCAGGTTGCCCATGCCGGCGGCGGTCAGTTGCTTGCTCATGCGGCAGGCCTGGCGGGCTATCCACTTGCCGATGGGGATGATCAGGCCGGTTTCTTCCGCCACGCTGATGAACTGGTCGGGGCGGATCATGCCCTTTTCCGGATGGTTCCAGCGCAGCAGAGCCTCCATGCCCAGCAGGCGGCCGCTGCGCAGGCACAGCTTGGGCTGGTAGAACACGTCCAGCTCGTTCTGGGTCAGGGCGCGGCGCAGGTTGTTCTCGACGAACAGTTTGTAGCTGGCCTCGGCGTTCAGCGCCTCGGTGAACACCTGCACCTGGTGCTTGCCGTTGGCCTTGGCCTTGTGCAGGGCCAGGCCGGCGTTGCGCATCAGGGTCTGCGGGTCACGGCCGTGCAGCGGCGCACTGGCCAGGCCCACGGAGCCGGTGACGCTGATCAACTGGTTGTCGACGAACATCGGCTTGTCCAGGGTCATCAGCAACTGGCTGGCGATCTGTTGCCCGGTTTCCAGGTCGGTGTTGTCCAGCAGCACGGCGAATTCGTTGCTGGCGAAGCGCGCCAGGCTGCCGCTGGGGCTCAGGCTGTTGCGCAGGCGCCGGGCCAGGCTGATCAGCAGTTTGTCGCCGGTCTGGTGGCCGAGGCTGTCGTTGATCCGCTTGAAATTGTCGATGTCCACCAGCAGCAGGCTGATCGGGGTATCGCTGTCTCGGGCAAAGCGTTCATCGAGGTTGCGGATGAAGGCGGGGCGGTTGCCCAGGTTGGTCAGGTTGTCGGTGTAGGCCAGGCGCTCGATGCGCTGCTGGGCGAGCTTGGTCTGGGTGATGTCTTCGTAGATGCCGATGTAGTGGGTCAGCTCGCGGTTGTCGCCATACACCTTGGAGATCGACAGCTGGCCCCAGTAAGGCTCCAGGTTCTTGCGCCGGCTCTTGAACTCGCCCTGCCAGCTGTTGCTCTTGGCCAGGCTGGACGGAGCGTCGAACAGCAGCTCGCTGAGGTTTTCCAGGGCCGGCAGTTCGGACAGGCGGTGGCCATGGACCTCTTCGGTGCTGTATTGGGTGATCGCCGTGAAGCTGGGGTTGACGTACTCCACCACGCCGTCGCAATTGACCAGCAGGAAGGCGTTGGCGCTCTGTTCCACGGCGCGCTGGAACAGGTGCAGGGCGCTGGTGGCGGCCCGCCGGTTGTGATTGTTGATGACCTGGGCGAACTGGTCTGCCAGTTCGCCGGCGAAGGCGATCTCGTCGGACTGCCAGGCCCGGGTCATGCCGGTCTGTTCCAGGCACAGCACCCCGACCACCTGGCCGTCGATGCGGATGCTGGCGTCGAGCATGGCGTTGACGTCCCGCGGGCGCAGGCTTTCGGCCATCTCCCGGGTTCGCGGGTCGCGCATGGCGTTCTGCGCGTCGATGGCGCGGCAGCTGTGCAGGGCTTCCAGGTAGTCGGGAAAGCTGCTGGCGTCGATGGACTCCGGCATGCGGTATTCCTGGGGGCCGCGGTGATAGGCGGCAATCGGCACCAGTTGCTGGTCTTCCAGGTTCCAGATGCTGGCGCAGTCGATCTGGTAGATGTCGCAGGCGCTGCGGGTAATCAGTTCGGCAGCTTCCTTCAACGAATTGCCGGTGCTGTAGCGCTGGCGGGTCAGGAGCAGGATCAAATCCTGCTGCGCACGCACCCGTTCCAGGTGCTGCAATTGCTCCTGCTGGGCCCGCTGGTTGAGTTCCAGGGCGATCTGCAGGCGGGTGTTCTGGGTTTCCAGATCCAGTGCCGGCAGCGCCGAAGCATCGCTGAACAGCCCTTCGACCACCAACAGGTAGCCGCGCAGCAGGTGCCGGTTGTGCTGTTTGTAGGCTTCGCCCAGCTCGAGGATGCTCAAGGGTCCCTGGGCGGTGTGCAGGGTATAGCGGATCAGGTAATGGGAGCTGTTGCTCAGTTGCTGCTGGATGGTGTCGTGCAACTGATAGCGGGCTTCGGGCTCCATCAGGCTGGCATAGGGCGAGCCGACCAGGGCGCAGAGTTCGACGGCGGGCAGGCCGAACTGGCGTTCGCAATTGGGATCGAGAAACAGCAGCGCCCAGCTCGCTTCATTCAGCCGTTCGAAACGCAACATGCCGAGCCGCGAGGGCACAGGCAACTGCGTCACTACCTCGGCCGCCATACGGCTGGCGGCATCGGGTTGGCTTTTCATGGGGAAACTCGCTTCGAAATTGCTGATCGCGCCGGGCTCACGCCCTCTTTACTGTTGCCTGCGGCAAGGTTGCATCATGGCGCATCGACTGACAAGTAAGATGAAGGCTAAGTGCTATAAACCTGTATCGGCAGGCAGAAGGATTTCTGCAAAGTAACTTTTTTGCTGTTTGGCGTCGTGCACTGACGGGCAATTGGCGACGTTTTTCTGGCAAAAAAAGCCCCGCCAAATTGACGGGGTTGAGGTACGAGCGTGGCGCTCGGAAAGCGTGCGCTACCGGCCCACCCATGACAGGAGGGCCGGTACGCGGGTTACAGCAGAATGGTGCGGATGTCTGCCAGCAGGTCGCTCAGGCGCTTGGTGAAGCGTGCGGCGGCCGCGCCGTTGATCACACGGTGATCGTAGGACAGGGACAGTGGCAGCATCAGTTTCGGCTGGAAGGCCTTGCCGTCCCAGACTGGCTGGATGGTGGCCTTGGAAACACCGAGGATCGCCACTTCCGGCGCGTTGACGATCGGCGTGAAACCGGTGCCGCCAATGTGCCCGAGGCTGGAGATGGTGAAGCAGGCGCCTTGCATCTCGTCCGCGGACAGCTTCTTGGTGCGGGCTTTTTCCGCCAGGGAAGCCGCCTCGGCCGCCAGTTGCAGCAGGCTCTTCTGGTCGACGTTCTTGATCACCGGTACCAGCAGGCCATCCGGAGTGTCCACGGCGAAGCCGATGTTCACGTACTTCTTGCGGATGATCGCCTTGCCGCTTGGCGCCAGGGAGCTGTTGAAGTCCGGCAGTTCCTTGAGCAGGTGGGCACAGGACTTGAGCAGCAGCGGCAGGATGGTCAGCTTGACGCCGGCCTTCTCGGCCACGGCCTTCTGTGCAACGCGGAAAGCTTCCAGCTCGGTGATGTCGGCCGAGTCGAATTGAGTCACGTGTGGCACGTTCAGCCAGCTGCGGTGCAGGTTGGCGGCGCCGGCCTGCATCAGGCGGGTCATCGGCACTTCTTCGATTTCACCGAAGCGGCTGAAGTCCACGACCGGAATCGGCGGGATGCCCGCGCCACCGGTTGCGCCGCCAGCAGCTGGCGCTTCCTTGGCCTTCTGCATCATGGCCTTGACGTAGACCTGCACGTCTTCTTTCAGGATGCGACCGTGCGGGCCGCTGGCGCCGACAGCGCTCAGCTCGACGCCGAATTCACGGGCCAGTTGACGCACAGCCGGGCCGGCGTGAACTTTCGCGCCTGGCTTGGCAGGTGCGGCGGCCGGGGCGGCAGCAGGTGCAGCGGCAGCCGGGGCAGCAGCGGCGGCTGGAGCCGGAGCGCTTGGCGCCGCAGCCGGAGCCGGGGCAGCAGCAGGCGCTGCGCCTTTGACTTTCAGCTTGAGGATCAGATCGCCGGTGCCGACTTCGTCGTCCAGCTTGATGGAAACGCTTTCCACCACGCCAGCGGCAGGCGATGGAATTTCCATGCTCGCCTTGTCGGATTCCAGGGTAATCAGCGACTGGTCGGCTTCAACGCTGTCGCCAGCCTTGACCAGCACTTCGATGATCTTGGCCTTGCCGGCCGAACCGATGTCCGGAACGTGGATGTCCTGAACACTGTCAGCCACTGGAGCAGCCGGGGCTGCTGCAGGAGCAGGCGCAGCGGCAGCGGCCGGAGCAGCAGCCTGGGCCGGAGCGGCAGCAGGAGCCGCAGCACCCGCCACTTCCAGGTCCAGAATCAGGTCACCGGTGCCGACTTCGTCGTTGAGCTTGACGCTGATGGCCTTGACCACGCCAGCGGCAGGCGACGGGATTTCCATGCTTGCCTTGTCGGATTCCAGGGTGATCAGCGATTGATCAGCCTCGACCTTGTCGCCGACCTTGACCTGGATTTCGATGATCTGGGCCTTGCCCGACGAACCGATGTCCGGCACGTGCACTTGCTGAACCGAAGCGGCAGCAGGGGCTGCGGCTGGGGCTGGCGCTGCGGCAGGAGCAGCCGCCGGTTTGGCTTCAGCTTTTGCCGCAGGAGCAGCCGCCGGGGCCGCAGCAGCGGCGCCCTCGACTTCCAGTTCGAGCAGTTCGTCGCCTTCTTTCAGACGGTCGCCCAGCTTCACCTTGAGGCTCTTGATGACGCCGGATTTCGGGGCCGGCACTTCCATGCTGGCCTTGTCCGATTCCAGGGTCAGGATGCTCTGGTCGGCTTCGATACGGTCGCCGACCTTCACAAACAGTTCGATTACTTCACCTTCACCGCTGCCGATGTCAGGTACGCGAATGAGTTCGCTCACAGAAAGTCTCCTCAGCAGTCCAGTGGGTTGCGTTTTTCCGGGTTGATACCGAACTTGGTGATGGCTTCAGCCACGACCTTAGGTTCGATGTCACCACGGTCAGCCAAGGCTTCCAGGGCTGCCAACACCACGAAATGACGGTCTACTTCGAAGAAGTGACGCAGTTTCTTGCGGCTGTCGCTGCGGCCGAAACCGTCGGTGCCCAGGACTTTGAACTCCTTGGATGGGACCCACTGGCGGATCTGTTCGGCGAACAGCTTCATGTAGTCGGTGGAGGCGATGACCGGACCCTTGCGGCCGTTCAGGCACTCTTCGACATAGCTCAGCTTCGGCTTCTGGCCAGGGTGCAGGCGGTTGCTGCGTTCCACGGCCAGGCCGTCGCGGCGCAGTTCGTTGAAGCTGGTCACGCTCCAGACGTCGGCAGCGACGTTGAACTCGTCACGCAGGATCTTCGCGGCTTCGCGAACTTCGCGCAGGATGGTGCCGGAGCCCATCAGTTGCACGTGGTGCGCGGCCTCGCGGGTGTCTTCTTCCAGCAGGTACATGCCCTTGATGATGCCTTCCTCGACACCGGCCGGCATGGCTGGCTGCTGGTAGGACTCGTTCATCACGGTGATGTAGTAGAAGACGTCCTGTTGCTCTTCGGTCATCTTCTTCATGCCGTCCTGGATGATCACCGCCAGCTCGTAGCCGTAGGTCGGATCAAAGGTGCGGCAGTTCGGGATGGTCCCGGCCAGCATGTGGCTGTGACCGTCTTCGTGCTGCAGGCCTTCCCCGTTGAGGGTGGTGCGCCCGGCAGTACCGCCGATCAGGAAGCCGCGGGTACGGCTGTCGCCGGCAGCCCAGGCCAGGTCGCCGATACGCTGGAAGCCGAACATCGAATAGAAGATGTAGAACGGCAGCATTGGCTGGTTGTGGCTGGAGTACGAAGTACCGGCAGCGATGAAGGAGCTCATGGCGCCCGCTTCGTTGATGCCTTCTTCGAGGATCTGGCCCTTCTTGTCTTCGCGGTAGAACATCACCTGGTCTTTATCGACTGGCTCGTAGAGCTGGCCGACGGAGGAGTAGATGCCCAACTGGCGGAACATGCCTTCCATACCGAAGGTACGGGCTTCGTCCGGGATGATCGGCACGATGCGCTGGCCGATTTCCTTGTCCTTGACCAGCTGCGCGAGGATCCGCACGAAGGCCATGGTGGTGGAGATTTCACGGTCGCCCGAGCCGTCGAGGATGGCCTTGAGGGTATCCAGTGGCGGAGTCGGGACGCTGAAGCTCTTGGCGCGACGCTGCGGCACGAAACCGCCCAGTGCGGCACGACGCTCGCTCAGGTAGCGGGCTTCGGCGCTGCCTTCTTCTGGCTTGAAGAACGGCAGGTTCTCAATGTCGTCGTCTTTCACCGGAATGTCGAAACGGTCGCGGAACAGCTTCAGGCTGTCGACGTCGACTTTCTTGGTGTTGTGCGCGGTGTTCTTCGCTTCGCCGGCGCCGGTGCCATAACCCTTGATGGTCTTGGCCAGGATGACGGTCGGCTGCTCTTTGTGGTTGACCGCCTCGTGGTAGGCCGCATAGACCTTGTACGGGTCGTGGCCGCCACGGTTGAGTTTCCAGATCTCGTCGTCGGACAGATCGGCAACCATCGCCTTGAGTTCAGGGGTATTGAAGAAGTGCTCACGGACGAACGCACCGTCCTTGGCCTTGTAGTTCTGGTACTCGCCGTCGATGACTTCGTCCATGCGGCGCTGCAGGATGCCGTCGACGTCCTTGGCCAGCAGTGGGTCCCAGAAACGGCCCCAGACCACCTTGTTGACGTTCCACTGGGCGCCACGGAACACGCCTTCGAGTTCCTGGATGATCTTGCCGTTGCCGCGAACCGGGCCGTCGAGGCGCTGCAGGTTGCAGTTGATGACGAAGATCAGGTTGTCCAGCTTCTCGCGGCCGGCCAGGGAGATCGCGCCCAGGGATTCCGGCTCGTCGCACTCGCCGTCGCCCAGGAAGCACCAGACTTTCTGTTTGCCGGCAGGGATGAAGCCACGGGCTTCCAGGTACTTCATGAAGCGCGCCTGGTAGATCGCCTGGATCGGGCCCAGACCCATGGAAACGGTCGGGAACTGCCAGAAGTCAGGCATCAGCCAAGGGTGCGGGTAGGACGACAGGCCATTGCCATCGACTTCCTGGCGGAAGTTGTTCATCTGGTCTTCGGTGATGCGGCCTTCCATGAACGCACGGGCGTAGACGCCTGGCGATGCGTGACCCTGGAAGTAGATCAGGTCGCCGCCGTGTTCGTCGGTCGGGGCCTGGAAGAAGTAGTTGAAGCCGATGTCATACAAGGTGGCGCTGGAGGCGAAGCTGGAGATGTGACCGCCCAGGTCAGAATCTTTCAGGTTCGTACGCATGACCATGGCCAACGCGTTCCAACGTACCAGCGAGCGAATGCGGCGTTCCATGAACAGGTCGCCAGGCATGCGTGCTTCGTGGGTGACGGGAATCGTGTTGCGGTACGGCGTGGTGATGGCGTAGGGCAGTTGCGAGCCGCTGCGGGTCGCGAGTTCGCCCATACGGGTCATCAGATAGTGAGCACGGTCTTCGCCTTCTTTGTCGAGAACCGATTCCAGGGCGTCCAGCCATTC
>Ga0207709_10001498_pt1 | contig 16136 bp, 16 predicted proteins | sample KBSM34metaG_FD_184397 | JGI IMG/M metagenome (GOLD analysis project Ga0207709, IMG submission 184397) | Miscanthus rhizosphere microbial communities from Kellogg Biological Station, Michigan, USA - KBS M3-4 metaG (SPAdes) (version 2) | ecosystem: Host-associated > Plants > Roots > Rhizosphere >...
GCGTGGCCGCGTTCGATAGCGACAGCTTCTGCCAGCGCACACCGAGCAGCGGCGCGAAATGATCGAGCCGCTCGATGAACAGGCGCCGCGCCTGCCGCATGAGCCAGGCCTGTGCCGCATCGCGGATCTGCGAAGGCGCAGCGTTCTGCGCCACCGCCAGCCGCAGGATGCGCGGCTCCGTGCCGTCACCGGCATCGAGCGTGCCGCCGACGCTGGCGAAGCCGTGCTTCGGGTCGAGCTGGATCACCACCGGCTCGCCGAGGAACGGAAACCCGGCCCCATCCCTCCACTCGATGCGCGTGGCTTCGACGCGCGCATGACGCTGCTGCGTTTCAGCGAGCTTGCGCAGGATCCAGTCGGACTTCTCGTGGATGGCCACATCGACATCGCGCAGCGCCACCCATCGCGGCGCGCGCACCGACAGGCCTTCGGCACCGACGAGAAAGCCGATGGTCTTGCGCTTGCCGCGCTTGAATTCATAGGCCACGCGCGCGGAGCCGAGCACCACTTCGCGCGTGGCTTGAGGGTGCGCGAAGTTCGCGAGCGCCAGCGTCTCGGCAAGCGGAACCGCCGGCGGCGAGGGCACGGCGTGTTCATCGTCCAGCGCCGAGGGCGCCACGGAGGGAGGAGCAAGAAGAGTCGCTGGCGGTGCCGCAGGCTTCGGCTTCTTCGCCCTGCGCGGCCGCGCCGGGACAGGTGCCGGCGACGCGAACTCGCTGCCAAGCCCTTCGAACAGGTCCATCGTGAACTGAAGCAGTCCCCCCATGCCGGGCTCTCTGTTCCTCAGCTCACCGCTTCTCGCGCAGCCTGCGGGCTGTCGACATAAGCCTCGGGATCGAGGCGGCGCATCTCGGCCTCGATCCAGGCCTCGACCTCGCGCATCAGCTCGTCGGGCTTGCGGCCCACGCTCGAAATGGCCGGGCCGATGGACACGTCGACCACGCCCGGGCGCTTGATGAAGGCCTTGCGCGGCCACACCTTGGCCGACGTCACCGCAACGGGAATCACCGGTACGCCGGTCTCGCAGGCGAGCCGCGTGCCGCCGCTCTTGTAGGTGCCCTTCTGCCCGCGCGGGATGCGCGTGCCCTCGGGGAACATGATGATCCAGATGCCCTGCGCAAGCAGCTTGCGGCCCTGGTTCACCACCTTGTTGAAGGCCTGCGCGCGCTGGCTGCGGTCGATGTGGATCATGTCCAGCCGCGCCATCGCCCAGCCGAAGAAGGGCACGTAGATCAGCTCCTTCTTGAACACGTAGGCCAGCGGATGCGGCATCAGCGTGGGCATCAGGAAGGTCTCGAGCGTGGACTGGTGCTTCACCAGCAGCACTGCGCCCGCGAGCTTGTCGGTCGGCAGGTTTTCCATGCCGCTCACGCGGGTCTTGATGCCCAGCAGCACGCGCGCGCCGCCGATGGCCCAGCCGAGCCAGCGCTCCGCCATCCAGTAGAGCGGAATGCCGCGCTTCCACAGCGAGCTGACGCACATGATGATGCCCCAGGGGATCACGGTGACGAGCATCCACAGTGCGTGGAGAACGGAACGAAAAAACGCCATCAGACAGTCACCTGCAGTGCAGCCCGCGCTTCGCGCGCAAGCAAAAAATCAACAAAAGCGGCGAGATCGTCGTGGACCAACGTGTTCGCCGGGTATTCGGAAGGCAGCGGATCGATGCCGCGGCAGGCCGCCCCCATGCCCGTGAGCAGCAGGTGCGGCTCGCAACCGGCGGCCGCGCCCGCCTGCAGGTCGCGCAGGCTGTCGCCGCAGGTCGGGGTGCCCTTGAGGTCGATGCCGTAGCGGTCGCCGATCTGCAGGAACAGGCCCGGCTTGGGCTTGCGGCAGTCGCAGTCCTCGTCGGGGCTGTGCGGGCAATAGAACACCGCATCGACCTTGCCGCCCACCGCCGCGAGCATCTTGTGCATCTTGGCGTGCATCGCATTGAGCGAGGCCATGTCGAACAGGCCGCGGCCCAGGCCCGACTGGTTGGAAGCCACGACCACGTGCCAGCCCGCATGGTTGAGCCGCGCCACAGCCTCGAGCGCACCAGGCAGCGGCGTCCACTCGATGTCGCTCTTCACGAAGTCTTCGCGGTGCACGTTGATCGTGCCGTTGCGGTCGAGGATGACGAGTTTCATGGCGGTGCCGCCCATGGTGGTGTTGCCGTAGGAATGTTCAGACGGCCAGCCGCTCGAGCTGCGCCACGCGGTTCATCGCAGCGTGCAGCGACATCAGCAGGCCCAGCCGGTTGAGCCGCAGGTCGGCCTGCTCGGCGTTGACCATCACGCCGTCGAAGAAGGCGTCGACCGGCTCGCGCAGCGCGGCCAGCGTCTGCAGCGAGGCGGTGTAGTCGCCGGCCTCGAATTGCGCGTTGGCGGCGGGCACGACCTGCGCCATGGCCGCATGCAGCGCCTTCTCGGCCGGTTCGTGCAGCAGCAGTTCGCTGACGTGCGCGTCGGCCTCGGGGGCCTTCTTGAGGATGTTGCCGATGCGCTTGTTCGCAGCCGCCAGCGCGGCGGCGGCGGGCAAGGCGGCAAAGGCGCGCACGGCCGCCAGCAGCTTGGGCACTTCGCCCAGGCGTTGCGGGCGTGGCGCCAGCACGGCTTCGACTTCCTGCGCGCTGGCGCCCTGCTCGCGCAGGCTGCCGGCGAGACGGTCGAGGATGAAGTCCTGCAGCTCGACCGTGGCCTTGCCGCCGTCGAAACCGTCGATGGCCTTGAACTGCGCGGCGGCGTCCTGCAGCAGGGCGTCGAGCCCCAGCGCAAGGTCTTTCTCGATCAGCATGCGCAGCACGCCCAGCGCATGGCGGCGCAGCGCGAACGGGTCGCGGTCGCCGGTCGGCAGGTTGCCGATGCCGAACATGCCGACCAGCGTCTCGAGCTTGTCGGCCAGCGCGACCACGAGGCCCACGCTGTTGCGCGGCAGCTCGTCGCCTGCGAAGCGCGGCTTGTAGTGGTCTTCGATGGCGTCGGCCACCGAGGCGTCCAGGCCGTCGTGCAGCGCGTAGTAGCGGCCCATGGTGCCCTGCAGCTCGGGGAACTCGCCAACCATGTCGGTCACGAGATCGGCCTTGGCGAGTTGAGCGGCCTGCGTGGCGTGCGCGGCCAGCGATACATCGCCGAGCTTCTCTGCGATGCCGCGCGCGATGTGCATCACGCGCTGCACGCGCTCGCCCTGCGTGCCAAGCTTGTTGTGGTAGACCACCTTGCCCAGCGACTCGACCCGCGAGGCCAGCGACTTCTTGCGGTCCTGGTCGAAGAAGAATTTGGCGTCGGCCAGGCGCGGGCGCACGACGCGCTCGTTGCCTTCGACGACCGCGCTCGCATCGTCGGGGCTGATGTTGCTGACCACCAGGAACTTGTTGGTGAGCTTGCTCGACGCATCGAGCAGCGGAAAGTATTTCTGGTTGGCCTTCATCGTGAGGATCAGGCATTCCTGCGGCACTTCGAGGAACTCGCGCTCGAAGCTGCAGACCAGCACGTTGGGGCGCTCGACCAGCGCGGTCACTTCGTCGAGCAGCGCATCGTCGTGGATGGGTACCGAGCCGCCGCCGACCTCCACTGCCGCCGCGGCCAGCTGGCGCGCGATTTCGGCGCGGCGCGCCTCGAAGCTCGCGATGACGGCGCCGTCTTCCTGCATCTGCAGCGCATAGCTGTTGGCATCGCGCAGCGCGACCGGATCGACCGCCGCCTCGAAGCGATGGCCGTGCGTCTCGCGGCCGGCCTTCAGGCCCAGCGCCTCGATGGCCACCACGGTGTCGCCGTGCAGCGCGACGAGGCCGTGCGCCGGGCGCACGAAGCTCACGCTGGTCCAGCCGGGCAGCTCGCTGCCCTCTTCGAGCTGGTAGCTCATGACCTTGGGAATCGGCAACCTGGCAATGGCTTCGGCCAGCGCCTTCTGCAGGCCTTCGGCCAGCGTGGCGCCCTTGGCGGTGCTTTCGTAGAACAGGGCTTCGGCCTTGCCGTCCATGGCGCGCTTCAGGCCGGGCACGGCGGAAGCATCGGCGCCCAATGCGCCCAGGCGCTTGAGCAGCGCGGGCGTGGGCTGGCCCGAAGCATCGAGGCCCACGGCCACGGGCATGAGCTTTTGCGACACGGCCTTGTCGGCGGCGCGCTCGGCCACGTGCGTGAGGTGCGCAGCCAGGCGGCGCGGCGAGGCATAGGCGGTGAGCACGGCGCCGGATGCGGCGAGCCCTTGCGCCACGAGCTGGTCGCGCAGCACGCCGGCAAAGGCATCACCGAGCTTCTTCAGCGCCTTGGGCGGCAATTCCTCGACAAACAGTTCGACAAGAAGGCTGGCAGACGACATGGCTCAGAGCGTTGTTGGAAATGGGCCGCGAGCGGCACCGGTCACGGGCACGCAGCGAAGCGGCACCGTGGAAGGGAAAGAAGAAAAGACCGAATTCATGCGGCAATGGCGCTGTGGCGCCGCTCCACGGATCGACGCGCAACCAGCGCGAGCACCGCGACCGCCAGCAGCGGCGCCCACACGGTGGCCATCTCGTTGAACAGCACCTGCGCACCGCGCGGCGAGAAGAACTTTTTCAGGGCGATCGGCGACACCTCGATGGGCCGCCATGGACTGAAATAGCGCACGTCGCTGAACGGCCAGAAGAAGGCGATGCCGATGCCGCCGTTGGTCAGCATGTCCAGCAGCGGATGCGACACGGTGCACAGCGCAATCCACGCCCAGCCCGCCGCCCGGCGCATGCCCCAGCGCGGCGCGAGCCACCAGCCCGCAAGGCCCAGCAGCAGCGCGAACACCAGCGTGTGCGTGAAGCCGCGGTGGCCCGCCATGCCGCCGTAGGCGATGCCGAGCTTGAAGGCCAGGCCGTCGAAGTCGGGCGCGATGGACGCCAGCATGCCCGCGAGCAGCGCCGGCACCGGCACGCGCCGCGTGCCCAGCGCAATGGCTGCGCAGACAGGTACGGCGACGTGGGTGAAGACGGTGGGCATCGGGCGTGCTGTGGTGTATCAGGCCGGCTTCCTGGGCGGCATCTGCGCGACCCATTCGCGCGGCGCCATCGGGAAACCAAGGCGCTCGCGGCTGTCGTAGTAGCTCTGCGCCACGCTGCGCGCGAGGTTGCGGATGCGGCCGATGTAAGCCGCGCGCTCCGTCACGCTGATGGCGCCGCGCGCGTCCAGCAGGTTGAAGCTGTGCGCAGCCTTGAGCACCTGCTCGTAGGCCGGCAGCGCGAGCTGCTCGGTCATGAGGTTCTTGGCCTGCTTCTCGTGCGCGGCGAAGGCGGTGAACAGGAACTCGGCGTCGCTGTGCTCGAAGTTGTAGGTCGACTGCTCGACCTCGTTCTGCTTGTAGACGTCGCCATAGCTGAGACCATCCGTCCACGTGAGGTTGTAGACGTTGTCCACGCCCTGCAGGTACATCGCCAGGCGCTCCAGGCCGTAGGTGATTTCGCCGGTGATGGGCTTGCAGTCGATGCCGCCGACCTGCTGGAAGTAGGTGAACTGCGTCACCTCCATGCCGTTGAGCCACACCTCCCAGCCCAGGCCCCAGGCGCCGAGCGTGGGGTTCTCCCAGTCGTCTTCCACGAAGCGGATGTCGTTCTTCTTCAGGTCGAAGCCCAGCGCTTCGAGACTGCCCAGGTAGAGCTCGAGGATGTTGCTGGGCGCCGGCTTGAGCACCACCTGGTACTGGTAGTAGTGCTGCAGTCGGTTGGGGTTCTCGCCGTAGCGGCCGTCCTTGGGGCGGCGGCTGGGCTGCACGTAGGCGGCCTTCCAGGGTTCGGGGCCGAGCGCGCGCAGGAAGGTGGCGGTGTGCGAGGTGCCCGCGCCCACTTCCATGTCGTACGGTTGCAGCAGCGCGCAGCCCTTGTCGGCCCAGTACGACTGCAGTTTGAGAATGATTTGTTGGAAGGTCAGCATGGCTCTGCGTGAAGGCGGCCGCCCGGCGGGAGAAGGACCCGCGGCGCAACGAACCGGCTATTTTACGAGGCAGTGGGCGGTCAGGAACGGCCCGCTATGCTCGACCTCCCCTTTGAAACCCCTGCCGACACGCCGTGATTCGCCTGCGCCTGCCGTCCGCCCGCCCCGCCCATGCCCGTTGAAGATGCCGCATTGATCGCTTTGGGAGAGCGCCTCGGCGCCCAGGCCTGGCCCGGATTCCTGGTTCTTCTGGTGATGCTGACCGTGGCCGCCGGCCTCGCGGCGTGGGGCTTCGAGCACCTGCGGCGCCGGCATGCGGCACAGCCCGAACCGGGCGCCGGACTGCTGTTCGGCGGGCTGACCATTGGCGCGGCGTCTGTGATCGCGCTGGCTTGGCTGTTCGCCGAAGTGGCGGAAGGCCTCGGCGACGGTCGGCCCATGGGCCTGCTGGACGAGACGATCAGCCGTGCCGTGGGCGCGCACACGCCGCCGGTCGTGAGGGAGGCGTTCTCATGGCTCACCCACATGGCCGACCCGATCGTCGCGGTGCTGGTGTGCGCCGGTGTGGCGGTGGCGCTGTGGCTTCGCGGGCACCGCGGTTTCGCGGCTGGCTGGGTCGCGGCCATCGCCGGCAACGGGGTGCTGAACCACGTGCTCAAGCTCATCTTCGAGCGCGCTCGGCCGGTGCACGACTTCGGCTTCGCGCAGGTGTCGGGCTATTCCTTTCCGAGCGGCCACAGCTCGGGCTCGATGGTGCTCTACGGCATGCTGGGCTACTTGGGGCTGCGCATGCTGCCGCCGCGCTGGCGGGTGCCGTCGGTGATGGCGGCAACGGCAGTGGTCGTCACCGTGGCCTGCAGCCGCATCTTCGTGCGGGCGCACTTTCCTAGCGACGTGCTCGCGGGGCTGTGCTCGGGCGGTGCCTGGCTGGCGATCTGCATCGCGAGCATCGAGTACGCACGGCACCATCGCGGCAAGCAATAGAGGAGCTGGCGGAGGCGGCCGCCGCCGGGCCGCCCCAAGGCGAGCCGCGCCTCCCCCTCGGGGGGGGGGCGATTACACGCCGCGAAGCGGCGTGAAAAGCCGGGGGGCTCAATACTCCCAGAAGATGCGCTGCAGTTCCTTGGTGTTGTTCGTCTTGGTCAACGCGACCATCGCCAGGATGCGCGCCTTCTGCGGACGCAAGTCGTGCGCCACCACCCAGTCGTACTTGTCGTCGGGCTGCTCGGCATTGCGGATCACGAAGCCGTCGGGCACGCGGGCGCTGCGGATCACGATCACGCCGTCGGCGCGCGCCTTCTGCAGGTTCGGCACGATGCGGTCGGCCACCGAGCCATTGCCCGTGCCGCCATGGATCAGCGCCTTGGCGCCGCTCTTGGCGATCGCGTCGATGGCCACCGACGACACGCCTTCGTAGCCCATCGCGATCTCGACCGGCGGCAGCGCGTTGATGCTGTCGATGTCGAACTCCGAGTTCATGGTGTGGCGCTTGACCGGTGCGCGGAACCAGTAGTTCCTGCCCTCGACGATCATGCCCAGCGGACCCCACTGGCTGGAGAAGGCGTTGGTCTTGATGTTGACGTTCTTGCTCACGTCGCGGCCGCTGTCGATGTTGTCGTTCATCGTCACCAGCACGCCCTTGCCCATCGCGTCCTTGCTGCCCGCCACGTTCACCGCGTTGTACAGGTTGAGCGCGCCGTCGGCCGACAGCGCCGTGCCCGGACGCATCGAGCCGACGACGATGATCGGCTTGCTGGTGTGCACCGTCAGCGTCAGGAAGTAGGCGGTTTCTTCGAGCGTGTCGGTGCCGTGCGTGATGACGATGCCGTCCACGTCGGCTTGCTTCGACAGCGCCGACACGCGCTTGGCCAGCGTCAGCAGGTTGTCGTTGGTGAGGCTTTCCGATGCGACCTGGAACACCTGTTCGCCGCGCACGTTGGCCACCTTGGAGAGCTCCGGCAGGCCGGCGATCAGCTTCTCGACGCCGACCTTGGCGGCCGCGTAGGTGGCGCTGTTGACGGCCGAGGCGCCGGCCCCGGCGATGGTGCCGCCGGTGGCGAGGATCACCACGTTGGGCAGTGCCTGCTGCGCCTGCGCGAGCGCGCTGGCCGCCAGCATTGCGGCGCCGACCGCGAAGGCACGGAAACGGGGAGAAAGGTACATGGAGAACTCCTGTGTTGAGGTGGAATCTTTCGAGGCGGCGAGGAAGATACATGAATCGTGCCGGCATGCCCTGCGCGTTCATGCCGGCATGGCATGTGGTCATGCGCGAGGGATTACCATCGGCCGCGCGCACCGCGCCTTCCCGCCATCATGACCGCCGATCCAGCCGCCCTCCCCGTTTCGACCGCCCAGGAAATGCCCGCCCCCGACGGCCCGCTGTCGCGCGCGCGGCCCGGGCGCGAACGCATCATGGCGGCGATCCGCGCCGCGGCGGTCACCGAGTTCAGCCTGCACGGGCTGAAAGGCACCTCGACCCAGGCCATCGCAGCGCGCGCCGGCCTCACCAAGCCCCAGCTGCACTACTACATCGCCGGCAAGGAAGAGCTCTACGAAGAGCTGCTGATGCAGGTGCTGCATGCGTGGAAGGTGGTGTTCTCCTTCGAGGACGCGAGCGACCCGGCCACGGTGCTCGGCGGCTACATCCGCAAGAAACTCGACCACGCCTTCGACAGCCCCGAGATGTCGCGCATCTTCACGCGCGAGATCCTCGACGGCGGCCGCAACCTCGACCGCTACTGGCCCAACGCACGGGCCTGGACGCAGAAGAAGATCGACGTGATCAACGGCTGGATCGCGCGCGGGCAAATGCGCCCGCTCGACGCGCGCATCCTGCTGATGCACATCTGGGCCATGACCCAGAGCTATGCCGACTACGCGATCCAGACGCGCGTGATGCTCGGCCTGCCGCCCGACGCGCCGATCGATCGCGAGCCGATCGCACGGGAACTCGTGGCCTTCGTGTTGAACGGTTGCGGCATCGAGGGCTGATCGGACCGCCCATTTCTACAGCCCGTGAACAATCCACGCGCCCGCCGCCGGGTTGCGCAGGCTCAGCGTGTTCTCACCGAGATTGGAAAAACGGTACTCGCGCCCGCCGAGCATGATCGACTTCATGTTGGTCCAGACGCGGTATTGGTAGCCCTCGGCGGTCGGCGTGACCTGCAGCACGCGGAACACGGGCGGCACGGTCACGGTGATGCGCAACCGCGCCGTCGCGGCATTGCTCCCAGAGCCGTTGTCAGCCACGCACAGCATTGGCGCGAGCAGCAAGGCAGCCAGCGCGCCGCGCCCCGAGTGAAGCCAGCTTCCCGTCATAAGGCCCGATCCCTCGTAAGAACATGGGGGTCGGGCGCTGCATGGGCGCCCGATCTCCGGATATCGGCAGCAACGGGGGGAAATATAGGCCGGGAACGGCTTTCTTGCTTGGGTCTTTGCTAGCGGTCCTTCTGGATCGCGAAATCGGACACGGCGGTGCCGCGCACGCGGATGTCGACGCGCTGCGTGGACGAACCCGGGCTGCTCCAGGGCAGGGGCAGGGTGTCCTGGACCAGTTCGACCTCGTGGCTGCCGCCGGCCACCGACGGGAAGCTGTAGAAGCCCTGCGCATCGGTCTGGGTCACGTAGCGGCGATCGATGCGCACGGTGACGCCGCCCACACCGCCCTCGTTGGCTTCGCGCCGGCCGTTGTTGTTCTGGTCGAAGAACACGCGGCCTTCGAGCCGGCCGTCACCGAGGCCTGGCGCGCCGCCGATGGGGGCGCTGGCCGAGCCGGCGCGGCCTTCGTAGCGCAGCACCAGCATGAACGAGCGGGTGGAAGGCACGATCAGCGTCGGCTGCAGCGTGGCGGCCGTGAGGGCCGAGACCACCGCAGGGTCGAGCGCCTCCTGTCCGCGCGACGCGGTGGCCTGGGTGATGAACGACCAGCCGCGGCCCAACGGCCAAGCCAGCCGCGCGTTGGCGCTGAGAAAGCGCGTGCTGTTGCCGCCGAGACCGTTGCTGCCGCGCAAGCTCAGGTCGAGCCTCGCACCGGCCACCAGCGGAGTCGTGCCGAGCACGCCCCAGTGCACGGTGCGCAGGCTCCCGCCCGATCGGTTCGATTGCTCGACGGCCAGCGAAGTCGAGAACGTCTGCGCCTCCCCGACGCGCCAGGCGTGGTCGATGCCGGTGCGCAGGACGCGCAGGTCGACGCCGTGGGCCGCGTCGGTACGCCATTGTGTATAGCCCCAGTCGGACTGGTGCTCCCACGTCACCTGCGCCGACTGCGCGGCGAAGGAGCCGCTGCGTGCGGCCACGTTGCCCGAGACCGCATCGCGCGAATCGAAGCGGTAGCGGCCGAACATGTTGGCGTAGAGCGAGCGGCGCTGAGTGCCGCTCACGCTGTCGCTCAGTTCGACATTGCCGCCCAGTTGCCATTGGCGGGTGGAGATGTCGCCGCGCCACGAGGCGCCGCGCAGATTGTTGGGCAGCGTGTCCGAGCCCCAGCGCAGCGAAGGCTGGAAATAGAACATCGAGGCGCTCTGCTGCAGCCAGTCGGTGCGCCAGGCCGCGTCGAGCCAGCCGCCTGTGGCCGAGTCGAAGGGCGCTTGCGAAGACGCGTCCGACGGCCGCCCCGCGCTGTGCACGAGGTTGGCCTGCACGCGCATGCCACCGATGCGGTCGCCGATACCACCGGTGCCGCTGCCGATCGTGTCGGCCCAGGGCGCGAGGCCCTGCCACGAGACTGCGCTCCACAGCGTGCGGGTATCGCGCGCGTATCCGGTCAGGCCGCTGGTGTTGACGTTGCGCGCCTCGACGAACTGCACCGCTGCGTCGGTGCGCCCCAGAGCCATGGGGCCGTCGCCGCCAGCGATCTGCGTCTGCGCGCCGACACTGGCAGCCGTACCGCGGCCGGCCGAGAAGCCTTGGAAGGCCAGCCCGTCGAAGTAGCCGAGCCGCCCGGCCGAGGCATTGAACTGCGTGCGGCCCGGCTGCTCGATGCTCACGGACGCGCCCTCGATCGGCAGGCTCGGCAGGAACACCCGGCCGATGCCGCGTGCCAGCGGCGTGCTGCCCATGTTGATGTTGCCGACCGAACTGTTGCCGAACCAGCCGCCGTCGAAGGGCATCGCGCGCTGATCGACGCGCCAGGTGCTGCCGTTGCGTGCGGTGAAGGGCACCACGCTGTACGGCGAGCCGCTGCTGCCGAACACGCCGTAGCCGTACACCGGTGCCGGGTTGCGGTTCAGGTTGAGGTTGGCGGAAAAGGCGCCGTAGTTGGGCGTGTCGAGGAAACCGGAGAAGGTCAGCGTCTGGCTCTGCGTCTTGACGGCGCTGTTGCTCTGCCGGTTGGATTGCAGCTCTGCGCTCCAGCCGCGCGGCCAGCCGGTGCTGGGTTCTTCGGCCTGCGGGGCCTCGGGCACGACGGGACCCTCTTCGAGCACGCGATCGACATACGCGGCGGCGACGGCCGGAGGCGGGTTGCCCGCCGTTGCCGGCACCTGGGCCCACGCCCCCGCGCCGGCCAGGGCGGTGCCCGCGCCGCAGAGTCCTAGCGCGGTTTGCAGGGCCCGCTTCTTCATTGACCGAAGCGTTCGTTGACTTTGAATGAGCCGCTCTTGCCCCATTCGAGCGAACCGGTCACGGTGACCGGAAAGCGCACCGTGACGGCCGCATCCGTGTCGCCAGGCCGGGTCGCGGTGAGCGCAATCTCGCGTGTCTCGCCCGGCATGACCGGCGTGGTGGCAGGCTGGAATTCGAGCCGCGCGCCGCTGGCATCGGTGCCGTTGAGGAAGCCCGCGAGCCGGCCGTGCGCCGTGCCGGTGTTGCGGATGCGCAGCACCGGCAGGTCCTTGCCGTTCACGGTCTTCACGGCAGTGCCGGCGATGTCGAGCACGGGCTGAACATCGCCGATCGCCACGTAGGCGATCACGCCGATGCGCGCGGCCATCGCCACCGGCGTGCCGGGCGCGTTGGTGTGCTCCTTGCCTTCGATCAGCACGGCGAAGCGGCACTCCACCGGCGGTGTACCGGCCGGCGGCGTGACCTCGAAACGGTAGCGATAGGGTTTGCCCGCGGCGATGCTGAGTTCGCGGCGCTCGATGGCCACCCAGGGCCGGCAGCTGCCCGGCGCCAATTCGTCGCTGAAGTCGACCGAGCCGTCGGGCTTGAGCGTCCAGTCGGCGGTCTTGAAGGTGTATTCGCCCTGTCGAGCGTCCGAGTGGCTGAGCTCGATCACGTCGCGCACGCGCTCGCCGGGCTTGCCGCTCAATTCGAAGCGGGGGGGCGAGACGGCCAGCGCGAACTGGGCCTGCGCGCCGGTGCCCACGAAGGCGGCCGAGGCGGGGAATGCCACCAGCGCCAGTACGCGCAGGAGGCGGGAAGAAAAGCCGATCGCGCGCATCATGGCGTCATCTCGATCTCGAAGTTGAATTGCAGCGACTGGGCGCGCTCGAGCGCGCGTCCGTCGGCCGTGAGATTCAGCAGGATGGTTTCCTGCAGGAAGGGTTCGCGCACCATGCCCTCGAAGACCAGCACGCGGTCGCCGCCGCGCATGGAGCCCGGCAGCAGCCGGCCCTGGGTGCGCCAGGTGGCGACCAGCCGTTCGTTCTCGGTGGGAGCCAGCAGCATGTAGATGCGGGCTTGGCGCATCACCCACTGCGACAGGTTCAGGCGCAGTGCGACGGAGACCTGTCCCTCGACGGTGTTGTCCGCAACGCGGCCGGGCACGGGCTGGCGCCAGCGCATCGGCGTGACCGGCTGACCGACCACCGTGCCGGTGTCGTCGACGCGGTAGGTGGCAGCGCCGGCCTGTGCGGCGAGCAGCGCCAGCAGGGCGGCGGCGAGCGCGCGGCATGCGTTCTTCATGGGGCCGTCAACGTGTAGGTTGCGGTGCCGGTGAAGGTGCCGGACGGCACCATGCCGGGATTGGTGTAAGTGAACAGCAGGCAGCTTTCAGACCAGGTGTTCTTGGCCACGGAGACCAGCGTGAGCAGGGTGCTGCTGAACGAACCGCTCGGAATCTCCGAGTCGTACTGGCCGCTGCCGGTGCCGGTCCAGGAGATGGTGCTGAATGGAATGGTGGCGCTGCCGCTGGACAGGTTCGCCGGCGTGCTCACGGTCAGCGTCGCGCTGTTGTTGGAAGAACCGGTGGTGCGAAAGAAGCTGCCGACATAGACCTTGCCGGCCGGGGTGCAGTAGGCTGCGCCGTCGATCGGGCTGTTCATGACGGTGCTGTCGGTGTTCATCGTCTGCGCGGCGCCGCTGGTGAACAGTGCCGCCACAGGCACGGTCGCGGTCACGTTGTTCTGCGTCGAGTTGTTGCCGGCGGAGTTGGGATTGCCCTGAGCCATGTTGCCCGCGCCGACTTGCAGGTACAGCGAGCGCGATGCGGAGGCAATGCCCACCGTGTAAGCGTGCGCAGGCATCAGCGCGCCGAAGGCGGCCACGAGGCATGCCGCGAGACGGAGCTGTGCGAAGGAGGGACGGCGCAATGTCAAGGGGTTCTCCCGAGGCTGGAAAAAAGGCGGCGCCAGGCCGCCTTCTTCCCTTGGCGACGGCGCAGGATCAGGGCGAGGTGAGCGTGTAGGTCACGACGCCGTTGTTGGCCACCGTGGCACCGTACGTACCGGGCGCGTAGACGCCGGTATTGTCGTACGCGAAGGTCCACTTGCTTTCCTGGCGCACCACCGTGTTCACCGAAGTGAAGGTCGTGGCGGTCGGACCCGCGCCCGAGGTCGTGCTGAAGGCAGGGTGGGTGATGGCTGCGTTGGTGAAGCCGGCGGTCATGCCGGCGGTGAGCGGCGCCGCCGTCACGGTGATGGCGCTCCAGGGGATGGTGCTGCTGCCGTTGCTCAGCTGGCCGGTCACGCCGGATTTGAGCGACAGGTCGCCGGCATTGCCAAGCACGCGAACCGTAACCGCGCCCGCACCCAGATCACCGCCCGTGCCGGCGATGGTGCCGCCCGCGCCGACCGATGCGCCCGGCACCGTGAAGGCCAGGTTATCGACCGTGCCCACGGTGCTGAAGTTGGTACCGGTACCGACCTGCAGATACATCACGCGCGGAATCGTCACCGTGAAGTTGAGGCGCGCCGTGGCGGTCAGCGTGCCCGATGCCGCGCTCACGAAATTGGACTCTGCTTGCGCAGCGAAAGGAAGGGCGCCTGCGATGGCTGCAACCAGGAGTAGTTTTTTCAAGATGAGCTCTCGGTGAATCGAATGGTTGATAAAGAAAACGAAACTGAGGTCCAAAGTTCACATTTTTGGAAATGTGGATTTTAGTTAACAATTTATAAAAAAGGTGCGCCGATGTTACGTAAAGACTCGGGATCGCCGGCCAGTCCGTTGCGTTTTCACGAATTTCTGTGACTTCTGTTACGAAACACAACTGAGGTGAAAGCGGTTTCTGAGGCCATCGCGCAACTCGACCGCTCTAGAACCAAACCGGTGCGCCCGCACTGGCACGTCGCTTGCATTACCTGACCACTTGCTCTGATTAAGCGGTCAAACACAACATGCACGTGCTCATCGCCTGCGGCCACCCGGTCGAAACCAGCTTCCATGCTGCGCTGCACCAAGAGGTGCTGAATCTGCGCGCCGCCGCGCACGAGGTGGCATGAACGCTCCCGCCCTGCTCGACAACGCGCGTCTGCCGCGCTGGCTGCTGCCGGTGAACTGGCCGCAAGGCGACGGTGTGCCTGTGCTGGCGCGCATCGCGATCGAGGCCGGGCGCGTGCAGTCGGTGCGCCCTGCGATGGGGATCGACGCCCCGGCAACGGGCTGGAATCTCGCCGGCACGCTGGCGCTGCCCGGCTTCGTCGACGCCCACACGCACCTCGACAAGGCCTTCACCCTGCCGCGCATGAAGCAGGTGCAGCCCGGCCTGCTAGGTGCCATCGACGCGATGCTGAGCGACCGTGTGCACTGGACGCCCGCCGACGTGCGCGAACGCGCCGCGCGCGGCCTGCAGTGGGCTTGGGAATGCGGCACCACACACCTGCGTACGCACGTCGACTGGTGGGAGCCCGATACCGTGCCGATGGCCTGGCCGGTGATGGCCGAGTTGGCGCAGGAATGGGCTGGCAAGCTGCGGCTGGAACAGGTGAGCCTCATCAAGCTGCCGCTGTTCGAAGACGCGGCGCAGGCGATGCGGCTCGCGAAGCAGGTCAAGGCCACCGGGCCGCACGCGTTGCTCGGCGGCTTCGTGCACTCCACCAACTGGAGCGAGAGCGCGCTGCGCAACCTGCTGGTGTCGGCGCAGGCCTGCGACCTCGACATCGACCTGCACGTGGACGAGGAACTCAACGCGTCGGCCGTGGGCCTTCAGACCACGGCCCGCATCCTGCGCGAGATCGGCTACGAAGGCCGCGTGGTCTGCGGCCACATCTGCGCGCTCGCGGCACAGCCCGAGACGCAGGCCTTCACCACGCTCGATGCGGTAGCACGCGCACCGATCACGGTCGTTTCGCTGCCCGCCACCAACCTGCTGCTGCAGGACGCCATTACCGGCCGCACGCCGCGCCAGCGCGGCATCACGCTGGTGAAGGAAGCGCGCGAGCGCGGCATTCCGCTGCTGTTCGCCAGCGACAACGTGCAGGATCCGTTCTGCCGGCTCGGCAGCTTCGACCCCGTAGAGGCGCTGGGCACGGCCGCACTCGTGGCGCAGCTCGACGAGCCCTTCGACACCTGGTCGCAGGCGCTGTGCCGCAGCGACTGGCTGCAGCGCGCGCCCACACCAGCCACGCCCACGCTGGTCGGCCGCCCCGCCGACCTGGTGCTGTTCACCGAAACCGACCGCCATGGCTGGCCGTCGCGCACCGCCACCCGCGTGGTGCTGCGCGATGGCCGCGTGACGCGCGGCGACGCGACGCCCTTCCTTCCCCGGTAACGCACACAAGGACTCCCATGCTCCACGGATACATCCCGCCCCACCGCTTCCTGCCCTACCTGAGCTGGACCGAAATCGCCGCGCTGCCCGACCGCGAGAACACCGTCATCGTGCTGCCCTGCGGCGCCATCGAGCAGCACGGGCCGCACCTGCCTTGCTCGGTCGACAGCGTGATCTGCTCGGGCGTGATGGGCAAGGCGCTCGAAAAGCTCCCCGCCGAGGTGCGCGCCTTCGCGCTGCCGACCATCACCTACGGCAAGTCGGAGGAGCACCTGCACTTCCCCGGCACGATGACGCTGACCGGCACCACGCTGCTTTCGACCGTGATCGAGATCGGCGAGTCGGTCTATCGCTCGGGCTTTCGCAAGCTGTTGTTCGCCAACGGCCACGGCGGG
>Ga0207709_10001502_pt1 | contig 16124 bp, 10 predicted proteins | sample KBSM34metaG_FD_184397 | JGI IMG/M metagenome (GOLD analysis project Ga0207709, IMG submission 184397) | Miscanthus rhizosphere microbial communities from Kellogg Biological Station, Michigan, USA - KBS M3-4 metaG (SPAdes) (version 2) | ecosystem: Host-associated > Plants > Roots > Rhizosphere >...
TTCTGCACTTTGTGAGAGCCTGCTTAATATTTCTTTCCAATCTTTTCAGATAGTAAAAGAATCTCCTTATTTATTATATCAGCATTTTCTTTTTTTGTAATGATACTACCATGGCTTGCATTCATAATAATTTGTTTACCATTAGAAGAAAGTTCTTTGATTTCTTTCTGCATATCAAACCATAATTTAGTCTGTTTTTCAGGATCAATTCCCTCTTTTCTGTATCTATCTTTTTGAGATTCTTTATACTGTTCTGTAGCGGTAAATACAAGAACAGGTAATGAATCTAATTTCTTTGCCGTACCTGCACGTTTCAGTACATCATTAGTAAGCTTATTCTCTCTTAAAAACATATTATAAACATCACCAGAATTATAGATTAGTAATTGTGAGCGCCCATACACTTCTTTAGGTAAACCATCACCCTGATACGGAGGTTTACTGATTACTTTGTTATAAATACCCAAAATACCTAAATCCGCTAATATAGATCCAATTTTTAATAATTTTGCCTGCCCTTTGGGTACCAGTTCTTTTTGTGCTAATCGATTCCACTGTTCAGGATGGCTTGAGTCTATGAAAACGATTCCTTCAACTTCGTTTGGATAAAGATCCCTGAAAATCCTGCTATAAGGTCCTCCCATAGAATGACCAACCAAAATATAAGGCGGTTTTTCGCCAATTTTTTCTAATAATTCATGAAGCTGATGGGCATAAAACTCAGAAGCTCTACCATCACTATTACTCGATTCACTAAACCATTTTCCATCTCTATCATAGCGTATAACTCTCGTTTTATTTTTTAACCCTTCCGCAATCCAATGAAGCATATCTGTATTGCCATGTGCGCCAGCTTCCATAATAATTGTTGGTAAAGATCTCTTTTCACCCTCTACTCTTACATGAATATTGGTTCCGTTTACATTAACTAATTTACCTGGTGGAACTGGCTTTGGACTAAATAATTTATAACACAGCCCCAAGAACAATAATAATACTAGAATTCCTATTATAAGTTTACCAAAAAACTTAAATATTTTTAAAATTAATTTCATAGTTATTTTTTAATTTCATATTGACAACGGCGGAAATGCCGAAACAGAATCTTTTAACGAAAACCAATCTTCTATCATTGTTTAAATGATCGTCCATTGTTTTTTTAGAGTGAACGTTATAATACTACTGTTAAATGTTTTGTAGACATTTTAGATGGAATCTTTGGTATAGACATAATTATTAGTTTTCCCGCAAATATAACAAAAAGCCCCCTGAAAAAGAAGGCTTGTGTATTATTCTGGTACTGCTATTTTTGCTGGATCTGGCATTTCTTTCTTGATTTCTTCTTGCATCTTACCCACGTCTTTTATTCTCACTTTCTCCATGGTTGTTTCTGAATGAATAATGATTGATTTCCGTTTACAGACATAACATTATTTTCTTTCAATTAAACAGTTTTCGCGAACAATTATTCAAAAAAATATTATTATCGGAGGATTAGGGATAATATATAAAAAAAGCCCCTAAAAAAGGAGCTTTTGTGACTTCGGAGGGGTTCGAACCCCCAACCCTCGGAGCCGAAATCCGATATTCTATCCAGTTGAACTACGAAGCCATATTCATAAATAATGAATGATAAGTAATGAGTAATTCCAGGATTACTTATCATTCACTGTTCAATTACTGATAATTAGAATGTAATCTTCACCCCTCCCAGAATCTGAGCACCCAGGACTTTATATCCTTTGTACGTCTGGTATTTTGAGCTTAGAAGATTATTTCCAAGTGCGAAAATACTAAAATTTTTGTGAATTTTATACTCTGCGGAAAGATTTAAATCAGCATACCCTCCAACTTTATCATTGGTATTCTCTGTAGACTGAAAAACCATGTTCGGATTAGCTACACCTTCGATCATATAAGAGTTTGTAGTTCTGTCACTTGCAAAGATTCCTTTGAAGCCTAACAATAATTTCTTGTCAAGCATTGTATATTTAGCTCCGATGCTTGCATTAAACAAAGGAACGTTATAAATGTCATTATAATTCTTTAGATTATACTTTGTAAACCTTAATTCTCCATCCAATACCAGGTTTGCCAATGGGAAATACTGTACACTTCCTTTGATGTCGCTTACATTTCCATCGTCATATACCGTAGAGAATGTATTGGCAAAATTATAAGATGAACGGTTCAGCGTAAAATCATTATCAAAAAGTCCATTCGCTTTAAAGAACATAATATCTTTCATTTTTCCATACCCTGCTGAGAAGTCGTATTTCAACGTTTCATCGATGTCCCCTCTCAATCCTACATAAAAATGATATTGCGTCTCTGTTGGCTTTAAATACTGGTCAGAAACCAGGAATGGGTTGGCCTGTAACAGATCAGCATAGGTATTCAACTTCAGTCCTCCATCTACCCCACCGTAGAACTTAAATTCTTTAGCTGCAGCAAACTGGAATTCTGCCTGTGGAAACCAATACGTTTTATTGGTCTTCAAGCGCTCCGCCATCAGATCATTTGAATTTTTAGCATTCAGGAAAGAGAATGACGAACCTAACATTAAATAAGAATCCCCTTTTCTGAACGTTACTTTAGGAGTCAGATTAGTATTGAAAAAATTAGCTGAATTTTTGTCGCGGATGGCAAAATCTGTTTTTACCGCATCTATTCCTACTCCTAAATCTGCATTCAGATTAATTCCGGATTTCCCCAGCTCAACAGCATGTTTAGAGAAATTGGCCAAAATGGAAACCTGATTTTCCTGAGCATCAAAATGATCTTTCAGAAATGATGATTTTACCCTTACGTCATTTAAAATTTCATTGGAGTAGAAATCGTAGTATCCATTTACCTTAAACTGATTAACCTTTTGCTTCAGATCAACATCAGCAGAAGGCTGCAGGGCATAAATCCCATAATAATTATAGTTATTCAACCCATATTCAGCGTTGATATTGAATTTTCCTTTATCTCCGTAAGAATTAAGGAAAGCCGCAAAGTTGGCTGATGTCTGCTTTGAATTCCAGTCATAATCTTTTTTAAGACCATTTGTAGAAAGTACATGCAGATCTCCACCTACTTCAATTTTGTTCTCAAGAGTTTTGGAAATATTTCCATCCGCCAGTATTTTACCATAATTACCCATTCCGAACTGGAAATAATTATTCTGGGCCGTTCCATCAAATTTCGGAGCTACATCTTCCCCCTGAATCGTTGAAGTTTTAAAATCTGAAACCGCAGGAACATCCGTGATGGTATATTTCACAGGATTCTGGGACTTCTCTTCCGGTGGATAATTTTTAATGGTTTCCACAGAAGTCTTCTTCTTTTCGATCTTCTTCACTTCCGGCTCTCTTTTTTTATTAAGAACCAGTTTTTCCTCCTTGATTTGGGAAAACGCAAACTGCGAAGCCCCTAAAAATAATATGGATAATAATTGAATTTTTCTGTTCATATTTTCTTTATTTGAAAAATATAATGGGATCTATTTACTGGAAGCAATATAATTTCCCAACAAAGCTTTCCCTGACTGTTTTGAAAAAGTTCTGCCTAGTCTGAATATATTAAACAGCCAAAGGCTCTGATAAACTTCTAAATTATATTGATAATTCTTCGTTGTACTGTTCTCGGCTACATCATAACTATAAGTAATATTGTATGGGAAACCTGAGGGTAGTAATCCTACTGTAATCATACTTCCAATCATAGCGTTTCCACATGAAGGAGTACGGGTCAGCATCGGATGCAGGGTTATTTTAGCTGCATGGGTACTGTCTTCCACAATTTCATAAATACCAGCATGTTTTAAAATATCAAACTCTCTTTTAAGATCTTTATTCACTACAAAAGCTTTTTGCTTCGGAAAATCAGCTTTAGCTTTTCTGTATTCTTTAGGATAAGCGCTGTATGCAGGAATGCAGCTCCAAAGGGAAGCAGAAATTAAAAAAGAATATGCTGTTATTTTAAACATCTTTAATTCTTATTTTTTAATCTGTTTTTTTACTTCTTTTGCTTCTGCAACAATTTCCGGGAAATCTTTATAATTGGCAATGATCTGATCACAGGTATAGCTTGCCTGATAATTATCTTTCAGACCGATATAGTTTTTCGCCATCAATACCAATGCTTTTGCTCCCCAGTACTCTTCTGATGAATAGTTGTTGGCAAGCTTAAAGACTGCCTCATTGGAAGATTTGAATGCTTTACCTTTATTCTGATAATAAGCTTTTGCATACAGTGCTTCCGCAGCTACGGAAGTATTGGATGATTTCTCAAGAGCAGTATAGGCAGACTGAGCATCTTTATCTTTTCCTGAGTTCATCAGGCTTCTCGCCTTAATTACTTTAGCTGTTTCAATGACAGCGGCCGAGTTTTTAGAATTGGCAATAACAGCATTTGCTAGTTTTTCAGCTTCAGAGAAGTTCTTTTCATCAGCATAAAGCTTCATCAGCTCAACATTTGCGTAGTTTTTAATGCTGATATCGGAAGAATTCTTAATCCCTTCAAGATATTTTTTAGCCTCAGCAGTATTCCCTTGTGCCAGGGAGATCTGCGCTAAACGGGTTTGAGCATCATCCTGATAGTCGTTCTGAACTCCGGCAACTTCCTGAAGAACAAGCAGTGCTTTTGTTGAATTATTTGTTTGGTAATAGCTTTCCCCAAGCTCGTATTTCGCTTGATAAAGCCCCTCACCTGTTGGATTCTGTGTTAGATATTTCTCGTAATAAGAAATGGCATTTTTATAGTCTTTCTTAGAGAAATACTGTTTTCCTGTAGATAAGTTGATCTCATCAATTTCAGAAGCATCCACATTGACTCCAATCGTCCTGGCAAAGTTTTCATATCCGGAAACATCTCCGTTCTTCGTGAAAATAGGTTTTGCTACCTGAACGATCTTTTGGGCATATGCTGTATTTTTATACTGCTCACCCAGAGACTTCAGTTCAGAAAGAGCTTTGTCATTCTGATTCTGATCGATATAATTCTGTGCCCTGTAAATAGAAGCATTCGCAATCAGATCTTTGTCTGAAGAGGTTTTAATCACCTTTCCAAAATAATCATTGGAATTCGCAAAATCATCCTGAGCGGCATAAGCCGTTCCTATTTCGTATTGTGCATCATCGTAATATTCGGAATTTGGATATTTCGATAATAGCGTTTTTAAATTATTGATTTTCGCCTGTGTATCTCCCTTAAATCCTAAAGCCATTGCTTTCTGATATACGGTATAATCCGTAGCATCTTCATTTTTATCATAAATGGCGATAGCTTCGTTCAGGTCATTATTCGCGTAATGAATATCTGCCAGACGAAGTTCTGCATCATTTTTAAACTCAGGTTTAGGATTCGTCAGATACTGTTTGAAATAAGTTGCTGCCTGATCAAATTTCTTAGATTTAAAATAAGCATATCCTAAATCATAAGGCAACTGTTGTTTTTCAGGAAAGCTCTCGGTAAGGAGTTTTTCATAACGGGCTATAGCAGACGGGTAATTTCCTTTCTGGTAATATACCTGAGCCAGCCAATATAAAGCTCTGCTGTTAAATTCTTTATTGATATTAAATCCAAGACTTCTCAGAAAATACTTTTCAGCCTCGTCATAATTCCCTTTATTGAACTCTTCTGTTCCCAACAAATAAGAAACCTCCTGGTCTACTTTATTGATTTCCGGGGTTGAGCTTTGTAATCTGTCAATAGCATTCAGGGTTTCTTTATAGTTACCCGAATACAGATAAGATTTTACCAATAACGATCTCATCTCTGAGGCATTGGCAGCGTTCTGATTCTCGTTGATATAACTTTGGATTACTCCTGAAGGACTTTCAAACGGGTTCCCGATGTCATAACTTAATTTAGCATACTGTTCATGAGCCAGCTTTTTCACTTTTGCATCATAATCCATCTGATAAGAAGAACGGAATGCCGAAAGTGCTTCCTGCTTTTTATCTACTGCCAGATAAGCATTTCCTAACTGGTAATAAGCATTCTGTGCCAGTGCTGAATTACTGTTAACAAGCTGATTGTAATAAGAAACTGCCTCATCATATTTTTTAAGCTGAGCAGCTACGAATCCCATTTCATACAAATCATTTTCAGATGGATTCTGCTGTACATTCAGATAGTCTTTTAAGTGAGGATAGGCAGACGTGTAATCATTTTTCATGAAATAACTTTCCCCAATGATCTTATGAACCTCTGCTTTATAGGAATCTGAAATATTTTCATTCAGTAAGGCATTCCCTTCAGAAATTGCCTGGTCATAATTCTTATCATTATAATACAGCTGTACATAATAAGGACGTACCAGTTTTGAGAATTTATCCTGATCTTTTATAGAATCAAAATATTGGAAAGCTTTATCATTTTGCCTGTTGCTGTAATACAAATGCCCCAGCATATATGCAATATCCCCTTTTTGAGACTGATCAGCCGACTTATAAGCTTCTTCCAATGCATCGGTAGCCCCTTTAGAATCTCCGGTCATGAATTTGGCATAGCCCAGTTTTAGAATATACTGAGTATTTTCCTCTTTTGAAAGCTGGTACTGGTTTACTTTTTTCAACGTTTCCAATGCTTTGTCAAAATCTTTTTTTGCCAGATAATAATCCGCTAAAGGAAGATTAGCCTGGGCAAAATACGCAGAATTAGGATATTCTTTAATAAAAGCTGTTAAACCTTCTTCAGCATGATTTTTCTGGAGAATTACCCCAATCACGTTGTCAAAAAACTGAGCCGCTTCCTTCTTTGAACGGGACAAATTCTGATTGTAGAAATATTGTCTTGCATATTCATATTGGGAAGCGTTGTATATTTTGGTCTGATAAAGGTTTTCTGCCAGATTAAATCTATAATTTTCTTTCTGTGTAAAATATTGGGACTGTTGGGCATCGGCAATTCCGAAATAGATCACAGCAGCCGCTAAAAGTATTTTTTTTGATTTCATTCTTCTTGATATAAGAAAATTAGTCTAAATAAGTTAACGAAAATATTAAAAACTTATTGTTTAAGCAAGTTTTAACACCGTTAATGGATGTTAATTCTTATTTCATAACCATGAAAATTTTCTCACTATACAATGATAAAATTTACTACTTTCGTCTAATAAAATGTAAACAATTTTAATTAACCGTTATCAAAAACGTATTTAAATTGGATACTTTTTCAACAACAGCTAAAAACATACCATAAACACACCATTCCATGAAATTTAAGATTCTTTTAGCATTAATTTTTGTAAACCTCCTGCAGGCACAAAAATTTTACTTTCCAAAGACAGCTGTAACTGACTCTGTTATAATGGAAAAACAGATCCCTAACCTTGCTCTGCAAGTGATTCCTCACCTTCAGTCAGCAAAGTACAAACCGGAAAACACCGTTGACCTTATGGACAATCTTTTCCGTTTACAGATGGTGGCTCAGGATTATAAAAATTCACTGGTTTCTCTTTCTGAAAACCGTAATCTGTTCGCTGATAACAATATGGGAGGGTACAGATATATTGGATTTGAAATGTACAGCCTTTCGAAAATAGCACAAAAAGAAAGCAACACTTCATTTTCCAATGCACTTCAGAAAGTGTTTAATCAAAAATATGAAAGTCTTCCGGAAAAATTGATTCCCAGACTTAGGCTAGCTCTTGACGGTGATGTAAAAGAATCCAGAAAGCAGCTGAAAAAAATACTTGACAAACAAAAAGACAAAGACAGTATTGATTACAGAACAGCTCTTGCTCTATGTAAAAGCTATTTAAGTTATAAAACCTATTCCGGTATAAAACCTCAGGTGATGCAGCTTCTGACTTCAAAAGACAAGGAAAGATTCATTATTGAAACCAAAGATCTTACCATAAAAAACGGAGCTACCTTAACGATCACTATTGTTCGGAAAAAAGGGAATACGTCCCCACTTCCTGTTATTCTTACCAGCAATATTTATGCAGGTTCATTTGATGAATTCTTCGGAAAAAGAGCCGCTGTTTATAATTATGTAGGAGCTGTTGTTAATACCCGGGGTAAGAGAAACAGTAACAATGTAAATAATCCTTTTGAGCATGAATCAGAAGATATTTATGAAGTAATCGACTGGGTAAGCAAACAGCCTTGGTGTGATCGAAAAGTGGGAATGATCGGTGGAAGCTACCTAGGTTTCAGTCAGTGGGCAGCCGTAAAAAAACTGCATCCGGCATTAAAGACAATTGTTCCTCAGGTAGCCGTAGGAATCGGGATCGATTATCCTGCTCAGAATAACATCTTCATGAGCTATATGCTTCAGTGGATACAGTATGTGACCAATAACAAACTTACGGACGAGGCTGATTTCGCCAATGCAGTAAAATGGGATTCTATCTATACAAAATGGTACAAAAGCGGAAAAGCATTCAGGTCTTTGGACACGATAAGCGGTAAACCGAGCAAAATATTTCAACGATGGCTGGATCATCCGGGATATGATCAGTACTGGCAGAAAATGGTTCCTTACAAAGAGGATTTTTCTAAAATCAATATTCCTATTCTCACGACAACAGGATATTATGACGATGATCAGATTGGTGCGCTGTATTATTTTAAACAGCATCATCTGTACAATAAAAATGCAGATCATTATCTGGTGATAGGCCCTTATAATCATGGAGGAGCCCAAAGTTTCGGGTTTACTTATGTGAATGGAAACCCTATTGATCCGGTAGCCAGAATAAGCATTGATGATCTCGCTTTCTCATGGTTTGACTATATTCTTAAAGGCGGTAAAAAACCTGAAATTTTAAAAGACAGAATCAATTTTCAGGTAATGAACACCAATACCTGGAAACATGTAGCTGATCTTGACAAAATGCATACTTCTACCCTAAAATTTTACCTTCAGGACAAGAAAAACACATCGTCTGTATTCAACAAACCTCAATCTAAAAGTTTTACCACTCAAATCGTTGATCTTAAAAACAGGGATCAGAAAGACATTTATTACAAAGTCAGCAAAAAAGACAGCATAAAAATGACCAATTCTGTTGCTTTTGAAAGTGAAGTATTGGATAAGGATATGATCATCAGCGGAAATCTTTCAGGATTCTTCAATGTTTCCATCAACAAAAAAGACTTTGATACGGATACTTATCTGTACCAGATTCAGCCGGACGGGAAGTCTTCGTTACTATCCACTCATATTGTGAGAGCCAGCTATGCAAAGAATAATGAAAAACGACAGCTTCTTGAACCGAATAAAACGGAACAAATCCCGATTAATAATTCCTACTTTATGAGTAAAAAGATAGAAAAAGGAAGCAAATTACTTTTATTGGTCGGTATTAATAAAAATCCTAACTGGCAGATCAATTATGGATCAGGAAAAGATGTAAGTGATGAAACGATAAAGGATTCCGGGGAACCTTTGGAAATAAAATGGTATAATGACAGCTATGTGGAAATACCTGTTTATAAAGACTAACAGCTTTTGATTGAGTATTTTTACCTAAATGTTCTTAACAACTGTTAACATCAAAATAAAAAATCATTACATTTGCTTTTTTTCAAATCAAATATAGTTATTGAATGAGTCAACTTTTTAGAAGAAAAATCTATTCAGATACGGATACTTCAACGGGACTTTTAAGGGTCTTAGGTGTATGGGACATTGTATTTTTTGGGATAGCAGCCATTATTGGAGCCGGAAGTTTCAGCAGTTTAGGAGAAGCCGTTTTCAGAGGCGGTCCCGGTGTTATTCTTCTATATTTGATTTGTGGGTTTGCCTGCGGGTTTACCGCTTTATGCTATGCTGAATTTGCCAGCAGAATACCTACAGCAGGCTCTGCTTACACGTATGCCTATGCCAGTTTTGGAGAATTAATTGCCTGGATTATCGGATGGGCACTGATTATGGAGTATTCCTTTGGAAACATTTATGTTGCTTTCTCCTGGTCGGATTATTTCACCAGCTTTTTAGGCCGTCTCGGAATGCATATTCCTGATTATCTTACCTGCAGTTATACAGAGGCCAGCAAAGCCTTTAAAAACGGCTCAGAAAATAAAGAGTTACTGAATGCATGGAAAACAGCTCCATTACTTGGAAGTTTAAAATTTATCGTAGATGTTCCTGCACTGGTGATTAACGGTTTGATCACCTGGCTGTGTTATGTAGGAGTAAAAGAAAGTAAAAACTTCAATAACTCCCTTGTTATCTTAAAACTGGGTGTAATTATATTGGTAATTCTGGTTGGTTTTTCCTATATCAATACAGATAACTGGACTCCCATAAGTCCGGTAACAGGAAGCCCTTCCTTCATGCCTAATGGTTTTGCAGGAGTCATGAGCGCCGTATCGGGAGTATTCTTTGCCTATATCGGGTTTGATGCTTTAAGTGTTCTTTCGGAGGAAACTAAAGATCCGCAAAAAACCTTACCAAAAGGAATGATCATCTCGCTTGTTTTATGTACGGTAATTTATATTGCCCTTACATTAGTATTAACAGGTATGGTAGACTATAAAAAGTTTGACGGTGTTGGTGATCCGCTATCGTTTATCTTCGAAAAAACCAATGCTAATGTCGCATGGATGGAACTTGTTGTTTCTTTTGTTGCTATCGTTGCTATTACAACCGTATTATTGGTTTTCCAGATGGGACAGCCAAGAATCTGGTATGCGATGAGCCGTGACGGATTAATGCCTCAAAGATTTCAAAAGGTACACCCTAAATATAAAACACCTTCTTATGCAACTGTTGTTACCGGAATTGTCGTAGGGATTCCTATTTTATTTACAGATAAAACATTTATCCTGGACTTTACCAGTATCGGTACTATCTTCGCCTTCGTATTAGTTTGTGCAGGGGTTCTTATGCTTCCCGCTAAGGAAAAAATAAAGGGTAGATTCCATCTCCCTTATATTAATGGTAAAATCATCTTCCCTATTGTTTTCATAGGTGGTCTGATTGCATTCTACTACTGGCAGCCAGAATTTTTCCAAACTTTAATGGACTGGAAAGATCCTAAAGAAGGGGAATTCAGAGCTTCTATTTTCTTCTTTATTCTGATTAATATAGCGTTATGTATTTTGACTTTTGTAAAGAATCTCTCGCTCATTCCATTAGTCGGCCTAAGTTCTTGCCTCTACCTTCTTACCGGTATGAGCCATGAAAACTGGTTCTGGTTCGGAATGTGGTTCCTTGTAGGAATGGTTATTTACTTCTGCTACGGCTACAAGAACAGTAAACTTGGAAAAGAGTTAAGGAAAAAATAATGAATAATTAATATATATAAAGGCGAACGAGCAACACTGCACGTTCGCCTTTTTTGTTATTTAACTTTTTGCATTTCACCACCTTAGTTTCAATATCTTTTAAAAATCGGCAGCATTATTGCTATCATTTTAACAGAACCATCAAACTAATCTGCCATGTCTGAGAGAATAAAAACATACAGAGAATTTTATCAGTTTTACCTTACCGAGCATAGTAAAACAGGGACGCGGATCTTCCACTTCATAGGAACCCTACTCGTCTTTGCAGTGATTGCATATGTGATCAATTCGGGAAAAGAAAGATTTCTATGGTATATTCCGATTTTCGGATATGGTTTTGCGTGGTTCAGCCATGCAGTGATCGAAAGAAATAAACCTGCAACTTTTAAGTACCCTTTATGGTCTTTGATCTCAGATTTCAGACTATTCTTTGAATTGCTGATTGGAAAACAAAAATTTATAACTCCTGTTCAGCCGAAAGAATCTCAACACCCGGAAGGCTCACTTTAAACTCAGGTTTTCTTTAGAAACACTATAACATTATATGGACTGCCTTACCATTACAAGGGAGCATATTCATTGATTCTTTACCAATAAATACAGGATCTATATTGGATTGAACTGAATCGGAAATCCGTACGTAAAATCTAAGGCTTACTATCAGTATTGTTTCTCAAGAATATCATAATGAATGGTATTGATTATTTTCTCAGTTGCAGGATCTCCTTTCACTTTGATCTGTTCAGGTATATAGCTTGAAAAAGTCATTGTTTTATCTTTATTCAAAGTGACAGTTACTTCTTCCAGGATATTTTTATCATCCACATAAAACTGAATTCTGTTTTCTACAATTCTCCAAAATGAAAGCCTGGGTTCGGAGGGCATACAATCTCCTACGCTTCCTTCCGTATAATTGTAAACAGCAAAGCCATCTTCCCTTATTGCATAATTCCTCATGAGACGACAGTTATCAAAGTCTTTCACTGTTTTCTCTTTATTTTCATAAAATCCGGCTTCTTTTAACTTCCAGAATCCAATCACATTTTCTTTTGCTAATTTTTGGGCGTTTACAGATAAATAGGCTGCCATAAGAAAAGCAACCGGCAATAGTTTATCAATCATTGAAAGAATAGGTTTGTGTTATCTCAACGAAGATACAATAATTGAAATAAAAGAATCCTGAAAATGGTTTCTTGGGGCAGCAAAGCTGCCCCAAGAAATTTACATCTCTATTTAAATCTTTTCTTAAAACTGAATTTAAGACTGTTCATTAATCCGGGTTCTATGATATCAATCCCCAGTCCGAAATTACTGTCCGCAACCGTATGGTGATCCGTTCTAAACTGTTCAAAGTCTTTTTGTGGAATTTCAACATTCACTAAAGGATTGGATTCAATATAGACACTTGCTCCATTTTTAGTCACTTTCTTACGGCTGCTATATTCGAAATAAGGGTTTTTTATCGTACTTTCCTGAACGGTATATTTTTCTCCGGTATCGATTTTCTGATCCGTATACAAATTGACTTCATATTTTTCACTGTCGAAACTATGCCAGAAAGGGAGATCTTTATGCATAAAATCCCGTGCACTGGCCTTTATTACATTCCGGTCAAAATACATCAGAAAACGGTTATTCTGTGGGTCTACATAATAAGGATTTTCTACTGTCGCAGTATATTGAATTTTCATTTCATTCAATTTTTTATCATCACTTACCACATCAATTTCCGCATCTTTGAATACATTTCTGATATCTGTTCCGTTTCTGTCATTGGAATAATTGAAACCATAAAAAAGGAAGCTGTTCCAACTGTCTATAATCTCTCTTTTATGGGTACTTTTAAAATACCTCCTCATGGCATTTGCCCGATTCCCTTTATAGGTAGTAACCAGGTTAAGCTTTCCAATATTGCCTTTTACATTGAAATCTACCTTTTCATCTACACAGTAATAGGGGAATTTATGCGGCTTTCTGACTTGCAATTCCTGGTCTTTCTTTGTCTCCAGATAATGTATAAAATACATAAACCCTCTGTTTTCAATCAGTCCAAACTCATCACGTGTAGTAGCATCTACAAAATATTCTTCCCCTTTGTACTTGATTTTCACGACTGCATGATTGAAACTTAATAAGGAAGGCAGGTAGTATTTAATATAATAATCCGTATTAAAATTCACCAATACTACGGATGCTTCCACCCCAATATATTCAAGAATTACTTTTAATAAAAGTGATTTCGCTTTGCAGTCCCCTTGCTTATTTTCATAGGTTACTGATGGTTCCTGGGGTTTGTGACCATTCATTTCATCTGCATCGAAAATATAGTAAATATGATTCTGAACATATTCTATGGCCAACTGAATTTTTTCGCCCTGATCTGCAATAGCCTCCAGCTTTTCAATAAGATTGGGAGCAAAGTCTTGTAAAGAAGCTTTATTAGAAACTTCCTCATAAAGGGGAGCAATATAATTGGAAAGATCTTTCCAGCTGCTTTGCGTTGCAAAATCTACATAAGGAAAAATTTCACGTCCTGAATCTACAGTGTTGATATAATTGGGTTCCTCAATCACAAAGCATTGTCCCTGTTTCAGGAATTTGATTTCTGGCTCCAGCACTTCCCCCTTTTCATTCCGGAAGAAGGTTTTCTTATACGCTATAGTCTGCTCACGGGCATTGATAAAGGTAAATTTAAAATGACCGTAAGCCCAGTAATTATCGGGACTCACCCACACATATTTTGAAAATTCCTTTCTCAGGAAATCACGGTCTGTAAATTCTTTAATCCGTGAATCTTCCAGAACCAATACATCATATAGCCTCAGATCTTTGATCGTAATATTGATCTTTTTATTGCTGCTCAGCACTCCTCCACTGCTCTGGTTTTCACTATCCAATACTTTAATCCTGGTATCAGGAATTTTGTCTATCAAAACGCCATCTCTTAAAACACTGATTCTATGAATCTGATAGACTTCATTTTCTTCTACCACAACATCAGAAACTGAGGCTCTTTCTAAATTTCCGGGCTCATTCAGTGTATACGCCATACAGACATATTCACTGTTTTCGTTATTGCTTGTATAATATTTTTTATCTAAAAAATAGCAGTAATCTTTACCCTCTTCAATTTGTTTCCTGGAAAATTCAGAGTCCTTGATTCTGTCTATGATTTCCTGGTCTCCAATATTTCCTGCCCACACTTCAGGTTTTTGAATCTTATAATTTTCAACTTGCATTTGATTATCCATATTTCTATTTAATAATTCTGTTTTTGGGTGTAATTATTATGAAGTTCAAATTAAATGATTAAAAAAACAAAAAACAATAGAAGAACTGCGACAATTCAGGCTGGAATTTCGGCATGGTAATTGCGAGTAAGGTTTTAAAATCAAGTTTTATGAAAAGTATAGCAACAATTCTAAAAGGGGCAGTTCCCGCGTTAGCATTATTCGCAATGACACAATGTACAACCACCGCAGGTGCATCCGCAGCTGATGAAAAAACATTCATCGTAGGACCACAAACAGCAGATTGTACAGGAGTGGCTCCTATGAAATGTCTGCAGGTAAAAGAAAAAACTTCTGAAAGCTGGACAAATTTCTACAGCAATATTGAAGGGTTTACGTATGAACCGGGGTATGAATATGTATTAAAAGTAAAAACTGAAAAAATTGCCAATCCACCAGCTGACGGATCTTCCGTAAAATACACATTGGTGAAACAAGTTTCTAAAACAAAAAAAGAAGCAGTGGCAGCTAACGAAAAAACACTTATAATAGGAGCACAGACTGTAGACTGTTCAGCAGGTGCAGGACGTATGAAATGTTTACAGGTAAAAGAAAATGCTTCTGAAAACTGGACAAACTTCTACAGCAATATTGAAGGATTCACTTACGAACCTGGATATGAATATGTTTTACAGGTAAAAACTGAAAAAATAGATAACCCACCGGCAGATGCGTCTTCTATAAAGTACACATTGATCAAGCAGGTTTCTAAAACCAAGAAATAATAATAAAAAACTCCCGAATTTTTCGGGAGTTTTTTATTGTTAAGCAGCTTGAAAGCTTCTATAACATAATTACTTTGCAGTTATCTATTTGATTATCTTTTCAAAAAAAGAAATCAATACTTAGCTTCTGTTTTTTAATATCCTGATTCTTTTTGAGGAGGCTCCGGATACTTACCTTTGCTGGCTTCCCCTACAGTATTGGCTGTTGTCATAGCCACCACCAAATCATTCAGCATGCTGCTTGCTGCAGTAGGTGAATTGGGAAGAAGTACCAGATTACTTCGGGTGCTTGCCCCTACAGAATGTAACGTATCATAATGTTGGGTTACCACAATCAGAGCAGATGCCTCATGTGAATTAATCTCTACATTGTTCAGCATTCTTACAGATTCTTCAAGACCTTTTGCAATTTCTCTTCTTTGATCTGCAATCCCCTGCCCCTGTAGTTTTTTAGATTCAGCTTCAGCTTTTGCTACGGCTACAATTCGTATTCTCTGTGCTTCTGACTCATATTCGGCAGCTGTTTTCTCTCTTTCTGCGGCATTAATCCTGTTCATGGCATGTTTCACCTGTTCATCAGGATCTATATCCGTTACCAAAGCTTTGATAATATCATATCCATAACTGTTCATAGCTTCCTGAAGCTCACCTTTTACAGCTACTGCAATGTCGTCTTTTCTTACAAAGACATCATCCAGTTTCATTTTGGGTACCTCAGCACGTACCACGTCAAAAACAAAAGAAGTAATTTGGTTTTCAGGATTTTCCAAGCGATAATAGGCGTCTCCTACCTGATTTCTGATAACCTGATACTGGACAGAGATTTTCATTTTGATAAATACATTGTCCAGCGTTTTTGTGTCAATCATAACATCCAG
>Ga0207709_10001503_pt1 | contig 16107 bp, 16 predicted proteins | sample KBSM34metaG_FD_184397 | JGI IMG/M metagenome (GOLD analysis project Ga0207709, IMG submission 184397) | Miscanthus rhizosphere microbial communities from Kellogg Biological Station, Michigan, USA - KBS M3-4 metaG (SPAdes) (version 2) | ecosystem: Host-associated > Plants > Roots > Rhizosphere >...
CTGCGTCACCTGGTCCATCTGCGTGATCGCCTGGTTGATCTGTTCGATGCCCGAGGTTTGCTCCTGGCTCGCGGCCGTGATCTCGCCCATGATGTCGGTCACGCGCTTGACGCTGCCCACGATCTCTTCCATCGTGCGGCCGGCTTCGGCGACTTGCTTGCTGCCTTCTTCGACCTTCTCTACCGAGTCGCCGATCAGGGTCTTGATTTCCTTGGCGGCTGCGGCCGAACGTTGGGCGAGGCTGCGGACTTCGGATGCGACCACCGCAAAGCCTCGGCCTTGTTCGCCGGCACGCGCCGCTTCAACCGCTGCATTCAACGCCAGGATGTTGGTCTGGAATGCGATGCCGTCGATCACGCCGATGATGTCCACGATCTTCTTGGACGATGCATTGATCGAACCCATCGTGTCCACCACCTGCGACACGACAGCGCCACCCTTGACCGCGACCTCAGAGGCCGACACCGCCAATTGATTGGCCTGCCGCGCGTTGTCCGCGTTCTGTTTCACCGTCGAAGTCAGTTCTTCCATCGACGCCGCCGTCTGCTCCAGCGAGCTGGCTTGCTCTTCGGTACGCGACGACAGGTCCTGGTTGCCCGAAGCGATCTGCCCCGAGGCCGTGGCGATCGTCTCCGTGCCCGTGCGCACTTCGCCCACCACCTTCGCCAGGTTGGCGTTCATGTCTTTCAGCGCCTGCATCAGCTGGCCCGTCTCGTCGCGGCTGTCCACGCGGATGTTCGCGCTCAGGTCGCCGGCCGCCACCGTCTCGGCCACGCCCACGGCCTTGGCCAGCGGACGCACGATGCTGCGCGAGATGAAGAAGGCGAACAGGCCGCCCAGCAGCACCGTGAGCGCCGTCAGCAGCAGCCGCAGGTTGAAGCTCTTCGCATTCGCCGCGTCGATGGCGTGGCTCATGTCGTCGATGGCACGGCGTTCGATGGCCAGCAGCTCGAGCACGCGGTTTTCATAGGCCTTGGCGGCCGGCTGGAACGACAGCTGGTAGGCGCGCACGGTCTCGACCGTGTTGCCGCTGGCCTTGGCGCGGGTCACCTCGTCCTTGGCGGCCTGGTACTTGGCGCGCAGCTCGACGATGGACTTGTAGGTCGCTTTTTCTTCGTCGGTGACCAGCAGCGCCTCGACCTTGGCCATGGTCTCGCTGCCCTTCTTCACGCTCTCGGAGATCACGTCGGCGAACAGCATCGGCAGCGCCTCGTCGGTCGTGCGCGCGATCATCGAGGTGCGCGCGATGGCCGAGTAAGTCAGCACGTACCAGTCGGAAATGAGCCGCTCCTTGGCCAGCGGGCTCTGCATCATGATGCGCGTGGCTTCGGCGTTCTTGTGCGCCGACATCAGCCCCACCGCGCTGGAGATCAGCGTCAGCCCCAGCACGATGGCGAAGGCGAGGGTCAGGCGGGTGCCGATGCGAAGGTTCGAAAAGAATGTCATGGGGTGGTCCTCAAACGGTGGCGGCGGCTTCGATGAGGCCCATTTCTTCGCTGGACATCAGCCGGTCGATGTCCACCAGGATCAGCATGCGTTCGTCCAGCGTGCCCAGGCCGATCAGGTAGTCGGTGTCGAGCACCGAGCCCATCTCGGGCGCCGGCTTGATCTGCTCGGCCGTGAGCGTGATCACGTCGGACACGCTGTCCACCACCATGCCCACCACGCGGCCCGAGATGTTCAGCACGATCACCACCGTGAACTGGTCGTAGGTGGGTGCGCCCAGCTCGAACTTGATGCGCATGTCGATGATCGGCACGATGATGCCGCGCAGGTTGACCACGCCCTTGATGTAGTCCGGCGCGTTCGCGATGCGCGTCACGGCGTCGTAGCCGCGCAGCTCCTGCACCTTCTGGATGTCGATGCCGTATTCCTCGTCGCCGAGCTTGAAGGTCACGACCTCCAGGCGGTTGGCCACGGCCGATGCGGACGGCGCCGCGCCGTTCGATCGCGGCGATGTGGTGTCTCTGGTGTTGTTCAACATGTGTTCTTCTCCTCGTTCAATACGCATCCCGGGCGCCGGCACCCTCGCCTGCCCCGGTCCTGAATACCCCTGCGGCCCGGACCAGGCCCTCCGCCTGTTCCTGCAGCGACTGCGCCGTGGCCGACGCCTCTTCGACCAGCGCGGCGTTCTGCTGCGTCACCTGGTCCATCTGTGCGATGGCCTGGTTGATCTGCTCGATGCCCGAGGTCTGCTCCTGGCTCGCCGTCGTGATCTCGCCCATGATGTCGGTCACGCGCTTGACGCTGCCGACGATCTCCTGCATGGTGCGGCCGGCCTCGGCCACCTGCTTGCTGCCCGCCTCGACCTTCTCCACCGAGTCGCCAATGAGGGTCTTGATTTCTTTCGCGGCCGCGGCCGAGCGCTGCGCGAGGCTGCGCACTTCCGACGCGACCACGGCGAAGCCCTTGCCCTGCTCGCCCGCACGCGCGGCTTCCACGGCCGCGTTCAGCGCGAGGATGTTGGTCTGGAACGCGATGCCGTCGATCACGCCGATGATGTCAACGATCTTTTTCGACGAGGCATTGATCGAGCCCATCGTGTCCACGACCTGCGACACCACGGCGCCGCCTTTCACCGCCACTTCCGACGCGGAGACGGCCAGCTGGTTCGCCTGCAGGGCGTTGTCCGCGTTCTGCTTCACGGTCGAGGTCAGCTCTTCCATCGACGCGGCCGTCTGCTCGAGCGAGCTGGCCTGCTGCTCGGTGCGCGAGGACAGGTCCTCGTTGCCCGAGGCGATCTGGCTCGACGCCGACATCACGCCGGCGACGTTCGCACCCACGTCCGCGACGATCGCGAAGAGGTTGGCGCTCATCTGGTTCAACGCGCGCAGCAGCCCCGCGATCTCATCGCCGGGCCGCACCGTGAAGCGCACCAGGTCGCCGCCCGCGATGGTGCGCGCGACCTCGATGGCTTCGTCGAGCGGACGGAACACCGTGCGCCCGAGGAACGCCCCGAGGCCCAGCCACGCCAGCGCGGCGCCAAGGCTGCCCGCTGCCACGGCGGTGGGCAGCCAGCTGTTCGCGCCGGACGCCGCCACCAGGCGGGACGCTTCCATCCAGCCCAGCGCACCCAGGCCCGCTGACAGCGCAGCTGCAGCGACGGTCACGCCGAACACGCGGCGCCGCACCGGGATGCGACGCAGCCGCGCCAGCGGACGCGTCCAGCCGCTGCGCACCACCTCGCCCTGCAGCAGCTCGAGGCCCTTGGCCTCGCCCTCGCGCATGCGGCGGTAGAGCGCATCGGCGGCGACCACGTCGTCGCGCGCGGGGCGGCTGCGCACGGACATGTAGCCCTCCACGCGGCCCTGGTGGCGGATCGGCGTGACGTTGGCGAGCACCCAGTAGAAGTCGCCGTTCTTGCGCCGGTTCTTGATCAGGCCGGTCCAGGGCAGGCCCTGGTCCAGCGTGCGCCACAGGTCGGCGAAGGCCTCGGGTGGCACGTCGGGGTGGCGCACGATGTTGTGCGCCTTGCCCAGGAGTTCGGCGGCCGTGAAGCCGCTGGCCGCGACGAAGGCCGGGTTGACGTAGGTGATGCGGCCCTTGAGGTCGGTGCGGGACACCAGGGCCGCTTCCTTCGAGAGTTCGTATTCGATGTCGGTGACGGGCAGGTTGACGCGCATGGCCGGTGCGTCGCCTTCAGGCCAGGGCCAGCGCGTTGCCGTGGCTGCTGCTGCCGCCGAGGCGGAACACGCCGACGACCTGCGACAGGCTGCCCGCCTGCTCCTGCAGCGACTGCGCCGCAGCCGAGGCTTCCTCGACCAGCGCCGCGTTCTGCTGCGTCACCTGGTCCATCTGCGTGATCGCCTGGTTGATCTGTTCGATGCCCGAGGTCTGCTCCTGGCTCGCCGCCGTGATCTCGCCCATGATGTCGGTCACGCGCTTGACGCTGCCCACGATCTCTTCCATCGTGCGGCCGGCTTCTGCGACTTGCTTGCTGCCTTCTTCGACCTTTTCCACCGAGTCGCCGATCAGGGTCTTGATTTCCTTGGCGGCGGCGGCCGAGCGTTGGGCGAGGCTGCGGACTTCGGAAGCCACGACCGCAAAGCCACGACCTTGTTCACCAGCACGCGCAGCTTCAACAGCAGCGTTCAGCGCGAGGATGTTGGTCTGGAACGCGATGCCGTCGATCACGCCGATGATGTCGACGATCTTCTTGGACGAAGCGTTGATCGAGCCCATCGTGTCCACGACCTGCGACACGACAGCGCCACCCTTCACTGCGACTTCCGAAGCAGAGACGGCCAGCTGGTTCGCTTGCCGTGCGTTGTCCGCGTTCTGCTTCACCGTCGAAGTCAGCTCTTCCATCGACGCCGCCGTCTGCTCCAGCGAGCTCGCCTGCTCTTCCGTGCGCGACGACAGATCCTGGTTGCCCGAAGCGATCTGCCCCGAGGCCGTGGCAATGGTCTCCGTGCCCGTGCGCACTTCACCCACCACCTTCGCGAGATTCGCGTTCATGTCCTTCAGCGCCTGCATCAGCTGGCCCGCTTCGTCGCGGCTGTCCACGCGGATGTTCGCGCTCAGGTCGCCCGCAGCCACCGTCTCTGCCACTTCGAGCGCATGGCCCAGCGGACGCACGATGCCCAGCGTGAGGCGCCAGGCGAACAGCGCGCCCACCGCCAGCGCGATGGCTGACAGCACGAGCAGCGTGGTGCGGCCTTCGGTGTGGTCGGCCGCGATGCCCTTGGCGGCGGCGTCGATCTTCTCGCGCTGGTGGTTGGCCAGGTTTTCGACGGCGCCGGCATAGACGGCGAGCGCCGCGCTGAACTTGGTGTCGACCAGCACATTGGCTTCGTCGATCTTCTTCTCGTCCTTGAGCTTGTTGAGCGTGCCCACGGTCTCGAGCACGACGACGCGCGCCGCGACCACCGCGGCATAGAGCGCCTTTTCTTCCGGCGTGGCGAGCATCGCCTCCAGTTGCTTCTGCGCCGGCGTGATGCGCGCCGAACCCGCCGCCTGGAGCTTGGCGAAATAGGCCGCCACCTCGGGGTCGGTGGTCTTGACCATCGCGTAGTTGGCCACCGTGTTCGACTTGAGCAGGCTGAGCCATTCCGCCGCCAGCCGTTCCTTGACCAGCGCGCCCTGCACCATCTCGTCGGTGGCCTGCCCCACGTTCGTCAGGCGCAGCACGCCCGTGCCCGCAATGAACGCCATCAGCAGCAGCAGCACCGCGAAGCCGAGCCCCAGGCGGGTGCCGATTTTCAGATCCTTCAAACTCATTGCGCTTCTCTTCCTTCAATAACGGGGGACGGTGGCCGCATCGCGCGGCGGGCCACCGGCATGACATGACGGCATGGCGGGACGGCGGCCTGCGCCACCCCGTCTCCCTGTTATCGGCAGCGCGCCGCCAGACTTGAGTCTTTTTTCTAAAGAAAGGCGCGGATCGGGGCGCGGGCGCATGCGTTCTCTGTCAGGCGTCGGTGGCGTTGACGTGCTGGAACACCCGGTCCAGCCGCTCGGCCACCTTGGCGTCGTGGTGGCTTGCACGGGCCCGCGCCTGCGCCGCGAAGCCCGCGAGACCCAGGCCCGTCAGGCAGGCGGCGCCGGCCAACGCCCACACGGCATGGAGCGCCCAGGCGCAGCCGGTGCCGACATGGAAGCCGAGGAAGAGCGCCACGGCCAGCAGCAGGAGCAATGCGGCGAAGCCCATGCCGACGCGGCGCAGGGCTTTCGGATGGAAATGCGTGGACACGAGGCGTTCTCAGGCCGCAACGACTTCGTCGGCGTCAAGCTTGAAGGTGCTCACGGCCTCGACCAGGGCGCCGGCCTGCTCCTGCAGCGACTGCGCGGCGGCCGAGGCTTCTTCGACCAGCGCCGCGTTCTGCTGCGTCACCTGGTCCATCTGCGTGATCGCCTGGTTGATCTGCTCGATGCCCGAGGTTTGCTCCTGGCTCGCGGCAGTGATCTCGCCCATGATGTCTGTCACGCGCTTGACGCTGCCCACGATCTCTTCCATCGTGCGGCCGGCTTCGGCGACCTGCTTGCTGCCTTCTTCGACCTTTTCTACCGAGTCGCCGATGAGGGTCTTGATTTCCTTGGCGGCGGCTGCGGAGCGTTGGGCCAAGCTTCGAACTTCGGATGCGACCACCGCAAAGCCTCGGCCTTGCTCGCCAGCGCGTGCTGCTTCAACGGCCGCATTCAACGCCAGGATGTTGGTCTGGAACGCGATGCCGTCGATCACGCCGATGATGTCGACGATCTTCCTGGACGAGGCGTTGATCGAGCCCATCGTGTCCACGACCTGCGACACCACCGCGCCGCCCTTGACGGCGACCTCAGAGGCCGACACGGCCAATTGATTGGCCTGCCGCGCGTTGTCCGCGTTCTGCTTCACCGTCGAAGTCAATTCCTCCATCGAAGCGGCCGTCTGCTCCAGCGAACTCGCCTGCTCTTCCGTGCGCGACGACAGGTCCTGGTTGCCCGCCGCGATCTGCCGCGACGCCACCGCGATCGAATCGGTCGAGGCCTTGATGCGCGTCACGAGGTCGGTGAGCGTGTCTTCCATCTCGCCCATGCCGCGCAGCAGCCGGCCGAAGTCGCCGCCGCGCTCGGTCTCGAACTCCTGGCTCAGGTCGCCGGAGGCCACGGTCTCGGCGATCAGCAGCGCCTCGGCGACCGGATCGGCAATGCTGCGCGTGAGCAGCCATGCGAGCACCGCACCCAGCGCCAGCGCGGCCACGGCCAGCGCGACGATGTAGATGAGGCCTGCGCGGTACTGCGCGTCGATGGCGGCGGCGGTGCTGTCGATGTGCTTCTGCTGATGCGCCACCATGGCGCGGATGCCCGCGTCGTAGCCGTCGAGCATCGGCAGCAGCTGCGTGTCGGTGCGCGTCGCGGCCTCGTCCTTGCGGCCTTCGGTCTTCAGCTGGAGGATCTGCTGACGCAGCGCGATGTACTCGCCGCGCCGCTTCTGGATGTCGGCGCTCAGCGCCAGCTCTTCCGGCGACACGAGCAGCGCCTCGAGCGCCTTCTGCGTCTCGGAGATGGTGGCGCTGGTGGCGGCGATCTGCTTTTGCAGGTAGGCCTGCACCTGCGCGTCGTCGCTCTTGAGCAGCGAGAAGGTGCGCACGCTGTTGGTGGCCGTGCCCAGCTGCCAGGCCGTGGCCAGGCGCTCCTTCGACAGGGTGCGCGACGCCATGTCCTGCGTGGCCTCGCCCACGCCCTGCAGCCGCAGCACGCCGATGCCCGCCACGGCCACCAGCAGCGCCAGCACCAGCGCAAAGCCGGCGCCCAGCCGCATTCCGATCGTCCAGTTCTTTATCGTCATTCGCTTGTCTCCTCTCGGGGCCTCTCGTGTCGTTGTTCTCGGGTCCGGGCAGTCAGGCTGTGCGAGCGGCTCAGCCGAACTTCTGCATGATGCGAACCAGCTTCTCGCCGTACTTCGGGTCGGTGGCATAGCCCGCGCGCTGCAGGCCGTGCGCCGCCTGCGCCGGGTCGGCGGTGGCCAGCACGTTCGCGTAGCGCGGGTTGCGCGTGATGAAGCGCGCGTAGTCGGTGAAGGCCTCTTCGTACGAGGCGTAGGCGCGGAACTTCGCGCGCACCTTCTGCGGCTCGCCGTCGATGTACTCGGTGGTGGTGGTCTCGACCGTCGCGCCCTTCCAACCCTTGTCGGCCTTGATGCCGAAGAGGTTGAAGCTTTGCGTGCCGTCGTCGGCGCGGATCTCGCGCTTGCCCCAGCCGGATTCGAGCGCGGCCTGCGCCAGGATCAGCGGCGCGGGCACGCCGCTGGCGGCGCTGGCCGCCTGTGCGGAGGCGCCCATGCGGTCCACGAACGCATCGACCTGGCCTTGCAGCGAGGCGTTCGCCGCCGGTGCGGGTCCGCTCCTGACTTGATAGACGCCCAGGTCGGCCGCGGTCGACACGCGCGCACCAGGCGCCGAGCCGATGGGAATGCCCGCGCGCGGGCCGTACGGCAGGCCGGCGGGCGGCTCGAGCGACATCGCCCGGGTGCCGATGCCATCGTCGGCTTCGGTCGCCGCCGAAGGCAGTTGCCGCCGCAGCTGCGCCAGCATCGCCTCGGCCAGCCCCACGCCGCGCCCCGAAAGGTTCTGCGTGAGCTGCTGGTCGAACATCGACAAGTAGACCTTCTGGTCCTGGCTGTCGAGCAGGCCGCTCGAAGGCGTCGCCTCGCGCATGCTCTTGAGCACCATGTTCATGAACAGCGCCTCGAACTGGCGCGAGACCTGCTGCAGGCCCTCTTCGGGCGAGGTGCGCACGGTGCGCCGCAGCGCATCGACGCCCTGCACGTCGAGCGCAAAGCGCTGGTCGAGCGCGCCGCTGCGGCTGGCCGCGTCGGTGCCGGTCCATGCTGTGTTGGCGGAGATGGTCATGACTGCGGCCTCAGATGATCTCGAGCTCGGCGCTCAAGGCGCCGGCCGACTTCATGGCCTGAAGGATCGACACCAGGTCCTGCGGGTTGGCGCCCAGGCTGTTCAGCCCCTTGACCACATCGGCCAGCGAGGCGCCGCCGCGCACCATCTGGATCGCGCCGCCGCCCTGGTTGACGGATATCTGCGAGGTCTGTGCCACCACGGTGCTGCCGCCCGAGAACGCGCCCGGCTGGCTGATCACCGGCTCGGTGTTGATCACCACCGACAGGTTGCCGTGCGCAATGGCGCAGTCCTTCACGCGCACCGCCTGGTTCATCACGACCGAGCCCGTGCGCGTATTCACCACCACGCGCGCGCCCGCCTGCGTGGGCGTGACCTCGAGCTCCTGCAACTGCGCGAGAAAGCCCACGCGCCGCTGCGGCTCGGGCGCCTGCACGCGGATCACGCGTGCGTCCATCGCCTCTGCGGTGCCGGCGCCGAACTGGCGGTTGATGGCGTCCGTGGCGCGCTGCGCGGTGCCGAAGTCGGAGCGGTTCAGCTCGATGGTGAAGGAGCCCTCCGCGCCCACCGGCGCCTCGACCGTGCGCTCCACCAGTGCCCCGGCGGGAATGCGCCCCGAGCTCAACTGGTTGACCTGCACCTTGCTGCCGTTGGCCGACGCACCCGCGCCGCCCACCACCATGTTGCCCTGCGCCACCGCGTAGGTCGCGCCGTCCACGCCCTTGAGCGGCGTCATCAGCAGCGTGCCGCCGCGCAGGCTCTTGGCATTGCCCATGGACGACACGGTGACGTCGATGTTCTGGCCCGGGCGCGCGAACGACGGCAGCGTGGCCGTCACCATGACGGCCGCCACGTTCTTCAGCTGCATGTTCACGCCCTGCGGGATCGTGATGCCAAGCTGCTGCAGCATGTTGTTCAGGCTCTGCGTGGTGAAAGGCGTCTGCATCGTCTGGTCGCCCGTGCCGTCCAGGCCGACCATGAGGCCGTAGCCGATGAGCGGGTTGTCGCGCACGCCCTGGATGCTGGCGAGTTCCTTCAGGCGCTCCGCATGCGCGGGCGCGATGAACAGGAGCGCGCACAGCGCCGCGATGCGCCAGCGATTCGAGGTGCGCGAAGACTGGAGGTGTGTCATCAGAATGGCATGACGTTCAAGAAGATGCGCTGCATCCAGCCCATGTGCTGGGCCTCGTCGATGTAGCCCTTGGCCGAGTACTCGATGCGCGCATCGGCCACCAGCGTCGAGGGCACGGTGTTGTTGCCCGACACGGTGCGCGGGTTCACCACGCCCGAGAAGCGGATGTACTCGGTGCCCTGGTTGATGCCCATCTGCTTCTCGCCGCTCACCAGCAGGTTGCCGTTGGCCATGACGTCGGTCACGGTGACGGTGATCACGCCGTTGAAGGTGTTGTTGGCGTTGGCGCCGCCCTTGGCGTTGAGCGTGTTGGTGCCCGACAGCTTGGTCTCCTGCCCGTCGAGCAGGCCGCCGATGAGCTTGGGAATGGCCGCGAACACGCTGGTCGTGTTGCCCGTGCGGCTGGCATTGGCGCCCGAGTTCTTGGTCGCGTTGACCTTCTCGCTGATGAGGATGGTGAGGATGTCGCCGACATTGCGCGGGCGGCGGTCTTCGAACAGCGCGTTGGCGCCGGGGCCGTCCTGGAAGATCGCGCCCGGAGCGCGCCGCGCCTGCACCGCCGCGTACTGGTCGGCACGCGCCGTCATCGGCTGGTGCACCAGCGGCTCGCGCGGCACCTGCGCGCAGCCGGCGGCCAGCGCGGCCACGAGCAGCAGCGCCGACGCCCGGCGAAGAAGACGCTCCCCCGCCCGCATCACAACTGGGCCAGGCGCTGCAGCATCTGGTCCGAGGTCTGGACCGCCTTGCTGTTGATCTCGTACGAGCGCTGGGTGGCGATCATGTTGACCAGCTCTTCCACCACATTGACGTTGGAGGCCTCGACATAGCCCTGGCTCAGCGTGCCCGCGCCGTCCACGCCGGGGTTCACCTGGTTGGGTGCGCCCGAGGCGTCGGTCTCTGCGTACAGGTTCTCGCCCTGGCTCTGCAGGCCCGTCGGGTTGACGAAGGTCGCGAGCTGCAGCTGGCCGACCTGCACGGTGTTGGTGCCGCCCGCCTGCACCACCGACACGATGCCGTCGCGGCCCACGGTGATGCTGGTGGCGTTGGCCGGGATGGTGATGGCCGGCTGCACCGGGAAGCCGCTGGCCGTGACCAGCTGGCCGTCGCGGTCGGTCTGGAACGAGCCGTCGCGCGTGTACGAGGTGGTGCCGTCGGGCATCAGCACCTGGAAGAAGCCGCTGCCGCTGATGGCCACGTCGGTCGGCTTGTCGGTCTTGGTGAGGTTGCCCTGCGAGTGGATGCGCTCGGTGGCGACCACGTGCACGCCGGTGCCGACCTGCAGGCCCGAAGGCAGGCGCGTCTGGTCGGAGCTCTGGCCGCCGACCTGGCGCAGGTTCTGGTAGACCAGGTCTTCGAACACGGCGCGGCTGCGCTTGAAGCCGGTGGTGCCGACGTTGGCCAGGTTGTTGGAGACCACGTCGAGCTGCGTCTGCTGCGCGTCCAGGCCGGTCTTGGCGATGTAGAGGGAGCGGATCATTGAAAGGAGTTCCTGGAAGAGGGTCAGCCGTAGGCCAGCAGCTTGTTGGCGGTCTGCGCGTTGATGTCGGCGGTCTGCAGCGACTTCATCTGCATCTCGAAGCTGCGGGCGTTGGCGATCATGGCCACCATGGCATCGACCGGCTGCACGTTGCTGCCCTCGATGGCGCCGGAGATGAGCGTGACGGCCTCGTCGGCCTCGGCCGGCGGCAGGTCGGCGCGCATGCGGAACAGGCCGTCGTCGCCGCGCACGAGGTCAGTCACGGGCGGGTTGACCAGCTTGAGCCGGCCCACCTCGGCGATGCCGGTGAGCGTGGTCGAGGCCGCGTCGCGCGAACCCACGAGGCCGTTCGACGCAATGCTCACGGCCGAACCCGGCGGCACGGTGAGCGCGCCGTTGTCGCCCACCACGGGGCGCCCGCCCATCGTCGTGAGCTGGCCGTCGGCGCCGATCTGCAGGTTGCCGACGCGCGTGTAGGCCTCGCTGCCATCGGCCGCCTGCACCACCAGCCAGCCTTCACCGCCCACCGCCACGTCGAGCGCGCGGCCGGTCTGCGTGAGCGGGCCGTGCGTGAAGTCGGCACCGGGCGTGGTGGCGGCCACGAAGGCGCGCGTGGGCGCTTCTTCGCCGACCACGGGCACGGCGCGGAAGGTCGCGATCTGCGCACGGAAACCCGGCGTCGAGACGTTCGCCATGTTGTTGGCGACCACGGCCTGCTGCTCCATGGCCTGCTTGGCGCCGCTCATGGCGACATACAGCATTCGATCCACGAAGTGCTCCTGCTCAGCGGATGTTCATGAGCGTCTGCATGACCTGGTCCTGCGTCTTCACGGTCTGCGCGTTGGCCTGGTAGTTGCGCTGCGCGACGATGAGGTTCACCAGCTCGGAGGTCAGGTCGACGTTGGACGACTCCAGCGCGCCCGAGGCCAGCGAGCCGGCCTTGGTGCCTTCGCCCGGCGTGCCGGTGAGCGCATTGCCCGAGGCCTGCGTCTCGGCCCACACGTTGTTGCCCTTGGGCTCCAGGCCGTTCGGGTTGGCGAACGACGACAGCACGACCTGGCCCAGCAGGCGCGTCTGCTCGTTGGAGAACTTGCCGGTGATGGTGCCGTCGGGGTTGATCGAGAACGCGGTGAGCTCGCCCGACTTGTAGCCGTCCTGGCCCAGCTTGCTCATGCCGTTGGCGCTGCCGAACTGCGTGGTGCCCGTGAGGTCGACCGAGGCGGTGAGCGGCGAGGCGCCGTTGGTGAAGGTGAGCGGCCCGATGTTGAACGCGCCCGAGGCCGGTGCGGTCATGACGCCCTTGGCGTCGAAGGTCACGTTGGACAGCGCGGCGCCGCCGTTCAGCGGTGCGCCGTCGGAGGTGCCGTACACGTTCCAGGTGTTGGCCGCGGTCTTCACGAAGTACACGGCCACGTCGTGCGGGTTGCCCAGCGAGTCGTAGATGGGGCCGATGGCGTTCGGGTAGTTGTAGGTGGCGGCGTCGGTGGGGTTGAACGGCGTCTTGGCGGGCACCGTGCTGCGCGCGTCGAGGTTGAACTGCGCGTCGATGTTGGCCGTGGGCTTGGGCGGCATCATGCCGCCCTGCACCTGGATCGGGCCCGGCGTGCCGCCGCTGATGCCGCCGCTGGCGTTGGCGCCGTAGCCGGTGAGCTGCAGGCCCTGCGCGTTGACGATGTAGCCGTCCTTGTCGCGCGTGAACTGGCCGTTGCGCGAGTAGAAGACCTCACCGCTGGGGCTGGCCAGGCGAAAGAAGCCGTCGCCGTTGAGGATGGCCACGTCGAGTGGGCGCGTGCTCGACTGCGTCACGCCCTGCGTGAAGTTCTGCGTCACGCCCGACACCGAGGCGCCCAGGCCCACGCGCGAGCCGGCGTACACATCCTGGAAGGTGGCGGCGGCCGACTTGTAGCCCACCGTGCCCGAGTTGGCGATGTTGTTGCCGATGACGTCGAGGTTGGCCGCGGCCACGCCGAGTCCGCTGATGCCTTGGGAGAAACTCATGAGGGGGTCCTTGTTCGGTGCGAGGAAGAAGAGTGCGAAGGGCGTGGCCCGCACGGGCCACGCCGAAGACGAAGACGAAAGCTCAGAGGAACAGGCGCACGTCGCCCAGCCCGATGCTGGCGCCCGAGGCCAGCTCCAGCGTGACGCCGCCGGCGCCCTGCTTCACGGCGGCCACCTGCGAGAAGGTGAGCGCGGTGGCCTTCACCGTCGTGCCGTTGTTGCTGGCATCGACCGTGAAGCGGTAGGCGCCCGGTGGCACCACGACGCCCAGGTCGTCCTTGCCGTCCCAGGTGACGGCATTGACGCCTTCCTTCATGGCGCCCGCGTCGAGCGTGCGGATCACCTTGCCGGTGCTGTCGACGATCTTGATCTCGACGTCGGCGGCGGTGCCCGGCAGCTGCACAGCGAAGGCCTGCGTGGCGGGGTCCTTGCCGTCTTCGGGCTTCTTGGTGGTGAGCACGTCGCCGGGCGACAGCACGTTGTAGCCGATGAGCGAGGTGGCCTGCAGCAGCTGGTTGGCACCGGCCTGGTTGACCAGGCCGGAGAGCGTGGCGTTGAGCTTCTCGATGCCGCTCACGGTGCTCATCTGCGCGAGCTGCGAGGTGAGCTCGGCGTTCTGCATCGGGTTGAGCGGGTCCTGGTTGTTCAGCTGCGTGACCAGCAGCTTGAGAAAGCGCTGCTCGCTGTCGGCGCTGGAGACGTTGTTGTTGCTGTTCGCCGCCGTGGGCGCGTTCAGCCCGCTGATGGACGAGGTGTCGGAGAGGGCCATGGGGTCGGTGTTCTTCCTGCGGGAGGCGCGTGTGCGTGCGTGGGTTACTGGCCGATGGTCAGCGTCTTGACCATCAGCGTCTTGGCGGTGTTGAGCACCTCGACGTTGGCCTGGTAGCTGCGCGAGGCCGAGATCATGTTGGTCATCTCCTCGACCACGTTGACGTTGGGCATCGCCACGTAGCCCTCGGCATTGGCGTGCGGGCTCTTCGGGTCGAACACGAGCTTGGCGGGCGACGGGTCTTCGATGACACCGGCCACCTTGACGCCGCCGATGTCGCGCCGGCCCGAGGCCGCCACCTCGAACACCACCTGCTTGGCGCGGTAGGGCTGGCCGTCGGGGCCGGCCACGCTTTCGGCGTTGGCGAGGTTGCTCGCGGTCACGTTCATGCGCTGCGATTGCGCGGTCATGGCGGAGCCCGCCACGTCGAAGATGTTCATGGCTGTACCGCCGACAGGAGCGATTTGATCTTGGCGTTGATGAGGGTCAGGTTCGACTCGTAGCGCAGCGCGTTGTCGGCGAAGGCGACGCGCTCGACGTCCATCTCGACCGTGTTGCCGTCGAGGCTGGACTGGTGCGGCACGCGGTACAGCAGGTCGTCGCCGGCCGTGGCCTGCGCCTGGCCCGCGAGGTGGCGCGACGAGGTGATGGCCATCGACACCGACGATGCGGCGCGGCCGCGCTCGACAGCCTCGCTCAGGCGCGCGCCGAAGTCGAAGTCGCGCGCCTTGTAGTTCGGCGTGTCGGCATGGGCGATGTTGGCCGCGAGCACCTCCTGGCGCTGGGCCCGGAGATGGAGCGCTTCGCGGTGGAAGCGAAACGCCGCATCCAGCTTGTCGATCATCTTTGTTCCATCTGTTGAGGCGTCGCCAGTGCACGGGGCGCAGCGACCGATGGAAAGCAAGTCTATGCATGCGGCGCGTTGGCAATCGCCCGAACAAAGGGGGGTTTCGCCTGCTGCTCGCACCTTCGCCGGCAGGGTGAATTCATAAGAATCCAGGGGCGCCGGTTGCGGCTTTCCCGCACCGGCGACCTCATTTTTCTGGCCCTCTTCTTTCGCTTTCGATGACCCTCTCGCCGCTTCGCCAACGCCTGCTGCGCACCGCCTGCGCGGTGGGGCTGTCGTGCGCGGTGTCGACCGGTGCGATCGCAGGCGACGCGGCCGCGAAGGCGGTCGAGACCTACCTCCAGGTGCAAAGCGCCGGCCTGCCGGGCCAGGTGAGGGTCAGCCTCGAAGGACGCGGCACCGAGGCCCTGCCCGCGTGCGAAGCCCCCGAGGTGTTCCTGCCGCCGGGCGTCACGCCGTGGGGCCGCATCTCGGTGGGCGTGCGTTGCCACGCCGAACGGCCGTGGACGCGCTTCGTGCAGGCGCGTGTCGCGGTGGAAGGCCGCTACCTGGTGGCGGCGCGCGCCATCGACGCGGGCCGGGCGCTGGGCGCCGGCGACGTGGCCGAGCGCACCGGCGACCTCACGCGGCTGCCGCGCTCGGTGGTCACCAGCGCGGCCGAACTGGTCGGGGTGGTGAGCGCCAACCGCGTCGCGCCCGGCGCCCCGATCCGCAAGGAACTGCTGCGCGGCGTCGCGGTGATCCAGCAGGGCCAGGCCGTGAAGGTGGTGGCACAGGGGCCGGGCTTTGTCGTCAGCACCGAGGCCAAGGCCCTGAGCGGCGCCGCGGTGGGCGCCGTGGTGCAGGCCAGGACGCTGGACGGCCGGGTGATCCGCGGCGTGGCCGACGAGGAAGGACAGGTCCGGCTGGTGCAGTAGCGGCCGCCGCGTTGGCGCAGGCTTCACTTCATGCACGCCCTTCCTAAAGTTCTTGCACCGGCTGCCGATATACGGGTCAGCCCCTGAGGAATCACCTTGAAAATCGATCCCACCGCCCCTTCGGCCACGCCCCTGCACCGCACGCCCGCACCGGGCGCGCCGGCTCCGTCGACGCCCGCCGAGGCCGTGCAGCGCCCGAAGGAAGCGGCGCCCGTTTCCGCGCTCGTCCATGCGATGCCCGCCGCCGTGGGGGGCAGTGATTTCGACGCCGCGCGCGTGGCCGCGATCCGCGAGGACATCCGCGCCGGCCGCTACGAGATCCGCCCCGAGCGCATTGCCGACGGCCTGCTGGCCAGCGTGCGCGAGCTGCTCGCACCGAAGGGCCAGGCATGAGCACCTTGCTGGCGCACCTGCGCGCGGAAGCGGGCTGCATCGGGGAATTCCTTGTCGCGCTGGACCAGGAGGCGCAGGCCATGTCCGCCAGCGACTTCGACGCGCTCAACGCCATCGCCGGCCGCAAGACCGCGCTGCTGGACCGCATGGCCGAACTCGACCAACAGCGTGAATCGCTGCAGGCGACGCAGGGCTTCGCGCCCGGCCGCGCGGGTGCGGATGCCGCCGCGGCCGCGGGCGGTGC
>Ga0207709_10001504_pt1 | contig 16106 bp, 11 predicted proteins | sample KBSM34metaG_FD_184397 | JGI IMG/M metagenome (GOLD analysis project Ga0207709, IMG submission 184397) | Miscanthus rhizosphere microbial communities from Kellogg Biological Station, Michigan, USA - KBS M3-4 metaG (SPAdes) (version 2) | ecosystem: Host-associated > Plants > Roots > Rhizosphere >...
ATTGCGTTGAGGGTAATCAAGCCAGACCCGGCCGTAGGCCGCATCGTTGGGGATCATGAACTCTATCTCGGTGTCGTCCACGCGCGTCGGCGTGGCGCTCACGACTGAGTCAATCGTCGGGCCGACGAATCGCACCTCCGCTCCGGGTTGGAATCCGCTGCCGGAGAGAATCGCGGTGTCGCCCGGGCAACCGTTAATCGGCGACATACCGTCGATTCGATATTCCCAACGTGGCGGTTCGAGGTTCTGGACCATTTCGTCGAGACAGGAAAGAAGCTCTTCGACCTCGGGCTCTAAAGCTCTGGTGGGATCCCACTCCACGTCCCGCCCCCAAGGGACTTCGAAGGGTTGGCGCCCTCCACAGTCCTCACCCATAAGCCCGATCATGGTGCGGAGGTCGGCTTGCGCTCCTACGTCGCCGTGCAGCGCGCCGTGCGCGATTCGGTAGACGGGGGCGACCGCCGTGAATTCGAGCAACTGCGTAAAGACGATGTTCTTGTAGTGGTTCGACAGCTTGTCGTCTTTCCTTGCGATGTAGTCCGCCGCGAGCATCAGCAGCGCGGTGCTTTCGAGCGACATCATCGGGTTGTTATCGACGCGTGTGTGCTTTCGCGGCTCCGGCTTCGCGCCGGACAGCCATTCCCCGATGCGCCCCAGCAGATTCGAGAGCCAACCCGCGCCCGAAGTGTCTGTCCGCGCGCGCCCGTTCTTGTTGCGCCCGGCGGCATACTCTCTCCATTGTCTCGACTTGAAATCAATCTCGGTTCTGCCGCTCCCCCTCCGAGACATGTTGAAGCCGATGGTGTCGAGCGTGTTCCTGAATCGGAAGAAGGCCGCTGGATTGCCCCGAATCGTCTCCCACGCGTCGAAGAGAAGGTGGTCGAAATCGTTTATCTCGGGGAATGGGCAGGTCAAGCCCGGCTGCATCCCGCCGCCGTAAGAATACTTCCTCGACGTGTTGCCGAACAGGTTGATGGCATTAAAGATTTCATTCATCTTTCCTGCCGAAAACACTCTCCCGTTGCCGGGCTTGAGGGAACGCAGATTCGCTTGATGGCTCTGGATTTCCGCAGCACTAACAGTAAGCTCAACATGTGTTTGTGCCCCCTCGGCTGTTAGAGGAATCGCCTTCTCATTTCCGGATAGCTGCTTGTGGTTGAGATCGAAAAGCCGCAACATGACTTCCTGGCTCGCGGTTGGTCCTGCCGTCTTGAAGAGAAAATGAAAGCCGCCATCTTCATTACTGATGGCCTCGTCCACCGCTTTTTTTGAAGCCGAGTCGATAGCCTTAACAACCAATCCTCCGATTCCGTTATAGTCTTTGTCACTTACTACGCGGCCCTTTAAGACAAAACTGATATTTGAATTGGTTTTCTTCTTCATAGAATTCTCCTTTCACCGTTCTCATTCGGCGATGAGAGGTGTCCTTCCCAATAGACATCAGGCTAACGTGAAAATTGTCGGGTCTGCGATGCCTTTCGAGGACCACCACAACATGGATATAATCGACGGTCATCTTAATCTTGGGAGGATCGAAAAGACCCGTTTCACCACCTTCCTTCCTTGCTCCTAACGTGCAGTAGGTCAGTGAAATCAGCCATACACAAAAGCGAAAATCGCGGCGATCTGACTAACGAATAATGCGGTCTCACGTCTTATCCAGGAGAAGAAAGGTTGGTTAGGTAAGGTCGGCTGACTTTGAGTGACCGGCACCGTGGAGACATGAATCGTCATATTGACTATGCTCATGCGATACAGCCGCTTCCGAATCTTACTGCAGGGCGTTCTTTCTAAGCTTCGCTCAACATTCATCGAGAGCCGCAATGTGCCAAGCGGCAATCCTAGCTGTTTGTGCTGAACATTGAGTTATAAGCCGACGAGATGTGAGAACTACCGGAATGAGTCGCCTCAATGGGATGCTCCTTAGAGGATTGAGCTAAAGCGAGCGAAGACTATAACCAATCTGGTTTGCTGTCAATGTGGGTGGGGAATCCTGTGGGTGAGAATCCTGGCGGTTGAGAACCGCTCTATAAGAAAGTATTTTCCAAAAAAATGGAACCAATAAGTTGCCGAGCACTGCTTCTTAAAGATGGCGGGTAACAATTATTATTATTATTAGTAGTGAGTGTAAGTCTTTGAAAAGAAATGGCGGAGGGGACAGGACTCGAACCTGCATAGCCTTTCGGCCGGCGGTTTTCAAGACCGCTGCACTACCATTATGCGACCCCTCCGCGATGGGTGGCGGAGAGAATATAGCGCACCCGGATTTTAATGTTCAAACTCCCAGAATTGCGTTGCCGGCGCGGATGGTGCACGATCTCTCCGAATGCGCGTCACCATCGGCCAAATCAATACCATCAACGGCGATTTCGAAGCCAACTCCGCCAGCATCATTCGCGGTATCGAACAGGCAAAAAGAGATAACTCGAACCTCGTGGTATTCCCCGAAACCTGCATCCAGGGCTATACGTCGCTCGACTGGTTTCTCGACCGCGACGTGCAACGCTGCGCTCTCGAGCCGCTGCAAAAGATCGTCGACGCAACGCAAGGAATCACAGCGATCGTCGGCACTGTAAGACCGTCGAATCTCGCGACCGGACGACGTCTCTTCAACTCCGCCGCCGTCATTCGCGATCAGAAGCTGCTTGGCTTTTCAGACAAGACTCTACTGCCCGAGTACGACGTCTTCGACGATCCACGCTACTTCCAACCCAGCTCAGAACGTCACCTGTTCTCGCTGCCGGAAGAAAAACTCGGCGTCGCTGTTTGTGAAGACTTCTGGAACGACAAAACTTTCTGGCGCGAACGTCTCTACTCAAACGATCCCGCAGACGAACTGATCGAGCTGGGCGCTGAAGTGCTCATCTCGATAAACGCTTCGCCCTTTAACAAAGGCAAGATGGGCCAACGATGCGCGATGGTGTCGCATCGCGCAATGACGGCGAAGATTCCGATCGTGTTTGTGAATCTCGTCGGCGGCAACGATGGTGTGATCTTCGACGGCGCAAGTATCGTCGCCGACGCAAAAGGCAAGATCATTCTCCAGGCGCCACCATTCGAAGAGTTCATCGGCACTGTCGATCTCGACTGCGATGTAGCCGACAAGCGTTGCCTGCCGGGCGAAGACGTCGAAACAATTCACGATGCACTCGTGCTCGGCATTCGCGATTACGCGCGCAAGAACGGTTTCAAGCGCGTGGTGCTCGGACTTTCAGGCGGCATCGACTCGGCAGTCGTGGCCACGCTCGCCTGCCAGGCGATCGGCGCGGAGAACGTTCTCAGCGTGATGATGCCGTCGCCTTATTCGTCGCGCTCGAGCATCGACGACTCGGTTGATCTCGGCCGTCGTCTCGGGATGCCTGTGATCGAACACTCCATTTCCGACGCCTACGAAGTGTTGCTCAAGCAGTTGAAACTGTCTGCACCTTCGGCGGACAGCGGCTCGATTGCAGCCCAGAATCTTCAGTCGCGACTGCGCGGAAATCTTCTGATGACGATCTCCAATTCCGAAGGCCGCTTGCTGCTTTCAACCGGCAACAAATCGGAACTCGCGCTCGGCTATTGCACTTTGTACGGCGACACGAACGGCGGACTCGCTGTGATTGGCGACGTTTTGAAAACCGAGGTTTATGCGCTTGCGAATTATCTGAACCGGTATGAGGAGCTGATACCTCATTCGATCATCGACAAACGTCCATCAGCCGAGCTCGCCCCGGGACAGTTTGACGATCAATCACTGCCTCCGTACGACCAACTCGATCGCGTGTTGCGTTTGTACTTCGAGCAGAAGGCCACGCCAAACGAGATCGTTGCCACGGGATTCGATTCGAGTTTCGTGCTCGATATTCTCAATCGCGTCGAATCGCCGGCAAATGAATTCAAGCGACGGCAATTGCCACCAACTTTGATCATCTCAAGGAATGCGATTGGTATCGGACGACGTCGTCCGGTAACTCACCACTACCGGCGCGAACGTTTGAATTGTTAGACCATGAAATCCATACGCCACAAACTCGCACGAGTGCTGGTACAGGCCTTCTGTGTGTTTGTGGTTTCAAACGCCGTGGTCTCGGCTCAGTCAACTGAAGCCGACGCACTCGCGGCAGTCAAACTCGCAACCAACCCAACAACCAAACTCACCGCCGCCGAAGACTTCATCGCGAAGTTTCCAAACAGCACCTCGCGAGTGGATGTGGCTGAAGTGATCGCAGGCGAAATCCTGAAGGTCAAAAACGGCATGGTCGCACTCACGCTCCTCGAACGAGCACATGCGATTTTCACATCAGAGAAAGAGCGGGAGGTCCTCAAACCGGCAGCTCTCGAAGCTTATGTTATCGGCAATAAACCCGACGAAGCGTTTGCACTCGCCGCTGAAATGCTCGCGAAGAAGCCTGATGATATTCAAGTGCTGGCGCGCATGACGCAGGAAGGAACTGAAGAAGCGAGCAAGAAGAATCGGAAGTACGCGGGCGTTTCGCTGCAGTATGGTTTGAAAGCAATCGCGTTGCTCGAAGCTGAGACGAAACCGGCGAGTGTCGCAGATGAAGTGTGGACGGGGCAGCGCGGAAAGCTCGACCGGCTGTATCAGCAAACAGCCATTCTCTATCTCGCGGCTGGAAACGCGCAGGAGGCGAAGACGCGTTTGACTAAAGCGGCGACGTTGTCGCCACAGGATCCTTCGAATTACGCGTTGCTGGCTAGAGTTATCAATGTTGACTACCTCACGCAGAAGGACGCGTACGAGGCGATGAAGGATGTGAAGTCGAAACAGGACGCGCAGAAGAAACTTGAAGAGCTTTTGGATTCGATGATCGATGCATACGCGCGTGCTGTGGGCTTGGCTACAGGGCGTGTGGAGTATCAATCACTACTGCAATCGGTGATTCCAGATCTGACGGTTTACTACAAACTCAGGCATAACCAGTCGATTAAGGGATTGCAGGAGCTGATTAATCGATACCGAGTGGGGCAGTAAGAATTTTTGGACAGGATTTTCAGGATTAGCAGGATTTACAAGATTTGTAACTTGACTGGACGGCTCTAAATTCTAATAATCTCGCGTCAACCCACTGGGCCATAGCCTAAAGCGCGCGCTCCCTTAACCAATCCGTCACGAGGTGCCTGATGAAATACACAAAAAGACTGCCCCTGCTTTTGGTGGCGACGATCCTTTCCGTCCCGCTCCTGATTGCGCATGCAGCAGGCGGGCGTATCGAAGGAAAAGTTTCTGACCCGAAAGGCGCCGTAATTTCGGGCGCAACAGTAACTGTAACCAACCAGGTTACAAAGCAGGACTTCACTGCGGTTACCGACAACCAGGGGAAATACAAAGTCGAAGGCTTACCTGCCGGTATCTACAGCGTCCGCGTCACGTCGAAAGGTTTTAATGAAGGAAAGCGTGATGAGGTGAAAGTTGAGGACGACGCTGCGGCAACGATCGACGTGCGTCTCGAGATCGCGGCGGTCGAGGCTCAGGTAAAGATCGCTGGCCAAAAAGGCAATCAGGATCCCGTCTACCAGTCACTCAGACAACTCGATGATTTCAGCGGTAATTACGCCGTAGTTAATAATCTTCAACTCAAGCGAGATGCAGCCAACTTCAACTTGAAGTCAGGCGAGCTTTACTTCATCACACCTGTAGAAAACCGAGTGACAGCGGCAGTGTTTATCGGCGACGGTGAGTTGACGTTGACTCCGCCAACTGAAGTCGAAAAGAACAGTATCAAAATCTTTAGCGGCGAAGGCGGCGTCACCGAGTCGTTCAATCGGCTCGTTCTGCGGTTCACTGACAAAACATTCGAGGACATCAAATCGTCTCCAAACGCAACGATAAAAACCGGCGGACCGGCAGCGAGTCAGGCGCGCTCTGCGTTTCGCGATAACCGGGATCTGCTGAAAAAACAACTGCGTGACAATCGCGAGTTGCGCACTCTGTTTGACATTTACGCTCCGGCCCGGGAGGGATACTTCACAGCCTTCATCAATGGCAAGCGCTTCAATAAGCTGATCTACATGATCGATCCACTCGGTGTGCCGCTAGCTACTCCGGAAGAAGTCTCGTTATGGAGTTACGGTGATTCCGATGGCGGCATCTGGCTCGCTTTTCATCGTGAAGACGAGTTCAAGAAAGGCACCGCATCGAGTGCTGAAGACAATCGTCTAATCGACATCACCCGTCACGAGATCAATGCAGCGATCAAGGGAACAAACCTTGCCGCAACTGATCGCCTTACATTTCGCAATCTCCAGGCGGGTACGCGCGTCGTGCCTTTCGATCTTTTTCGAACGCTGCGCGTCAGTAAAGTTCAGGACGCTGATGGCACCGATCTGAGCTTCATACAGGAAGATAAGAATGAGGATGCCGATTTTGGTGTCATCATGTCGAAGCCACTCGACGCGGGACAAACCTACACCATATCTATTCAATATGATGGGAACGAGGCACTGCGCGATTCCGGCGGTGGAAACTTTATCCTGGTCCCCCGCTCCACCTGGTATCCCGGCAACGCAAACACTTTGTTCGCCGAGGATCGTGCGATCTTCGAGATGACTTTCCGCTACCCGAAGAACTACACCTTTGTCGGCACGGGCTCACCAACAGGGCCTGATACGAAGGAAGGCGATCTTTCCGTTGCGAAGTGGTCCAGCGGACAAACGGAACTGGCCGTTGCCGGATTCAACTACGGCAGGTTTAAAAAGAAAGTAATCACCGATAAAGATAGCGGCTACGAGGTCGAGTTTTATGCCAACACTGACGTACCAGACGAAATCAAAGAGCTCCAGCAGCAGATCGAGCGGCTCGAGTCTCAGGGTATGAAGACCATGACCACGCTGCAATCGATCACTACAACCGGAATGGCTGATGCAGCACTGGCCGACGCCCAAAACGCAAGCCGCATTTACAACCTGTATTACGGAAAACTGCCGTACGGCCGCCTTGCAATGACACAGCAGCCGGCGCCTAACTTTGGCCAGGCATGGCCCACGCTCGTTTACATGCCGTACCTGGCTTTCATTGATACGACGCAGCGAGCTCAGTTACTCGGCACGCGCGGCGGTACCGATAATTTCTGGCGGTACGTAGCTCCGCACGAGATTGCGCACCAGTGGTGGGGGCACATCATCGGTTGGGATAGTTATCACGATCAATGGATGAGCGAGGGATTTGCCGAGTTCTCCGCTTCGCTCTACGTTCAGTTAATCCGCGGTAACGACAAGTTTATCGATTTCTGGGAAGACCTGAGAAAACAGGTCGTCGAAGCCAGGCCGGCGACCAAAGATCGTAAGCCCTACACGATTGGACCAGTTACACAAGGCTATCGCCTCAATAACGGAAAGACAGGCGACGCCGCACGGTATCTGATTTATTCAAAAGGCGCCTACATCCTTCACATGATTCGCATGATGATGTACGCACAGACCAAAGGCGGCGACGCACGCTTCCAGGCGATGATGAAAGACTTCGTCCAAACCCACTTCAACAAGCCTGTGTCAACTGAAGACTTCAAGGCCATCGTCGAGAGACACATGACGCAGGAGATGAATGTCGATAACAACGGGAAGATGGATTGGTTCTTCAACCAGTGGGTTTACGGCACGCAGGTTCCAGCATACAAGCTCGAATACAACGTGGCATCGGACGGCACGCTGAATGGGAAGATTACGCAGTCAGGAGTGTCGAATGATTTCGTGATGCTCGTGCCGCTCTACATCGACATGGGTAAGGGTTGGGCCAAGCTTGGTTCGGCGCGAGTCACGGGCAATTCGTCGGTTGAGATCAAGGGTCTCAAACTGCCGGCAGTGCCGAAGCGTGTTGCGGTATGTGCGATGAACGACGTGCTCGCGACCAGCATCGAGAACAGCAAGTAGAATCCAGGCCTTGACGAACGTACTGTAGGGGCGGCCCTCCGTGGCCGCCCTCGGTTTAATCGTGTTCGCGAATCCAAGGCCATGGTTTAGTTGAACCTATTCAAACCGAGGGCGGCCACGGAGGGCCGCCCCTACAGTACGTTCCGTGTTTCAAATTCTTCAGGCGTAACTCGCGTAGACGGTCTTAACTTTCTCAATAAACTCGCGGCGGTCGACGATGTAATACAGCTTCAACTGCCCTGAACCTGCTACCTCGTCCAACAACTTCTCGAAAATCTCAAACTGATCGACACCTTCGATGCTGTGTGCCGCGAGGTATCCGCCATTGCGCATGCGGCGTAGCAACTCCATCAACGTGAGTCGTCCTTCCAGCGTCCGACCACCATGCTCGTGAGATCGGCTCACCAGATACTGGACCAGTAAACTCTCGTTGTACAAAGGCGGCGCGAGAAACAGTCGCGCACCATCGCGTTCCCAACCATCGTCCAAACGCGATGACGGCCGCACTGTCCTTAAACCGTCAAAAACTTTGGCCCAGTTCTCCTTCGGAATTTTTCTTTCGAGATAGGATTTGGTTGCTTCGAGCAGCCACGACGGCTCATCGAGATCGAGCGTGATTCGCAACGTATCCAGCCAGTCGAAAAAAGCATTGCGACGATTCGACTTCAACTCGAGCACGGAAAACTGGTCTTTCTTCTTTTCTACAGTCTTGACTAACTTGCGACGCGGCGCATCGGTTGTCTTTCCACCTTCAATGCAATGCGTGTCGAGACGTGCGTGCCAGCGTTTCGCGGCGTTGCAGTACGGACAGCGTGGATGTTTCTCATCGCTATCGAAGAACGGGCGCACGGCTTTTCGCGAAGTCAGCTCTTCAACAGTTGGACTGTAACGTTTGATTTCGGTGTAAGCCGAGCGCGGCGCGAGACCGATCTGTTTGGTGAAAATATCGAAGATGCAGGCCAGGCAAACGAGCGTGGTGTATTCAGTTACTGTTCCAGGCGGAAAGTCGCTGAAGTCTAATTCCTTCATAGCCACAAATCACAAATGAGGCTGCAGCGTCACAAGCGACGGGCGCAGATCAACATCAGTGTGCCCGACTGCGAGATCCAACTCGTCTTCGATGTTTCCGGTTGCGGAGCCGAGCGATTTGAAGTCGAAGAGTTCGTGATCGAGAAGATGCGAAGGGATGGCGTTGCCGAGTGCGTTCAGCATCGACGCGCGGATGTGAGGGATCTCTTTTTCAAGTTCCGAAATGAGCGTCTTGATTCTGACGCGCTTCAGATTGCTCTGCGAACCGCAAAGATCGCAGGGGATGATCGGAAACTGGCGCTCCGCCGCGTACTGTGCGATGTCAGTCTCAGAACAGTAAGCCAGCGGTCTGATCACCTTATTGCGCCCGTCGCTTGAGCGAAGCTTCGGCGGCATCGCTTTCAGAGAGCCGATATAAAACAGATTCAGCAGAAGCGTCGTGATGATGTCGTCGGCGTGATGGCCGAGCGCGATCTTGTTGCAGCCTTCCTCGACCGCAACGTTATAAAGAATTCCTCGGCGTAGACGCGAACAAACCGAACAATACGTCTTTCCTTCCGGCACCAGCCGTTTCACGATCGAATAGGTGTCGTGCGCCAAAATGCGAAACGGAACGTCGAGCTCTCGCAGGTACGCCGGCAGCACTTCAGCAGGAAATCCCGGCTGTTTTTGGTCAAGATTCACTGCCAGCAACTCAAAATTAATGGGCGCGCGCGTTCTGATATCGATCAAAAGGTCGAGGAGTGTGTGGCTGTCTTTGCCGCCTGACACGCAGACCATCACGCGGTCGCCGTCTTCAATCATTCCAAAATCGGCGATGGCTTCGCCCATCCGGCGCAGTAACTTCGTTTTCGTCTTGCTCTCAGCGTTCATTTCCGCGACTCAGAATGCCACGCGCGGGTCGTGTTTTCAATTGAAGACACGTTTAACGAATTACAATTCTGTTACAAAGCTAGACACCAGGAACGAACTTTGTCTATGATGGGGAGCCCGCTTCTGTGCGGCGAATCATCGTTACTAGCGTTCATAGCTAGGAATCCACAAAAAAATGATAGCGCGTCGTTTCGTTGCTTCAAGGTTCCGACGGCCGGTGACCAAACTTCCGCGCCCCCATATTTACGGAGGTAAAAAATGCTCAGGATAGGAAAGAATAAGGATCAGGAAGAGAACGACCACTCCACCCAGAAACCGGAGGTTCCTGATTACGCTGCCAAGTCATACCCCTCGTATCAGCAGACAACGAGTGTTGAATCAAAGCCGGCAGCCGAGCCGGCAGCGGGGCCGCGCGGCGCCATGACTGAAAGCGAAACGCTGGCCAGAGATATTAAGGAAGGGACGCTAAGCGGTTTCGTCGGCGGCGGCACGGTAGTGACCGGCGAGGCTAACTTCAAAGCCATGATGCGAGTTGATGGTCACTTGTCAGGGCGCGTTAGCTCGTCGAGTGGTACGCTCATCGTGGGTGCAAACGGAAAAGTTGATGCGAATATTGAAGTCGCCGTGGCCGTGATCCATGGAACCATTAACGGCGACATCATTGCCACGCAGCGGTTGGAACTAGGTCGCGCCGCGAAGGTTAACGGCAACATCCAAACCCCGTCGCTCATTATCGAGCAGGGCGCGGTGTTTGAAGGAAGCTGCAAGATGGTGCAAATGACCCAGGCTGCGGACAAGGCAAAGAGCGCCCGGAAGGAAGAGCCGCTCGATACCTCCAAAATGAAGACGATTGCGGCGGATGCTGTGGCGAAGTCGGCCGACATTCCAGCCGTTTCGAACGTCGTCAGCTAGTCGATTCAGCATTAGCGATTGAACCGGGGTGGTCCGTTGGGCCACCCCTTATTTTTTGTAAATCTTGTTAATCCTGCAAATCGAGTCTGATGTATGATTCGTCGCCTATGCCCAACAAGACGATTTGTGCGCTTCTAATTCTGCTTGCGTTAACGTCCACGGTCTTCGCTCAGAGACGTTCAATCCCAGCGGCTATGCTTCTCCTCATCACTAAAGCCGAAGATGAACGGCGCTGGGACGACGACCTGCGCAAACTGTTCTCGAGCCCTAACCCTTCAATTCGAACACGAGCCGCGCTTGCCGCGGGACGAATTGGAAACGAAGACTCCCTCAGCGCCCTCGTCAATCTTCTCGAAAAAGATCGCGAAACGCCCGTTCGGGCAATGGCGGCCTTTGCCATTGGTGAAGTCGAGTCGGAAAAAAGTGCGAACGCACTCGTGACAGTGCTAAAAAACTCGAATAGCCCGGTCGACCTCAAGGCCAGAGCCGTTGAAGCTTTGGGCAAGATCGCAGCGGCATTGCCGAGAGAGCAGGAAACGCGCCGTCTTGAAATCGGCGCCGTGATTGTCGAGACATTAAACGCTGCGCCCGCAATACGTTCGAGTGCCGACTACTCACTGGTCATGTTCGGTTTGACTGCTGCGCTGCGTGCACGTCCCACCAATGCAGGACCGACAATCGCCAGGTTCCTCGACTACCCTAATCCTCGGGCACGTGAAGATGCGTCTAACGCGCTTGCACGTCTGCGTTTGAAGGATGCTAACCAGCAACTGCGCACCTTGTTGGCATCAGACACGGACGTCATCGTGCGCGCCAATGCAGCGCGCGTCCTCGGTGTTACCGAGGATAAACAGTCGTACGACTTATTGCTGACCCACTCCATGACTGACGAGGACGCCCGCGTCAGAGTTAGCTCGATTCGGGCACTTGCGTCTCTTAAAGACGCGCGCGCGGCACAGCCGCTACTGAAACGTGGTGAAGAGCTTGCTCTAAAAGATGTCGGTTTAAGGCCCACCGAACTCAATGAAATACTCGAGATCGCAACGACGCTCGGTCGCCTGCTCGCTCAGAAAGAAGATCAGACCGCTGTCGCGTGGCTGCGTAAGCTCAGCGAAGCACTTAATCACTCCGCGCCCGAGATCGAGCTCGCGTATGTGCGCATCGCTCCGGCAACTTACCTGTCAAGCTTCGGATCAGGCGATCAGGCGCGACGAAAAGTTCAGGAAACGATTCTTCTTAACTGGCGCGCTGCGTCTGGAGTCGCCGCCGGTCTGGGCGAAGTTGCGGCACTGCCGGAATCGTTTAGAAACAAAGCTGAACTCGCAGCCACGGCGCAGACGTTGTTGCGTGCGATGCTCGACTACCGCAATTCTGGTCTCACGATCAACACGCTCGTCGCCGTTCACTCCGAATACGCCATTCCCGATGTGCTACGCGCTCTCGCTGCATTCAAACCAAACGACCTCGGAATAGTCGCGCAAGCGCAATTGAAAGAGAGTGACATCATCATTCGTGGCACCGCCGCAGATCTGTTAGGCGATCTTCCACCGTCAGAAGAGATCACGCGCGCACTCGCGGCCGCCTGGCCGCAGGCCGCCAACGACACACTGAACGACGCGGCCCTCTCGATCCTCGACACGCTCGGTAAACAAAAAACCGATGCGGCAAACGACGTTCTTAAAGAAGCACTGAAATCCGGCGATCATCTCATCCGTCGCCGCGCTGCGAATCTTTTGAAAGCGAACGGGGCCGGTGATTTCTCCTCACAGATCGGAACAGTCAAATCTCGCAATACGGACGCCGATTACAAGCGCGCACTCGCCAGGTTCGGAAAAAGCACCCAGGCCGTCGTGACTACGAGCAAGGGTTCGTTTACTATTGACCTGTTCCCCGAGGCAGCCCCCCTTACCGTAGACAACTTCGTTCAGCTAGCCCAGCGAGACTATTTTCGAAACGTCACGATTCACCGCGTAGTCCCTAATTTTGTGATTCAGGACGGTGATCCGAGGGGCGATGGTAACGGGGGACCTGGGTACCAGATCCGCTGCGAGATCAATCAGGTGCTCTACGACCGCGCCGCAGTGGGAATGGCACTGTCAGGCAAAGATACGGGCGGCTCGCAGTGGTTCGTGACACACTCACCACAGCCCCACCTCGACGGTGGCTACACGGTTTTTGGACGAGTCGTGACGGGAATGGACGTAGTCGATAAGATTGTGCGCGGTGATGTGATTCAGTCGATCGCCATTAAACAAGCGCGGGGAAAAAGAAGTTAGCCACGAAGATGCACAAAAGGCACATAAACAGTACGCCCGGCGATCTACTAATGCTTTGCGTGTTTGTTAGTGTCTGCGTTGCAGCGGCTTCTTACCAGGAGCTCAACGCACAAACAACGCCAAAGCAAGCGGAAACACATTCCTACAAGATTGAGCTAAAGATCGATTTCGATCGGTTGACCTACACAGGCGTTGAAAGGGTTCGCTGGGTCAATCGCGGTGAGAAGCCGAGCTCGATCATCTACTTTCATCTTTATCCGAATCTGCGCACCTCCGAGCAGCCAACTACAACCAACGGTACCTCCCCTGACGCAGACGAACCGCGCCTCGACATTATCGAAGTTCGCGCTGGCTCCGACGATTCTCAACTCTTCTCATCACTCGATGATCAAGGCACAACTCTTCGCGTCAATCTCCGCGAACAAGTTGCGCCTCAAGACTCCGCCGAAGTCGTCATCAAATTCAAAGGCTCGGTTCCGGAAATCGACCGCGACGAGACAAGCCTGACAACTCACGTCGTGAAACAAGTCAGCGCCGCACTGCGCAGCGATCGTGAAATGCGTCGCGCGCGCGACATCAATTTCCGCTGCCGCGGCGTGATGCTTCTCGGCTCTGCGTATCCGGTTCTCGCAGTTCACGACGGCGACGACTGGCGTCGCAAACTCGAACCGTCTGTCGGCGACTTCATTTTCAATGAAGCTTCTGACTACGAAGTGACCGTCGTGACAAACCAGGGAATCGAAGTATTTACTTCCGGTGTCGAAACTGGTCCACGAAACGATAAGACTGGCCAGACGTTCACCGGCACCTCGTTGCGTGATTTTGCGATTCTCGCCGGACGCGGGTTGAAGAGTGAACACACGGAAGTACAGGGCGTAAACATCAGATCGATCTACTCAGCGGATCACGAACGCGTCGGGAAACGCGCGCTTGTCGTTGCCTCGAACTCGCTCCGAGTGTTTACGTCACTATTCGGAGCGCTTCCGTTCAAACAGGTTACGATCGCCGAAGCACCGCTCGTCGCGGGACTCGGCAGTTGTGAGTTTTCCGGATTCAACATCATCGCCAGCGCGTTTTATGTCGACTTCGACTCGCCGGCTGTACGCAATCTGCCGGAGATAATTCGCGAACAGAGACCGTCGGTCGAGGAAAGTCTCGAATGGGCTGTGGCTCATCTCGTTGCCCACCAGTGGTGGGGCGCGGCAGTGGGAAATGATCCGGCGCGCGAGCCGCTATTGGATGAAGCCCTCTCGTGCTGGTCGGCGCTGCTCTACTACAAGAATGTTTACGGAGATCAGCGCGCTGAGGCCGTCCTTAACGATCAAGTGCGCGGTGTTTATCGTCTCTATCGCACGTTTGGTGGCGACGATATGGACGCCAATCGTCCGTCGCGCGACTATCGCAACACCTTCCAGTACGCAGCCATCGTGAGTGCCAAAGGCGCGCTGATGTTTGTCGATCTGCAAAAGACACTTGGCGAAGAAACGATCTTCTCTGCGCTCCGCAAATACTACCAGGCAAACGTTTACGAGATTGCCCAGCTCGAGGATTTGCGCATCGCGCTCGTCGGCGAAGCTCCGGTTGAACAAAGACGAATGATTGGACGTACATTTACCCGCTGGCTGACGGCTAAGCGCGGCGATGAAGACATCGCCACTCCGGATTCAGAGCTGGCCGCAACGTTGGGTATCACCACAAGACAAGCTCCCCAAAAGTCGGGTGATAAGAATGCATTTAACGCACTGGCTAAGGTGGGAGGATTTTTTTGGCGACAAGTAACACGCATCCGCTGAAGATGAACCGTTTCCGGTTCGATGAGCTCGCTCTCGAACGAGACTCTGAGCGAGGCCACGTAGACAAGAGTCTGGAACGTCTGAGCTGGCTGATGGACGATCTGTTCCGCGTGCCGGTGCTCGGTTGGCGGTTCGGGCTCGATGCTTTGATCGGTCTGATTCCGGGTCTCGGCGACACCACTACTTCGCTCGTTTCCTTCTACATCCTCGTCGCAGCCGTTCGCTATCGGGTTCCGAAGATCACGTTGCTGCGAATGGGTTTCAACATCGCGATCGACTACGTTGTGGGATCATTGCCGGTCGTCGGCGATCTTGCCGATGCGTGGTGGAAGTCGAATCACATGAATGTCGACTTGCTTCGCAAACGTGCGACTGTTTCCGGGGATGATGCGCGATCAGCTCGGATGAGTGATTGGATTTTTGTGGGTGGGATTATTGTGGGGTTGACGGCGCTGGCGTTCGCGAGTGCCGTTGTGAGCTTTTATCTCTTGACGAAGTTGTTCACAGGATTTTCAGGATGATCAGGATTTACAAGATAAATCTTGTTCATCCTGAAAATCTTGCAAATCCTGTCTCTAACTTACCACTCGCTCCAATGCCGTCTTGAGCATATCGAGGCCGCGTTCACCCGCAGCAAAACTTCTCAATTTTCCTTCAGCATCGAACAAATAATACGCCGGTACAAACCCCTGATCGTTCTGAAAGGCGTCTTTTAATTTGTGTTCATTGTCGACAGCCACGGGCTCGCTGATTCCATACTTGCTAATCAGTTCGCGCACGGCTTCGACGTCCGTGTCTGCTTCGTAACGCGGCATGTGAACAGCGATCACGCGCAGTCCCTGGTCTTTCTTTTCATCACGCCATTGCCCAACACGCGGCAGGTTGTCTTTGCATACCCCACAACTTGCTGACCAGAAGTGAACGAGCGTCGGATGGCCGGCAGCTTCTTCCTCAGCGTGAGCCTGAGTGCCGCCAAACCACTCCGTTGCTCCTTCAAGCCTGGGCAACTGTGTCCCTATCTTCATCGCCATTTTTTATTTCTCATTTATCCACAGATTACACAGATCGGATCTGTGTAATCTGTGGATGCTTTAGTTAGTTAAGTGTCTTCTGGCCGGGCTTCCATTCAGCCTGGCACAAACCGCCGGTCTGCAACGCCTGAATCACGCGAAGCGTTTCTTCAGCCGAACGTCCGACGTTCAAATCATGCACGACTTTGTAACGAAGAATGCCTTCCGGATCGATCACGAAAAGACCGCGCAGTGCGATACCACGGCTTTCGATGAGTACACCGTAGTTCTTCGCGACGTCCTTCGTTGCATCGGCTGCCAACGGATATTTCAATCCCTCGACT
>Ga0207709_10001506_pt1 | contig 16096 bp, 7 predicted proteins | sample KBSM34metaG_FD_184397 | JGI IMG/M metagenome (GOLD analysis project Ga0207709, IMG submission 184397) | Miscanthus rhizosphere microbial communities from Kellogg Biological Station, Michigan, USA - KBS M3-4 metaG (SPAdes) (version 2) | ecosystem: Host-associated > Plants > Roots > Rhizosphere >...
TAGTGTTTCCATAATTCTAAAAATAGGACCTATTATTCGTAACGCAGTGCCACCAGCGGATCGACTTTCGTCGCGCGTCTCGCCGGCAGGTAGCACGCGATGAACGCAGCCACCAGCAAACACAAAGAGACGACGCTGAACGTCAGCAGATCTGTCGGTTGCACACCCACCAGTAACTTTGCAATGAAGCGTGTGAGCGCCCACGAACCCGCCAAACCAATCACGATTCCGAGCAGTGCGAGCTTCATCCCGTGTTTCACCACGAGCTTCAGAACGTCCGCGGTTCGTGCTCCCAGCGCCATGCGAATGCCGATTTCCTGCGTGCGTTGCGTGACTGCAAACGCCATCACGCCGTAGATCCCGATTGCGGCAAGCACGAGGGCCACAGCCGCAAAGATCCCGAGCATTATTGACGAAAGCGAATAGAGCGCTACCGAGCCAGCTCGCACCTCCTGCATCGTTTTAACGTCGAACACGGGTTGATCCTTGTCAATAGACCACACTTGTTGTCTGAGTGCTCCCGCCAGCGATGCCGGATCGACACTCGTCTTAGCTATCAGCACCATCGCATTCCATGGATCCTGCGCGTGCGGCAGGTAGTACTCCGGCTCAACCGGAATGGTGAGGTCGTGCTTAACATCAGCAATGACGCCCACAACCTGCATCCACGGTGCTCGGTCCAGTGGCCCATAGAAACGAATGCGTTTTCCGATTGGGTTCTGTTCCGGCCAATGCCGGCGCGCAAGCGTTTCATTGACGATAACCACGGGCTGCGTGTCGGCCTTGTCCTGCTCGGTAAAACCACGACCGCGAATAACTGAGATTTCCATCGTGCGAAAATAATCAGGTGACGCAACCCGATAACGGCCGTCGTTCTCCTGACCCGGCTGCGGCTCAGGCTCACCTTCAACTAGATAGGAGTCCGATGAATTGGCACCGCCGAGCGGGAGATAGTTAACGACCGCCGCCGATTCAACACCCGGATATGCCTTAATGCGTTGGACCAGATCACTGTAGAACGCTGCGCGCTGGGGCAGTTCCTTGTACTTCAAGCCCGGCAACACAAGACTCATCGTCAGTATGTTGTCGGAGTTGAAGCCGGGATTTGTTCTCAAGAGTGAGAGAAAACTGCGCGTCAGCAGGCCCGCGCTGACAAGCAGCATTAGCGAAAGCGCCACTTCAAATACGACCAGCGAACTTCTTAGTCGATGAGAGCTACCACTCGTATGCCGGCCTCCCTCTTTTAATGAGCTATTGAGATTCGGTTTCGACATCTGCAAGGCAGGAGCAAGACCAAACACGATGCCGCTCGCCAGGGAAAGGCCGAGAGTGAAGAGCAACACTTTTGCGTTGATGCCCAGCTGATACCAGCCAGCCGCAAATTTCGCCGCATCTCCCGGATTCGAGGCGCGTAAAGCATCAATGCCCCAAAATGCAACGAGCACTCCTCCGACCCCACCAATCAATGCGACAATCACGCTCTCAGTCAGCAACTGCCGAACGATTCGCCAACGACTCGCACCGAGCGCTGTTCGAACGGCGATCTCTCTCTGTCGCGCTGTCGCACGTGCAAGCGTCAGATTTGCGACGTTCGCGCAAGCAATCAAGAGCACAAAGCCGACGGCGAACATCATTACCCAGAGCGCAGTGTCGTACTGGCGCACTGTATCGGCGACGAGCGGAAAAGCGGTGGCGCCCCAACCCTTGTTGGTTTCCGGATATTGCTGTTCGAGTCGCGCCATGATGTTGTCAATGTCTGCTTGCGCGCTCTGGATTGGAGTGCCGTGCTTGAGCCGTCCGATGATGTAGTAACTGTGACTGCCGCGACTCTTCATCAACTCCGGAGTCATTGGGATTGGCGCATACATCTCGGCACCCTTCGGGAAGTTGAAATTCTCCGGCATCACACCTATGACTCTGCGCGCCACAGTGTTGATGGTGACTGTTTTATTGAGAATCTCAGGATCGCCTCCGAAACGCCGCTGCCAGAGACTGTGAGTGATGATCGCCACGGCATCTTTGCCGGGTTGATTCTCTTCCTCCGCAAAGTTGCGGCCCATGATTGGCTTCAGGCCAAGAGCGTCGAAGAAATTTGCCGTCACAAGGAATCCCTGAAGGCGTTCAGGTGGTTCCACACCGGTGAGATTTGGGCTCCACCAGCGATAAAGCGCGAGTTGTTCAAACGATTGGTTCTGAGATCTCAAGTCGAGATAGTTCGCAAACGTCACTTCATTGTGCAGGACACCACGACTCGGCAGCTTGTCCCAAATCGCAACTACGCGATCGAGCTCGGGAATTGGCAAAGGCTTCAGCAGGAGTGCATTGATGGCACTGAAGATGGTGGTATTGGCGCCGATGCCAAGGGCGAGAGTGACGACGGCGATCAGGGTAAAAGCGGGCCGCCTCAAGAGATTTCTTATTGCGTACCGGGTATCGCTCAGAAGATTCTCCATAATTGGCTCCTTTTGCTTTGCCGATTTATTCGGCGATGACTGCCAGCAATGTGGCGTCGTCGTCAAAGTGATCGCTGCAAAACTCTGTGACTTCGTTCAGAATCAGTGAACGCAACTCCGCGGCATTGCGACCGCGATATGATCGCAGGCACTGCTCGAGGCGGTGCTCACCAAATTCTTCTCCTGAAGCATCACGCGCTTCGGTCACGCCGTCAGTAAACAGCAATAGCTTGTCGCCTTCGCAAAGCTGGATTTCGCGCTCAGTAAATGGTGATCTATGAAACGCGCCGATTACTGATCCACCATCACCCAGCCTGATGCACTCGCCGCTGCGGCGCATCAGCATCGGCGGGTTGTGTCCGGCGTTAGTAAACTTCAGCTTTTTCGTGGGAACTTCGAGCTCCGCGTAAAAACAGGTGACGAACTTACGCAACGGCGTGTTGCCACACATGAGCTCGTTCAACTTCACGCATACTTCGCTCGGTGAAATGCGTTCCAAAGCTAACGATTTCAACGCCGCCTGCAGATTCGACATCAGTAACGCCGCGGGCAATCCTTTACCCGCAACATCCGCCACACACAGTGCAGCGTGCGAAGCGTCTAACTTGAACGCGGCGAGATAGTCGCCACTCACTGCACGCGCGGGCTGCCAGGCGCTCGCCAGACTAAATCCCTGAAGCTGCGGCATCCGGCGCGGGATCAAACCACGCTGAATTTCGAGCGCTTCATCCAGCTCGAGCTTTAATTGTTTTTCCTGGAGCCGATCTCTGGCTTCAAGTTCCTGCTGGCGTCGCAGTTCTCGTCCCTTTTCAATCTGCACTCTTATTTTTTGTAAAAGCCGGGAGTTCTCCCATGGCTTTTGCACAAAATCACGCACGCCGAGTCGCATTGATTCGACGGCGAGATCGACTGTGGCCCAGGCAGTCATCACCACGATTGGTAGGTTTTGATCGAGTGAGTGAACTCTCGAGATGAGATCAAGACCTTCTGCTCCCGACGTTGTGTCGCGAGCGTAGTTGAGGTCCATCAGGAGCAGATCAAACTTCTGTTGTTTGATTGCGTTAAGGACTGCTCCGGGCGAGTCAGCCGCTTCGGTTTGATAACCGACGCCTTTGAGGAGCAACCGCAGGGCGGCCAGAACATCCGGCTGATCGTCTGCGATGAGAGTGCGGGGCGTCTGGGCTGTTACTGTATTCACGGCTACCTGCTTTCTTGCCCTTCCGATTGCTCTGAACACACTGGTGACGTCAACGTGATGCGCTTATTTGCGTCACGCTCGGTTAACTAACGCCTTAATGAGCAACTACAGGGAAACTTGAAAATCGAAGCCGGGCTTTGCTTTTGCAACAGCAGTGCAGTCGCAGGAGTACGGTTCTGGACTAAACCGCCACTGTTTTCTGTTCCTGCACCGGATTCACGATCCAACCGTCTTCAAGCATAATGATTCGATTGCCATATGACGCATTCGTCTCCGAGTGCGTCACCTGCACGATGGTGGTGCCTTCGTCGTTCAACCGCTTGAACATGTCCATGATTTCCTTGCCCTGGGCCGAGTGAAGATTTCCAGTCGGCTCGTCGGCAAGAATGATTCGCGGACTCGCAACAACTGCACGCGCAATGCCCACGAGTTGTTGTTGACCACCTGAAAGTTGAGTCGGGAAGAGATCTTTTTTGCCTACCATCTGAAAACGATCGAGCGTGTCGCAAACGATCGATTGCCGGTCCTTCTTGCTCACGTCGCGATAAGAAAGCGGCAATTCGAGGTTCTCGAAAACAGTTTGATCGTCAAGCAGGTGATAGCTCTGAAAAACAAACCCGATATTCGAATTGCGGAGTGTGGCGCGCTTCTTACCATCGAGTTTGTGAACCGCTACATCGTCGAAGTAATACTCGCCGCTCCACGACTGATCGTGCATACCGAGGATGTGTAACAACGTCGACTTCCCCGCTCCGGACGGACCCATGATCGACACAAACTCACCGGGCTTGATGTCGAGGTCGATCCGTCGCAGCACATAAGTCCGCGTTGGACCATGGGGAAAAGATTTTTCGACGCCGCGCAGGCTAATCATGCAATTTCTCCAAAACCGCTTTGGGCCAATTCACGTTTTGCTTCAATAATCTCGCGACGATCGGCGCCGGCTTCTTCCTCGACGATCAAGCCGTCGAACAAGTGGACGATGCGATCAGCGTGCTGAGCGTAACGCGGGTCGTGTGTAACCATGCAGATGGTGGCGCCGCCGCGATGCAACTCGCGCATCAGCTCCATCACTGCCTCACCGTTGGTCGAGTCGAGGTTTCCAGTCGGCTCGTCTGCGAGCAGGATGCTCGGCTGTCCGCCAACTGCACGCGCAACTGCGACGCGCTGTTGTTGGCCGCCGGACAACTGGCTGGGTAGGTGTTTCGCGCGATGCGCCATGCCGACTCGTTCGAGCGCTTCAGTGACGCGCTTCTTGCGCTCGGCAGAGCTCATTCCGCGATAGGTCAGCGGAAGCTCGACGTTCTCGTAAACCGTCAGGTCGCCAATCAAATTGAAGCTCTGAAAGATGAATCCGACTTCGCGGTTTCTGATTCGGGCGCGCTCTGAAAGCGAAAGATTCTCAACCGGGTGTTGATTAAGGACGTACTTCCCGTCGGTCGGCGTGTCGAGCAGGCCCAGGATCGAGAGAAGTGTGGATTTGCCGCAGCCCGAAGGTCCGGCGATGGAAACGTACTCACCTTGTTTGATGTCGAGATGAATACCTGAGAGTGCGTGCGTCTCAACCTCGTCTGTGTAAAAGACTTTCTTTACATCAGCCAGGTGGATTAGGGGCTCGGAAGAACTCATCATGCGCTCCTTAACGAATTTGTGTACACGATCTTGCTAATTGAACACCGCTGATCGGGATTTTGTGCTTTGTACTTATCTCAACCGTATGCGGTTGTAGCTATCCAATGCCGAAGTATCCGAGATAATGACCCGGTCGCCTTCCTTCAGGCCGTCGAGTATCTCGATCATACTGACGGAGTTGCGGCCGAGTTTGACTTGTCTCCGTTCCGCTTCCGTCCCGTCGGGTGTCAGCACAAACATTCCGATGGTTTGTTGTGCCTGTCCAAACGCCGGTCTGCCGACTTTCAAGACATCCTGCAGTCGCTCGAGTTCGATTGTGCCGTCCACGCTCAGATCCGGACGCGCACTCGGCGGCAGCGGACCGGTCAACGAAGCGTCGATCTCGAAGGTGCCTTCACGAGCCGCAGGATCGATGCGGGATACCTGGCCATCAATCAAACCGTTACGCGTGTCTACAATCACCTTCTGGCCGATGCGAACGCCACCGATTTGAGTTTCAGCAACTCTTAAAACAGCCTTGAGCGAGTTCGGATCCGCAACGCGTGCGATGTTCAGTCCAGGTGTGACTTGTTGACCAACCTGCACTGAAACCACTTGCACTATGCCACTCGTTCCCGCACGGACTTTCAGCGCATCAACCTGTTCGCGCTTCAACTTCGCGAGCACACGTAGCTGCTGCAAACGTGAAGACGCTGCGTTCAGTTGTGCTTTGGTCGACCTCGAATTAACGGCCAGTCTTTCCTGCTCGACTTTGAGCCGGTTGGCCAGATCCTGAACGTTTACACGCGATATCTTGAGAACGAGGTCGGCCACCAAACCCTGTTTCGCCAGCACTTCATCCGCGTCGAGTTGCAGCTTCGCCTGGCTGTACTGCGCGTTGATGGTGGCGATCGCGGCCTTCTGCGTCATTGTGTCGCTTTCAAGACGCACTTTCAGATTTTCTTCGTCCGCTTCGGCGGCTTTAACCTGAAAGTCCGCATCGGTCGCCTGCTGTTCCATTTGCGGATTCGACAGCTCGACAATCACCGTGGATGGATCAACCTCGACCCCCGCCTGAAGGAGAAGCTTTTCGACACGGCCCTCAGCAGGCGCCGGCACCCAGCGTGTGATCTCAGGCACGAGTGTCCCGTTACCGCGGACGTCGCGGACCATTTCACCGCGTTTGACAGTCTCGATCACCGCCGTAGACGGATCGAGTGTCGGCGCAGCCGGCTTCAACTTGGTGAGACCATATGTAATCCCGGCGAGTGCGGCCACTCCGACCACGATCATGACGGCATTGCGAATCTTCTTCCTGATCTTCGATTTGGGGGTTCGCTTGATATCCATAGTGCGTTACTTCAAAAAAATTTTGGAGAGCTGTAAAGCCAGTTGAGAGAGCGGCGATGCGCGCGCGAAGAATGGAATTCGACCGAGCTAGCTCAAAACTTCACGCACAACTATACAGTTCTCCGCTCTGGCTCATGTCAAAGCCCGTGCCAACCGTGGAATAGGTGTCTAGTTTGAGCCTGAATCGCGCGAAAGACAAGGAAAACCGGAGATTTTGGACGGCTCAGCCGTCGCAAATTCGGATATTGATTCGAAAAACCGTAATCCTGCGTTTCGCTTGCGGGACTCCCAATCCCACTTTTGAGATGAGATTTGGCTTTGTCTCGAAAGTGACTGTGTCCAAGCACGGTTCCTGACTATTGAGGCCAAGGCCGATGAGATGATGAGACCCTTCTTCAGCGCCAAAGGCGCGAAATATGAAAGCCCAGGGCAAGCGCGAAGCGCGTCGCCCTGGGGTTAATTATCCAAACACCGAAGAGGCCTGAAGGGCCGTAATACTTGCCACCGTATTTTCTAATCGTATTTGGAGTGATTCACTGCGTAGCTGATCTTCCTCTTTCGGCAGGCGACCTCGTTACGCTTTCTTCATAGCCAATTAGTGTATCTCTGGCGCGGATTCTGTTATCGATCAGAATGTTTTTGTATTTCCCTTCATTTGTCCACCAATCGATGGCACTTAAGATGACACCTGAGATCACGCAGGTTATCCACCTTACGAGCAGTCTCTTCCCAGTAGGAATGCCAGCCTGCCAGGAGTCGATCATTGATAGAGGAACGAAGACCGATAGTGAGAAGGAGGTCGTTACCTTTAAACCAAATTTGAATACTCCTTCTTCTCTAACTCTCGACCACTGCTCAAAGAACTCCTGACGACGCTGCTCTTTGATTAAATCCGCATTTCCTCTCACACGCACCTCCGAGTCAATACCCAGCCTCTTTCCGACACTTTTCATCAGCCGCTTTACGTGCCGGACTGTACGTTTTTCTATCGAATTCATTTAACTCATGAGCCCAATTCTGCAAACCAATATGGGCTCCCACAAGAATGGCTGACATAGGACTAAAAATCCTTGCAAGAGGTCCCATGCCAAAGATTCGTCTACCACCCAACGAAGACACGATCGTGTTTCTTAGCTGGTCGTTCATGAGCCGCTGAAGCTCCTCATTTGGTCCCTTCATCGCGTTATGAAAGCACTCGGAATAGATTTTCGCCTTTCTTATCTTCTCTTGCTCTTCCAACGTCAGTGGCGCTTTTAGAATCTCATTAATCGTCGTTCCTGGCTTAGGCTTAAAGGGATCCTGCGGACTCTGGCCACCGACAAAAGGTAATGGTTCACGCGGAATAATGACTGGATTTACCTCCGGTGGTCCTCCAGAGCTTGCATCAAAAGGGTCTCCTCCCGTTACCGTGATTTCGCAGGGGCTCTCTCGCGGACAAGGACCAGCGGGCATAGGTTGCAACCCTGTCTGATCCACCAGGTTCACCGGATCATTGTTGACGTAAGCATAGCGATTGAACGACTGCGGATTCGTTAAGTTGTAGCTGCCACCGTACGGATCAGGCTGATCAAACCTGGACCACCAGCGGTTGTAACGACGGAACATTGCTTCGTCCGATGCATTTAAGTCACGTTCATAGTTCGTGAACCTGTGTGGCTGGAAGACATCGTTGTTGTTTCTACTTGTGTTTCCACCCCACGGGTCAAGTTCCAGCGTACTCACGACGTTGCCACTGCTATTCGTCACTCGCTTGCTCTTGACCAGCGGATCCTGATGAACCCAGTACACCCCTGACTGTTGTATTGCGAGCAACTGCGAGCCGAGGTACACGTAACCACGCTGCCACGCGCCGGTGCTACTCATTTCGGCAACTACCTGTCCTCCCAACACGCTGCTGCGCAGATAAAGTGTGACAGCCCCAGCGTCGCGCTTCTTCAGACGCAGCCCATCACCATCGTAGAACTGCTCCAACAGGTAACCGGGAAAACTGGCAGTTGCTGCATGGCCGGAGGCGTCATAGGTGAAACTCTGTCCGCCATCAAAGAGTAAATTGCCAGCTGGGTCATAGTTTAGACCAATGCGCTTGTTGTTGGAATAGCTCGCGGTGAAATTTGCATTGTCTCCACCCCAACCATCTCGCGACGTAATGTTGCCCCACACATCATAAAAATATCGTTGCACGTACGGTCCATCAGCTGCTCCACCTGGACCGATACCCATGTGCGCACGTGCCTCAGCACCGCTATGCGAAGCGACAAGACGACCAACATGGTCATAGTCGTAGCTGCGATCAAGCGTGCCGTCATTGATGTTCTGCGCGTACATCAGCCGACCACTGTTCTCGTTTAAGTATCCGTACTGGTAGTTCCAGCCCATCACACCCGGAATGGTCCATTGAGTCGGTCTCATGCGATTGTCGTATTGCACCGACAAAGTGCGGCCGTTGTTGTAAGCCATCTGCTTGAGACCAAAGGCGCGGTAGGTGAGGCTGTTGACGTAACTGCTTACTCCTGAATAACCAGCACCAGAGACATTAGTAGCCCTGCCGATTTTGTCGTAACCGTATCCGACCTGTGCGCCCCATGGGTTCGTGATCGAGTTCAACTGCCCGGCAAGGTTATAGCCGTACGTCAAGGCAAAAGTCCCGGTGGCTCCGCTAAAGGTGCGAGTCTCCGATGTCAACTGCGAGAGTGTGTTGTAGACGTAGCTCACCGAACCCAAACCATCACTCATGCTGGTGCGATTACCCGCCGCGTCATAGCCAAAGGTGACGTTCGGCGTCGCCGCTACTCCGGAGGGCACACCGTAGTTAATGCCGGTAATCAAACCGCGTTTGTTATAAGCGAAAGTCGTGGACGCGCCGCGGGCATCGGTCACGGTTTGCTTCATGCCGTTGGGAAAGTAGGTGTAGTTGGTAGCGCCTTGTTCCGGCGTTGTAAGTGTTTGCAACCGGCCATAGCCGTCATACGCGAAGGTTCGAAGTTGTCCAGCCTGATTAATCTCCGTAACTTGATCGCGAACGTTGTAAGCGTAATTCGTGGTGGCATAGACACTCTGATCCCAATTCAACTCCTCGACCTTGCTCAAGCGTCCAAACACGTCCTTTCTAAAACGACTGCGACGTCCGCGCTCATCACGTGTGGTAGTTTGCTCGCCGCCGGCACAGCCACAACCACCGTAGGTATTTTCGCGCGTGCTGCCGTCGGGGTTAATTGTCAGCAACGGCCGTCCCTTCCAATCGTACGTCTGCAAGGTGGAGGGCAAACCTGCGGCATCGTCACCGGTGGGAACCCAATCACCGTTTAACTCTCCGGGATTTGTCTGCTCCGACGCGCGACCCATTACGTCATAAAAGGTGAAGCTTCCAGCATAAAGACCTGAGCTTCCCGGGTGATCACCAGCCGTTGCGCGCACGCGACCGGCGCCATCAAAATACATTATCTGGTAAGCCTCGCCTTCGCCTTCCTGAATTGTCGAATAACTCTCGATCGAACCCGCCGGTGCGTAAGCATATCGAGTGTAAGCACCACTGGTCTCATTGGTGATTCGATCAACGCGCGTCGCGCTGTCGTACATAGTTGTCTGCACCGCGCCCCGGGGATCCTGTGTTCGAGTAACAGCGCCAAAATCAAAGTTGTACTTGATTGTTGACGAATAATTGTCCGGATCGGTAATGGTCGTGGGATAGGCGAACGTACTTCGATTCGTGCCATCAGAAAACGAATCGGCATAAAGCATAGTGGATGTATGTTTACTCGGATCCGTGATCGAACTCGGTGTTCCGGTTGTGTAGTAGTTCGTGTACGTTGTCAGCCTCTTCGCTGCGTTGGTGATGTCAGTGACGTCCCAACGCGACACGCTGGTTACATTGCCGCGCGCGGTGAAGGATGTGTTGTAAGTTGTATCGTGTTGCGTCGCAGCCGCTGGCAGCGCTTGTAGACGCGCCGGATCGTCGTAGTCGTAAACGATCTTGCTCTGATAGCTACCGACATTGGTGAGGTGGATCTGGGAAACCAAACCAATAATGCGTCGATCAAGGTACGGCTGGCTAAGATTGTAGTCGTAATAGGTCCGCCTGAGTTCGGTTGTACCATCAGCCGCATACTCATGGATGCAGTAAGGCAAGCCCCACTGCGCATACGCCGGCGCATAGTCGATCACGGATCGACGGCGATTGCCTGCCTCGTCGTAAATGTTCGTCTCGGTAACGCGCGGGTTCTTCCTGTAACTCAAGCTCGTGTCGTCTTGCGTGTACGACGCCGTGGTCCATTTCTTTTTAGCCCCACCAGACCACACCTCAGTTGTGTGAGTCAGGCCGGACTGCCAACCGGACGTGTGGAACAATTCTTTGTAGGTTGTTCCATCCGGCGTTGTCACTTGACTCCATGAGTTATCCACGGCGCTGCTGTAAGTGATCACAGCTTCGTTACCGCTATTCCAGTTCTCTGCCCAATCGCGTTTCTCGGTAAATCTCGGACAGTCGGTCTGTCCGGAACTCGAGTTCATGTTGTAAGAGGTGTAGCTGAGGAGATGATCATCAGCAGCATAGTGGTTGATACGCTTCACCTGCCCAAAAGCACTGTTGTAGTTGAAGGTGAAGTAGGTGCCGTCGTGCAAACTCACCCGCGTTAGCACAGTGACGTAGTTATTGTTTGGACCGTTAACCTGCAAACCACCGCCGAAACCTGGAGCCACAAGCACCTGCCCATAACTGAACGTAGCCCAATCATGGGAAACGTTTCCCGACCAGGTCTGTCTGATTGTCTGCAGATTTCCATTCGCATCGTAAATAAAATCAAGAGTTCTTTGCAGCGTGTCTTTAATCCAATCCACATGACCGGTCGTGCTGTTATAGCTGGCCGAAATGTAGTTGCCGTTTCGATCCTTGACCTCTGTGCAACGGTATTCGTTGTTGATCGTCACCGGCACGAATCTGTATCGCGTACCATCCGATGTTCGCAGCAGGAAAAGATTAGGGTCACTAATATCCAGCTGCGTGTAAGTGCTGTCCTGCGATTCATATATGTTCGAACTGCCAACCTGACGCAGTTCGACGCGGCCGCCTGAAGAGTTAACCATCATGTAGGCCCATATACCGGTGGCTGCGTTTAAAAACCGCTGTTGCAGAATAGGCAGGCCCAGCCGAAATCCTGGTGCCGGATTGCCCAGGTCCGCGTTGAACTTGATGAATGAACCATCTTTGGTCCATACCAATGAGTTGTAAGTAAGGGCGAGATTCAGATCCAAACCTCGGCCTGGAAGAAAAACCAGCGGTAGACTCCAGTTGACATTTTGGGAACCGAGATCGACACCCGGCTGGCCAGTCTCATTCCTCGGGCGGCCGCGGGAACCGGAAAAATTCGGATCGCCACTGGGATAATTGCCGGACCCACCGCCACCTCCATACGGATCGCAGTACGCACACGGCAGGTTAGCCTGAATCGGAGCGTTTGCTTTTGGCTGTGCATACTGTGCGTTACGCGTCTGGTCCAGATTCGGTAAATTGCCCGGCGCATTTCGCGACAAAGGCGGAGGTGTCGTCGAGAAGCCTCCTCCTGGTCCGTTACCCCCACTGCCGATGCCAGGAGTTAGAAACGGCGGCGACTGATTGCCATGTATCCTCTCGAGCGCTCCAGCGGCGTCTGCAACACCACCACTCGACACCTTCCCCGAAAGCGAAACATTCTGCCGCGCACTTTTAGAGATTGCTCGCAAGATGTTTCGTGGATTTCCTGCCGGACTAACCGTCTTCAGCAATCCGGCTATACCGCTCACTACCGGCGCGGCAGCTGATGTACCAGTAACACTCCAGTAGCCACCACCTCGTTGCGTCGTCAGAATGTTTGTTCCGGGCGCTGCGACCGTAACCTTGCGCGCGCCCGAGTTGGACCACGAGGCCAGCTGATCACGATTGTCACTGGCGCCAACAACGATTAGATCCTTCAAACCAAAAGAGGCTGGATAATATGGAGTCGAATCCAGATCCTGACCGTTGTTACCCGACGAGCAAACCACTACGACATCGCGTTTGAGCGCACGCTCGATAGCTTCCTTTAACGCGATTGATTCGCCAGTCGTGCCCCACGAGAGATTGATTACGTGCGCGCCGTGTCCAACCGCGTAATCGATTGCTTCGACTGCGTTGCTGACATCACCGGTTCCGGTATCGTCCAACACACGCAGGCTCATCAGGCCGGCACGCCACATCACTCCTGTGATACCAAGTCCATTGTTACCTTCGGCAGCAATGATCCCGGCAACTGCTGTCCCGTGGCCCTGCTCGTCTTTGATTTCACCGTTGCCAGCAACAAAATCCCAGCCGTGTACATCGCCCTCCACGGTCGGCAGCGGATTGGTCCACTGATTGTTCGTCAGATCCGGGTGTGTGAAATCGATACCGCTATCGATCACGGCGATGACGGTTGAGGATGCTCCCTGGGTTTTGTCCCAGGCGCTGCGCGCCCGGATATCAGAACCAAATTGTCCACCGCCCTGCCCGCTGTTTTGCAGAGCCCACTGTTCGGGGAACTGCGGATCGTTGGGATTTACATCTTCTTTCTCTATCAGGAAGTTTGGCTCGGCGAATTGCACCTGAGGATTGAGTAACAGTTGCAGCACTACTGATTTCGCATCGCGACCCGCGGCCAATTCGAGCTTCTCGAAGCCGGAGTCACCCCTGAGTTGTTTCTTCTTTCGACCACTGTGCGTCGCCATGATCGTTTCCTTGTCTTTTTCAGAGACGCCGTTACGGAAACGAACCAGTATTTCTCCCTCGCGATAACGCGCTGGCGCATGCTCTTGCGTTGAACTGGAGCGCCTGGCCGGAAACGAAAAACGACCTGCGGCCGCGAATGGACTACAAAGCACGAGTACAAGCAGGTAAGAGAGACACAAAGAGACAATCGTGCGAGGACACGGTGAAGACATGAGGACTCCTTCTTTTTATGGCCCAGCACAGTGTAGTGATTAGCTGAGACTAGGTGAGACTTATCTACAGCCCTTGGAGGTAATTCCGCGATCCGGAAACCGGCACACTACTCCTTGATAGTAATGTTGTCAAATCAAATATTGAGTTGATTTTGGAAATTTTTAGTTGATTAAATTTTGAAGTGCGGTATTGCAGTTCGAGGTTCGATTCAAACACCGAAGGCGTTAGACTCATATTTTCTACGGTTAACCACTAGTGGTTTTCCCGCTGACTGGAGTGTGCAGGCTCAATCGCGTGCGCATGCGTTGTTGCCAGGCGCTTTGTTTGTTTTCGGCTTCTTCGATCTGGGCGAGCGCGGCGCTCAGAGGTTCGCCGCCGAGTTGGCGCATCTTGATGTAGAGCAGCGCCGGGACGATCGAGATCAACGGCACCACGAAAATATTTACCAGCCCCAGCACCTGTTGATAAATCCGAGTTGCAAGCGTCGCTTTCTCGAGATCCACTCCGATTCGTATGCGCCCGACAAAAGCACTGACAATCATCGGGATGACGAACTGAATTATCGAAACGATGATGATCGTACGCCATGAACGCGATGCTAACTCACGTGCACGTTTCATCGCGGCCTTTCCTTCCAATCCCTCGATCAGGACAACCGGCGCATAGAGTGAATAACGAATTATGGCTATCACACCGGGAACGACCAGCAGCACAAACCCAATGAAGATCCGTAACGTGACACGAACTACTGTCTTCAGAAACGGTCGCCAACGCTTACGAAGAACGCTAAACGCCACACGCAGTTTCACCGGACGTAAAGGCGCCGCGGACAATTGCGTAATGATCACCGCAGTGACGCCGGAGATCACAGCGCCACACACCATGTACGAAACGATCTGAACCAGCCCGACAACTACGAACGCGCACCCAATTGCAATCTTCTGAGACAAGGTACCCGGGTGTGGCCGGTACTTATCTATGACAAAGAGAGCGATCATCAGGAGGTTGGTGACAATCACCGGCGCATGAGCCATGAGGCTCAGCTTGAGAAACTTCGGAAAGTATTCACTGTAAAGAGAGAACGCACGACGATACAGCGTTCCGATCCCTTCACTCTGTCCACGCAATGCACTCCCAAACGCAAAAGCAGTTTGCGGACGCTCCGCAGGATTCTTTGACAGTGCCGACATCACAACACCGGCAGCGCGTTTCGGAATCTTCGCTTCATGGTCGCGCAGGTGCAACGGTTTCAGTTCGCGATGAGCACGCATTACGGCCGAAGTGTTACCCGCAAACGGCGGCTCTCCGGCGAGCATCTGGTACGTGATCACGCCCAGACTGTAAATATCCGAACGTGTGTCGACGTATCCGCCGCCACACTGTTCCGGCGACATGTAGAGCGGCGTGCCCATGATCGCGCCGACGCGCGTGAGCGCCGCACCCTGTGATGAAGTTGCGAGATGCGCAGTGTGACGCCCTGCATGGTGCGTTGCGGGATCATCGAACAGCAACGTGCCGTCGTCATCAGGTAAGTGATCTGCCTTGCTAAGAAGTGGATTAGTTAACGAGTCTTGCAGCAGTGTGCCGACGGCTTCGGCGTTGACCTTGAATTGTTGCGTGTGAGCTTCGTCGCCCACAGGTCGCATCAATGTTTCTGTCTCGAGTTGTGCGCCGCTCACTGCCGCCGACGCCGAGAGATCCTCGATGATCGTTGCTGCCGGATCGTCATCAAGTGAAGGCGGACCGATTTCACCCACTTTGGCGATGCCGAAATCGAGGACTTTTACGCGAAAGCTGCCAAGACGATTCGGCTCGAGCCAGATGTTGTCCGGCTTGAGATCGCGATGGACGATTCCCTGTTGATGCGCTTCGTGAACTGCGGAACAAACCTGATCGAGAATGTCAGCGACCCATTCAAGCGGCAGGCGTTTTTCCTCGGCCAGGACGTCGCCAAGCGTGCAGCCATCGAGATATTCCATCACGAGGTAGGCTACCTGACCGGCTTTGACACGCGCGAAACCAAAGTCTGTTACGTCAACTACGTTCGGATGGCGCAGACGACCGGCCGCGCGCGCTTCGCGTTTGAAACGCTCGACAAACTCTTTGTTACGCATGAACTGAGGTGAGATCAGTTTCAGCGCAACATAACGTTCGGTGCCGAGGTGAGTTGCGAGGTACACCGCGCCCATCCCACCTTTTCCGAGCAGGTGTTCGAGGCGGTATTTTTCGTCCAATACCTCGCCAACGTATTCTTCAGCTTCCGGCATAAGTCACCAATGCTAAACCACGGATAAGACGGAAACAAACCCCGATTACTACGGATCAGAATCGAAATCAGTTTCGGTTTGTCGATCTGTAGTTACAGTCGTCGTCCGCGCGCGACCACCAATCCATTCCGATCGGCTGGCCATCCGGCGGTTGCTGGGCAGGTGTGAGGTTCATCTTCTTCGGATCTTCCTGAAAACGCTTGATTTGATCAACTGAGTAGTACAGAAATGCACGCTGGTTTTCGTCAGTCCGCAAACGACTCTGCGTTGCGAGCCACGTCTTCAACTG
>Ga0207709_10001508_pt1 | contig 16087 bp, 9 predicted proteins | sample KBSM34metaG_FD_184397 | JGI IMG/M metagenome (GOLD analysis project Ga0207709, IMG submission 184397) | Miscanthus rhizosphere microbial communities from Kellogg Biological Station, Michigan, USA - KBS M3-4 metaG (SPAdes) (version 2) | ecosystem: Host-associated > Plants > Roots > Rhizosphere >...
AGGCGCGGATGATCCTGTCATCCGGCTACGCCCGCTCGCAGCTGCCGCCGCTGCCCGAGCAGGTCGAGTTCCTGCCCAAGCCCTATCGCCTGCGCCAGCTGGTGGAGCTGTTGAAGCAGGCGTGAGGCCTGCCCGGGCAATGCCCGGCACGTCCGTGCCGTAGAGCCGAGCCCACGCTCGGCTGCCTTCCTCAATAGCGTCCCACCAGGTTCAGATACCAGCCGCGGTGGGTGTAGTCGAACTTCGTCAGGTCATCGCTGAAGTCGGTGAAGTTGTAGCCAACGCCGACGCGGAAGTTGCGGCCGATATCGCGATCGACACCGGCCAACCACCCCTGACGGCGGCCGCCGTCACGCACATCCAGCAGGCGGTATTCCAGCAGACCATGCCATTGGTAGTACAGGTCGTAGCGCAGCTGTCCCGAGGCAAAGCTGGTGGCTGAATCGAACCACGGGCCGGTGCCACGCCCGTAGCGCACCTCGCCTTCGCGGCGGGCGGCCTTCGCCGCCACTTCCCAGCGCTGATCGATGCGGTAGACCCCTTCCAGCGACAGCACCTGGGTGCGCTGGTCGTAGTCCACGCCGTTGACCTGGCCCATCGTCGACAGGTCATACAGGTAGCTGTAGCGACCGAACAACGCCCAACGGTCGTTGTCCCACGGGCGGTAGGCGAAGCCGAGGTTGCCTTCGATGAAGCGCGCGCCCGCGACCGGATTGATCGCATCATCGGTATCGGCGTAGTTGAAGCGCGCCGCAATGCGCCAGCTGTCGTTGAGGCGATGGCTCAGCCGGTTGGTGCTCACCCATTGCGTGCGCCGCTCCGCGCCGGTATCGCGACGCCACTCCAGCTTGCTCTGCCACTCGGTGCCCGGCGAGGTACGCCCGCCGGACAGGCTCACCGCCTTGCGGTCGACCTGGCCGGTGCTGGCGTCGAGCTTGCCGTTGCTCAGCGTGAAGCCCGCATTCCAGCCCACCGCTGGATAGAAATCCATGCCGAAGGTGTGCGCCAGCCCGGACTCCTGCCCGGATTTCAAGAACTGGCTTTCGTTGAACACGTTGACCTGGTCGGACAGCCGCCAGCGCTGGCCCAGGGTCCATCCATCCTGCGCATTGGGGCTGAACAACGGGTCATACTCGCTGCGGTCGGTCGACTGGGTAAACGCACCGTAGAAGCTGTGCTGCGGGGTCAGCCGGTACTCGGCGTTGATCTGCGCCGCGGTTCCGCGATCGCCATCGCTGACTTCAGCGCCGACGGTGGACAGGTTGGCAAAGGTCCAGGTGCCGCCAGCCACCACCGCATCGTTGTAGGCATAACGGCCGTGGTCGTCGTCCACGGTCAACTGGCCACCGCCATACACATCCAGCGAGGTGCCGATGCGATGGGTGTAGCGTGCGGCCGCCAGCACGCCGGCCACGTTGCCGCCACTGCCGCGATCCTCCTGCACCCGGCGCAGCTCGGCCGACAGTCGATCGTTGTCGCCGATCCGCCATTCGGCGGTTGCCTGCGCCTGGATCAGCGACTGCGCGCCACGACGTGCCTCGCTGTAGCGCGCGTACAGGCTGAAGTCGTCGGTCACATAGCCGAGCAGCTCAGCGCCCTGCTCGCGCACGCGCTGGCCGGTGTCGAAGCGCCCAACCGAGTAACCTCCGTCCACCTGCCGCCACCAGGCACCGGCGCTCCAGTCGCGCTGGGTCCAACCCAGCTCGCGCAGGTTGATGCGGGCCTCGACCGCCGTCGCCTCACCTTCGCGCGGCGCCTCTGGATTGAGCCGGCTGAAGCTGAGTCCGCCGTTGTCGGAGAAGAACACCGGCGCACTGGTCGCCTCGCTGCGGCTGTGCTCCACCTTCAGGTAGGTACCGCGGCCTGCCTGCAGAGTCAGGTCCGCACCCTTCAGCGAGTAGTCCTGACCGGCGCGCTGTTCGTCCACATAGGTGGCGCCCACCGCCACGTGATCGCCGAACCAGTGCTTGCCACGAACGCCGGCGGTGATGTCATCACTGTCAAAGCCGGTCGGCACCCATTCGTAGTCGACAATCAGGCGCTGTTCGTAGCCGTCCAGCGGTACGTCGCGACTGATCCGGCGCAGGTTCTCGCGGCTGACCTGGGCCAGCGGCCGGGTCAGCAGGATGCGGCCCTGCAGGGCATCGATCTCGTAGTCGGCGCCGCGCACCATCGGCACGCGTTGCTCGACACGGCCGGTGGTACGGTCGCGGATCTCCAGCACCACCTGGTCCGAGCCACTGAGGATGCTGGCATGGCGCAGGTAGTACAGGCTGCCGCCGGTACCGATGAACTCGCTGTGGCCGGGCGCGGTTTCGGCCTGCGACCCGAACAGGCGCAGTTCGCTGCGCGCATCGCCCCAGGCATTGGCACCACGGGATCGCCACGACAACGCCGCACCGTACAGAGAGCGCACATACTGCGCGTACTCGGTGCCGGTCAGCCCGGTGTTGTAGTTGCCCCACAACGCCTGGTTCTTGTCCCAGTCCAGGCGCAGGTAGAAGCGCCCCATGCTGTCCACATCGCGCTGGGTCAGCGAATCATCGCCGTAGGTCGGGTAGTACAGGTCGGGGTCGAGGCTGCGGAACAGGTCGCGCGGATCGGCGGTGGTGAAGCCGGTGAACAGCTCGTCCAGCGGACGGTTCTGGGTGTCGGCCTGCGCAGTCAGAAGGTAGCGGCCACGGGTCTTGGCCTTCAGGTAGAAGGCCAGACGACCATCGCTGAGCACGTCATCGTTACGCTCGCCGCGGGCAAGGTCCTGCCCTGCCCCGCTGGCCTTGTTCTGGTACACGGTGATGTCGGCCAGGCCGACACCGAACAGGTACCGGCCACTGACATCGACCTCCAGCGTGCGTGCGATGGCCGGCGCATCCGGCCGTTCGACGCGCACGTCGAAGGCGTGGTGGCCGATCGGCATCAGGTACTCGGCAGCGAACTTGCGGTCCTGGTCCAGCGGATAGCTGTCGCCGTTGATCTTCAGCGCGGCGCCGAGCGGCAGGTCACGGCCACGCAGGCGGACCCGCGAGCCGTACACCGGGATGTTCTGCTGGCGCAGGCCGTTGCTGTCGAACACCTGCTGCAGCAGCGACAACGACGCTGCCTGGTTGGCATCCACCGCAGTCCCGCGGCGGTCCTCCAGCGCGTCACGCAACTGCTGGTTGCCACGCTCGAACTCCGCCGGGGTCACCAGCTGCATGGACTGCGCGGTGGTCTCATCCACATTGCCCTCGGCATCGAAGGCACGCAGCACATAGACCAGGCGGTCGCCACGACGCAGCGGTGTCGAAGCCGGCAGCGTGCCATCCCAGCTGCCCTGTGCGACGGCGGCCACCGGCAGTTCGAACTGCGCCAGCGGTGCAACGCGGTCGGTGTCGCTGCCGCGATAGAGGCTCACTTCCAACCGCTGGATGAAGGCGGTGTAGTTGCCACGCACATAGAACTCGACCGGTCGCACGATGCGACCTTCGTCGAAAGCGACCATGCCCGGTGCCGACACCGACAGTTCTGGCTGGCCCATGGCCGGGTCTTCGGTGGCCCAGATCGCGCCCCCTTCCGGAAGGCGGATCATGAACTCGCCCCGGACCGTCGCTTTGCCTGGTTCATCGATCGCCACGCTGACCCGGCGATCGGGCTGCAGCGCCTGCGAGCTGGAACGCGTCGAGGTGCCTTCGGTCACCGGCTCGTCATAGCTGCGCGAGCGCAGGCTGAACAGCAGTTCGCCCTCGGCATTGCACTGGTTGCCGTCGCAACGGATCGGTGTTGGCTCGGCGGCGGGCGGCGCCGCCTGGACGGCACCGGCCAGCCCGAGCAGCATCGCCTGGTACAGAACGGCGCGCTGCAGGTGGGCCGCGCGACGCGCGGTAGAGTGATGCGCGCTCATCGGCGTGCCTCCTGTTGGCGGGCGGCCGCGCGGGTGGCGGCGCTCTCCTCGTTGCGCACGCGCAGGCGCTGCTGCACGGCTGGGCTGAGCTGGCTGCGCAGCGCCTCGAACACGGCATTGGCACGACGCAGGCCCAGCGCCTGGTTATAGGCATGGCTGCCGCGCACATCGGTGTGCCCGACCAGGCTGACCTGACCACCCCCCATCTTCTCCAGGCGCGCGGCGATGGCCGCCAGCAGCGGCTTGAACTCCTCGCGAACGACCGCCTTGTCGGTGTCGAACAATACGTTGCCCAGCAGCGCGCCAGCGGCAGCGACACCGGCCAGCAGCGAGTGCGGATCCTGCACGTCGGTACGCAGCTGCACGGTCAGGCCTGCGCGCGCACTCTCTGCCACTTCGGCCTGCAGCGCATCGCGCACCACCGCCGCACGGGCGAATGCCAGCGCCTGGCTTTCGCCATTGGCCGCGATCACCACGTCCCCGCCCTGGTAGCGGTCCACCACCTCGGCCATCTTCGCCAGCACGGGGTGATAGCTGGCACGCAGTTCGCTGCTACCCGGAGCGAACAGAACTTCGCCGAGGGCGAGCTCCATGCGTTCGGTCGCAGCCTGCGGCGACGGTGGCAGGCGCACGCCGAAGCTGAAGCGCGTCGGCATGCCTTGGGTGACCCGTCGCAGCAGCGGATTCTCGGTGGTCAGCTCGGCTCCGGCCGGTATCGTGGCCGGGTCCAGCTTGATGATGAAGTTGCGCCCCAGGCGTGCATCACCGCCGTGGACATCGGCCAGGTGGTAGCGCCCGAACGGATCGGTCTCCACCAGCAGGCCTTCCACCGTGGCCAGGCGCACGCCCGGAATGCCCTGCTCCTGGATGCCCTCGTTGCCGATCACATAGGCCACTTCGTAGCCATCGGCCACGCGTGCGATCTCACGGCGGACGGTCGGCGCGGCGGCGGTCAGGCCCTTGCCAGCATCGCCACTGAGCTGCACGCTCGTGCCCCCCTGCGCATCCATCCGCAAGCGATGCCCCTGTTCGCTCTCCAGCACGAAGTCATCGCTGAAGGCCAACTCGCGCAGGCGCTGGCGCAGCACCACCTGATGCACCTCGACGGTGTCGGAGGTCGACGCGCGTCCGTGCACCACGCCGATCTGCACGCCATGCAACAGCGGCGCACTGGCATCGGCCAGCGGTTGCGGGCCTTCACCACGGTCCAGCGTGGTCGAGCCCGGCACATAGGCCGCAGCAGCGAACCCGCCTTGCACTCGCACGCCGCTCAGCTCGGCACTGTCCTGCCAACCGTCGCCGTCGCGATCGTCGAACACGGTGCCGAACACCAGGCTGTCTTCCAGCAGCGGGTCCGCATCCATCGCCACTTCAGCAGTGGCCACGTTCGACAACGGACTGCCGTCATCGGCAGTCGCTACCGCCTGATTCACGTGGGTACCGCTGCGCACACCGGCGCCCACCCGCAGCAGATAGGTGATGGTGGCACTGCGACCCACCGCGATGTCCACCGCACCGATGCGCAGCGGCGACTGGCTGCTGGCCAGCGCGAATGCACCGTCATCGTCGGCCACGCGCATCGAGCCATCCACGTAGCTGAAGCCCGGCGGTGGTGTATCGACCACCACGCCATCGCGCCAGTGGCTGCCTCCCACGTTCTCCACCACCAGCTGGTAGCGCACCAGGTCGCCCACTTTCACCCGACGCGGGTTGGCGGTCTTGGTGATGCGCAGCGAGAAATCAGAGATCACCTTGTGATGCGTCTCGCAGGTCGTGCACTCCGGGGGCGGCGAGCCATCCGGGTACTGCCCGCGCAGACGATTCAGCACCTGGGTCCGCGCTTCCTGGTTGACGATCGCCTGGTAGACGTATTCGTGGCGACCAACCGGTGTACCGCTCGGCACCGTGCAGACGATGTCCGCGCCCTGCTGCGCACATCCAGCGGGCAGGCTTTCGATGCTCAACCCTGCATCAGGTGTATCGACCAGCTGCAGCGGCTGGCGCAGGGCAGCGCGCTCAACGGTGGCAACCAGGGTGTAGCTCAGGCGGTCACCTGGGCGAACATCGGTGCCGCTGGCCGGGCCGGACTGCTTCTCCAGTACCACACGCGGGTCGGCCAACGCATGTTCGGTACTGCAGTCGCCGCTGCAGGTGGGCGTATCACCGCCACCGCCGAGCACCGCATTGCGTACGCTGCCGGTGGCCTGCGCATTGACCCGCGCGCGATAGCCCAGTGTGTAGGTGCCCGGCGCGGTCCCGGCCGGCAGCGCGCACACCAGTGGGTTGCTGCTGTTGCAGGTGAACGGACCGGGCTGGGTGACCGACTGCAGGTCCAGGCCGCGGCCCAGCGTATCGGTCAGGGTCACCACATCCAGCGTCTGCGAATTGGCGACCGTCACCTCGACGCTGTAGTCCACCGCATCGCCGATATCGATCGGCGCCACCGTGCTCGATTGCTTGCGGTAGGTCACCACCGCCGACAGCACCGGCGTGGTGGTGCCGCAGTTGCTGGTACAGGTATTGGTGCCGGTGCCACTGCCCAGCACCGCATTGCTGACGCTGCCCTTGGCCTGCGCGTTCACCTTTGCGGTGTAATCCACCGTATAGGTGCCCGGCGCGGTACCGGCCGGCAGCGTGCACACCAGCGGATTGCTGGCGTTGCAGCTGAAGCCCTGGCTGGCGGTGACCGCGCCGAAATCGAGACCCGGGCCCATGGTGTCGGTCAGGGTGAACAAGGACGTGGTACGCGAACGGCTGACCACGGCGGTGAGCGTGTAGGCGATGCTGTCGCCCACTTTCACCGCACCTGCAGCGGCCGAGGTCTTGCGGTAATCGATCTCGCTGCCTGCCACGGGCGTGGTGGTATCGCAGTTGGCCGTGCACGACGGATTGTCGCCACCACTACCCAGCACCGCGTTGGTGACCTGGCCGCTGGCCTGCGCATTCACTACGGCGGTGTAGGACAGGCTGTAGCTGCCCGGCACGGTACCGGCCGGCAGCGTGCACACCAGCGGATTGGCGGCATTGCAGCCGTAGGCGCCTGTGCTGGTCACGGAACCGAAGTCCAGACCGGTGCCCAGGGTGTCGGTCAGGGTCACCACAGCGGTGGTACGAGAGTTGGTCACCACCGTGGTCAGTGTGTAGGTCAGGCGATCGCCCACCGACACCGGACCGGTGCTGTTCACCGACTTGGCGTAGCTCACGCCCGGCGTTGCCACCGGCGTGGTGGTGTCGCAGTTCACGCTGCACGACGGCGTGTCGGTGCCGCTGCCGAGCACGGCATTGTGCACGCTGCCGCTGGCCTGTGCGTTGACGGTCGCGCCGTACGTAAGGCTGTAGGTGCCAGGCACGATGCCCGCCGGCAGTGTGCAGACCAGCGGATTGGCGGCATTGCAGGTGAAGGCTCCCGCACTGCTCACGCCTGCGAAGTCGAGGCCGTTGCCGAGGGTATCGGTGAGGGTGAGCACACCCGTCGTGCGTGCACGAGTCACGGTCACGCTCAGTGTGTAGTCGATGCGGTCACCGACGCGCACCGGGCCGCCGGTGGATGCCTGCTTGGCGTACACCACCTGCGGACTGGCCATCGGCGTGGTGGTATCGCAGCTGCCCACGCAGGACGGGTTGTCGGTGCCGCTCGGCACCACCGCATTGCGCACCTGGCCGCTGGCCTGCGCGTTGACGATGCCGGTATAGGAGAACGCGTAGCTGCCCGGCACGGTGCCAGCCGGCAGCGTGCACACCAGTGGGTTGCCCGGCACGCAGCTGAAACCGCCGGCATTGGTCAGACTGCCGAAGTCCAGGCCGGTACCCAGCGTATCGGTCAGCGTGGCCACCGCCGTGGTACGCGCATCAGCCACCACCACGGTGACGGTGTAGGCGACGCTGTCGCCCACCGCGACCGGACCGGTCGTACTACTGGCCTTGGAGACCGAGATCTTCGGTGCCGCCACCGGGGTGGTGGTGGTGCAGTTGCTGCTGCAGGTCGGCGTATCTGTGCCGGTGCCGACCACGGTGTTGACCACCTGGCCGCTGGCCTGCGCGTTGACGGTGGCGGTGTAGCTCAGGCTGTAGGTGCCCGGTACCGTGCCGGCCGGCAGCGTGCACACCAACGGATTGGCCGCATTGCAGGTGAACGAGCCGGCATTGCTGACACTGCCGAAATCCAGGCCGGTGCCCAGCGTGTCGGTCAGGGTCAACACATCGCGGGTATTGCCATCGGCCACGGTGACGTCGACGGTGTAGCTCACCGTCGCACCCACCGCGACCGGGCCGGCCGTGTTGGAACGCTTGGCATAGCTGACGCGCGTCACCGGCACGGTCACATCGCTGCGCGTGCAGTGGTCGGCGTCGGTGCAGCTGCTGCCCGGCGTTGGCGGCGTACCGTTGTTGAACGGATCGTGGCCACCGCCCACGCTGGCGTGGTTGGTCAGCACACCAGTCGCTGCGGCGGTGACCGTCACCGGCAGGGTGAACGCTGACGTTGATCCAGCGCTGCCCGCTGCGGAGAGAACCTGGTTGCTGGTGCAGGTGACATCCTGGCCGCTGGCGGTGCAGCTCCAGTTGCCGCTCACATGCACGCCCGCCCAGTTCGCGACGATGCCGGCAGGCAGCTGGTCGCGCACGGTGATCACACCCGCAGGCACGTTCGGCGGGTTGCCGGTCGGCAGGTCGCTGGTATTGCTCACCGTCAGCGTGTACTGGGTTCCGGCCTGGCCGTAGTTCCAGATGCCACCGGTAGCGTTGTTGCTCTTCACCACCTTCAGCGATGGCGCGGTGATGGTGATCCGGTGATCTTCCACCTCGCCGTCATCGGCCACGCCGGTCGGGTTCTGGATCTGCGCCGCGTTGGTGGCATAGCGCAGGCGCACATAGCTGGTGCCGGCACTCACTGTGTTCGGGACACTCCAGCTGAGGTTGGCCTGCCCGCCGCTGCACGCCGCGATAGCGCTGCGCTCATTGGCATCGAAGCTGCCATTGCGGTTGAAGTCGATCCAGCCAGCCACACTGCCACTGCCCACGCAAGCCACCGGTTGGTTGATCTGCGTGCCGGCCTGCATCACGGTCAAGCGGTAGCTGCTCGGCCATGCATCTTCTTCGCGGCTGCCAGCAACGGGCGAGTTATCGTCACCCAGCGCATCCAGGCTGTAGCTGCTCTGCTGTTCGGTATCCGGGCCGAGGCTGCCGAGAAAGTCGGTCAACGGCGGCGCCAGACCGCCCGGTGTGTACGCCGCGGTGTTGATATTGAAGTTGCTGCTGCCCTACGGAATGCCATCGGAGCGGAACTGCAGGTCATCCACCACGTGCATCGCATCGCCGTAGCTCTGCGGCGCATCGCCGAAGTCGGCGTAGGGCACCAGCAGGCCGATGGCGATGGCGGTGGTCCCGCTGCCACGCATCGAGAAACCCATGTTCACGGCCAGGTTGCCAGGCGCATGCGCAGCGTTGTCGAAGCTGAGGAAGGTGACCGCCGCCGTGTTGTCGTCGTTGCCGGGGCCGAAGCGGATCACCTGGTTGGCGCCGCTGGTCGACTTGTTGACCAGATACGGCGTGCTGTTGGCCAGGTTCTTGCGGACCTCGACCACGTTCCAGGTGCCCTGCGCGCTGGCTTCAACGAACTCGCCACTGTTGTTGATCGACTCGGCGTCGGCCATCACCACGCCACGCAGGCGATAAGGCGCCCCCCCCACGGTCGAGGTGCAGGTGATGCTGAAGCTGGATGTACCACCGGCACGCGCAATGCCGGCAATCAGCTGGTTGCTGCTGCCGGTACCGCCGATGTTGTACAGATCGTCGAGGCTGTCACCGCCAAAGTTGCCGGGACGATAGCTGCGCAGCACGTTGGTCTCGGCCGTGTTCAACCGGCAGTCGACGCGCAGGTTGATGCCCGATGCGATGGGCAGGTCGATCGATGACGTCGCACCATCGTTGAGTACGACGTTGTTCACTCCGTTGGCACCGCCGCCCCAGGTCAACCACAACACCGTGTTGCGATACGGGCTGCTGCCGCCGGTCGCATACGCGGCCGCCCACCCCAACGACGGCACTGCCATCGACAGCAGCAACAGCAGGCCGCGGGTGATCCAGCGCCCGGGTTTTGAGCACTGCTGGGTTTTCTTGGGATGAACGCATCCACCGCCCGCGCGAATGCGCGACGTCGTCGACTGCCACATGGTGATTTCCCCGGTCGGCTCGCGTGGAGCCGCTGTTCAGTGGGTCGCGTGGGACGAGCTCATGGGCCTGGCCACACGCGCGGACGCACGTTCTGCCGGCTCCATGGCCACTACAACCGTCCCTGGACCCCGTTGGTCAGGTATGAAGTTCTGCAACTACGATACCGCACCGCAACAAAGTGTGATGAACGTCTCATTTAAATTTGCCGCTTCCGGCGTTATTCGACGACCACAGTTGTAGCAACCCGGAAGTGCGACACCGTGCACGATTCCGGCAGTGCGAACGCCCTTTCCGGCAAGACGTCACGCGAATTCGGCGCGAGTTGCACGCCGCAGCACATCGCGGCGCATTGCGCGCCGCGGACACCCCTATCAGGCCGTCCTAGCACCATGACGGAACGATGCGAGCAGCGTGGAAGCTGCAGATGCCGGTGCCATGCGGCCACGCGCAAGCGACCAGGTAATGCCGTAGAAGCAGGTCCAGTAGAAGTCCGCCAGCCACACCGCGCTGAATTCGACGTTGAACTCGCCTGTCTTCTGACCACCCAGGAAAAAGGCTTCGAATCGATCGCCTATCGGTGCCCAGCGTTCTGGCAGCAGATGCAGGTCACCCTGCCGCTGCTGCTCTTCCATCATCCGCGCGAACACCAGGGTCACCAGCTCCCAATCGGCGAGCAGCGTGGTGGTGACCTGCTCCAGCACATGCTGTGCATCCGCGCCGTCGTCGAACCAACTGGCCGCTGCCTCCAAGCGCTCGAAGCCCGCGGCGAACAATGCCTCGTCGATCGCCTCACGGGTCGGCGCGAACCGGTACAGCGTGGCGCGACTGATGCCGGCACCCCGTGCCAGCTCGCTGAGCGTGCAGCGCGGATGACTGACCAGGGTGGCCGCCAGAGCGTGGTGCAGGTCGCGGCGTGGGCGGGCGATGGCTGGTCGCATGAAAGGGTCGGAAACCGCGGGTACGAATACGCTAGCATGAATCATTAATTAATAAACTGAATCAAAAATGATTCACCCGAATCACAGATGCGCTACAACAGAGCTGCGTCCGGTGCACCCGGGTCGGTGCATGGCAGGGAACGCGTCACAGGCATCGAAGGAGAAAGGCCATGCTGCATCCACTGCGCGATATCGCTGTGCTGTTCGATGCCAGCGACACCGGACAACGCGTACTGAACATCGCCTCCCACCTGGCACAGACACAGCAGGCACATCTGGTCGCAGTGTCCACTGCCCAGCATCCCACCGACATCGCCAACGGCTTCGCGCGTGGCGCCGGCATCGCCGCCGCGCTCGATCATGAAGCGCGCGCCGACGCGGCCTGTACCGCACAGTTGATGCAGAACCTGCGCGCACTGTCCGAACCACTGCAGATCAGCACCGAGCTACGCATCGTTTCGGATTATCTGGGCGGAGCCGACCTGGCCCTGCAATCGCTGTACTGCGACCTGATCATCGCCGGCTATCCGCATACACCCGGGGCCCCCAGCGGCTGGCGGCCCCTGGGCACACTGCGCCAGACCGGCGTGCCGATGCTGCTGGTGCCGCCGCACTGGCAAGGCGATCAGGTCGGCCGCCGCATCGTGGTGGCCTGGAATGCCAGCAAACAGGCGCGTCGCGCAGTGGCCGATGCGCTGCCGCTGCTCGCCCGTGCGCAGGCCGTGCACCTGCTGATGGTCGACACGCCCAAGACCGAAGGCGCACCCGGTACCGAGATGGCCCAGCATCTGGCGCGGCACGGCGTTGAAGTGGAAATACAGGCGATCAACTCGAGCCAGGGCGGCATCGCCGCGACCATCCGCCAGCACGTGCTGGACGCCGAAGCCGATCTGCTGGTTCTGGGCCCCTACAGCCGCAGCCGGGTGGTGGAGCGCGTGCTTGGCGGGGTCACCGAGGACCTGCTTGCCGAAGTGCCGGCGCCGCTGTTCGTATCGCACTAGTCCCACCCTGCCCCGCTCGGCGGTAGCCGGTCAGCGATTGACCGGTATGCCGCCGGAAATACCGGCACAGGTACGACGCATCCTCGAAACACAGGCGATCGGCAATGCGTCCGATCGGCAACTCGCTGTACGTGAGCAGCGCCTTGATCTCCAGCACCACCTGGCGGTCGATCAACGCCTTCGGCGTTTCATCGAAGCATTCGCGGGTGAGCTGCGAGAGATAGAACGGGGTGATGCACAGCGCCTCCGCATAGGACTGCACGTCACGCTGGCGCGTGCTGCGCTGGCCCACCAGCTCCCAGAAGTTCCAAGCCAGGCGTTCTCGCCGGCTGACTTGCGCGGGTACCCTCTTCTGCTTCGGCAGCAACGTGGCCATCTTCAGGAAGAAGCTCTGCAGCAGATTGCGCAGCATCACATGGCGGTGCCGTCCACCGTTGTGCTGCGCGTCCATCATCAGCTGCAGCCACCCCTGCAGCAACGGCACATCCAGCGGTGATGGCCTGCAGTGCGGCTGCTCGTGCAGGAACTGGAACAGCGCATTGGGCAACACATAGGCCACCTCCGATGCCAGCGCCTTGGGCATCAGACAGACCATCACCACGAAACCACGCGAGCGCTGGCGCAGCAACGCCAGCGTGTCCTCGGCCAGCACCAGCACATCGTGCCGTTGCATCGCCACCTCGCGAAAGTTCAGCGCAAAGCGCGCTCGCCCGGACACACACACCAGCACCGCCAGGTAGGCATGCCCGAATGACAGCGGGACGCCCTGCCCCTCGGCCAGCGTGCTGACCTCCAGGCGCATGGATTCGTCCTGATCTAGAAGCTGGGGTATGCGGTCCATGGGCCATTCCGGCTGGATTCCGGGGCACAGCATAACGGGCCTCGGCATTGAGTTGTGAAAAGTACCGAAATCATCAAGGTCCGGCCCTGTGCCCGCGATGCGCCGGAACCTAGCCTGTGCACTCTCTTTCCGTATCTGGAACTGCCATGCAGCTACACACCGAACGCCTGATCCTGCGCCCCTGGCGCGACACCGATGCCGCCGATCTGTACGAGTACGCCCGCGACCCGCGCGTGGGCCCCATCGCCGGCTGGCCGGTGCACACCAGCGTCGAGGAAAGTACCGAAATCATCCGCACCGTCTTCAACCAGGCGGAGGTCTACGCACTGCAGAGCCGCGAGGACGGACACGCGATCGGCTGTGTCGGCATCCTGATCGGCGCTGACAGCAATTTCGAGATCAGCGACCGCGAAGGCGAGATCGCCTACTGGATCGGCGTGCCGTACTGGGGACGCGGGCTGGTGCCCGAAGCAGTGCGTGAAGTGATGCGGCACGCCTTCATGGATCTGGAGCTGGATGCGCTGTGGTGCGGCTACTTCGCCGACAACCTGCAATCGCTGGCCGCGCAGAGCAAATGCGGTTTCCAGCATCATCATACCGAGGTGGACAAGTTCAACAGCTTCCTCGGCGACTACCGCACCGAGCACATCAGCCGCATCACCCGCGAGCAATGGTTTGCCTTGCAGGCCACCTTGCCGGCATGAGCGGAGTTCAGGCCGACGTGCGCTGCATGAGAAGAAGTTCTGGTGTTGAGGACGCTTCAACCTGCTGGAAACCGAGATCGCGGTACAGGGCCAGGGCGGCCGTGTTGTCACGATAGACGCGCAGGGTGAGCCGCTCGATACCGTCTTCGCGCATGGCCTGTGCACTCATGGCCTGCATGAGCAGCCGGCCAAGGCCGCGCCCGCGTGCCAGTGGGGAAACAATGATGCGGCCCAGGTGCGCAGTGCCGACGTCGGTTATCCAGTACTGGCCAAAGCCCAGGCACCGGCCCTGCTCGTCCAGCAGCGCCCAGCCCGGCCGCGCCCCGAGCTCGAGCACCTGCGCGAACCGTTCCGGCGGCAAGGGAAACGGCACGCCGGGGCCCGCCCAGCGCTGGGTGGCCGCGGCGGAATCAAGCCAATCGGCAATGGTGGCGTAGTGGGAAGGCTGGACGGCGCAAAGGTTTGGTTTCACGACGCTCATGGTGCGCCATTCTGGACCGGGCAGACACGCTGCACGAGGAGGGCGCCATGGCCCTCTCAGCACGACTGGCGCCGGTGTGGTCTTTGTATGACCGGCTTGGCGGGATTCGCGTCATGGCCTGCGCGGCGGCCCTGCTGGGGCTTTGCGGCGAAGACTGCCTGCCACTGCCGTTACAGGGGCTGCGGGGCGGTGAGCGCGAGGAGGTGGCGGCGGTGCTGGGCGTGCTGGGGCTGTTGTAGAAGCCCGGCGAGCGGTTGCCGTGCGGTGTGGCGGGTGGTGAGCCCGGCCCTCGCCCACAGCCTCACCGGGTTCTTTGCCTTGGTTCAGATCACTTCCAGATACTGGCCGACCTCAAGACTGCACCGTTGAAGCTTCCTCATGGTTGCGTCACAGTTCCCCACTTCCGATGGAGGTGCAGAATGCATGGAATGATCCAACACATCAGGATGGCAACAGCTGGAAGCACACTTATGCTGTTGGCTGCCTGCACCTCTGTCGGCGACACGCGAAGTTCCGGACCTGTAGCCACTTTCTCGTCCAATCAGGACCCCTTAGCCGCCGCCACGTGTGTCCGCGACGCATGGGGAGAGGTGAGCATCGGAGGATCACGATGGCAGTATGTACTTGAGCCCCGTTCCGATGGCTACTCCGTGTCGACCTCCAGCGGCGGCGTCCCGGCAGAGTTTGTTGAGGTCAGCCCTCGAGCTGGAGGGGGAAGCGATATCAAGTTCTACAGTAAGTTCCTGAAGCGTCGACAGGCTCGCTACATCGAAGCCGTCACCCAATGCGGTGTCCGCTCACCGTAACTCCAAGTCTTGAGCCTCGCGAAGGTCACAGCCTTTGCCGGGATGCTGGCCCTGACGTCAGCCGGAAGGATACGACCGGCGGTCGAAGATCCTGCGAACGCAGCAACGATCTGCCTGAATAGCTCGGACCGGACGCCGACGCGACGCTGCTCGCCCGCACCCGGAGGGTCCGTCGAAACCACTTCGGTCTTGGATTGGGTCAAGGCTCACTCACCGGCATATGCGCCGCTTTGCTTTTGGGTCGGCCATCCGGCCCCGCTCCGAATAGGCGGCAGTGATCTGGAAGGAGTAGTACATGGCAGCAACCTGTCCGCGGTGCCTTTTGGCTACGTAATGGAGGTCTGCCACCTCAGCCGCGCGGTGAACGCGCCGCGGAACAACAGCTTGAATCTGCTGGTGCAGATCGCCTGGGATTGGCGACACCAAGACGCGAATTGCGCTCTGTAAGGCCCGCGAAAGCCCGGGGCCATACCTTTCCCTTCGCAGTACAACACAAGCAGCAGAGCGCTATTCGCGCATCAATCTTTGCATGGGGGCAACGTGGCGAGCTTGGGTTGGTTCGACGGAATGGTCCTCGGCTTCTTGCTGGGCGTCGCTGCAAGCGCAATTGCCGCATTCCTCGCCCTTCGTGAGAACAGGCGGGACAAATGACCGCAGCTCAAGCCTCCCCAGAGAGGATGACGCCGACGGAGTAGAACTCCGGCACCATTCGGCCGCACCTGCCACCGGGGCCGCGCGATGGAGGCTTGCCGCCTCGGCCGAGCAAATGGCGCGTCAAGACATTCAGCCGGCCCGCCAAATGCCACAAGCCATTGATATATGGTGACCCCGGCCCGATTCGAACGGGCGACCTTCCCCTTAGGAGGGGGCTTCCGCTGATCGTTTAATCAAGGACTTACGAAGTAGATGGGACCGGCATGGGTCCATTTTAGCTCAAACCCCGCGCCGTAGCTGCTGCAGCCCCGCCCTCATCCAAGCCTTGCGGGCGTCCTTCGGGCGGGGCTTGGTCGCCGGTGGCTTGTCCGGCTCCAGCGCTTCCTTGACCCGCGCCGTAGCGGTAGCCGTGGCCTCAGCCAGGCGCCGGGCCTGTTGCTGCTGCTCGCGGGTCGGTGGCAGGCCGGGAAGCGGCTCGATCGGCTCGGCCCGCGTGGTGTCCAGCAGCCGGGCCACGGCCGCGCGAAGGCGCATCTCCGGGTAGAGCCTGACCGCGCACCAGCGCTCAGCATAGCGCTTGCCCTGGGCGAGACTGGCTGCCCATTCGTCCT
>Ga0207709_10001515_pt1 | contig 16030 bp, 13 predicted proteins | sample KBSM34metaG_FD_184397 | JGI IMG/M metagenome (GOLD analysis project Ga0207709, IMG submission 184397) | Miscanthus rhizosphere microbial communities from Kellogg Biological Station, Michigan, USA - KBS M3-4 metaG (SPAdes) (version 2) | ecosystem: Host-associated > Plants > Roots > Rhizosphere >...
GTCTCCGCTCTTCCATGCCAGCCATCTGCACAAGCGCTACGGTGGCACCACCGTCGTCGACGACCTCTCGTTCGAGATCGCGCCCGGCGAGTGCCTGGGCGTGATCGGCCCGAACGGCGCGGGCAAGACCACCACCATCCGCATGTGCCTGGGCCTCACCGCGCCGGACGGCGGCGACATCTCCGCGCTGGGGCTGCAGATGCCGCGCGACGCGCTGGCCATCAAGGCGCAGCTCGGCGTGGTGACGCAGTTCGACACGCTCGACCCGGATTTCAGCTGCGCCGAGAACCTCGTGGTGTACGGCCGCTATTTCGGCTTCGGCAAGGCGCAGGTGCGCGCTCGCGTGCCGCAGCTGCTGGAGTTCGCGGCGCTGTCGCACAAGGCCGATGCGAAGCCGGGCGAACTGTCGGGCGGCATGCGGCGGCGGCTGTCGCTGGCGCGCGCGCTGGTCAACGATCCCAGGCTGCTGCTGCTCGACGAGCCGACCACCGGGCTCGATCCGCAGGCGCGGCACCTCATGTGGGAGCGGCTGCAGGTCTTGCTGCAGCAGGGCAAGTCGATCTTGCTGACCACGCATTTCATGGACGAGGCCGAGCGTTTGTGCTCGCGCCTGCTGGTGCTCGACCACGGCCGCAAGATCGCCGAAGGCCGGCCGCGCGACCTGATCGCCGAGCACCTGGAACCCGACGTGGTCGAGGTGTACGGCAACGGCGCGCTGTCGCTGGCCGACTCACCCGAACTGAAGGCGATGGCAGCACGCGTGGAGGTCAGCGGGGAGACCGTTTTCTTCTACACGCAGGACGCGCGGCGGCTGCTCGATGCGCTGACGCGACACAGCGGCCTGCGCACTTTTCATCGGCCCGCGAACCTGGAGGACCTGTTCCTCAAGCTCACCGGCAGGCAGATCCGGGAGGACGGCTAAGAATGCGGCACACACCCAGGCTTGCCCACTTCGTGTGGCCTCCTACCCCCTCGCCGGGGGCAATACCAGCGGCCCGGCAAAGCCGGTTCCGCGGTATTCCTGAAATGGAGAGGAAATCATGAACAACATTGCGACCGCTGCGTCGCCGCCTGCGCCTTCCGTGTGGCGCGCGCCCGAACTCTCGCTGCGCTGGTGGCCCGTGTTCCTGCGCAACCTGCTGGTGTGGCGCAAGCTCGCCATTCCGAGCCTGATCGGCAACATCGCCGAGCCGCTGATCTGGCTCGTGGCCTTCGGCTACGGCATGGGCGCGCTGGTGGGGCAGGTGTCGGTCGACGGCGTGAAGGTGCCGTACATCCTGTTCCTGGCGAGCGGCTCGATCTGCATGAGCGCGATGAACGCGGCGAGCTTCGAGGCCCTGTACTCGGCGTTCTCGCGCATGCATGTGCAGAAGACCTGGGACGGCATCATGAACGCGCCGGTCGGTCTCGACGACATCGTGCTGGCCGAGATGCTGTGGGCCGCGTTCAAGTCGATCTTCACGGTCACGGCGATCCTGTTCGTGATGCTCGGGCTGGGCATCAGCCACAGCCCGAAACTCGTCGTCGCGTGGATGGTGCTGGTCGGCGCCGGCATCACCTTCTCGTCGATCGCGCTGATCTTCAATGCGCTGGCGAAGGGCTACGACTTCTTCACGTACTACTTCACGCTGTTCATGACGCCGATGATGTTCCTGAGCGGCGTGTTCTTTCCGCTGGAGCAATTGCCCTCGGCGGTGAGGGCCGTGGCGGCGTGGCTGCCGCTGACCAACGCGGTGGCGCTGGTGCGGCCGCTGTTCATGGACCAATGGCCAGCGAACTGGTGGGTGCATGCGGGGGTGCTGGCTGTGTATGCGGTTGCGGCTTTCTGGGTGGCTCTGGCGTTGACTCGGAAGAGATTTCGGGGGTAGCTGTTCTCTTGTTTTCCCAGGGCTAGGTCTCGCACGGGCGCCGATTCCATCGTACTCAGGCTGCTTGCCGAAACGCTCGGGAGCTGAAGACTGGTCGCCGTGCCCGCGTCGCGCAAGTTGCTTATCGCGAATTTCTAGCACGAGGGGAAGGCGTCATCCCAACCGTACTGCCCCGAAGGTTGTACTCGGGACGATGAGTCCAATGTTCCTAGAAAGCCTCTCGCCCGGGGCAAAGCGGGTAGTGGACAAAAAAACGCCAACCCCAAACCAATAGCACCACCAATGCGAGCCAGGCGGAGTAATGAATCCGGCGCTTCTTTGCGGATAGCGCGCAGCCCGCGATAGCGAGGGGCAACAGCACGATGAGCGCGATGATTCTGGCGTCGATTCCGTCATCAAGGGGCAACCCGCAAAAGGTGAGGCCGTCAGCGCGCGCCTTGGGATCGTCGAGCATCCATTCGTACTCGTTCATCGGCATCATGAACATAACTGCCACGCACAGAAGTGCGTAGAACGACATGCCGATCGCGCCAAGTTTCTTCATGCTCAGAATCTGTTGAGCAGGCGTGAAACATGCTCTCGATGCTCAATCATTCTGCGTCCGTACTCTGAATATTCCCGGCCCCTGGCACCCGGCGGGAGCTTGATCGAGTTCGTGATATCCGCCAGCGGGCGAGTTGTCCCCCGGTTGTAGCGCGCGCCCGCGGCAATGAACTGCTCATCGGTCAAATGGGCTGTACCTGCGCTCGGGTAGTCGTGCAGGACCAAGCCACGTAGATGCTTGGCGACCACCGTCAGATTGAAGACGTCTGTATTGAGGCAGTTCAACATGGCCACCTGATCGGAGAAGGACATTTCCTCGATGGACAAGCCCAATTCTCTTGCGGCATTGCGCATTTGGATGCTGACGGCGCCAACGGAAGTGCCTCCAGGCGGCTTGTCATAAATGCCTGGCGCGCCGCCCCTTTGATTGAACCAAGTCTGTAAGGATCGTTCGAAGAATACTGGTTTCTTGGTGCCATCGGGCTTGCCCCCCACTTCGGCCCATGCGACGGATGCGAGGAGGACAGGCGGTATCTTTTCTTGCTTGGCGATCTCGACGATTCGGTTCTTGTTGTAGACAACCCAGCCGTCCTTATAGGCGGTCAGGTACGCGCGGCCGCCACCAAACTTCTCAGAGAGCGCTTGCCATTTGAAGACATCCCAACTTGACCACTTCGGATAGTTGGAATTGTCTGGTGCGCAGAATTCACGGCCACTCATATTTTTCTCCCTATGTGTCCGAGGCATCAGTCCGGTGGATAGCTGCTCTGACGAGATCCCCCGCATGCGAAGAAACGATTTCGTCCCCACGCCATCAGGTTCGACCCCGGACTCTCTGATGTTGGAAGGCGCCCGATTCATTATGTGCGGCCGCGTTGCCTGCAAATGAGGTGAAGAGTTATCTTTCGCACGGCCATGGACCGTCCGGAGAGTGATGGATTGCACGGATACGGCGTTTTGCTGCCTCCAGGCGGAACAGAAGAATGCTCACACTGCGTTGAGCCTTTCCCTCAACCTGCACAGCGAAGCAGCGATTTCGCGACGGTCCGTTAGTCTGCGGTTGACATTGCTGGGACTTGGATGCGGCATCAAGAACAGCTGGGCTCGTCGGGCGATCTGGCCGATCGATTCGCTAGCCAAGGCGGCCTCGCGACCGACCAAAACAATGAAGCGCAATGCCGACAAATGAAGCAGCACTGCTTCCAGAGCACCGCGTGCCTTGGAAAGGTCCGCTCAGGTCACCGGCCAGATCTTGCTCTGCTGGGCGTTGCCGACATGCCACGGGACGATGTTCCAAACAATCGTGCGCGTGCGGTCGATGCCAGCTTCCTGGTGGAGTACGAAGAAGTTCTTTGCAGTCTCGTCCGGATTGTTGCGCGAGACAGAACCAGACTTGATCGCCCGCGGTCCAGGTGCCTCGAGCGGGAAGAGACACTCGGCGGCTGTGCCTCCGTCGCATGGGTCGAAATAGGGCTCTGCATAAGGTCCCTCCGGCTTATCGCGCAGCTGCCGCACGAAGGCCGTCAGCGGAGTAATGTGCGGCGTCTCCAACAGGGCATGACGGGCCGTGCGGTCGCCTATCGTCGATCAGTCGTGTGCGTCAACCCGATCTCCTCACTTTGTGGAGCAATTGCCCTCGGCGGTGAGGGCCGTGGCGGCGTGGCTGCCGCTGACCAACGCGGTGGCGCTGGTGCGGCCCCTCTTCATGGACCAGTGGCCGACCGGCTGGTGGGTGCACGCGGCGGTGCTGGCCGTCTATGCGGTCGTCGCCTTCTGGATCGCGCTGGCGTTGACGCGCAAGCGGTTCAGGGGCTGACGGGCCCCGGCGGCGTCGGCGTCATTGACGCGCGTGCGCCCCGCAGTTCTTCGCCCCATGCTCGCCGTGCGGCAGCACGATGCCCCAGCGCACGCGCAAGCTGTTGCGCTCGTCGGTGCCGGCCCAGGGAATGTCCAGCGTGCCGCGGCAATCAGCCTGCGCGAGCCGGGGTTCGAGCAAGGCGCCCTCGGAGCGGAACTCCTGCGTGTCGAGGATCAGCACCATGCCGCCTTCACGCTCCAGCGCGCCGGGGGCCAGCCAGGGGGAGTTGCGCTCGTCGCCGTCGATCAGCAGCTGCATCGACGGGTCCATCTTCAGCGCCACCGCGCCCGCGAACCAGGTGTCGCCGACGAGCAGCCTGAACGGCCGGTCGCCGGCGCGGTCGTGCCAGATGGCGCGCAAGGCATCGGCGACTGCCCCGGCCGGCAGGTTGGCGCGCGTGATGTAGCCGAGCCGCCTGCTCAGCACACCGTCGACCCACCCCTGGCCGAGCGCGCCGGCCACATGCAGCACCACCACGGTGGCCACGACGCCGCGCCACCGGCGGCGGCTCCAGCGCTCCGCCTCGAGGCCGGGCAGCACGGCCACCGCCCACAGCGCCGCCGGCAGGAAGAAGGTGGTGAGCCAGGACGCAGCCAGCGGGATCTTCAGCAGGATGGCCGCGGGAAACACCAGGCACGCGGGCCCGAGCGTGGCCCAGGCCAGAAAGCGCCGGTCGAACGCACTCAGTCCCGGCGTGGCGGCCGAGGACAGCGGCGGCGGCGCCACGGAGGCGCGTGTGAACCAGGCCCAGCCGGCCAGCAGCAGCATCGGCGACAGCCGGGCCACCTGCACCACGAACACGTGCACCAGATGGCGCAGGCCGTACCCGTGCCCACCCGCCGGTTGGACGGAATGGCGCGCGTAGGCGATCGTCCGCGCGGAGTGCTCCAGCACCCACCACAGGTGCGGCGCCATCAGCAGCAACGCCACGCCGCCCGCCAGCAGCAGCCCGCGCCGCACCTGCGCGTCGCGCCACTGGCCCTGCCTCACGATGAAGGCCGCGCCGACCGCGAACTGCACCACCGCGCTGTACTTGGTGAGCATCGACAGCGCCGCAAAGACACCGAGCCAGGCCCAGTCCCGCAGCCTTGACGACGACGGCGCATGCAGCACGCGCCACAGCATCCACCAGTAGCCGGCCAGCGGCAGCAGCTGCACGGTGTTGTGGTTGTAGACGACCGCGCGCTGCACGTGGTAGGTCACCAGCGAGCCGAGCAGAACGGCCAGAGCCGCGCGGGCCGGATGGACCAGCGCGGTCGACCAGCGCCAGACGAGGTAGAGCGCGCCCACCCCGCAGCCGACGCCGGCGGCATAGGTCAGCCAGGGCTGGCGTCCGCCCAAGTGGATCAGCACGCCCATCAGCCAGCTCGGCAGCGGCGGATGCTTGTAGTAGCTCCATTCGAAGCTGCCGCCCCAGAACAGCTCCTCGACGTTGTCCCAGGGCGGGGTCGGGTAGAACCCGGCGATCGAGAGGGTCCACAGCAGCAGCATTGCACCCAGGGCCCACAGGATGTCGCGATGCGCGGCGGGAGACGGAACAGCGCGGGCCGGAATGGTTCCTGCCGAAGGAATCGGAGAGGGGCGCATACGGAATCGGGCGGGGTGCTGGGCGGAACGGAAAGCGGGAGCGAAACCAAAGCCTTAAGTGTGGCACGCCGTTTACCTTGTCTTTACATTGCACACAATTCAATTGCTCGCTACAATTCGCCCATGCGCTCCACCCCAGCCCCCGCCGACGAAATGCTCAAGCTGGACAACCAGCTGTGTTTCGCCGTGTATTCCGCTTCGCTGGCCATGACGCGGCTCTACAAGCCGGTGCTGGAAAAGCTGCAGCTCACCTACCCCCAGTACCTCGTGATGCTCGCCCTGTGGGAGCAGGACGGCCCCACGGTCTCCGCGCTCGGGGATCGCCTGTCTCTGGACTCCGGCACGCTCACGCCGCTGCTCAAGCGCCTCGAGGCCAACGGCTATGTGGCCCGCGTGCGCGACGTGGCCGACGAGCGCCGCGTGCACATCACGCTGACATCCGCCGGCCGCAAGCTCAAGGGCCGCGCGGCCGGCGTGCCCGAGTGCCTGATGGCGGCGGCCCAGTGCTCGGTGCCCGAGCTGATTTCGCTCACCCAGCAGATCCAGGCCCTGCGCGACCGCATCAGGAAAGCGGCCTGACGCAGCGCAACTTTTTCTCCCGCTTCGATCGCCCCCTCGGGAAAGAACGAAGCTTTTCACCACCCTCCTCCATCATCACCAAAGGAATCACCATGACCACCAAGCTCGACAAAGTGCTCTACACCGCAGAAGCCCACACGGTCGGCGGCCGTGACGGCGCAGGCAAGTCCAGCGACGGCGCCATCGACGTCAAGCTGAGCTCGCCCGGTTCCGGCAAGCCCGGCACCAACCCCGAGCAGCTGTTCGCGGTCGGCTACGCCGCCTGTTTCATCGGCGCGATGAAGGCCGTGGGCCCGAAGATCGGCGTGAAGGTGCCCGAGGACGTCGCCATCGACTCCAGCGTTTCGCTCGGCCCGACCAACGGCGGCGCCGCCTACGGCATCGCCGTGAAGCTGGCGATCACGCTGCCCGGCCTGGACACCGACGCCAAGCAGAAGCTGGTCGACGCCGCTCACCAGGTGTGCCCGTATTCGAACGCAACGCGCGGCAACATCGACGTCGAATTGACGATCGCCTGACCGCTTGTTGCACACGCGAAGAAGCGACCTGGCCACAAGCCGGGTCGCTTTTTTCATGCCCGCCGATGTCTCACGGGTGACGCGCAAACGCGCCGCGCGGTGGCGCCTTTCATCGAGGCTGGCTAACGTAGCCGCATACCAACCGCCCGGAGCCTCGCTCATGAGCACCACCAGCCTTCTCATCCGCAAAGACCAGCTCGCCACCACGCGCCTGCACACCGCCAGCGACGAGCCGCTCACCGACGGCCAGGTGCGCGTGCGCATCGACAGCTTTGCGCTCACTTCCAACAACATCACCTACGCCGCCTTCGGCGAGGCGATGAGCTACTGGCAGTTCTTTCCGTCCGAGGAAGAAGGCTGGGGCAGCATTCCGGTGTGGGGCTTTGCGAGCGTGGTGCAGTCGCTGCACCCCGGCGTGGCGGTGGGCGAGCGGCTCTACGGCTACTGGCCGATGGCCTCGAGCGCGGTGCTGAGCCCCGACCGGCTGTCGGTCGCGCGCTTCACCGACGCCGCCGCGCACCGCGCCGAGCTGCCCGCGGTCTACAACCAGTACTTCCGCTGCAACGCCGACCCGCTCTACACCACCGAAACCGAAGACCTGCAGGCGCTGCTGCGCCCGCTGTTCATCACCTCGTGGCTCATCGACGACTTCATGGCCGACAACGACTTCTTCGGCGCGAGCACCATGCTGCTGTCGAGCGCATCGAGCAAGACGGCCTACGGCACGGCCTTTCAGCTGCACCAGCGCAAGGGCATCGAGGTGATCGGCCTGACCTCGCCAGCCAACGTCGCTTTCTGCGAAAGCCTGGGCTGCTACCACCGCGTGGTGACCTACGACGCGCTCGACGGCATCGCGGCGGACACGCCTTGCGTGTACGTCGACTTCGCCGGCAACGGCGGGCTGCGCAACGCCATCCACGAGCGCTTCACGAATCTGAAGTACAGCTGTTCGATCGGCGGCACGCACGTGGAGCAACTCGCCTCCAAGGGCGCGAGCAAGGCCCTGTCGGGCCCGCGCGCCACACTGTTCTTCGCACCGGCGCAGATCAAGAAGCGCACCGCCGAATGGGGCACGGACGAATTCGGCCGGCGCATGGTGGCGGCCTGGCGCAACTTCCTCGCCACGGTGACCGACGTCAACAACCCCTGGCTGCACGCCGAGCACCACCATGGCGGCGAAGCCGTGCAGGCCGCCTACGCGCAGGTGCTGGCCGGCAAGGGCGACCCGCGCACCGGGCATATCCTTTCGCTTTACAAGCAACCGGGCGGGCTGTAACGCCCCCCGGGGCCCGTGTGGCGACAATCGCTGCATGACCCCTTCTCCCGCAGCGCCCGCCAACACCCATCCCTACGAGAGCCTCACGCCCGACGTGGTGCTCGACGCGCTCGCGACCCTCGGCCTGCACGGCGACGGCCGGCTCACCGGCCTGAACTCCTATGAAAACCGGGTCTACCAGGTCTACCTGGAGGATCGCTCGGCGGTGGTGGTCAAGTTCTACCGCCCCGGCCGCTGGAGCGAGGCCGAGATCCTCGAGGAGCACGGCTTCTCGCTCGAACTGGCCGCGGCGGAAGTGCCCGCGGTGGCGCCGCTGGCATTCGACGGCCGCACCCTGCACAACCACGCCGGCTTCGGGTTCAGCGTGAGCCCCTACCGCGGCGGCCGCGCGCCCGAGCTCGACGACTTCGAAGTACTCGAATGGGTCGGCCGCTTCCTCGCGCGCATCCACACCGTGGGCAGCGCCAAGCCTTTCGAGGCCCGCCCCGCGCTGGACCTGCAGACCTTCGGCCTCGATTCGCGCGACTGGCTGCTCGAGAACGACAAGATCCCGCTCGACGTGCAGCGCGACTGGGAAACGGCCTGCAACGCGGCGCTGGACATGGTCCGCGCAACCGCTCTCGCACTGCAGCCGCCGGCCTCCGATTTCAAGCCCCGCAAGCTGCGCCTGCACGGCGACGTGCACCCCGGCAACATCCTTTGGACGCCCACCGACCGCCCTGGCGGCGGCCCGCACTTCGTCGACCTCGACGACGCGCGCACCGGCTTCGCGGTGCAGGACCTGTGGATGCTGCTGTCGGGCGACCGCGCACAGCGCACCTCCCAGCTGTCGGGCCTGCTCGACGGCTACGAGCAGTTCCGCGAATTCGACCGGCGCGAGCTGGCGCTGATCGAGCCGCTGCGCACGCTGCGGCTCATTCACTACAGCGCGTGGCTGGCACGGCGCTGGGAAGACCCGATCTTTCCGATCAACTTTCCGTGGTTCGGCTCCAGCGACTACTGGAAGGGGCAGATCCTCGTGCTGGAAGACCAGTGCGAGCAGATGGCGGAAGAGCCGCTCTACGCCTAGGGATGCCGGCCCCCCGGCTTTTCACTTCGCTTCGCTGCGTGTAATTCGCCACCCCCCGTGGGGGAGGCCCGGCCGCCTTGGGGCGGCCCGGCGGCGGCCGGTTGGACGTCGGCCACGCCCTGCAGCAGACGCTCGACCAGCACGTTGCTCGGCCCCGCGCGCCAGATGCCATAGGCCTCCGACTGCGCCACCACCCGGTCGAGCGGCCTGAACACCGCGCCGCGCAAGGCCGAATGCCGCATCGCCTGCGGCACCAGCGCCACGCCCATGCCCTGCGACACCAGCGAGACCACGGCCAGCCAGTGGCGCACCTCGTGCCGCACCTCGGGCAGGAAGCCTGCGTCGGCGCAGATCGACAGGATGCGCTCGTGGTAGTCGGGCGAGGCCTCGCGCGAGAACAGCACGAAGGGCTGTTCTCGCAGGTCGGCCGGCGCCAGCACGCGCTTGCGGGCGAGCGCATGCCCGGCCGGCAGGCAGGCAACGAAGGGCTCGGACAGCAGCAGCCGGTGCTGCAGTTCGAGGGGCACGCGGCGCGTGTGGGCAAAGCCGAGGTCGAGCCGGTCGTTCAGCAGCTCGGCGATCTGCACGCCGGAGTTGAGTTCGCTCAGCGTGATGCGCACCGCCGGGTGCTTCGCCTGAAAGGCACGCAGTGCCTGCGGCAAGCCCCGGTACAGCATCGCGCCGACAAAGCCGATGCGCAGCCGACCCGCCGAGCCCAGCGCCACATCGCGCGCCTCGATGGCGGCCTCTTCCGCCTGCAACAGCACGCGCCGCGCCGAGATGCGCAGCGCCTCGCCGGCAGGCGTGAGCCGCACTTCCTTGCTGTTGCGTTCGAACAGCCGCGCGCCCACGTTGTCCTCCAGCTGCCGGATCGCCACCGACAGCGGCGGCTGCGAGATCGACAGGCGCCGCGCCGCGCGCCCGAAGTGCAGCTCTTCGGCGAGCACGGAGAAGTAGCGCAGGTGCCGCAGTTCCATGGATAGTCAGATCGAATCGAACAAGACCAAATTGATATTAGACACGGATCGTCGCGGCTTCAACAATGCGGCGAACCAAGGAGACAAAGCGCATGTCCGCAGAGCACGCCCACCCGATTCCCGATCGCCACGGCCAGAACCTGTTCACCACCGATGCCGAGCTGCACGCCCTGCTCGCGCTCTACCTGCCCGACGACCTGCGGCAACATATGCGGCCGCACTTCGAGCGCCTGGGCGGCCTCGCGGGCGGCCTGCTCGACGAGCTGGCCGGCACCGCCGACCGCAACCCGCCCACGCTGAAGCAGCGCACGCGCACCGGTCTCGACGAGCAGAAGGTCGTCAAGCACCCCGCGTACGTGGAAATGGAGCGCCTCGCGCTCGCCGAGTTCGGCCTGGCCGCCATCTCGCACCGCGACGACACGCTGGGCTGGAAGGGCAAGATGCCGCCGCTCGTGAAATACGTGCTGACCTACCTGTTCGTGCAGGCCGAGTTCGGCCTGTGCTGCCCGGTGTCGATGACCGACTCGCTCACGCGCACGCTGAAGAAGTTCGGCAGCCCCGCGCTGGTCGCCAGGTACCTGCCACGCCTGACCTCGCTCGACTTCGACGAACTCGCGCAGGGCGCGATGTTCATGACCGAGCAGGCCGCCGGCTCCGACATCGCTGCCACCGCCACCATGGCGCACGCCGAAGCCGATGGCAGCTGGCGCCTTACCGGCGACAAGTGGTTCTGCTCCAACCCCGACGCCGACTTCGCGATGGTGCTCGCACGCGCCGACGATGGCGCGGCGGGCATGAAGGGCGTGTCGCTGTTCCTGCTGCCGCGCCGGCTCGACGATGGCAGCCTCAACCACTACCGCATCATCCGTTTGAAGGACAAGCTCGGCACGCGCTCGATGGCCAGCGGCGAGATCCGCCTCGAAGGCGCGGTCGCGTACCTCGTGGGCGAAGCGGGCCGCGGCTTCGTGCAGATGGCCGACATGGTCAACAACTCGCGCCTGTCGAACGGCGTGCGGGCCGCCGGCCTGATGCGCCGCGCGGTGGCCGAGGCCGAGTTCATCGCCTCGGAACGCCGCGCCTTCGGCCGCACGCTCGAGCAGATGCCGCTGATGCAGCGCCAGCTCGACAAGCTGCGCCTGCCCGCCGAGCAGGCACGCACGATGGTGTGCCAGACCGCCCTGGCGCTGGCCCGCTCCGATGCCGGCGAGCCCGACGCCTATGCGCTGCTGCGCATCCTCACGCCGCTCATCAAGTTCCGCGCCTGCCGCGATGCGCGCAAGGTCACGGGCGACGCGATGGAAGTGCGCGGCGGCTGCGGCTACATCGAGGAGTGGAGCGACGCGCGCCTCGTGCGCGACGCCCACCTGGGCTCGATCTGGGAGGGCACGAGCAACATCGTGGCGCTCGACGTGATCCGCGCGGTGAAGCGCGAAGGCTCGCTGCCGGTGCTGCGCGCGCACTGCGAGAAGCTGCTCGACGACGCGGCGCTCGCCCCCGGCTTCGCCAAGGCGCTGCGCGATGCGCTGGAGCGCGCCGCCGCGCTGGCCGAAATCGCCGCGCGCGAAGGCGGCGACGTGCTCGCGCGCCAGGCCGCCTCGGCGCTCTACCACTGCACCAGCGCCATCGCGATGGCCTGGGAGGCTGCGCACGGCGGCTCCGCTGCGCGCCTGCGCTGGGCCCAGCTGGTGCTGCTGCACCGCGTCCTGCCGCGCGACCCGCTCTCGCCCGATGCCATGCCCGCGGACTGGAACGCCGCCGCGGTGCGCCCTGCGAAAGCGCTCGCCTGAGCCTCTTTGTCAATTCACAAGAATCGGAGACATCCCTTGAAACGCCTCACCTTCCTGCTGGCCGCCTGCGCCACTTTCATCACGGCACTGCCGGTCGTTCACGCGGCCGATGCCTTTCCCACCAAGCCGCTGATGCTGGTCGTCCCCTTCCCGCCTGGCGGCCCCACCGACGCGATGGCGCGCACGCTCGCCGCCGGGATGAAGGACCGTCTCGGCCAGCCCATGATCGTGGAGAACCGTGCGGGCGCGGGCGGCAACATCGGCGCCGAGTACGTGGCGCGCGCCGAGGCCGACGGCCACACACTGATGTTCGGCACCTCGGGCCCGCTGGCCATCAACGCGAGCCTGTACCGCAAGATCAACTACGACCCGGTGAAAAGCTTCGCGCCGGTGATCCAGGTCGGCTACCTGCCCAACATCCTGGTGGTGAACCCCGCGCTGCCGGTGAAGAACGTGCCCGAGCTCGTGGCCTACGCCAAGGCCAACCCCGGCAAGCTGAGCTATGCCTCGTCGGGCAACGGCGCGTCGTCGCACCTCGCGGGCGTGCTGTTCAACTCGGTGGCGGGCACCGACCTGCAGCACATTCCGTACAAGGGCACGGGCCCCGCGCTCAACGACCTGCTGGGCAACCAGGTGAGCATGACCTTCACCGACATCCTCACCGCACTGCCCTACGTCAAGGCCGGCAAGCTGCGCGCGCTGGGCGTGGCGACCGTCGCGCGTTCGCAGGCGCTGCCCGACGTGCCGACGATTTCGGAGCAGGGCTACAAGGGCTACGACGTGAGCGTGTTCTTCGGCATCGTCGCGCCGGCCGGCACGCCCGCCGACCGCGTGACCAAGCTCAACCATGCCTTCGCCGAGGTGCTCAACTCGCCCAAGGTGAAGCAGATGTTCGCGTCCCAGGGCCTCGAGGTGCCCGCCGATACGTCACCGCAGAAGCTCGGGCAGTTCATTGGCGCCGAGTCGGCCAAGTGGAAGGACGTGGTGAAGAAGTCCGGGGCTCAGCTCGATTGATACCGCTGTCGTTCGGGGCGCGCTCACGCCGATGGGGGACATTCGCGCAGGGGAGCACCCGGCGGCCTGTGCACGCGCCCCGAAAGACAAGACAAAAGGAACAAGAAATGACACAAGCCCTAGGCGCCCTCGCAGGCATCCGAGTCCTCGACATCTCCCGCATCCTCGGCGGTCCCTACTGCGGCCAGATCCTCGGCGACCACGGCGCCGACGTGCTCAAGGTCGAGCCGCCGCAGGGCGACGACACGCGCACCTGGGGCCCGCCGTTCAAGGAAGGCGTGGCTTCGTATTACCACGGCCTGAACCGCAACAAGCGCGTGCAGCACCTCGACTTCTCGACCGAAGAAGGCCGCGACGCACTGCTCGCTTTGGTGGCCGAGGCCGACGTGCTGATCGAGAACTTCAAGACCGGCACCATGGAGCGCTGGGGCATCGGCTACGAAGCACTGTCGAAGCGCTTTCCCCGCCTGGTGTGGTGCCGCGTGTCGGGCTTCGGCGCCGATGGCCCGCTGGGCGCGCTGCCGGGCTACGACGCCGCCGTGCAGGCCATGACCGGCATCATGAGCATCAACGGCGAGGCCGACGGCGGTCCGCTGCGCGTGGGCCTGCCCGTGGTCGACATGGTGACGGGCCTCAACGCGGTGATCGGCGTGCTGCTCGCGCTGCAGGAGCGCAACCGCAGCGGACGCGGCCAGTTCGTGGAGGCGGCGCTGTACGACAGCGGCCTCTCGCTGCTGCATCCGCACGCCGCCAACTGGTTCATGGACGGCACCGAGCCGCGCCGCACCGGCAATGCGCATCCGAACATCTATCCCTACGACGCGCTGGCCACCGGCACCGATCCCGTGTTCGTCGCGGTCGGCAACGACCGGCAGTTCGCGAGCCTGTGCCGCTGCATCGGCCTGCCCGACCTGGCGGACGATCCGCTCTACCGCACGGCCGGCGCGCGCTCGGTGCACCGCGACGGACTCAAGCAGCAGCTCGAAGCGGCTATGGCCGTGTTCGACGGCCGCGCGCTCGTCGAGCAGCTGATGGCCGCCGGCGTGCCCGCCGCGCCGGTGCTGCCGGTCGATGCCGCGCTCCAGCACCCGCACACGCTGCACCGCGAGATGGTGGTCGAGATGCCCGGCGGCTACCGCGGCATCGGCGCGCCGGTCAAGCTGAGCCGCACGCCGGCAAGCTACCGGCATGCGCCGCTCACGCCGGGCGAGGCGTTCCTTCCCCTGGGCGATTCAACGCAACAGTGAAGATCGCCCGCGGCCGATGCCGTAGTACGCGATGCCCGCGGCTTCGGCCTCGGCCGCGTCGTAGAGATTCCGGCCGTCGAAGATGGCCGGCGTGCGCAGCTCCTTCGCAATGCGCGCGAAGTCGGGCCGGCGGAACTCCGGCCACTCCGTGACGAGCGCCAGCACGTCGGCGCCGCTCAGCGCCTCCTGCGCCGTGGCGCACCAGCGCACATCGTCGCGCTCGCCGACGAGGCTGCGCGCATTCGGCATCGCCGCCGGGTCGTAGGCCTGCACGCGCGCGCCGGCCGCCCGCAGGCGCTCCAGCAGCACGAGGCTGGGCGCGTCGCGCATGTCGTCGGTGTCGGGCTTGAAGGCCAGGCCCCACACGGCGATGGTCTTGCCGGCGATGCGGCCTTCGAAGTGGTGCACCATCAGATCGAACAACCGGCCCTTCTGCGCGTGGTTCGTCGCCTCGACCGCCGAGAGGATGCGCAGCACGTGGCCGTCGCGTTCGGCCGCATGCGTCAGCGCCCGCACGTCCTTCGCGAGGCACGAGCCGCCATAGCCCACGCCGGCCTGCAGGAAGTCGGGCCCGATGCGGCGGTCCGCGCCGATGCCACGCCGCACCATCTCGATGTCGGCACCCGCATGCTCGGCCACGCGCGCCATCTCGTTCATGAAGCTGATGCGGGTGGCGAGCATCGCATTGGCCGCGTACTTGGTCAGTTCGGCCGAGCGGCGGTCCATCACGAGCACCTGCCTGGGGTCGTGCACGAACGGTGCGTAGAGCCGGGTCAGCAGGTCGACGGCCCAGGGGTCTTCGCTGCCGATCACCACGCGGTCCGGCCGCCGGCAGTCGCGCACGGCCGAACCTTCGCGCAGGAACTCCGGGTTCACGGCCACCGCGATGCGAGGCGCAACACCGCGCCGCGAAAGCTCGCCGTTCAGCACGGCCTCGACCTGCGCCGCCGTGCCCACGGGCGCGGTCGACTTGCACACGACCACCGCCTCTCGGTCGCGGTGACGCCCGATGCCGGCCGCCACCGCGATCACGTGCCGCAGGTCGACCCGCCCATCGGCATCGGCCGGCGTGTTCACCACGATGAAGAGCACGTCGCCGTGCAGGCAGGCGTCGCGCTCGTCGGCAGTGAATCGCAGTGTTCCGGCGGCCAGGCCGGCGACGACCAGCGCCTCCAGACCGGGCTCGTGCAGCGGCATCAGGCCGCGCTGCAGGCCCTCGATGCGCGCCGGGTCGGTGTCCGCGCAGAGCACCTCGTGGCCCGCTTCGGCCAGGCAGGCGGCGAAGCCCAGGCCCACGTAGCCGGCGCCGAAGATGCTGACCTTCATGGGCGGGCCCATGGCGCCCGACGCTGGTGGAGGGCGCGGTTGTGAGATAAAAGCAGGATGCAAGCCTTCAAAACAAATGTCCGGACAGGAAAATTCGATGATGCCCGATGAAGTTGCTGCGCGATGCGCTCTGGTGCTGGAGACCAACAACCTGCGCGGCGGACCCGATGCCGAAGCCAGGGCGGGCAGCAGCCTGCAACGCCTGGTCGCCCTGCTGGCGAAGCAGAAGCTGCCGCTCGGCGCGCTCGCTCAGGTGGTCATCACGCACGACGGGCTGAGCCCCGCCACCTGCGAGGCCGTGAGCGCGCTCGCGGGCCGCCCGGTCGACTTCGTGCGCATCGACGCGAGCACCGGCTACTATGACGCCAAGAACGCCGGCTT
>Ga0207709_10001529_pt1 | contig 15935 bp, 24 predicted proteins | sample KBSM34metaG_FD_184397 | JGI IMG/M metagenome (GOLD analysis project Ga0207709, IMG submission 184397) | Miscanthus rhizosphere microbial communities from Kellogg Biological Station, Michigan, USA - KBS M3-4 metaG (SPAdes) (version 2) | ecosystem: Host-associated > Plants > Roots > Rhizosphere >...
TGAAGATTAGAAATATGAATAGGCCCCTCTTTCTCAAGGATGGCACCGTTTGGATATTCCTGGCACTTGCGCTGGTGCTTCTTGATGAGACGTGCCCCTTCTATAATGGCCATAGATTGTTTCTTTAAAACCTGGAGAACCTTACCCTGGGTGCCACGATAGTTTCCAGAAATTATTTTGACTGTGTCACCCCGACAAATGGAAAGACGCTTGCTCATTATAATACTTCAGGCGCAAGGGAAATAATCTTCATAAATTTTTCTCTCAGCTCGCGTGCCACTGGCCCAAAAATACGAGTACCACGTGGATTGCCATCTTTATCGATGATCACAATAGCATTTGTGTCAAATCGCAGAAAGGAACCGTCCTCTCGCCTGATACGATACTTAGTACGGACAATCACCCCAAGAACAACTTCACCCTTCCTCACAGATCCACCAGCACTAGCTTCCTTAATATTGGCTCGAATAGTGTCACCTACTCTGGCAACGCGGGTTGCCTTTCCAATAACACCAATCATGCTAGCCTTATGCGCGCCAGTGTTATCAGCAACGGTTAAAATACTTCTTATCTGAATCATGGAATTCACACATTGCTGCACAACTTAACGCTTATGTATCCCAACCAAACGCCAACGCTTTAGACTGCTTAATGGCCGTGTTTCCACAACACTTACATAGTTTCCGGCCTTAGCTTCATTCTTTTCATCGTGCGCATAAACTTTCTTTATTTGCTTAACGATTTTCCCAAAACGTGGATGGGCAACTCTGGACACGATACTGACAATTATCGTTTTGTCCATCTTATCCGAAACCACCTTCCCCATACGCGTCTTGCGCAAGGCACGCCTGGATGGAGGAGCCACACGGACATCCGCACCGTCATTGTAGGTAATCATTTCAGCAAGGCAAACCCCGTGCTATTTGTGTCCCTAGTTTTTTCATTCATGATGGTTCGAATGCGGGCAACGTGGCGGCGAAGAACTCGAAGCATACTAGGCTTGGCCAGCCGTCCACTTTGCTGCTGAAGGCGGAGTTTAAAGATTGTTTCCCGCAACTCCTGTTCACGCGCACGGAGGTCATCGGGAGTCAGCTTGAATAACTGGTTTCTCAGATCATTTTTCATATTGATTCTCTTTATCTCACAGTAAGACTTGGAGTCTGTTACGTCTATCAGCCATGTCGTCAGTTTATTGCGTGGTGACGGATAATAAAACGAGTGCGGACTGGCAATTTGTTAGCAGCGAGACGCAAAGATTCCCTGGCAATAGACTCCGACACGCCATCCAGTTCAAAAAGAATATTGCCTGGGCGTACGACAGCTACCCAATACGCGGGTTGGCCCTTCCCCTTTCCCATCCTGGTTTCTGGAGGACGTGCTGTAACAGACTTGTCGGGAAAAAAGCGAATCCAGAGTTTGCCCTTCCGTTTCATATTCCGTGTCATCGCGATACGCGCAGCCTCGGCCTGAACACTCGTGATCCAGGCTCGCTCTAGGGTCTGCAATCCAAATTCTCCGAAATCGATCTTTAAATTACGTGAAGCCACTCCCGAGCGACTCCCGCGTTGAACTTTTCTGTACTTTACACGTTTTGGCACTAGTGGCATAGTAAGTCGATCCTGGGAATCAGCCTTCTTCAGTCCTTAGTTTATGTTGAGGAGCGCCTTCAAATTACACTTCCTCTGCAGGTTTTTCTTCCCTTCTGCAAAGCCACACTTTGACGCCGATCTTGCCAGCTACCGTGTTGGCTTCACTAAATCCGTAGCCGATAGGAATCCGTAGAGTATGAAGCGGAACCATTCCAACCCGCGTCCACTCTGTTCTGGCAATTTCTGCTCCTCCTAGGCGCCCTGCACATCGCACTTTAATGCCGAGAGCCCCAGCATCCATAGTGGTTTGCACTGCCTTCTTCATAGCACGTCGGAAAGAAATACGGCGTTCCAGCTGGGAAGCAATATTCTCTGCTACAAGTTGTGCATCCAGGTCAGGCCGCCTGACTTCCACAATGTCGATCTTTACCTGCTTACCTTTTGCCATATCCGACACTTCTTGGGTCATTTTCTCGATCTCGGCCCCCCTACGTCCGATAACTACCCCCGGGCGCGCCGTATGGATCGTAACTCGCAGGCTATTCCAAGCCCGCTCGACGACACTTCTAGAAACTGCAGCTCCCCTTAGCTTTTTCTTTAGGTACCGACGAATTCTTTCATCCCCAAGCAGAGCGTCGGCATAATCCTTCTTAGGAGCAAACCAACGCGAAGCCCAATCCCGCGTAAGAGGTAGCCGGAAGAGTTTTGGATGAATCTTTTGTCCCATCAATCAAACTTTCTGCTTATTTTTTAGGAACACGCGTACTCCACTCCCCGTCAGGCACTTTCCCAGGAAGTGTTTCCCGATTTGACCTTTTCCCTCTCTGTCTCACCTCGATTGCATCGGTTAAAACAACGGTAATGTGGCTGGTGCGTTTTCGGATTGGACCGGCACTGCCGCGCGCCTTTGGCCGAAATCTTTTGAAAGTGGGCCCCTCTCCTACTGTGGCCTCTCTAACCACAAGAAGATCCGCGCGTGTGCCACCGTTGTTGCCAGCATTTGCAATCGCACTTCTTAAGGTCCTAAGAATCAACGGAGATGCCTTCTTAGAGAGCGCACCTAACTGCAGGACATCCACAGCCTCAAGCACGGGTAACCCACGGATGGAACGAACCACTTCGCGTGCTTTGAACGCCGAGACCCTTGCGTACTTATATACTGCCTTCATCTACGCTAATTTCAATTTCTTGCCATCTACTCTTCCTCGCAACCAAACTTCCAAAACCGGCCACTAGTGAACAAGATTTATTGGCTATGGACAATCCTTTTCGAGAAAAAAGGACCGAGGCATCATAGAAGACCACGGCCAGATTACTTCCAATCACTTCCAATCTATTTGGTCACTTTTGCGGTGTGAGAGCCATGCTTTCTAAAAGTCCTGGTTGGGGAAAATTCACCCAGCTTGTGGCCAACCATATTTTCGGTAACAAAGACTGGGACAAAAATCTTGCCATTATGGACATTAAAAGTATGTCCCACAAAGTCAGGGGTTATAGTGGATTTTCTGGACCATGTCTTAATAGGCTTTCTTATCCCACCACTGTTTAAATCGTCGATCTTTTCAAGAAGCTTCCATTCAACAAATGGCCCTTTTTTAAGTGATCTTCCCATAGGAGGCAGTTCGTCTATTCTATCTTTTTCTCGTCTTTTGTTGCACAATAAAACGACTAGAAGGCTTATGCTTTCGCCTTGTCTTAAACCCCTTGGCAAGCTGGCCCCATGGACTGACTGGATGATGGCGTCCACCCCCACCTTTGCTCTTGCCTTGCCCGCCTCCCATAGGATGATCCACTGGATTCATAGCCACACCGCGCACATGCGGTCTGCGTCCCAACCATCGACTACGCCCGGCCTTTCCGCTAGAGATACTCATATGGTCGACGTTACCCACACGTCCAATCGTCGCAAAACACTCTTCGCTGACTTTTCGCATCTCACCAGATGCAAGTTTAATGAAAGCGGCACCCCCCTCCCGATTAGCTAGAAAGGCTTGTACCCCAGCACTGCGTACAAGCTTTGCGCCACGCCCTGGGACTAACTCAATGTTGTGAATGGGAGTCCCGAGAGGGATGGATCTGAGGGGCAATGCATTGCCAACAGTTGGATCTACCTTGACCCCTGCCGCTACCTTCTGTCCCACTTGAAGAGCAACCGGAGCTAAGATATAAGCTTTTTCCTTATCTACATATTCCAGTAGGGCAATACGCGCGCTACGGTTGGGATCATATTCAATCGCCAATACGCTAGCCTCCTCTAGCTTGCGACGTCTAAAATCGACAATTCGTAATCTCTTTTTGTGTCCACCACCGCGGTGACGACTGGTTAATCTTCCCTGGTTGTTACGACCGCCAGTCCTCTTCAGAGGAAGAGTCAGGGACTTTTCCGGGCGGACCTTAGTAACCTCATCAAATTTGGGAAGTACTTTAAAACGTAGAGACGGGGTGAGAGGAAGGAAGGTTTTTATGGCCATAACTTAAGTTTAAGCGTAGCAATCCCTTAGCTTGCAAAGTCAAGTTTCTCCACACCACTCAGTGTGACCATGGCCTTTTTCCAGTTCGGCTTGCGGCCGAATTTGCTGGTCCGGTCTCCCCGTTTTTTTTTCCCGGAACAGCTTGCTGTGTTGACGGCCAATACCTTCCTGTTAAAAATCCGCTCGAGTGCCTGCCTAATTTGAATTTTGTTAGCGGACGGCAGAACACGAAAGGTGTACTGGTTCAATTTGCTCGAGAGGAGGGTCGCTTTTTCTGTGAAAAGCACGTCACGAACTAAAACTAGACTTTGGGTCTCTTTCATTTGGAAAGCCTGGCAGCAACAGCGCTGAGGGCTGTTCTGGTGAGCAGAATCTTGTCAAAGGACAACAAGTGGGCAGCATGAACATCTTTGGCAGAAACTAGGAGCGTTTCTCGGACATTCCGCGCCGCCTTGACGGTCGTTGTATCAAACATGGCATCGATAATAAGCACCTTTACGTGCGGCTGGGCAAGATTCTTGTCAAGGAGAGCAAGAAACTGCTTCGTTTTTAGCTCTGCTACCCGGAAGGAATCTACGATAAGCACATCTCCCTCTAGAAGGCGAACACTAAAAGCCTTGCGCAAGGCGAGTCGCTTAATTCGTTTGGGGATCTTTTTTAAAAAACTGCGTGGTTTGGGACCAAAAACCACCCCTCCTCCCCTCCAAATAGGGGAAGATCTATATCCTGTTCTCGCGCGCCCAGTCCCCTTTTGTCGCCAGGATTTTGTGCCAGACAGTGATACATCGCCCTTAGACTTAGTATTGGCACTACCACTACGGGAATTTGCGTGAAGAGCAACCACCGTATCATGTACAGCCTGCATTCCTTTCGCGCTGGTAATCAATGCAACTTTTGCCTCTTCGGCTTCTTGCGCTGTTAGTATAGCCGCACCCATATCATCTTATCTGCCTCTGCTAGAGTAAACACTACCCTTCTTCTTAGAGGGATAAATGAAAACATAACCCCCTACTGGGCCAGGTATAGCTCCACGAACCAAGATGACGCCATCTCTCTCTCGCACCTGGATAACCCTCAAGTTTTGCACGGTAACACGCCTGTTACCCATATGGCCGGGCATGCCAATATTCTTCCATACTCGTCCTGGAGTAGAACGATTGCCAATGGCACCACTCCTGCGGTGCATCATAGAACCGTGGCTGGCTGGCTGTCCGGAAAAACCATGCCGTTTGACAACTCCTTGAAATCCCTTTCCCTTGCTACGCCCAATAACGTCCACAAACTGATCTATCTGGAAATTAGTCACTGGCAGATTACCGAGCGGCGGAGCTGTCTCGCCAAGATTCATTCTAAATTCTCGAATTGCCTTTTTTGGTTCAGAGGCACTTTTAGAAAAGTGGCCAAGCTGCGCTTTCCCCACACGTTGTTTTTTCTGGCCATCAAAGCCTACCTGAAAAGCGGTATAGCCATCCCTTTCCAAGGTTTTCACCTGTAGTACCCAGTTCCCCTTCGCCTCGATGACAGTCACAGGAGTGGTATCCCCCTTACTGTTATACAAGCGGGTCATTCCTTTCTTCTTCCCTATAAGGCCAATACTCACCTGATGAAGAGCTAGATTTTAATGTTAATATCTACGCCAGCTGGCAGATTAAGTTTACGTAGTTCGTCGACAGTCTTTGCAGTCGGCTCTACAATGTCCAAAAGGCGTTTATGTGTCCGAATCTCAAATTGGTCCATTGACTTTTTATCCACATGAGGTGAGCGGTTAACGGTAAAACGCTCAATCTCTGTTGGTAGCGGAATTGGACCACTAACCTTGGATCCTGTGCGGCGTGCCGTTTCAACGATCTCCGCAGCAGAGGCATCAAGGATGCGAAAGTCATATCCTTTGAGACGGATCCGAATCTTTTGCTTCACTGCTGTAGGCATTAGTCCTTCCCATTAATTCTCTGCTCTAGTACTGTGCTGAGCGTTTGTTGCGGTACCTGCTCAAAGTGTGATGGCTGCATAGAGTAGGACGATCGACCTTTTGAGAGTGAGCGGATTGCGGTAGCATACCCAAACATTTCTGCCAGCGGTACCTCTGCATCGATGATGCAGACAACGCCCTTTCCATCAATACCCACGATGTGTGCGCGTCGGCGGTTGAGATCACCCATAATGTCCCCTTGAAATTCCTCTGGAGTTATGTTTTCCACCTTCATAACGGGCTCGAGTAGGATAGGGGTTGCCTTCTTGAGGCCGTCCTTGACGGCAAAAATGGCGGCCATTTTGAATGCAACCTCGCTCGAGTCTACCTCATGGTAGGAACCGTCCACAATGCTAATGTGTATGTCAATAACTGGATAACCTCCCAAAACTCCATTGAGCAGACCCTCATGGAGACCTTTGATGACTGCTGGGATAAAGTCCTTTGGGATAGTCCCACCCACTACTTTGTTTTCAATTGTGATGCCCTTGCCTCGATTATTTGGATGTACCTCAATGATGACGTGTCCGTACTGGCCACGACCACCAGACTGCTTAACTAGCCTACCCTCCCCACTGGCTGACTTGGAAATACTTTCCTTGTAGGCAATTTGAGGTCTGCCTGCATTGGCACCTACCTTAAATTCCCGCAGCATGCGGTCTCGAATGATCTCGAGATGCAACTCTCCCATTCCCTCAATGATTGTTTGACCTGTTTCTATGTTGGTACAGACGCGAAAGGTCGGGTCTTCTTCTGAAAGACGCTGGAGAGCGATGGCCATCTTTTCCTGATCCTGCTTAGTCTTCGGCTCAATGGCCATGGAGATAACAGGATCAGGAAAAGATGGCGGCTCAAGCAAAATAGGACAATCTTCGTCACAAAGTGTATCACCAGTGATAATATTCCGGATGCCGACAATAGCAGCAATGTCCCCAGAATAGCAGGTATCTATATCTTCACGTTTATCTGCCTGAATTTGAATGAGACGACTGATACGCTCCCTCTTGTTGGTTCTCGGGTTGTATACAACATCACCCTTGCTTAACCTTCCAGAATAAACGCGGAAGAAGACCAACTTTCCCACGAAGGGATCAGCCCAGAGCTTGAAGGCCAGCGAGCAAAAATGGCCGCTGTCATTTGCTGATGCTAGCATAACAGATCCGCTACCTGGATCCTGGCCTCGTACGGGTGGAATATCCAACGGACTTGGAAGATAGTCCACTATTGCATCGATTAGGCATTGAATGCCTTTGTTTTTGAAGGCAGATCCTCCTATCACAGGCACAAAGCGATTAGCAATAGTCTGACGACGAATGGCGGCTTTCAGGTCTCGCACAGAAATAGCTTTTTCCTCAAGAAAAAGCGTGCCAAGCTCATCGTCTAGGTCCACCACTTGCCCGAGGAGGTCATGATATGCTCTTTCAGAAGTCTCTCTCCACCCTTCCGGAACCTCAACGATCTCGTATGTAGAACCAAGACTATTATCCTCCAAGTAAAGGATAGCCTTTCTATTAACCACATCAAGCTGACCACGTAGGTTGCCCTCGCTCCCCAGCGGGATCAGGACTGGCCATGCATTTGCATTCAATTTGGTGCGCATACTCCACACGGCCATATCAAAATCGGCCCCCGTGCGGTCCATTTTATTGACAAAAGCAACCCTTGGAACGCTGTACTTTGTAGCCTGTCTCCACACAGTTTCGGACTGCGGCTGCACCCCAGCAACTCCACAAAAGACAGCGACGGCTCCATCCAAGACTCGTAAGGATCGCTCCACTTCTGCTGTAAAGTCGACATGACCCGGGGTATCGATAATATTGATGCGCTGCTTTTTTCCCTCGAATAGCTTATAAACCCCATCCTCCTTACGTTGATCCCATGTGCAGGTAGTAGCCGCTGAAGTAATGGTGATACCTCGCTCACGTTCTTGCTCCATCCAATCAGTAACTGTGGTCCCTTCGTGAACTTCGCCGAGCTTGTGAATCGTTCCAGTGTAAAAGAGCATGCGCTCAGTAAGGGTAGTTTTTCCGGCATCAATATGCGCAGCAATGCCGATATTGCGCGTGTGCTCCAATGGAAACGCACGAGTCGATAAATTAAGATGGGCCATATCTGCAGCAACGTGAAGAGTGTGGAATTTAGAGTCGGATCTTGGTTCGATTATTGATCTACACTGGACCACTTTACCAACGAAAATGTGCAAAAGCACGGTTGGCTTGGGCCATTTTATGCATATCGTCCCGCCTTTTAACAGCGCCACCTTGCCCTGCCGCAGCATCTTTCAATTCATAGGCAAGTGCATTTACCATCGAAAGGCCTTTCCGCTTGCTCGCAAGCATAACAATCCACCGGATAGCGAGGGTAACCTGCCGACTAGGGTTTACCTCAACGGGAACCTGGTAAGTAGCGCCACCCATGCGGCGGGACCTTACCTCTAGACGTGGCTTCACGTTATCAACTGCCCTGTTTAAGGTCTCCAAAGGATCAACGGCATCGCTACCCTCGCGCGACTGCTCAACAGCAGTATAAACAATGCACTCCGCAACTGACTTTTTTCCGCAGCGCATGACGGCGCTAATCAAACGGGCAACCAATGGACTGGCATATCGCGCATCGCGCTTGGACTCCTTATGAAGAACTCTACGTCTCCGTGACATAACTAACCTATCTCTTCTTGCTTCCTTGAGCTTCTCTTTCAGTACCAGGTTTGGGGCGCTTCGACCCATACTTCGAGCGACTACGGCGACGACCATCTACCCCAAGACTATCCAGCGCACCACGTACGACGTGATAACGCACGCCAGGAAGATCTTTCACACGGCCCCCACGCACTAACACGATAGAGTGCTCCTGCAGGTTATGCCCCTCGCCAGGGATATATGCAATCACTTCTTGGCTATTGGTCAAACGCACTTTAGCCACTTTCCGCAGCGCGGAATTCGGCTTTTTCGGCGTACGCGTCATCACCTGGACACAGACACCACGACGCTGAGGACACCCCGCAAGTGCGGGCGACTTTGACTTTACAGTGATTCTACTTCGCCCACCACGGACAAGCTGGTTGGTTGTTGGCATCAGTTACGAAAGATCTCTCTAGGGAAAATATCCCACTCCCCCGACACGTGCAACCCCCTTCTATTTCGGAGATCTATACGGGGGAAGAAAGTTACTCGTCCTAGAGATCGGTGCAAGTAAATTTTTTGGAATTTCGGATATTTTACTGGCCAAGTGAATATTGGCTTAGCCAAGTGGATATTGGTTTAGAAGTGACCTTCAATGATTATCCTACTTTCCTGGGGGTATATGCATTCCATACGCATCCTTTCTACACCAGAGGCGGCTCTCCTCTTTTCCTATGCAACTTTTTGCTCTGGTGGACCCTTAATTGTCTGGTGTCCGTGCCTCTCAACTTAGACTAAGCTGCGACTATTCGATGTGTGCCCCATTATTATATTCTCCTGCCCCCAGATGAGGGAGAAATCTCTTCCTGTATGCTCAGTCTCGGTTCAGGTTCATTAAATTGTAGCTTGCATGTCGGTATGCAAGCCAAATCCCCCACTAAGCGTGGGTACTGCTGTTTATCTCGGCTGTTGTAGCCCAAACCATTAGTTACAATCCAAGTTGAAAATTCAGGGTTGCCATAGCTCGTAAGCTGCTTCTGATTCTCCCGTGCTTCCTTTGCAGTGTTACCAGCTTCCCATCTAGAGATAGATTTCCGAGCAGGCACAACCGAAGATAGCTGCAGATGAGAAAACAAAACACACCAGAAGACAGTTCGCTCTTAGACTCTATCCACTATGATGCCCCATGCTTTTGCCTGTGTGGAGGCAAGCTCTACCGCACTACCATCGTTACCTCTACAAGCATAGCTTTAAGTCTGATAGCTTCCTCTTCGGGATACAAGAAAAACTCTTCTCTTGGAGGAAACTTAACAGGTGTCTACAAACCCGACCTGACGGTTTCTGCGTCCGCTTACCAAACAGATTTGATGGAACTATCTGTCAATGTATTAGTTAATGAAATGACCTATTAGCTGTGTCATTTCAAAGTGGACGTCGAGAAGCTTTGGAGCGTCCTTACTTAACTCCTTGGTAAAAAACAGGTCCGGGCCCGTTAACTTAGGAATGCTAAGCCAAAGTTCCCCCCTAAGGATCTCCCCACGAGCACCGCTGTGGTGCCTTTGGTCTGCCGCCTTAGAACTTCCAACAAGCAGATTGCTGTCTAACTAGCCATCGTAACTACATTGCAGCCGACGGCAAGGATGGCTTTATTATTACTTATTACTTGCCGAAGACCCCCCTTCTTAACCCCAAGTGACGCTTAATTTCCAGACTCTCCGTGTAATTGGAAATCGAACGCTTGCTTGGTATCCTCGCAGCCCCCCGCTCCCCGGAGGATGAAACTCTTATTTCCACTGTGCAGATAGAAGTGCGGCTTTCTTTTCCCATGTATAACTAACTCTTTTCCCATATGATAACTAACTTTTGCACCAGCCGCTAACCTACGTCCCACACCATGCCACTATGCGGACAGATCCACCCTAAGCATATAGGTTTATAGGGTTAGCGTAAGACCAATCCAGGGAGAGCCGCCGTTTCGCTTAAGGCAGAAAATCCTGCAGGCCATCTCTTCCACCGTACTTAGCTGGAGAATGATACGCTTCTTTGCAGTGCCCAAAAAGGTATCCTCTTCAGAGGACGGATTCCAGCCTGAACTATGACTGACTCGAGCCTGCAAGTATCGGCTTGGATTCCTATGACCAGCGGCTGCCAGAAAAACAGCGTAGTGATTCGCTGTCAAGTGTAGGCCTGTTCCTGTTGCATCTCTAAGAAGTTAGTCCTGGAACTCGTCGTTCGTCCTCAGCGTTATTGCTTTACTGCTATGAATTTCGTACGAATTAACAGCAATAATGGCGGAAGGGGGCTTTTGCGAGTCTCATAGACGGAGATTGCTGGCTTTTTGCCTTTCTATAGGTTCTCCAGACCAGGGGTGTTCAACGGTCTCAGCTAACCATTTCTTAGCTGAAAGGTGAATTGAGAAGTAGACTGAGTAGTGTATGGAGGTTTTAAATAAAGAGGGGAGAGCCCCTGCTCTGAGGTTGGGTATTTTTCTGCAAGAAAAGCTAATTTTCCGGCACTTGGAGCAAGTACGCATAGTTTTGGAAATGCTGGAACCAGAGTAGCTGTATAGACGGGACCCCCACAAGTTTGGCTCCAAATGTAGAGCCTCCTTTGAAGCTCTACATGAGATAAGAGCTGAAGATTCTCTAGATATCTACCAGAGATAGTACCGAAAAATAATGACCCACCCCGTGCATCTCCAACAACTGCATAGCGCTCCATGGGGGACTCTATGCCAAGAATGGAAGGGATACCACACAGGGGAATCTTCCAGGCAATTTTTAAACCTGTGGCTAAGGAAATAGCAGCCCGAATTCCATTGTAGGTACCCGGCCCAATTCCGACAGCAATGCGGTGCACACGTCCTTCTCTCCTTATTATCCGCCTGAGAGTACAATACAAAGCCCCCTCCTCGCCTCTAGGTTGCACAAAGTGCTCTGCCAATAGAAGCTTGCCTTCCTGTCGGATGGCTATACTCCCTAGGCAAGTCGAAGCCTCTATGGCTAGTACTCTCAAAGTGTGTGTGAGAAGGCAATATGTCGCCCTCCGTTCTTTAAAATCCTAAATAGGATAGTCTGTGTGCCAGGAGGCAAAAGTGCAGGGAATTTACTCCCCCATTCGATGGCAAGTATAGCCCGATTCAGATAGTCGTTGAATCCCAGTTCCTCTACTGCTTTTTCACAATCTAGCCGAAAGAAATCAAAGTGGACCAAGAAGAGACGACCGCCTCCATATTCATGAATTAAGGGAAAGGTAGGACTCGTCACTGCTCCGAAAAATCCCAGTCCCAAAGCTAATCCCTTAACAAACTGAGTTTTTCCAGCTCCCATTGGCCCTTCTAGACAAAGCACACTATCGGCGGAAATCTTTGCCGCAAACGACTTACCCACTGTTTGGGTTTCTGTTTCAGACAGAGTGAAGAATTCTCTCTCCATGCGTTTACATTTGCCAAGAAGTATCTCCCTAATTAACGGGTTTTGGTTTGCAAATTCCAACCTTCTTTTATTTTTCTATGCTGCTATGAACACAATGTTCCTTTGGACTAGGTTTCAGGAATACTTCCTGCGCTATGAAGATTCTGGTTTTTCTTTAGATGTCAGCCGCATGGGGTTCTCGGAGGACTTTTTGACCAGTATGCAGAGCCATGCAAAACAAGCTCTTTTGTCTATGGCGGAACTAGAAAGAGGAAATATTGCTAACCAAGATGAGAACCGTATGGTGGGCCATTACTGGCTGAGAGATCCCGGTCTTGCTCCTACTGCAGAGTTGCGTATGGGCATTACCAGTACATTAGATGCTGTCCTTCAATTTTCTACTGATGTTCACCTAGGTACTGTACGTGGGGTCACCGGGAAGAAATTTACGGATGTACTTTCCATCGGGATTGGAGGTTCCGCTCTTGGGCCACAACTTGTGTCCGATGCCCTAGGGGATGCACAGGATCCCCTATTGGTTCATTTTCTGGATAACACGGATCCAGATGGCTTCGCGAGAGTACTGGCAAGGCTCTCCGGTAGATTGGATTCTACTCTTGTTGTGGTGATCTCGAAGTCTGGGAATACCAAAGAACCTCAGAACGGATTACTGACAGTCCAACATGCCTTTAAACAAGCTGGAATTTCCCCATTCACCAAGCACTTTGTGGCTGTTACGGAAATTGGTAGTGCGCTAGATTCTATTGCTAGGGTGGAAGGTTGGTTGAGACGCTTTCCCATGCATAGTTGGGTTGGAGGGCGTACTTCTGTTATGAGTGCAGGAGGATTAGTTCCAATATCCCTTCAAGGACTAGATGTTACCTCCTTTTTGAAGGGGGCTAGGGTCATGGATATGAGGACACGTCATTCGGATTTACGAAAAAATGCGGCATTACTTCTGGCACTAATGTGGTACTACGCGAGGGAAAACAGGGGAAAGGGAGATATGGTCATCTTGCCCTACAAAGACCGCTTGCTCTTATTGAGTCGATATCTTCAGCAATTGATTATGGAATCCTTAGGGAAAGAACGAGATCTTGATGGTAGGCTCGTTCATCAGGGTATTTCTGTTTATGGAAATAAGGGCTCCACGGACCAGCATACCTATGTTCAGCAACTTATGGATGGAGTAGACAATTTTTTTGTCACTTTTATTGAGGTTCGACAGGTAGCCTCTTTCCAAGAGCCAGAGGTGGAGCCGGGCATTACTAGCGGCGACTATTTACAGGGTTTTCTTCGAGGAACTCGCACTGCGCTCTGTGAAAAGGGACGGGATTCTCTCACGATTAGCATCAATCAGCTTAATGCTTCTTCTCTCGGTGCTCTGATTGCTCTCTATGAACGAGCGGTAGGTTTTTATGGGTTCCTGACTCATATTAACGCCTACAATCAGCCTGGCGTCGAGGATGGAAAACGGGCAGCGTCTCATATTCTTGAGTTGCAGAAAAAAGTCCTTAAGTTCCTTCAAGCTCATTCTGGACTTCCTATGAATGCTGAGAAAATTGCACAGAACACAGGAGGAGATGCAGAGGAAACTTTTCATATTCTCCAACATCTAGCAGCTAACCGATCTGCAAATGTTTCCCACTCTCTAGGGCAACGGCCATCAGAAGATCATTTCTCCTGGAGATATCTACCTGCTTATGGAGAACGTTAAGCAACCTCCAATTAAACCCTCCTACTGTGCTATTGTGATGAAAAGGATCCAGCCTTACTGCCGGGATCTGCCATGGTGTTAAGAAAGGGGGAGCATTATGGGGTTTAGTTAACTGAGCTTCCATATTTTTTCCTCGTCTCTTCCTGCCAATACCTCGCTCTTATATTGTTCTAGCCCTGCGTTGTGGTCGGCTTAGCTAAAACTAAGCGTGGAATTCTGGAGCTTTCCAATCTGGTCTATCTAGAAATGTGACAGCGGTTTTAAGGATTTGAAGGCTATGGAAGGCGGCTCCATGGATGCGTTCCCCTAAGCGGGAAGAGGAATCGTACAAGGGGACACAATCTTCTCGGGGAGTAAGGCCCGATAAGCCTCATCTACATGGAAACGTGCCCTTACATTTTTGCAAAAAGAAAAAGGAAGCAATTTTTGCGTTGCTGCTTCTCTGCACGCCGTAAAACCACCCCGCGTTTATTATGTAGAATCATTTCTTCAACAAGGAACTAAAGCTCCTCTATGACTGCGGATGGTTTTTCAGCTGAGGGAAGTCGCGGGAAGTCGCTAGCAAGTACCACGAGGTTTGCATAATGTCGCATGCCACGTCTTGTTGCCAAAAGCTCGCTGCCAAAATATGTGGTAGGGCCACGACCCTCCTATTCATGCCAAATAAGGAGTTACTTCCCCTCCCCATGTATAGTTTTTCTTCCTTTTCTCCCAAAAGAAACCTAGGGATAGGAGGAGTTGCCGCCGTTACATATGTGTACGGCCTTATTTTCAGGCCTAAAATAGCTAACTTTTTCGGCAAGCCTGCGGATCAACGAAATACCCTCTAGAAGATCAACAATAGGATCCCATTTGCCTTGGAGGAGTGCTTCTCGTGCATAATTAGGAAGGCTCCCGTAAAAGGCTTGCCCTTCTGCAGTTACACTGCCAGAAGCGACGTCAATAATAAGTTCGGGCGGCGGACTTTTTGCTGCAAGCTTGGTTAGTATGTTCAGTGCCTCTCCCGGTAGGGAGAGGCATGGTATGCCTAACATGATTGCATTGCCGAAGAAAATTTCTGCATAACTTTCTGCTAAAATCGCCCGAAATCCATGACGATAAAGAGCCTGAGGAGCATGTTCCCTAGAACTCCCGCAACCAAAGTTGGAACCACTAATAAGAATACTGGAATTTCTATACTGAGGCTCGTTAAGCGGGTGAAGTTTTTCAGTACCATCTTGCTCAAACCTTTCATCGTAAAATGCGTACTGCCCTAATCCATCAAAAGTTACGCACTTTAGGAAACGTGCTGGAATGATGCGATCTGTATCTACATCGTTGCTAGGGATGCTGACCGCTCTCCCAGTTACAGTGGAAATCTTCTGTAGGGCCATGATGGAAATCGAAAACGTGCGAACCTTTACCGAACTGAAAAAATCTCCCGAGCATCGCTGATTTCACCCCTTATGGCGGCTGCTGCCACCATAAGGGGACTCATCAGCACAGTCCTTCCGTTTGGACTACCTTGGCGGCCCTTGAAGTTTCGATTACTGGAACTCGCACAAAGCTGACTACCGGAAAGTTTATCGGGATTCATTGCCAGACACATAGAACACCCAGCTCCGCGCCATTCAAATCCGGCTTCTCGAAATATTTCCGCCACACCTAACTCTTCAGCGGCTGCCGCCACCCTCTGTGAACCAGGAACAACAATGGCTCTGACTCCCTGTTTTACCTTATGACCTTTAAGGTAGCGTGCCACCTCCTGGAGGTCCGTCAGTCTTCCATTGGTACAACTGCCTAGAAAGGCAACATCTACCTTAGTTCCTTTGATGGGCAGTCCAGCTTTTAACTGCATGTGTTGCAACGCTTCTCGAGCAGCAGCGCGATCCCTGATAGATAGCTCCTCTAGAGTTGGGACTCTTTCCTCAATAGAAATGGACTGTCCAGGATGGATGCCCCATGTCACCGTCGGAAGTATCTCTTCCGCCTGAAAGGTAACCGTGTCATTATAGCTAGCATCTAGATCTGAGGAAAATGATTCCCACTGCGCTACCGCAGCATCCCATTGCTGTAGTGAAGGGGCATATGGTCTCCCCCTCAGGTAATTGAACGTAGTGGAATCTGGATTGACATACCCAACGCGTGCCCCCCCCTCAATGGACATGTTGCATAC
>Ga0207709_10001533_pt1 | contig 15879 bp, 13 predicted proteins | sample KBSM34metaG_FD_184397 | JGI IMG/M metagenome (GOLD analysis project Ga0207709, IMG submission 184397) | Miscanthus rhizosphere microbial communities from Kellogg Biological Station, Michigan, USA - KBS M3-4 metaG (SPAdes) (version 2) | ecosystem: Host-associated > Plants > Roots > Rhizosphere >...
TACCCGAACGTCGTCTTCTACTCGGGTATCGTGCAGCGCGCCATCGGCATCCCGGTGCCGCTGTTCACCGCGATCTTCGCGCTGGCCCGTACGGTCGGCTGGATCGCCCAGCTGAACGAAATGATCGGCGACCCCGAGTACAAGATCGGCCGCCCGCGCCAGCTGTTCGAAGGCTCGCCCAAGCGTGACGTGAAGCCGATCTCGGCCCGCTGATCGACCGGCTGCGGAACCTCCGCTCCCTGAAAAAGCTGCCTCCGGGCAGCTTTTTTATTGCCCGTTCGGCATGCCCCTCCTCGCCAGCCGGCAGCGATGTCATCGCATATCGCGATGGCAAGGGCTTCAAAACAGGAAGAAAATAGCCAACTCATCGCCAAACGCGATGCCCAAGCCCCCATGAGCACGTCCGAACGCAACTTTGCCCGCCGCATCGACCTCACGTCGCTGCAGCTGTTCGTGGCCGTGTGCGAGCTGGGCAGCATCGGGCGCGCGGCGGAGCGCGAATTCATTGCGGCCTCGGCCGTGAGCAAGCGGCTGTCCGACCTGGAAGCCACGCTCGGCACCGCCCTGCTCTACCGCCATGCGCGCGGCGTCGACCTCACGCCGGCCGGCGAAAGCCTGCTGCACCACGCCCGCTCGGTGCTCTACAGCCTCGAGAAGATGCAGGGCGAGCTCAGCGAATACGCCGACGGCGTGCGCGGGCACGTGCGGGTGCACGCCAACATCTCGGCCATCGTGCAGTTCCTGCCGGAAGACCTGGGCGTGTTCTCGCGCGCACACGAGGCCATCAAGATCGACCTCGAGGAGCACCTGAGCAGCGAAGTGATCCGCGCGGTGCAGGAAGGCGCGGCCGACCTCGGCGTGTGCCACGTGGCCGGCGGCGCGGGCGAACTGCAGAGCCTTTCGTACCGCCACGACCGCCTCGCGCTGATCGTTCCCGAGGGGCACGCGCTGGCCGCGCAGGACGCGATCGATTTCGTCGACTCGCTGGCCTTCGACCACGTCGGCCTGCACACCAACAGCTCGATCTACGTGGCGATGCACGAAGCGGCGCTGAACGCCGGCCGCAGCGTGAAGCTGCGCATCCACGTCACGGGCCTGGACGCCATGTGCCGGATGATCGACAACGGCCTGGGCATCGGCGTGATGCCGCAGCGCGCCTTCGAACTCATGCACAACGGCATCGGCCGCGGCCTCGTGAGCGTGACGCTCAACGACGCCTGGGCGGCGCGCGAGATCCGGCTGGTGGCGCGCGACTTCTCCACCCTGCCGGTGGCGGCGCGCACGCTGGTGAACCACCTGCACGCGGCGGCCGATTCGGCCGACGCCACCGAACGACTCGCGGCCTAGACCGCGTCGACAGACAATCCATTTCCCCACGAAAGACAAGAGACCGACATGGCACGCACGCTCTACGACAAGATCTGGGACGAACACGTCGTCCACACCGAGGAAGACGGCACCGCGATCCTCTACATCGACCGCCACCTGGTGCACGAAGTGACCAGCCCGCAGGCCTTCGAAGGCTTGCGCGAAGCCGGCCGCAAGCTGTGGCGCATCAGCTCGGTCGTGGCCACGGCCGACCACAACACACCGACCACCGGCTGGGAGCGCGGCTACGAAGGCATTGCCGACCCGACCAGCAAGGAACAGGTCACCACGCTGGACCACAACATCGCCGAATTCGGCGCCGCCGCGTTCTTCCCGTTCCTGAGCAAGCGCCAGGGCATCGTGCACGTGATCGGCCCTGAATCGGGCGCGACGCTGCCGGGCATGACGGTCGTCTGCGGCGACTCGCACACCTCCACGCACGGCGCCTTCGGCGCGCTGGCGCACGGCATCGGCACCAGCGAGGTCGAGCACGTGATGGCCACGCAGACGCTGCTCGGCAAGAAGGCAAAGAACATGCTCGTGAAGGTCGAGGGCAAGCTGCCTTTGGGCTGCACGGCCAAGGACATCGTGCTGGCCATCATCGGCAAGATCGGCACGGCCGGCGGCACGGGCTACACCATCGAATTCGCGGGCTCGGCCATTCGCGACCTGAGCATGGAGGGCCGCATGACGGTCTGCAACATGGCCATCGAGGCCGGCGCGCGCGCCGGGCTGGTGGCGGTCGACGAGAAGACCATCGCCTACGTGAAGGGCCGCCCGCTCGCGCCCACCGGCGTTGAATGGGACCAGGCCGTGGCCTACTGGCGCACGCTGCAGTCCGACCCGGGTGCGAAGTTCGATGCCGTGGTCGAACTCGACGCCACGCAGATCCAGCCCCAGGTGACCTGGGGCACCTCGCCCGAGATGGTGGTCGACATCAACGGCCGCGTGCCCGATCCCGACAAGGAAAAGGACGCCAGCAAGCGCAGCGCCATCGAGCGCGCGCTCGTCTACATGGGCCTGGAGCCGAACAAGGCGATGAACGACATCTTCATCGACAAGGTGTTCATCGGCTCGTGCACCAACAGCCGCATCGAGGACATGCGCGAAGCCGCTGCCGTGGTGAAGAAGCTGGGCCAGAAGGTCGCCAAGAACGTGAAGCTCGCGCTGGTCGTGCCCGGCTCGGGCGTGGTGAAGGAACAGGCCGAGCGCGAAGGACTCGACCTGATCTTCAAGGCCGCGGGCTTCGAATGGCGCGAGCCCGGCTGCTCGATGTGCCTGGCGATGAACGCCGATCGCCTGGAACCCGGTGAGCGCTGCGCATCCACCAGCAACCGCAACTTCGAAGGCCGCCAGGGCGCCGGTGGCCGCACCCACCTCGTGAGCCCGGCCATGGCCGCCGCCGCCGCGGTGCACGGCCACTTCGTCGACGTCCGTACGTTCGCCTGACCCCAGAGAGATTCACATGCAGAAATTCACCGTGCACAAGGGCCTCGTGGCCCCGATGGACCGCGAGAACGTCGACACCGACGCGATCATTCCGAAGCAGTTCCTCAAGTCGATCAAGAAGACCGGCTTCGGCGTGAACCTGTTCGACGAATGGCGCTACCTGGACGCCGGCTTTCCGGGCCAGGACCCGGCCAGCCGCAAGCCGAACCCCGACTTCGTGCTGAACCAGCCGCGCTACGCCGGCGCCTCGGTGCTGCTGACGCGCAAGAACTTCGGCTGCGGCTCGTCGCGCGAACATGCGCCGTGGGCGCTCGACCAGTACGGCTTCCGCGCGATCATCGCGCCGAGCTACGCGGACATCTTCTTCAACAACAGCTTCAAGAACGGCCTGCTGCCGATCGTGCTGCCCGAAGCGCAGGTGGCCCAGCTGTTCGACGAGACCTTCGCCTTTCCGGGCTACACGCTGACCATCGACCTGGAGCGCCAGGTGGTCGTGAAGCCTGACGGCCAGGAGTTTGCGTTCGACGTGCAGGCCTTCCGCAAGTACTGCCTGATCAACGGGCTGGACGACATCGGCCTGACGCTGCGCCACAAGGACAAGATCAAGGCCTTCGAGGCCGAGCGCCTGGCATCGAAGCCTTGGCTGGCGCACACGATGATCTCGTGATCGACCGCATTTCCGTTTTCAAGAAAAAACCTCGGACCAACTTATGAAAATCGCAGTTCTCCCCGGTGACGGCATCGGCACCGAAATCGTGGCGGAAGCCGTCAGGGTGCTCGAAGTCCTCGACCTGAAGTTCGAGATGGAGTCGGCGCTGGTCGGCGGTGCCGCCTACGAGGCCCACGGCCATCCCCTGCCCGAATCGACGCTGAAGCTGGCAAAGGAATCCGACGCGGTGCTGTTCGGTGCGGTCGGCGACTGGAAGTACGACAAGCTCGACCGGCCGCTGCGCCCCGAGCAGGCCATCCTGGGGCTGCGCAAGAACCTGGGCCTGTTCGCGAACTTCCGCCCGGCTATCTGCTACGAGCAGCTGGTGGGCGCATCGAGCCTGAAGCCCGAGCTGATCGCGGGCCTGGACATCCTGATCATCCGCGAACTGACCGGCGACATCTACTTCGGCCAGCCGCGCGGGCGCCGCACTGCGGTCGACGGCCACTTCCCGGGCGCCGAGGAAGCCTTCGACACGATGCGCTACTCGCGCCCCGAGATCGAACGCATCGCCCGCGTGGCCTTCGAGGCCGCCCGCAAGCGCAGCAAGCGCGTGACCAGCGTGGACAAGGCCAATGTGCTCGAGACCTTCCAGTTCTGGAAGGACGTCGTCACGGAGGTGCACAAGGACTATCCGGACGTCGAGCTCGACCACATGTACGTCGACAACGCAGCCATGCAGCTCGTGAAGGCGCCCAAGAAATTCGACGTGGTCGTCACCGGCAACATGTTCGGCGACATCCTCTCGGACGAAGCCGCGATGCTCACCGGCTCGATCGGCATGCTGCCCTCGGCATCGCTCAATTCGAGCAACCAGGGCCTGTACGAGCCCAGCCACGGCAGCGCGCCGGACATTGCCGGCAAAGGGGTTGCCAATCCTTTGGCTACAATCCTGTCTGCTGCCATGATGCTTCGCTTTTCACTCAACCAGCCCGAAGCTGCCGACCGTATCGAGTCGGCGGTCAAGGACGTGCTCGCTTCGGGGCTGCGCACGGGCGACATCTGGTCGGAAGGCACGAAGCGCGTCGGCACCCGCGAGATGGGCGACGCGGTCGTTGCAGCAATCACCAAAAAGACGATTACCGGCTAACCGCAGCCCGCTTCGTCACGCCCCTCCCCGGCTCGACGAGTCGGGGGCAAAAAAAGACAACTTTTTCTTTTTTCACAAGGGCAAACTGAAATGGCGAACGCATCCAATCAACCTCTGGTCGGCCTCGTAGGCTGGCGCGGCATGGTCGGCTCGGTCCTGATGGACCGCATGCAGGCCGAAGGCGACTTCGGTCTCATCGAGCCGGTCTTCTTCTCGACCTCCAACGCTGGCGGCAAGGCTCCGGCAATGGCCAGGAACGAAACCGCGCTGAAGGATGCGAACGACATCGAGGCACTGAAGAAGTGCGACATCGTCATCACCTGCCAGGGCGGGGACTACACCAGCGAGGTCTTCCCCAAGCTGCGCGCCGCGGGCTGGGCCGGCCACTGGATCGACGCCGCCTCCACCCTGCGCATGCAGGACGACGCGGTCATCGTGCTTGACCCGGTCAACCTGCCGGTGATCCAGAACGCGCTCGCCAACGGCGGCAAGAACTGGATCGGCGGCAACTGCACCGTGAGCTGCATGCTCATGGGCGTTGGCGCCCTCTACAAGGCCGGCCTTGTCGAGTGGATGACCAGCATGACCTACCAGGCAGCCTCTGGCGGCGGCGCTCAGCACATGCGCGAGCTGCTGACCCAGTTCGGCACCCTGAACGCCGAAGTGCGCGCGCTGCTGGACGACCCGAAGTCGGCCATTCTCGAGATCGACCGCAAGGTGCTGCACAAGCAGCAGAACCTGAGCGCAGCCGAAACGGCCAATTTCGGCGCGCCGCTGGGCGGCTCGCTGATCCCCTGGATCGACAAGGACCTGGGCGACGGCATGTCCAAGGAAGAGTGGAAGGCCGGTGCAGAAACCAACAAGATCCTCGGCCAGGGTGCGGGCTTCGGCACTGCCGCCGTACCCGTCGATGGCTTCTGCGTGCGCGTCGGTGCGATGCGCTGCCACAGCCAGGCCCTGACCTTCAAGCTCAAGAAGGATGTTCCCCTGGCCGACATCGAAGCGATGATCGCCGCGGACAACCCGTGGGCCAGCGTGGTGCCGAACACGCGCGAAGCCACCGTGAAGGACCTGACGCCGGTGGCCGTGACGGGCACCATGAACATTCCGGTCGGCCGCATCCGCAAGCTGGCGATGGGCCCTGAGTACGTCGGTGCCTTCACCATCGGCGACCAGCTGCTGTGGGGCGCCGCCGAACCCCTGCGCCGCATGCTGCGCATCCTGCTCGAAGCCTGATGCGGGCAGCTCAGGGCCTTTTGAAACACAAACTGTTGCCTTCTGGCAACGGAAGATGTGATCGTAAGTATGCGCGCACTGGGTAGAACACGCGCACTGCCTTGTCAGTACCCGGTGATGGTGCTAACGTCCTCTTACAAATTCTGGGCCTGAGCCGCCCCCTATCAGCATGACAAGACATCTGTTGCCTGCGGCCAGCCCATCGGCCGCTCGCCCGCTTCTGCCATCGAATGGCTGGCGGCTTTCCATCCTCGGCGCGGCGGCAGCCGTGGCCCTGGGCATCGCCAGCACCGACGCCAGCGCTTTTGCGCTGGGTCAGCTGAAGGTGCAATCGGCCTTGGGCGAACCGTTGCGCGCCGAGATCGACGTGACCGAAATCGCCGCCAACGAGGCGGACGGTCTGAAGATCAACATCGCCACGGCCGAAGCCTTCAAAAACGCGGGCGTTCCGTACAACTCGGCACTGAGCGACGTCAAGGCGACGCTGCAGCGTCGCGCCGGCGGCCAGTACGTGGTGCGTCTGAGCGGCAACCGCCCATTGAACGACCCGTTCGTCGACCTGCTGCTCGAAGCCAACGGCGCCTCCGGCCGGATCGTGCGCGACTACACCGTGCTGCTCGATCCGCCGGCCACGCGCCAGCCAACGACCAGCGCGCCGGCCACGCCCATCGCACCCCGGATCGCCACGCCGACCGAACGCACTGCCCCGGCAGCGCGTGCGCGCCGCGAGCGCGCCCCTGTGGCGGCGCCATCGGCAGCACCCGCGGCGCCTGCGCCGGCTGCAGCAGCGCCCGCGCCGGTCACTGCGGCCGCACCTGCTCGCAGCAGTGGCGGCGAACAGGTTACGGTGCAGCGCGGCGACACCGCCAGCAAGATCGCGGCCGCCCACAAGCCCGCCGACGTGTCCCTGGACCAGATGCTGGTCGCGTTGCTGCTCGCCAATCCGGATGCGTTCTCGGGCGGCAACATCAACCGCATGCGCGCCGGCGCCGTGCTCGATCTGCCGAGCAGCGCCGAGGCGGCCGCCGTCCTGCCGGACGAAGCCCGCCGCACGGTCACGGCACAAAGCCGCGACTTCGGCGCCTATCGCCAGCGGCTGGCCGACAACGCGCCGACCTCGAACGTCGCGGCCGCGAGCCGCAAGGCCTCGGGCAAGCTGCAGGCCAACGTCGAAGACCGCAACGCAGCGGCCAGCACGCCCGACAAGCTCACGATCTCGCAAGGCAGCGCGGCCTCCCGCGCCGCCGACGAGAAGGTCGCCCAGAGCCGCCAGGCGCAGGACAGCAGCAACCGCGTCGCGGAACTGTCGAAGAACATCAGCGAGCTGAACAAGCTCAAGGCTGCAACGGGCACCGGTTCGTCGGCACCTGCTGCTGCCGGTGCGGCTGCACCGGCACCGGCGAAGCCGGGCATCCCGGTTCCGACACCGGCCACCAGCGCGACGGTCGCACCTCCAGTCGCCGCAAGCCCTGCCCCCATTGCTGCGCCGGCGCGAGCCCCGCCAGCTCCTGTCGTCGCGGCCGCACCCGCAGTTCCTGCAGCGGCAACGGCAGCACCGAGCCCCGCCGCGCCCACGACCGAGGCAACTGCTGCCGCTCCTGCTGCTGCCCCGACGGCAGAGGCCGCCGCTGCCGCACCGGCAGCAGCCGCAACCGATGCAGCTGCTGCTCCCGCAACTCCGGCTGCGAGCGCCGCCGTGGCTGCCACGGCACCCAAGCCGGCCGTGAAGAAGCCGGCACCGCCGCCCCCGCCGGAGCCCACCTTCCTCGAAGAGCTCCTGGACAACCCGCTGATGCTGGCCGGCGCGGCGCTGATCGCGCTGCTTATCGGCTTCCTGCTGTACCGCGTGCTGGGCCGCCGGCGCGAGGAAATGAGCGAGAGCGTGTTCCTCGAAAGCCGCATCCCGAAGGACTCGTTCTTCGGCGCCAGCGGCGGCGAATCGGTCGACACCAAGCATCGTGGCGACTCCACCGTCTCGTCGCTGTCGTACTCGCCGAGCCAACTCGACGCGGGCGACGTCGATCCCGTGGCCGAAGCCGACGTCTACCTGGCCTATGGCCGCGACCTGCAGGCCGAGGAAATCCTGCGCGAAGCGCTGCGCCTGAACCCGGACCGCACCGCCATCCACCTCAAGCTGCTCGAGATCCACGCCAAGCGCCGCGACGTGCGTGCCTACGAAGGCCTCGCCACCGAAGTGCACAAGCTGACGGGCGGCCTCGGCTCCGACTGGAACCGTGTGGTCGACATGGGCAAGGATCTCGATCCGGGCAACCCGCTGTACGAATCGGGCGCTCCCCGCAGCGGCGGCGCCAGCGCGGCCGAGACGGCCGCCTTCGCGGGCGCCCTCGCCGCGGCCGCCAAGCCGGCAGCACCTGCTCCCGTTGCACCGCCGGTTGCCGTTGCTCCGCCCGCCTTCGTGCCCTCGGTGGCACCGCTGGACTTCGACCTCGACCTGACCACGCCGCCGGCACCCGCCCCCGCACCGGCCCAGCAACATGCACCGGTCAGCGCCAGCCTGCCGAAGTCGATCTACGCGTCCGCTCCGACGACCGCGCGCCCCCCAGCCCCCCTGTCGAACGGCCACGCCGCCACGCCTGTCGATCTCGAAAACGATTTCGACACCGCCCCCGGCGCGCTGACGGTCGACACGCTCCCCGGTTCGCTGAGCGATGCGGACAACACCCGCCCCGCCATGCTGCGCAATGCGCTGCCGGCCGACTCGGGCTTCATCGAGTTCGACATGAGCGCGCTGGCAGGCCTGCCAGCCCGCCCCGCCGAAACCGCGAAGCCCGCCGCAGCCGCCACGCACGATGACGATGAAGGCGACGACAGCCCGCACGCCGTCAAGCTGTCGCTGGCTCGCGAACTGCAAGCCATCGGCGACGTCGAAGGTGCCCGTTCGCTGGTCGAGGAAGTCGAAGCCGAAAGCGCCGGCGATCTCAAGTCGCAAGCCCGTCAGCTGCTCGCAGAACTGCGCTGAGCGGTTGTTGTTGTACCGTCCCTGAATTCGTGAGGCTGGCACTCGGCATCCGGTACAACGGCCAGGCGTACGAGGGCTGGCAAAGCCAGCGCTCGGGCCGCACGGTGCAGGACAAGCTCGAAGCGGCCCTCACGAAGTTCGCCGCGCAGCCATCCGGCAAGATCGGCACACTGTGCGCCGGCCGCACCGACGCCGGCGTCCACGCGCTGATGCAGGTGGTGCACTTCGACACCGACGTCGAGCGCGAGCCCTTCTCCTGGACGCGTGGCACCAACCGCTTCCTGCCCGACGACATCGCGGTGCAGTGGGCGCACCCGGTGCCCGATGAATTCCATTGCCGCGCCAGCGCGCTGGCACGCCGCTACCTCTATGTGCTCTCGCAGTCGCCGGTGCGGCCCAGCCTGGATTCGGGCCGGGTCGGCTGGTCGATGCATGCGCTCGACGGCGATGCAATGCGCAAAGCCGCCGCCGTGCTCATCGGCACGCATGATTTCAGTTCGTTCCGTGCCTCGGCCTGCCAGGCCAAGTCGCCCGTGAAGAACCTGCGCCGCATCCAAGTCACGCGGGTTGGCGAAGGCGAACGCTGCCGCTGGCATTTCGAGTTCGAGGCCGACGCGTTCCTGCACCACATGATCCGCAACCTGATGGGCTGCCTCGTGCGCATCGGCCGCGGCGACGAGCGGCCCGAATGGATTGCCGAGGTGCTCGAGGCGCGCAGCCGCAAGGCGGCGGCGCCGACCTTCTCCGCGGACGGCCTGTACTTCCTGGGCCCGTTGTACGACGCCAAGTGGGGTCTGCCGGCCGAGGCGACGCTGCAGGCCGGTGGCGCTCCTTATGATGGACCTCCATGACGTCTCCCCGCACCCGCATCAAGATCTGCGGCCTCACACGCGAGGCCGATGTGGATGCCGCGGTCGAAGCGGGTGCCGATGCCATCGGCTTCGTGCTCTATGCGAAAAGCCCCCGCGCAGTGACGGCCGAACGCGCTGCCGAACTCGCTTCGCGCCTGCCCCCGTTCATCACACCGGTGCTGCTGTTCGTCAACGAGGATGCTCCTGAAGTCATAGCAGCACTCGCCCATGTGAAGGGCGCGATCGCCCAGTTCCACGGCGAGGAAACGCCCGAACGGTGCGAGGAAGCCACCGGCCCAGGCCGCTTCCGCTACATGCGCGCCGCCCGCATTCCACTGGGGGCTGCCGGCGCCGGCTTCGACCTCGTAAAATACGCTTCCGATTACTCCCACGCCCAGGCCATCCTGCTCGACGCGCATGTCGAAGGTTATGGCGGTGGCGGCAAGGCATTCGATTGGTCACTTCTTCCACCCGCCGTCGACGCTCACCTCGTCTTGAGTGGTGGGCTCACACCTGCAAACGTGAGCGATGGCATTCGCATCCTGCGGACGCGCTGCAAGACGCTGTCCGTTGATGTGAGCTCGGGCGTCGAAATCGACGGTCCCGGGAACAAGGGCCTCAAGGACGCCGGAAAGATCCGGCAATTCGTCGCAGCCGTCAGGGCGGCCGACGCGTCCTTCTCCAGCTAGCCGCCGCAGCCGATCGATGTCGGGCTGCGGCCCACCGATCGAGAACCATGCAAAGCAACTACCAGCAACCCGACGCCACCGGCCATTTCGGCAATTACGGCGGCACCTTCGCGAGCGAAACGCTCACCCACGCGATCAACGAACTGCGCGACGCGTACGCCAGGTTCAAGGACGATCCGGCCTTCCTTGCCGAATTCCACTACGAACTGAAGCACTTCGTCGGCCGTCCCTCGCCGATCTACCACGCCGCGCGCACCAGCCGCGAAATGGGCGGCGCGCAGATCTACCTGAAGCGCGAAGACCTCAACCACACCGGCGCGCACAAGATCAACAACGTGATCGGCCAGGCGATGCTCGCGCGCCGCATGGGCAAGCCCCGCGTGATCGCCGAGACCGGCGCCGGCCAGCACGGCGTGGCCACCGCCACCATCTGCGCACGCTACGGCCTCGAATGCGTGGTCTACATGGGCAGCCAGGACGTGAAGCGCCAGAGCCCGAACGTCTACCGCATGAACCTGCTCGGCGCGACCGTGGTGCCCGTCGAATCGGGCAGCAAGACGCTGAAGGACGCGCTCAACGAGGCGATGCGCGACTGGGTCACGAACGTGGAAAACACTTTCTACATCATCGGCACCGTGGCCGGTCCGCACCCCTACCCGACCATGGTGCGAGACTTCCAGAGCGTGATCGGCACCGAGTGCATCGAGCAGATGCCCGCCATGCTCGCGGCCGACGGCATCACCGGCGAAGCGGAGGGCAGGCAGCCCGACGTGGTGGTCGCCTGCGTGGGCGGCGGCAGCAATGCGATGGGGATTTTCCATCCCTACATTCCGTTTGCCGGCACGCGCCTGATCGGCGTCGAGGCGGCGGGCGAAGGGCTCGACAGCGGCAAGCACTCGGCCTCGATCCTGCGCGGCAGCCCGGGCGTGCTGCACGGCAACCGCACCTACCTGCTGCAGAACGACGACGGCCAGATCACCGAGACGCACAGCATCAGCGCGGGGCTCGACTACCCCGGCGTGGGCCCCGAGCACGCGTACCTGGCCGACATCGGCCGGGCCGAATACGTCGGCATCACCGACACCGAGGCGCTCGAAGCCTTCCATTATTTGTGCCGAACGGAGGGCATCATTCCCGCGCTCGAATCCAGCCATGCCGTGGCCCACGCGATGAAGCTCGCGAAGACCATGCGCCCCGATCAATCCATCCTGGTGAACCTCTCGGGCCGTGGCGACAAGGACATCGGCACCGTGGCCGACCTGTCGGGCGTCGACTTCTATGACCGCCCCTCGATGCGCGGCCTCAGCGTGAAGGGAGGCAAGTGATGAGCCGCATTGCAACCACCTTCGACGCACTGAAAAAAGACGGCCGCCGCGCCCTCATTCCCTACGTCACCGCCGGTTTCCCGTTCGCAGACATCTCGCCCGAGCTGATGCACGGCATGGTCGAGGCCGGCGCCGACGTGATCGAGCTGGGCGTGCCCTTCTCCGACCCCATGGCCGACGGGCCCGTGATCCAGAAGGCCGGCGAGGCCGCGCTGGCATTGGGCATCGGCATGAAGCAGGTGCTGGCCATCGTCGCCGCCTTCCGCCAGAAGGACGCGACCACGCCCGTGGTGCTGATGGGCTATGCCAACCCGGTCGAGCGCTACGACCTCGTGCACGGAAAGAAAGCCTTCATCCGCGATGCGGCCGCGGCCGGCGTCGACGGCCTGCTGGTGGTCGACTACCCGCCCGAGGAATGCGAAGCTTTCGCGGCGGACCTGAAGGCGGCCGGCATCGACCTGATCTTCCTGCTCGCGCCAACGAGCACCGACGAGCGCATGGCGCAGGTCGCGCGCATCGCGAGCGGCTACGTCTACTACGTGTCGCTCAAGGGCGTGACCGGCGCCGGCCACCTCGACACCGAGGCGGTCGGGCAGATGATTCCGCGCATCCGCCAGCACGTGAGCATTCCGGTCGGCGTGGGTTTCGGCATTCGCGACGCGCGCACCGCGCAGGCGGTCGGCTCGGCCGCCGATGCGGTCGTGATCGGTACGAAGATCATCCAGTTGATCGAAGACCAGCCCCGCGAAAAGGTCGTGCCCGTGGTGCGCGAATTCCTCGCCGGCATCCGCGAGGCGCTCGATGCGCTGCCGGCGGCTATCCCGAAGAATGCGGCTGGCCGATAATCGCTGCTGCCCCTCACCCCCAGCCCCTCTCCCGCATGCGGGAGAGGGGAGCTAATTCGGAGTCCTATGAGCTGGCTTGAAAAACTGCTACCCGCCAAGATCGCACAAACCGACCCATCGGAGCGCCGCCAGGTGCCCGAGGGCCTGTGGATCAAGTGCCCCGCCTGCGAGACCGTCCTCTACAAGACCGACCTCGAGCACAACCAGAACGTCTGCCCCAGCTGCAGCCACCACCACCGCATCGGCGCCCGCGCGCGGCTCGACGCGTTCCTCGACGCCGAGGGCCGCTACGAAGTCGGCCAGGAAGTGCTGCCGGTCGACGCCCTGAAATTCAAGGACAGCCGCAAGTACCCCGAGCGGCTCAAGGAAGCGCTGGAGAACACCGGCGAGACCGACGCGCTGGTCGTCATGGGCGGCTCGGTGCACAGCATCAGCGTGGTCGTGGCCTGCTTCGAGTTCGAGTTCATGGGCGGCTCCATGGGCAGCGTGGTCGGCGAGCGCTTCGTGCGCGGCGTCGAAACCGCCATCGAGCAGAAGGTGCCCTTCATCTGCTTCACCGCCACCGGCGGCGCGCGCATGCAGGAAGGCCTGCTCTCGCTCATGCAGATGGCCAAGACCAACGCCGCGCTCACGCGCCTCGCGAAGAAGGGCCTGCCCTACATCAGCGTGCTGACCGACCCGACCATGGGTGGCGTGTCGGCCGGCTTCGCCTTCGTGGGCGACGTGGTCATTGCCGAGCCCAAGGCGCTGATCGGCTTCGCCGGCCCGCGCGTGATCGAGTCGACCGTGCGCGTGACGCTGCCCGAAGGCTTCCAGCGCGCCGAGTTCCTGCAGACCAAGGGCGCCATCGACTTCATCAGCGACCGCCGCGAACTGCGCAAGACCATTGCCAGCTCGCTGGCCATGCTGCTGCGCCAGCCGGCCGACGCGGTCAGCTGAGGAACGAACAGCAAGCCAATGCAAAAGAGCCCGGGTGCGATGCACCCGGGCTCTTTTGCTTGTGAGGCTCAGAACGTCAGTTGATAGGCAAACACCAGCAGGTTGCCCAGCACGATCGCGATCACCTGCAGTACCACGATGGCCGCCAGCGGCGAGAGATCGACGCCGCCGATCAGCGGGATGAAGCGCCTGAAGGGCCGCACCAGCGGCTCGGCCAAACGGGAGATCAGGTCAAGCAGCATCGGCGACGCGCCCGGAATCCAGGACAGCACCGCATAAACCACCAGCAGTGCGGTCAGGCCCGAGACGGCCAGCTGCATCAGCCCGACCAGCGACACCAGGGGAAGGGTCGCAATCCGTCCCAGGTTGCCGGCAAGCAGCCACAGCAGCAGGAACTTCAGCAGCACCAGCAGCCACGCGGCGATCAGGCTGGCAAGGTCCCAGCGCTTCACCGACGGCACGATGCGCCGCAGCGGCAGCACGATCCAGTCGGTAATGGCGAACACGAAGCGCCCGAGCGGATTGCCGAACGGCACCCGGTGGTATTGCATGTAGAGGCGCAGCAGGCAGGCGCCGCCGAGCAGGCCGACGATCACGTCGAGGAGGAACGAGGGAATCTGATAGAGCATGGGGCGCAGCCGTGAGCGGAATGCGATGATAGCCACGCAAGGCTCTTCGATGACGACACTACCCCTTTTGCATTCACTGCCATTGTTTCCGCTCGGTACGGTCCTGTTTCCGGGAGGCCTTCTTCCGCTGCGCATCTTCGAGGTCCGCTATCTCGACATGATCGGCAAATGCCGCAAGGCCGACGCGCCCTTCGGCGTGGTGAGCCTCACCAGCGGCAGCGAAGTGCGCAAGGCCGGCGCCGATGCGGAGAGCTTCGCTGCCATCGGCACGTTGGCGATGATTCGCGAGTTCGAATCGCCGCAAAGCGGGCTGCTGCAGATCGAATGCGTGGGCACGCAACGCTTCCGGGTGCGCGACACCGAGTTGCAGAAGCACGGTCTGTGGGTCGCCGAAGTGGAGGCCGTGGCCGACGACGTCGCGCTGGAAATTCCCGACGACCTGAAACACACCGCCACGGCGCTGCAACGCCTGATCGACACACTCGAGGAGCGGCGCCGCGAACAGGGCGGATCGGTACGGTTGCCCATCGGCATGCCCTACCTGCTCGACGATTGCGGCTGGGTGGCGAACCGCTGGTGCGAACTGGTGCCGATGCAGCTCGAACTGAAGCAGCGCCTGATGGAGCTCGACAGCCCGCTGATGCGCCTCGAGCTGATCAGCGATCTGCTCGCACGCACGGGTATTGCTCAATAGATCGCTATATTTTTCGTAGCGCATTACGCAGGATCGGCGGGCATTGGACAGCGGCTTCGCCTGAATCCGATCGGCTAAAATGCCGGGCTCGCGCACGCTCCCGTTGCGCCTCACCCGCTCTCCATGTCCGATCACCTGACCCCTCCCATTCCCACGCCCGCTGCAGCGCCCGCCTCGGCGCCGGCCGTCGACGACAACCAGCTCATCGCCGAACGCCGCGAGAAGCTCAAGCTGCTGCGCACAGCGCAGACCGAGGGCAAGGGGGTTGCGTTCCCGAACGACTTCAAGCCGGGCCACCGCGCCGCGGCACTCGTCGAGGCACATGGCGCCACCGAGGCCGAGGCCCTCGAAGCGCAAGCCGTTTCCGTGAGCGTGGCCGGCCGCATGATGCTCAAGCGCGTGATGGGCAAGGCCAGCTTCGCGACCGTACAGGACGCCACGAGCCGCATCCAGCTCTACGTGACGCGCGACGCGGTCGGCGAAGACGTCTACGCCGATTTCAAGCGCTGGGACCTCGGCGACATCGTGGGCGCCGAAGGCACGCTGATGAAGACCAAGACCGGCGAGTTGTCGGTCAAGGTCACGAAGCTGCGCCTGCTTACCAAGAGCCTGCGCCCGCTGCCCGACAAGTTCCACGGCATGGCCGACCAGGAGCAGAAGTACCGCCAGCGCTACGTCGACCTGATCACCGACGAAACCGCCCGTGTGCGCTTCACCGCGCGCAGCAAGGCAGTGAGCGCGCTGCGCGAATTCATGGTGGCCAATGATTTCCTCGAAGTCGAGACGCCCATGCTCCACCCGATTCCGGGCGGCGCGAACGCCAAGCCTTTCAAGACGCACCACAACGCGCTCGACCAGGAAATGTTCCTGCGCATCGCGCCCGAGCTCTACCTCAAGCGCCTGATCGTCGGCGGCTTCGAGCGCGTGTTCGAGATCAACCGGAGCTACCGCAACGAGGGCATCTCGGTGCGGCACAACCCCGAGTTCACGATGATGGAGTTCTACGCGGCCTACTGGAACTACCGCGACCTGATGGACTTCACCGAGACGCTGATCCGCACCATCGCCGACAAGG
>Ga0207709_10001545_pt1 | contig 15810 bp, 14 predicted proteins | sample KBSM34metaG_FD_184397 | JGI IMG/M metagenome (GOLD analysis project Ga0207709, IMG submission 184397) | Miscanthus rhizosphere microbial communities from Kellogg Biological Station, Michigan, USA - KBS M3-4 metaG (SPAdes) (version 2) | ecosystem: Host-associated > Plants > Roots > Rhizosphere >...
CGCGGGCCGGAATGTCCTCGGAGGCCATGTCGACGGCGTCCTCCGCCATCACCCGGTAGGTCGTGTACTTGCCACCGGCGATCGCCACCAGTCCCGGCGCGACCCGCGCCACGGCGTGCTCACGCGAGAGCTTGGACGTCTCGTCGCTCTCCCCCGCGAGCAACGGCCGCAGCCCGGCGTACACGCCGTCGATGTCGTCGTGGGTAAGCGGCGTGACCAGCACCTTGTTCACGTGGCCCAGGATGTAGTCGATGTCCGCCTTGGTGGCGGCCGGATGGGCGAGGTCGAGATTCCAGTCGGTGTCGGTGGTTCCGATGATCCAGTGGTTTCCCCACGGGATCACGAACAGCACCGACTTCTCCGTGCGCAGGATGATCGCCGCCTCGCTGACCACCCGGTCGCGGGGCACCACGATGTGCACGCCCTTGCTCGCACGCACGCGGAACCGCCCACGCTGGTTGGAGAGCGCCTGGATCTCGTCGGTCCACACACCGGTCGCGTTGATGACGACGTGACCGCGGACCTCCGTGGTGCTGCCGTCCTCCGAATCCCGCACCCGCACACCGGAAACCCGGTCGGCCTCGCGCAGGAATCCGACCACCTGCGTCGAGGTGCGGACCACCGCGCCGTAGTGCGCGGCGGTGCGGGCCACGGTCATGGTGTGGCGGGCATCGTCGACGACGGTGTCGTAGTAGCGGATCCCACCGACCATCGAGTTCCGCTTGAGGCCGGGTGCCAGGCGGAGCGCGCCCGAGCGGGTGAGGTGCTTCTGCGCAGGCACCGACTTGGCGCCGCCCATCGTGTCGTAGAGGAAGATCCCGGCCGCCATGTACGGACGCTCCCACACCCGGTGGGTGATCGGGAACAGGAACTTCAACGGCTTGACGAGGTGCGGGGCCAGCGTCGACAGCGAGAGCTCGCGCTCGCGCAAAGCCTCACGCACCAGTCCGAATTCGAGCTGCTCGAGGTAGCGCAGGCCGCCGTGGAACATCTTCGACGACCGCGAGGAGGTGCCGGAGGCGTAGTCGCGCGCCTCGACAAGGGCGACACGCAGCCCCCGGGTGGCGGCGTCGAGCGCGATGCCCGAGCCCACGACTCCGCCACCGACGACGACGATGTCGAATTGCTCGGATCCCAGCTGGTCCCACGCATCCTTGCGCTGTTGCGGGCCCAGAAACTGTGCTCCCGATTGCTTGCTCAACGCATGCTCCTGTGAGTTGTCGACGAATCAGCACCAAGGCTAGGCCATGTCGACCGGTCTTCGCTGCCTCGAACGGGTGGTATGCAGCACCGGGACGACGCTTGGGAAGGGCGCCGTCTCACGATCGACGTGAATTGTGAGGCGCGCTTTAGTAGCTTTTAGCCGTGTATGTCGCCGCGATCGACCAGGGCACCACCTCGAGCCGATGCATGATCTTCGATCATGACGGGCTGGTGGTCGCCTCCGCTCAGAAGGAACACGAGCAGATCTTCCCTCGTGCGGGGTGGGTCGAGCACGATCCGGAGGAGATCTGGCGGGCCACCCGCGAGGTCGTCGCGGCCGCCCTGGCCAAGAAGGATCTGACCCGGCACGACATCGCCGCGGTTGGCATCACGAACCAGCGCGAGACCACCGTGGTCTGGGACCGCCGCACCGGCAAGCCGGTGTACAACGCGATCGTCTGGCAGGACACCCGCACCGACGAACTCTGCACCGAACTCGCCGGCGACGAGGGCCCCGGACGCTACCGCGAGCGCACCGGGCTGCCCCTGTCCACCTACTTCTCCGGCCCCAAGATCCGCTGGATCCTCGACAACGTCGAGGGGGCCCGCGAGCGAGCCGAGGCGGGCGAGCTCTGCTTCGGCACGATGGACACCTGGATCCTGTGGCACCTCACCGGCGGCGCGGACGGTGGGCTGCACGTCACGGATCCGACCAACGCGTCCAGGACCATGCTGATGGACCTGCGGACGCTCGAATGGGATGAACAGATCTGCGCCGAGTTCCGGATCCCGACCTCGATGCTGCCGCAGATCCGCAGCTCCTCCGAGGTGTACGCGCAGGTTCGCGAGCGCGGCATCCTGGCCGGGGTGCCGATCGCGGGCATCCTCGGCGACCAGCAGGCCGCCACCTTCGGGCAGGCCTGCCTGAGCGTCGGTGAGGCCAAGAACACGTACGGCACCGGCAACTTCCTGCTGCTCAACACCGGCACCACCCCGATGCCGAGCAGCAACGGGCTCCTCACCACCGTCTGCTACCGGATCGGCGACGCGCCCGCCGTGTACGCGCTCGAGGGTTCGGTGGCGGTCACCGGATCGCTCATCCAGTGGCTGCGCGACAACCTCGGGATCATCAACTCCGCCAAGGAGATCGAGGGACTCGCCGCCAGCGTGGAGGACAACGGTGGGGCATACTTCGTGCCCGCGTTCTCCGGTCTGTTCGCGCCGAGGTGGCGCCCCGACGCACGCGGGGCGATCGTGGGGCTGACCAGGTTCGTCAACAAGGGGCACCTCGCGCGGGCCGCGCTGGAGGCCACCGCCTTTCAGACCCGTGAGGTCCTCGAGGCGTGCCTCGCCGACTCCGGTGTCGAGCTGACCGCCCTGAAGGTGGACGGCGGCATGGTGCTCAACGAGATCCTGATGCAGTTCCAGTCCGACATCCTCGACGTCCCGGTGATCCGGCCGGTGGTCAACGAGACCACCGCCCTCGGCGCCGCCTACGCCGCGGGGCTCGCGGTCGGGTTCTGGGCGGGCGAGGACGACATCCGCAAGAACTGGGCCGTCGGGCGCACCTGGAAGCCCACCATGGCCGCGGCCGAGCGTGATCGGCTGTACCGGGAGTGGAACAAGGCCGTCGAGCGGACCTACGACTGGGTCGACTAGGCCCCCCTGCGCTCAGCGGCCTCTGTGCGCCGCCGCCAGCCGGCCGACCGCATCGCTCAGGGTCGACTCGTCGTTGGTGGTGAAGCACAACCGCGCGGTGCCCCGATGGTCACCACCGACGGCAAAGGCCGATCCGGGCACGAACGCGACGCCGTGGTCGAGTGCGGCAGGCAGCAGCAGCCCGGTGTCGGTGCCGTCGCGGAACTCGAGCCAGCAGAACATGCCGCCGCCGATCTCGGTCGCGGACACGGCGTCACCGAACGCGCCGGTGACCGCGGAGGCGAGCGCCCCGGCGCGGGCGCCGTACACGGCGCGGATCCGCGCCAGGTGCCCGGCCAGCCACGGTCCGTCGGCCAGCATGGTCGCCGCGATCTGCTGGGTCAACGCCCCGCCGCACAGGTCCGCGCCCTGCTTGACCAACTCGACGGCGTCGCAGACCGCGCGCGGGCCGCGCAGCCACCCGACCCGTAGCGCGGGTGCCAGGATCTTCGACGCGCTCGAGAGCCGGATGACCCGGTCGGAGTGGTCCGCGACCGGTGCGGGCGGCGCGCCGTCGAACCAGATCTCGCCGTACGGGTCGTCCTCGATCACCCAGAATCCGTACGCCTCGGCGAGTGCGGCGAGGTGCCGCCTGCGCGCGACGGACATCGTCGCGCTTCCGGGGTTGTGGAAGTTGCTCACCGTGTGCACCAACGTGGGCCGTTCGCCCGCGGCGAGGAGCTCCTCCAGGTGGTCGGTGCGCATCCCGTCCGCGTCGAGCGGCACCGTCAGGATCCTCGCCTCGGCGAGGCGGAGCACCTGGAGGGCCCCCGTGTAGGCGGGTTCCTCGACGACGACCGTGGCGCCGGGGTCGAGCAGCACCTGGGCGAGCAGGCTCAGCGCCTGCTGGGACCCGTGGGTCACCACCACCTCACGCGGGTCCACCGAGCGCGATCCGGCTGCGGACTCCCGCGCCGCGATCACCTCGCGCAGGCCGAACCAGCCCGCGGTCTCGGTGTACTGGACCGCGTCGGGTCGCGCGAGCACCGCCTCGCTCGCCTCGCGGATCCGCTCCCGAGGGATGAGCTCTGGGTCGGGCAGCCCGCCTGCCAGGCTGACGATCTCCGGGCGGGCGGTGATGGTGAGCAGATCCCGGATCGCCGAGCTGCGCAGCCCGTTCATACGGCGTGCGAACGCGGGGTGCGGGGACGGGGACATGAGACCTCCCGGGGCAGGCGGGGACAGGACGAGGCAGAAACACCTGGTCGTCCCGGGTCTGCGGGGCGGGAGGCGCCGAAGCGGGGGGCCGATGGTCGCGGCCGGCACCATCGACTATCACACAGGCGGGCCCACGATATGAACCCTCTGTTTCATATCGTGGGACCAGCGAGGTCAGTCGAGGTCGTCGTGGCGCATCAACTGGCGGGCGGCCTCGGTGATGGATCCGGTCAGCGACGGGTACACCGAGAAGGTCTGCGCCAGGTCGTTCACCGACAGGTTGTTCTGGACCGCGATGGCGATCGGGAGGATCAACTCCGACGCGGTCGGGGCGACCACGACCCCGCCGATCACCACGCCGGTGGCCGGGCGGCAGAAGATCTTCACGAAGCCGCGGCGCAGTCCCGACATCTTGGCCCGCGGGTTGGTGTTCAGCGGGAGCATCACGGTGCGCGCCGGCACCTCGCCGTCGTCGATCGAGGCCTGGCTGACACCGACGGTGGCGATCTCGGGACGGGTGAACACCGCGGAGGCGACGGTCTTGAGCTTGATGGGGCTGACCCCCTCGCCAAGGGCGTGGTACATCGCGATCCGGCCCTGCATCGCCGCGACGGAGGCCAGCGGCAGCAGTCCGGTGCAGTCGCCCGCCGCGTAGATCCCCGACACCGAGGTTCGCGAGACGCGGTCCACCCGCAGGTAGCCGCCCGGGTCGAGCTCGATGCCCACCCGCTCGAGTCCGAGATCGTTGGTGTTGGGGATGGAACCGACCGTCATCAGGGCGTGGCTTCCTGTGACCACCCGACCGTCGGCCAGCGTCACCGCGATGCCGTCCGCGGTGCGCTCGACGGAGTCGGCGCGGGCGTGCTTGACCAGCGTCACACCACGCTCGGACAGCGCATCCTCGAGGACGAGGGCCGCGTCCGCGTCCTCGTGCGGCAGCACCCGGTCGCGACTGGAGACCATCGTCACCTTGACGCCCATCTCGGTGTAGGCGGAGACGAACTCGGCGCCGGTGACGCCTGAACCGACCACCACCAGGTGCTCGGGCAGCGAATCGAGGTCGTAGAGCTGACGCCAGTTCAGGATGCGCTCGCCGTCCGGCTTGGCGGTCGGCAGAATGCGGGGGCTCGCGCCGGTGGCGATCAGCACGACATCGGCGTCGAGTACCTGCTCGCCGCCGCCGTGCAGCGTCGCCTTCACCTGGTGCGCCGCCATCCCGAGCTCCTGGTCGATCAGCTCCCCGTGCCCCGCGAGCAGCTCGACGCCGACGGTCTGGAGCCGATCCCTGATGTCCGAGGACTGGGCCTGCGCGAGGCTCTTGACCCGGGAGTGGATCTGCGGCAGCGAGATGGTGGCCTGGGACGGCTCGAGGCTGATGCCCAGGTCGGCGGCCCGGCGCATGTCCGTGCGCACCCCGGTCGAGGCGATGAACGTCTTCGACGGCACACAGTCCCACAGCACGCAGGCACCGCCGACCCCGTCGCAATCGATCAGCGAAACCGACGCACCGTGCTGGGCGGCGACGAGCGCCGCCTCATACCCGGCCGGTCCGCCGCCAATGATCACGATCCGGGTCATTCATCCTCCAGTTGTTCGGGAGCTGTTACGCAGGGTGTCGGTGCGTTCCACGCTATTGCACCGGCCCCTTCCGACGCACGTTGGCACCGGTTCCCTGCGGCGAACGGGTTTCGTTTTGCTGTGTGCGGTTCTGCAGTCACCCCGACACGGTTTAGGCTTTCGCCGTGCCGATCTACGCCGCTTACGGATCCAACATGCATCCGGAGCAGATGCTCAAGCGCTGCCCGCACTCGCCGATGGCGGGAACGGGCTGGCTGCACGGTTGGCGATTGACCTTCAGCGGCGGCGACATCGGCTGGGAAGGCGCACTGGCCACCGTCGTCGAGGACCCCGACTCCAGCGTCTTCGTGGTGCTCTACGACGTCCCCGACGAGGACGAGGTGAGCCTCGACCGGTGGGAGGGCTCCGAGCTCGGCATCCACCGCAAGATACGGCTCCGCGTCGACACCGACGGCGAACCGGTGCTGGCCTGGCTCTATGTCCTCGACGCCTACGAGGGCGGGCTGCCCTCCGCGCGCTACCTCGGCGTGATGGCCGAGGCCGCCGAGATCGCGGGAGCGCCCGCCGAGTACGTCCGCGATCTGCGAACCCGCAACAGCCGCAACGTGGGCCCCGGGACTCCCGGCTACCCCAGCTAGAGAACGCCCGCCGCGGCCAGCGGCAGGTTGGCCAACACCCGGACACCGACCCCGAGCGCGCGCTCGTCCAGATCGAAGGTCGGCTGATGGATGTCGAGCTGCGGCCCGACTCCCGACCACACCCCCAGGCGGGCCATGGCGCCGGGAACCTCCTCGAGATACCAGGAGAAGTCCTCGCCGCCGCCCGACTGCGGGGTGTCCGATCTCGCGTCCGGTCCGATCGCGGCGATCGCGCTCTCGAAGATCCGGGTGGAGTCCTCGTCGTTCACCACCGGCGGCACGCCGCGCCGGTAGTTGAGCTGATAGCGCACCCCCGTCGGCGCCAGCAGACCGTCCACGATCTCGTGGACCATCGGTTCGAGCAGCGCCCAGGTGTCGTGGTCGCCGGTCCGGACGGTCCCGATCAGCCTGCCCGACTGAGGAATCGCGTTCGGTGCCTGACCCGCGGTGACCGCGCCCCACACCATCACGGTGCTCGTGCGCGGATCGATCCGCCTGCTCAGCATTCCCGGCAGTCCGGTGATGACCGTGCCGAGGGCGTACACCAGGTCGGTGGTCAGGTGCGGTCGGGACGTGTGCCCGCCCGGGGAATCGAGAATCAGTTCGACGGTGTCCGCCGCGGAGGTGATCGCACCGAGCCGGACGCCGACGCGGCCCGCCTCCAGCCGTGGGTCACAGTGCAGCGCAAAGATTCTCGACACCCCCTTGAGGGCTCCGGCCGCGACCGCCTCCAGTGCGCCGCCGGGCATCACCTCCTCGGCGGGCTGGAAGATCAGCCGCACCCCGACCGGCAGGTCCGGCGCCTGGGCGAGCGCAAGGCCCGCGCCGAGCAGGATGGTGGTGTGTGCGTCGTGGCCACACGCATGGGAGACCCCGGTGACCGTGGACGCGTAGGGCGCTCCGGTGGCCTCCTGGAGCGGCAGCGCGTCCATGTCGGCCCGAAGCGCGACCCGCGGGCCGTCCGGGCCGATGTCACAGGTCAAACCGGTTCCGCCGGGAAGGATCTCGGGTGCCAGGCCGGCCGCGATCAGGCGGGTCGCGACGAACTCGGTGGTGGCGTACTCGTGCCGGGCCAGCTCCGGGTGCGCGTGGATGTGGCGCCGCCACGACGAGAGGTCCGCGGTGTGGTCGGCGACCCAGCGGTCGATCCACTCGGTCATCGACCGCCCACCCCCCGCCGCTGTGCGCCGTCGAGCAGACGCGCCCGCTGTTCGGGGTCGGTCGCCGCACGGATCGCGGTGCCCGCCAGCGCCACCGCGCCGTCGGTGACCGCGCGGTCGGCGGACTCGGTCACGCACGCCGCGGCGAACGCCGGCTGATGGGTGGCCGCACCGCCCGACTCGATCCCGATCACGGGGTGGATCCCCGGCAACACGTGCGTGACGTTGCCCATATCTGTGCTGCCCAAGGGACGCGATCCTTCCAATGCCGGGGCCAACGGACTGCGCCCCATCTCCACTATCAGTTCACGATAGGACCGGACCAGCCACGGATCGGGCCGCAGTTCGGTGTAGTTCGGTGAGACGGTACGAATCTCGTGCGTGCACCCGGCCGCCAGCGCGCCCGCCTCGAAGCAGGCCAGCGCCCGTTCCGTCAGTTCGGTGAGCGAATCCGCGGTCTGCGCCCTCAGGTAGTAGTGCATCTCGGTCCTGGCGGGCACGATATTCGGCGCGATCCCGCCGTCGCTGACGATCCCGTGCATCTGCTGGCCCGCGGACAGGTGCTGACGGAGCAGCCCGAGACCCACCTGCGCGATGGTGGCCGCATCGGCCGCATTGCGCCCGAGCTGCGGCGATGCCGAGGCGTGCGCCTCGCGGCCGCTGAAGACGACGGCCAGATCGGCCATCGCGAGTGAGGTGGCACCCGCGATGTCCTCCGGGCCAGGGTGGACCATCATCGCCGCACCGAGGTCGTCGAAGACACCACGCTCGAGCATCAGCACCTTGCCGCCGCCGCTCTCCTCGGCAGGGGTGCCGAGCACCCGGACGGTGATACCGAGGCGGTCCGCGAGCGGCGCGAGCGCAAGGCCCGCGCCGACCGCGGACGCCGCGATGATGTTGTGCCCGCAGGCGTGTCCGATCTCCGGCAGCGCGTCGTACTCCGCGAGGATCCCGATGACCAGCTCGCCGCTGCCATAGCTGGCGGTGAACGCCGTCGGCAGTTCGGCAACCGGCGACTCGACGTCAAAACCCCGCTGCGAGAGCAGTTCCGCGACCTTTGCGGCGCTGCGATACTCCTCGAAAGCGAGCTCCGGCTCCGCGTGGATCGAATGCGACAGCGCGACGAGGTCGGACGCCGCTGTCGCGACCGTACCGACCACTTCCGAATTCACGGCTCCAGTATCTCATCCGTGTCCGGCGTCACCCGCCGCTCGAGCCCGATGGCTACCCGAAGCTGAGGTTCGACGGATCCGTCGGCACGGCGAAAGCCTCGAGGACCGGCCGGTGGATACCGGACTTGATCCCGGCGAGGTTCGGCCCGTGCAGCGCCGTCGACGCCGCCGCCCGCGCCACCGCGGCGGCCAGCACGCCGTCGCCGTCCGCCGTCTGGTTCACGATCCCGGCCGCCAGCGCGTCCGGACCGCCGTACCTGCGGCTGGTGGTCATCGCCTCGACCGCGGTCTGGCGGGGCAGGGCGGTCGTCATCAGCGCGTTCATGCCGATGGTGAACGGCATGTTCAGTGCCGCCTCCGGCAGGCTGTAGAAGCCCCGGTCCGCGCGCATCACGCGCAGGTCCTGCGAGGTGGCGAGCATGGCGCCCGCCCCGAACGCGTGGCCCTGCACGGCGGCGACCGTGACCATCGGGAAGTTCAGCAGCCGGGTGAACACGGTGTGCACCTGGTCCAGGTACCAGTGCGACTTGTCGAGGTTGCCGAACAGCCAATCGGTGTCGAGACCATTGCTGTAGAACTTGCCGGTGGCGTAGGTGACCAGGGCAGCGGGACCCTCATGGGCCTCGACCTCGTCCAGCTTCGCGTGGATCTCGGTGATCCAGTCCGGATGGAAGCGGTTCTCGCTGTCCGTCTGACCCTCGGCACCGAGGTACAGGATGAATACGTCGCCGTCGCGCTCAAGAAATGGCATATGGGCACAATAGCGGCCATGGACGATTCCGATTTGGTCGCCGACCCGTTCGGCACCGCGGCGCGGGCCGCGAGTGTGCTCGCCGAACGCACCGGTGTACCCGCCCACGACGTGGCGGTGGTGCTCGGCTCCGGTTGGCAGGCCGCCGCGGATGCGTTCGGTGTCCCGACCGCCACGGTGCCGATGGCGGAACTGCCCGGCTTCGCCGCTCCGTCCGCGTCCGGGCACGCCGGGCAGGTGCGCTCGGTGCGCGTCGGCGACACCCGGGTGCTGCTGCTGCTCGGTCGCACGCACGCGTACGAGGGGCACGACCTGACCCGGGTGGTGCACCCGGTCCGGACGGCCTGCGCCGCGGGCGCGGGGACCGTGATCCTGACCAACGCGGCGGGTGGGATCCGGGAGGGCATGAGTGTCGGTACACCGGTCCTGATCTCCGACCATCTGAACCTGACGGCCAGGTCGCCGCTGGTCGGCGCCGAGTTCGTGAACATGGTGGACGCGTACTCCCCCGATCTGCGCGCGCTCGCCAGGCGGATCGACCCGACACTGGCCGAGGGCGTGTACGCGGGCCTGCCGGGACCGCATTACGAGACCCCCGCCGAGATCCGGATGCTGCGGGTGCTCGGCGCCGATCTGGTCGGGATGTCGACCGTGCACGAGGCGATCGCGGTCCGGGCGATCGGCGCACGGGTGCTGGGGCTGTCGCTGGTGACCAACCTGGCCGCAGGCATCACCGGCGAACCGCTCGACCACTCCGAGGTGCTCGCGGCGGGTGCCGCGTCCGCCGCCCGGATCGGCGAACTGCTCCGCGACCTGGTCGCCCGGCTGTGACGGACCAGACAGTGACGGACGAGAGCGGGACACCGCTGACCTTCGGCACCGCCGGACTGCGCGGACCGCTGGGTCCGGGTCCGGGCGCGATGAACGTCGACACCGTCGTCCGGACCACCGCCGGGCTGGCGTCCTGGTTGCAGGCCCGCTGCCTCGGCGGGTCCACCGTGGTGGTCGGCCGGGACGCGCGGCACGGTTCGCGGGAGTTCGCCGCCGCGACCGCGGAGGTGCTCGCAGCGGCTGGATTCGACGTGGTGGTGCTGCCCCGACCACTGCCGACACCGGTGCTGGCGTTCGCCGTCCGCAGGCTCCGCGCCGCCGCGGGAGTCCAGATCACCGCCTCGCACAATCCCGCAACGGACAACGGATACAAGGTGTACACGGACGGCGGGGCACAGCTCATCGCGCCCGCCGACCGAGAGATCGAGCACGCCATCGCGGCGGTCGGTCCGGCCCTCGCGGTTCGCAGGGCCCCCGCCACTCCCACCGACGACGCGCTGCTCACCGAGTACCTCGCGCGGGTGGCGGCGCTCCCACACGGGAGCAACCGGGACCTGCGCATCGCGCTGACCCCGCTGCACGGAGTCGGCGGGGACACCGCGATCGCCGCCCTGACCGCGGCCGGATTCACCGATCTGCACACCGTGACAAGCCAATTCGATCCCGACCCCGACTTTCCCACCGTGCGGTTCCCCAATCCCGAGGAGGACGGGGCCACCGACGCCCTGCTCGAGCTCGCCGAGAGCGTCGGCGCAGACCTCGCGATCGCGCTCGACCCGGACGCGGATCGGTGCGCGGTCGGCGTCCCAGGACCCGACGGGTGGCGGATGCTGCGCGGCGACGAGACCGGCGTCCTGCTCGGCGACCACGTGCTGGCCACCGCGGGGCCTGATCCCCTCCTGGCGACCACGATCGTGTCCTCGCAATTGCTCGCGAAGGTGGCGGCGGCAAGGGGCGCCCGGTTCGCCGAGACGCTCACCGGCTTCAAGTGGCTGGTCCGGGCGGGCGCGGGCCTGGTCTACGCCTACGAGGAGGCGCTCGGGCACTGCGTCGACCCGGAGGCGGTCCGCGACAAGGACGGGATCTCCGCTGCCGTGCTGATGGCCGATCTGGCGGCGGGGCTCAAGGCGCGGGGCCGATCCCTGCCCGACGTCCTCGACGACTACGCGGTCGAGTTCGGGGTGCACGCGGGCGACCAGGTGTCGCGGCGGGTCGGGCACCAGGGTGAGCTCGCGGACCTGATGGCCCGCCTGCGTGCCGACCTGCCGCGGTCGCTGGCCGGCGACGTGGTCACCGCCGAGGACCTGCTGGCCCGGCGCGGCGCGCTGCGCACCGACGCGGTCGTGCTGCGCGGTGAACGCACCCGAATGGTGGTGCGGCCGTCCGGAACCGAGCCCAAGCTCAAGTGCTACCTGGAGGTCGTCGTGGACGTCGACGACCGCGCCGGCCTTGACCGAGCGCGGGCCGAGGCCGCGCGCCGACTGAGCGAGCTGCGCGACTACGCGCGCGAACTCTGACGCTCAGATCCAGCGCGGGCCGAACTGTCGGTCGCCCGCATCGCCGAGACCGGGGACGATGTACGCGTCGTCGTTGAGTCCCTCGTCGATGCTCGCGGTGACCAACCGGACCGGGAATCCCGAGTCCTTCAGGGCCGTGACGCCTTCCGGGGCGGCGACAACGCACACCGCGGTGATGTCGGCCGCTCCCCTGGTGACGAGGAGTTCGATGGTGCGCACCATCGAGCCGCCGGTGGCGAGCATCGGGTCGAGCACGTACACCGGGATCCCGGACAGGTCGTCGGGCAGCGATTCGAGGTACGGCACGGGCTGATGGGTCTGCTCGTCACGGGCCATGCCGACGAAGCCGACCTGCGACTGCGGGATCAACGAACTCGCCTGCTCGACCATGCCGAGCCCGGCACGCAGCACCGGCACCAGCAACGGCGGCGTGGCCAGCCGGACCCCGCGGGCGGGTGCGACCGGGGTCTGCACCTCGAACACCTCGATCTCGGCGTCGCGGATGGCCTCGTAGATGAGCATCTGGGTCAGCTCGCGCAGCGCGGAGCGGAAGGTCGGGTTGTCGGTGCCCGCGTCGCGCATCGTGGTCAGCAGCGAGGCGGCGAGCGGGTGATCAACCACATGGGTGTCCATGGCGAAAAGAATATGCGGGGAATTCGCGTCGATGGAACCGGAACGACGTCGGCGGCGTCCAACCATGTAACGCACAGTTCTGACCCCGGGGGAACGACATGAGTGAATTTTCGGCCGTGACCGAGGGCATCCGCGCCTACGGCGCGACGGCCTCGTCGATGGCGGCGCAGGTCGAGACCGCCGCGATGGGGACGGCGGCGGCGGGCCCCGTTCTGCTCGGACCCGCCTTCGGGCTGATCGGCGGCGATTTCGTCGCCGCCTTCGCGACGGCGCACGGCGGCCACGCGGCCGCGCTGACGAACCTCGCGCGGACACTCGGCAGCATGAGCGAGGCCGCGCACGCCTCGGCCGCGGCGTACGACTCCGCGGACCTGGGCGCGGCCACCGGCCTCAGCGCCACGGGCAACGGACTGGAGGCCTGAGCATGATCGGGATCGACCTCCTCGCCCGCCCCATCATCGAACTCGTGGAGACGTTCGGCACCGGCGTGATGCCGTCCGGCGGACCGGCCGATGCCATGAAGATCGCCTCGATCGCGCTGGACTCCGCGTACGCGGTCGGCAAACTCGGCATCGCCGAACTCGGCGGCGTGTGGACCGGTGTCGCGTCCGATGCCGCCGTGGCGAAGGCGGACCAGGCCCAGGCCCAGCAGGTTCAGCTCTCCGACCGGGGCAACGAGATCGCCGGGGTCCTCACGGTCGCGTCCCGCGACGTGAACACCGGGATGGTCGAACTCGAGGGCATCCTGCAGTCGTTCATCTCGGTCGCCGTCGCGGCGGGCCCCACGCTCACCACCCCGCCCGGCCAGATCATGATCATCGCCGCCGCGATCGATCACCTCTCCCGTGGGCTGACGGTCGTTGCCCGCGTCCGTGCCGAGCTGACCGCGCACACCGCGAAGATGACGGCGCTGACCGCACCCGAGCAGTCAACGGATCCCGCGGACCCCGGTGCCGCGCAGGCCCCGATCCGCCCCACGGCATCCGCGGGCGCCGGCACCACTCCCGCGTCCTCGCTGCAGCAGCGCGGCGACGCCTTCAGCGGCTTCGGCAACAGCTTCGGCAACGCCGCCTCGTCCGCCCCGAGCAACGCCTACTCCGGCTTCAGCGGCGCGATGGGTCAGCCCGGACGCGGGCTCGGCGGCGGCAACCCGCTCGGGCGGGGCGCGGGCACCGCTCCCCCCGAGATCGGCAAGGCCCCCACCCGCCAGCGAACCGGCAGCAGCTCGGACCCGCTGGGCAGCAGCGAGGGCGTCGAGATCTTCCTGCCCGACGGCAGCACCGCGATGGCACCGAACCGGGAGGCCGCGGACGCGGTCCGCAACGCGCTCAGCCAGCAGGGCGTGCCCTACGAGTGGGGTGGCACCACTCCCGGCCAGGGCCTGGACTGCTCCGGGCTCACCCAGTGGGCGTACGGCGAAGCAGGCGTGGAGATCCCCCGGCTCGCCCAGGAACAGAACGTGGGCGTCCCGGTGAGCCAATCCGACCTGCAGCCCGGCGACCTCGCCGTCTGGGACGGCCACGTCGCGATGGTGATCGGAAACGGTCAGATGGTCGAGGCCGGGGATCCAGTGCAGGTGAGTTCGGTCCGCACCGAGAACATCGGCATGGGCTTCCATGGCTTCTACAGGCCGACCGAATGAACGCCGACGAGGTCGCGGTCGCGACGGCCGAGGAGGTCATTGTCGCGACGGTGGGAAACCGCGCGGGAACCGTCACCGTGCGCGCCACCGATCAGGGCATGCCCCTGGCGATCCACATCGACCAGCGCGAACTCCGTTATGGCGGAACGCAACTTGCCGCCTCGATCCTCGAGGTCTGCACGCGCGCCACGGCGGAGGCGAAGGTCCGCAGACGCGCCGACCTGACCGAGCAGGGCGTGCCCGCCGAGGTGCTCGACGCGCTCGGCCTGCCGACCAGGAACGAGTTGGCCGCCGCCGCGTACCAGGAGGACGAGGAAGAAGCCGCCCCCACGAGTTGGATGCGGCAGCTGTGAACGAACGAAGGACAACGCCGTGAACAGCGGACACCAGATGGACCTCGTGGTCGAGCGTGCCACCGGCCTGGCCAACAGCCTCGAGGACGCGCTGCACGACCTCACCCGCGCGCGGGCCCGGGTGACCCACGAATCGGGTCTGGTCAGCGTCGAGGTCGACCAGAACGGCGGGATGAGCGGCCTGTGGATCTCCGAGTCGATCGCCCATGTCGACTCCCGCGAGCTCGCGGCGATGATCACCGCCACCGCGGCAAGGGCAGCCCAGATGGTGGCCGACCGCCGGGAACGGATACTGGCGTCGCTGCAGGCCGCGTTCACCGACTAGGCTGCCAGCCATGGCAGGAGACATCGTCCCGATCCAGCTCGGTCTCACCGATGGTGACCTCGTCACGCTGTGGGCTCCCCAGTGGCGCGAGGGGGACGACGAGTGGGAGGCGTTCCTCGGTCACGACGAGGACCTCTACGCCTTCGAATCGGTCGGCGAACTGGCCGCGTTCACCCGCACCAACTCGGACAACGACCTGGTCGAGCACCCGTCCTGGTCGACGTTGTCGGCCTTGGGGGCCTCCGAGCTGGAACCCGACGAGACGCACGTCTACGACCTGGTCGGCGTGCCCGAGCTCGCCGCGGGGGATCCGGACGCCCTGACCATCGCCGAGCTCGAGGAGACCCTCGAGATGGTGCGCACCATCGGCGAGGTGTGCGAGCTCGACGCCGTCACCAAGTTCTTCGGCGGCCATCCCGTCCTCGGGGCACTGCCCGGCGGGGTGAACGCGTTCGCGGGCCGCGACGGCGAGGAGCTGTGGGTCCAGATCGGCACCGCGGTCGCGAGCGGTTGGGACGACGTGCTCGACGCGATCGATGCGATCGTCGCGACCCCAGAGGTCGACAAGGCCGCCGTCGCGGTCGCCGAGGCCGAAATCCTTGCCGCCGAGGAGAACATCGTCGACGCAGAGGACGCCGCGGAGGAATCCGACGAGGACGAGGACGACCTCGAGTTCATGACGGTCGACCTCGACGACGACACCGCCGACCCGATCGCCCTTGCCGCGGAGGACGAGTCGTTCTGGGCGTCCGTCGGCATCGACCCGATCAAGATCATCACCTCGGGCGCGGAGTACTACACGCTGCGGTGCTACCTCGACGACGATCCGATCTTCCTCGGCAGGTCGGGCCGCATCCTGGTCTTCACCTCGGAGCGCGCGCTGGCCCGCTACCTGGCCGACAACCACGACCACGACCTCGCGCAGGTGAGCACCTACTCGGACGTGCAGACCGCGGCGGTCGACGGCGCGCTCGAGATCGAGGTCACCGACGAGAACGTCTACGTGTTGCCGGGCCTCGCGGACGATCTCGCGCAGGGACCCCAGTCGGTCGACGCGGACCAGCTCGACCTCGCGGTCGAACTGTTCACCGACGCAGCCGATTACGCGGACGACGACTCCACCGAGCAGGCCCTCGCCGCATCCACGCCGC
>Ga0207709_10001553_pt1 | contig 15774 bp, 10 predicted proteins | sample KBSM34metaG_FD_184397 | JGI IMG/M metagenome (GOLD analysis project Ga0207709, IMG submission 184397) | Miscanthus rhizosphere microbial communities from Kellogg Biological Station, Michigan, USA - KBS M3-4 metaG (SPAdes) (version 2) | ecosystem: Host-associated > Plants > Roots > Rhizosphere >...
CCAGCAGGCCCATCGCGGTGCGCATCCTCGGCACGGGCGACTATCTGCCGGCGCGGCAGGTGGCTTCGGACAGCTTCGACCAGCGCTGGGGCAAGCCCGCCGGCTGGACCCTGCGCCATGCCGGGGTCGGCGTGCGCCACTACGCCGGCGCCGACGAACCGGCCTCGCTGATGGGCGAACGCGCCGCGCGCGCGGCGCTGGCGGCGGCGCAGCTCGAACCGGACCAGGTCGATTGCGTGATCTCCGCCTGCAGCCTGATGGAACAGGCGATCCCGTGCAGCGCCGCGCTGCTGCACGCGCGCCTCGGCCTGCAGGGCAGCGGACTGGCCGCGTTCGACATCAACGCCACCTGCCTGAGCTTCATCGCCGCGCTGGACCTGGCCGCCTGCGCGATCGCCGCCGGCCGCTACCGGCGCGTGCTGATCGTGTCCAGCGAGATCGCCAGCGTCGGCCTCAACGGCGAGGACATGGACACCGCACCGCTGTTCGGCGACGGCGCCGCGGCGGTGGTGCTGGGCGCGGACAGCGGCGACAGCGGCTCGCAGCTGCTGGCCGCGCACCTGGAAACCTATTCCGAAGGCATCGAGCATTGCCGGGTCCGCGCCGGCGGCACCCGTCTGCGCCTGGAGCACGGCATCGACGCGTTGCGCGCCGGCTCGCTGTTCGAAATGAACGGCCGCGCCACCTACCGGCTCGCCGCGGCGAAGTTGCCCGGGTTCCTGCAGCGGCTGCTGGACAAGGCCGGCGTCGAACTCCCGCAGTTGCAGCGGATCGTGCCGCACCAGGCCAGCGCCAAGGCGCTGCGGCACCTGCAGGTCGCGCTGCGGCTGGCGCCGCATACGCTGGTCGACGTGATCGGAGAACGCGGCAACCAGATGGCGGCCTCGATCCCCAGCGCCCTGCACCAGGCCATTGCCGACGGCCGCATCGTGCGCGGCGACCTGATCGGCCTGGTCGGCTCCGGCGCCGGGCTGGCGTTCGGCGGCGCGGTGCTGAGGTACTGACATGGCGCGCATCCTGGTCACCGGCGCCTCCGGCTTCATCGGCGCGCACATCGTCCGCGCCCTCGCCGCCGAAGGCGCGCAGGTCCGCGCCAGCGGCCGCAATGCCGCCGCCCTGGCCGCCTTCGCCGGCGACCCGCGCATCGACGTGGTCCGCGCCGAGCTGTGCCGCGACGATCTGGCAGCGTTGCTCGCTGGCTGCGACGCGGTGATCCACTGCGCCGCGTTGTCCGCGCCGTGGGCCAGCGCCGAGCTGTTCCGCCAGGCCAACGTGGTCGCCACCGAGCACATGCTCGCCGCCGCGCAGCGCGCGCAGGTGCGCCGCTTCGTGCATTTCAGTTCGCCGAGCATTTATTTCCGCTTCGCCGACCAGTACCAGGTCACCGAGGACTTCACCCCGCCGGCGCGCTGGATCGGCGGCTATCCGCAGACCAAGTGGGAGGCGGAGGAAAAAGTGCGCGCCGCCGCCGCGGCCGGACTGCCGGCATTGGTGCTGCGTCCGCGCGCGGTGTTCGGCCACGGCGACAACGCGATCGTGCCGCGGCTGCTGGCAGTGGCGCAGCGCGGCTGGTTCCCGCTGGTGCACGGCGGACGCGCGATGATCGACGTGTGCTGCGTGGAGAACGCGGTGGCCGCGGCGCTGGCCGCACTGCGCGCCGAACACCTCGGCGACGGGCGCGCCTACAACATCAGCAACGGCACGCCGATCGCGGTGCGCGACCTGCTCACCGCGTTGTTCGCGGCATTGCAGCTGCGCGTGCGCCTGCTGCCGGTGCCGCGCCGCGTGGCCCTGGCGCTGGCCACCGTCGGCGAACAGATCGCCTTGCGCCGGCGCGGGCAACCGGAGCCGCGACTGAGCCGCTACGGCATCGGCGTGCTCGGCTATTCGCAGACGCTGGACATCGGCCGCGCCCGGCGCGAACTCGGCTATGCGCCGGTGCTGTCCACCGAGGCCGGGATCGCGGCCCTGGCGCGCACGTGAGGCAACCCCGGCAAGCGCCTGGCCCGACCTGCCCGGCATCGCCCGCCGACGCAGGCGCGCGCACGTCTGCAGGTGTGGGAGGGGCTTCAGTCCCGACGCGACTGGCCCGCCAAAGCGCCGCGACCGAAACATCGCCCACGCACTGCGCGGCCGGACAGGAACGCCCATGAGCGCACCGACGCTGCGCTGGCGCCTGTACGAAGCCGGGCATTGCACCCATCCCGAACGCGCCACGCGCCGCGGCGCGACGCTGGCGCCCTGCCAGTTCCCGGCGCTGGCAGCGCTGCTGCAGCATCCGGCGCATGGCAACCTGCTGTTCGACACCGGCTACTCGCAGCACTTCCTCGCCGCCACCGCGCACTTCCCCGAGCGCCTGTACCGCGTGCTGACGCCGGTGCATCTGGCGCCGGGACAATCGCTGCGCGAACAGCTTGCACGCGACGGCATCGACGCGGCGGCGATCGACTGGATCGTGCTGTCGCATTTCCATGGCGACCACGTCGGCGGCGTGGCCGATTTCGCGCAGGCGCGCATCGCCTGCGCGCAGCAGGCCTGGGACGATCTGCAACGGCGCGGGCGATTGGCGGCGCTGCGCGAAGGTTTCCTGCCGGCGCTGCTGCACGGCGCACGCGCACGCATGCACTGGTTCGAGGCATTGCCGGCGTGCGCCGCGCCCACGGCGCTGCGCGGCTTCGGCACGCTGCGCGACCTGTTCGGCGACGGCAGCGTGCTGCTGGTGCCGCTGCCCGGACACGCGCCCGGCCACTACGGACTGTGGTTCGAGGACGCGCACGGGCCGGTGTTCCTGGTCGCCGATGCGGCCTGGTCCAGCGCCGCGATCGCCGACGGCACGCCGCCGCCGGCGCTGGTCACCCACCTGCTCGGCGAGCACCGCATCTACCGCGACACCTTGGCGCGGCTGCACGCGCTGCGCCTGGCCGAACCGGCGCTGCGCATGGTGCCCTCGCATTGCCGGCAATGGCGGCCGGCCGCGCACGAGGCCGGCGGTGCCTAGCGCGCCGGCGGTGCTGATCACCGGCGCGCGTGCGCCGGTGGCGCTGGACCTGGCGCGCCGCTTCGCCGCGCAGGGCTGGCGCGTGCACCTGGCCGACAGCGTGGCCTGCCGCATCGCCGGCTGGTCGCGCGCGGCCAGCGCCAGCCATCGCATCGCCTCGGCGCGCTACGCCCCGGCCGCCTACATCGCCGACCTCAACGCGCTGGTCGCGCGCCAGCGCATCGCGCTGTTGCTGCCCACCTGCGAGGAGGTGTTCTACCTGGCCCGCTACCGGCAGGCGCTGCCGGCGCAGCTGGACGTGCTGGTGGACGCCTTCGACACGCTGCGCGCACTGCACAGCAAATGGCACTTCCTGCATCTGGCCCGCACGCTCGATGCCGACGTGGACGTGCCGGACAGCGTGCAGGTGCGCAGCCTGGCGCAGGCGCGCGAATGGGCCGGTACCGCGCCGCTGGTGCTGAAGCCGGAATACTCGCGTTTCGGCGTGCACGTGCGCGTGCATCCGCATGGGCTGCCCACCGACGCGCCGCCTTTGCCCGAACAAGGTGCCTGGGTCGCGCAACGCTATTGCGCCGGCGAGGAACGCTGCTCCTACGCGGTAGCGCGCGACGGCGTGCTGCTGGCGCACGCGGTGTACCGCCCGCGCTACCGGCTGCAGCGCAGCTCCAGCTATTACTTCGACGCCGCGCCGGCGCCGCAGATCGAGCGCTTCACCGCGCAGCTGGTGCGCGCGCTGCGCTTCAGCGGACAACTCTCCTTCGATTGGATCGTCTCGGCGCAAGGCCGCTACAGCGTGATCGAATGCAACCCGCGTGCGACCAGCGGCCTGCACCTGTTCGCCGCATCCGACCCGCTGGTCGCCGCGCTGGACGGCAGCCGCCGCGACCCGGCCGCGATCGTGCGCCCGGCGCCGACGCGCGCGGCGATGCTCGGCCCGCTGATGCTCGGCGTCGCACTGCCGGCGGCGTTGCGTCATGGCCGGCTCCGCCAGTGGCGCGAGGACTACGCCCGCGCCGACGATGTGCTCGCGCCGCGCGGCGATCGGCGTCCGCTGGCCGGCGCGCTGCGCGACCTGGGCAGCCATGCGCGGCTGGCGCTGACCCAGCGCTGCACCGTGCGCGAGGCGTCCACCCGCGATACCGAATGGGACGGCGAGGCCCTGCCGCCGCCATGAACGGCGCCGCCGAGGCCGGCATCGACTACGCAGTGCAGGCGCAGCGTTTCGCCGACCTGCATGCCGGCCGCGATGCGCAGGGCGTGGCCGGCAACCTGTACGCGCGCATCGACATGCTGCAGGCCGGTACGCTGTCGATGCCGGTCACGGTGAGCGAGGAGCGTGCGGGCAACGCCTGGGTGTGCTCGCCGCGCACCACCTATGCCGACTACGCCGCCGAGGAGGCCGCGCGCCTGTTGCCGCCCGCGTTGGCGGCACCGCTGCGCGGGTTGTGCGGCGGCATCGGCGCCTGGCTGGACTGGGCGCGGATCGACCGCGCGGTCACCCTCAACAACTGGCTGCTGTCCACCAACCTGTACCCGCCGCTGCCGGCCGAAGGACTGGGCGCCCTGCTGGACGCCGCACGCGCGCGCTGGCCGGACCACGCGCTGTGGTTCCGCTCGTTGAACCGGGTGGACACGCCGCAGTGGCTGGACGCGCTGCAGGCGCAGGGCTTCACCCTGATCGGCAGCCGCCAGGTGTATCTGTACGACGACTGGCCGGCGCTGCTGCACCACCGCGACCTGGCGCGCGATCTCAAGCTGACCGCGCGCACCGACCTGCAGCGCTGCGGCAACGACGCGATCGGCGAGGCCGACTACCCGCGCATCGCCGCGCTGTACGCGCAGCTGTACCTGGACAAGTATTCGCACTGCAATCCGGCCTACCACGCCGGGTTCCTGCGCGCCTGGCACCGCGCCGGGCTACTGCGCTTCGACGGCTTTCGCGGCGAGGACGGCACGCTGGCCTGCATCACCGGCCTGTTCGGCATCGGGCGAACGCTGACCGCGCCGATCGTCGGCTACGACCTGCAGCAGCCGCAGCGGCTGGCGCTGTACCGCACGCTCACCGCCTGCGGCTTCGAGCATGCGCTGCGCCAAGGCCGCCGGCTCAACCAGAGCGCCGGCGCGGCCAGCTTCAAGCGCCAGCGCGGCGGCACCCCGGTGATCGAGTACAGCGCGGTGGACGCGCGCCACCTGCCGCTGCGCCGGCGCCAGCCGATCGTCGCGCTCGGCGCGCTGACCGAACGCATCGGCGTGCCGCTGATGCGCCGCTATCGGCTGTGAACCACCGGCATGCCTTCGCCGCGACGGTCGCAGCAGTGGAGCGCTAAAGGCCACGTACCCGCCGCCGATATCAGGGCAAGCCCAAGCGGCAGCGCCAGGAACCCGGATGGACCGAACTGCCCCTTCCCGTGGACCTGTGCCGCGCGTGCAACGCCGACCCGGCGTCCGCGCGATCGGCGTCGTGTGCCGCGGAGCGTTTGGAAACGTTTGCAGCGCGAAAACCGCTGCAAACGGGCGGCTCGCATATTCTCGCGGCCCTATACTGGGCGGCATCTGAAAATCGTTTGCGGCGTGGATCGGGGGACCTGTGGAATGGATCGCACACCTGGCTCACGCTGGCACCTTGCTGATCGTCAACGCCATGCTGGCGGCGGTGTCGTCGGCGCTGTTCTTCGCCATCCGCTTGACCGGGCGCAAAGCCAAGCACACTGACGGATTGCTACTGCTTGGCCTGAGCTACGCCACGTTCGCGGCTGGCTTTGGCGCACTCGTGCTACCGGCGGGGTTGCCGGCGCACGCCACCGCCCTGAGCTTGATCGGCAACCTGACGATCGATGCCGCCACGGTGCTGGAGTTGTGCGCGGTGAACGCCTATCTGCGGCGGCCGCTGATCCAGCCCTGGATCCTGGTCTCGGTCGCGCTGATCGGCGCGGCGGAGATCTATTGCCTGCACAGTGGAGGCGAGAATCTCAGGGTCATGGTGGTTTTCGGCTGCACCCTGCGCGGCCTGTTGACCGTTGCCACCGGCATGGCCTTGTGGCGCCATGCCGACCCGACGGCACGCACCGCGGCGCGCTTCACTGCCGCGTTCCACTTCCTGTGGGCCCTGATGCTGCTGCTGCGCATCGCCTGGTGGTCGATTCATCCGCTCGCGGACACGAGCTTCGACCCGACGTCGAAATTCGGCCTGCTCGCGCGCATGGTCCTGACCTCGATCATCACCCCCGGGTTCCTGTGGATGCTGGCCCGCAAGATGAACGCGGAACTGATTCGCCACGCCTCGCAGGACGCCCTCACCGGCGTCGCCAACCGCCGCGTCATGTGGGAAAAGGGCGAGTCGGCCACGCAGGAGGCGCGCGGCAGGCACTCGCCGATCGCAGTGCTGATGATCGACGTCGACAATTTCAAGTCGATCAACGACCGCCTGGGCCACGCGACCGGCGACCAGGTCCTGGTCGCCATCGCCGACACGCTGGCGCGGCATATCCGCAGCCCGGACGTGCTCGCCCGCGTGGGCGGCGAGGAGTTCATGGTGCTGATCCCGCAAGGCGAGGAATCGGTGGTGCGCGACATCGCCGAACGCCTGCGGCGCATGGTCGAACGCCAGGACATCCTGGCCTCGTCCGGCACCGCGGTCGCCTGCACGGTCAGCATTGGCTACTGCATTTCCGGCGGGGCGCAGATCGAGTGGCAGAAGCTGGTGGGCATCGCCGACCAGGCGCTGTATGCGGCCAAGCGCGGCGGGCGCAACCGGGTGACCGGCACGATCGTCGCGTAGCGCGCCGCGCGTTCCTGGGCGCCGCAGCCACCTACGCCGTGCGCGTGCATCCAGATATCGGCACGCCGCGCATGCGACGCTAGCGGCCATGACCGACTGGCATCCCTCGCTGTACCGACACTGGTTCGCCGTGGCCCGGGCCGACGCGCTGCGGCAGCGGCCGCTGGCGGTGACGGTGATGGACCGGCATGCGGCGATCGCGCGCTGCGCCGACGGCAGCCTGCTCGCGCTGGAGGACCGCTGTCCGCACCGGCATGCGCCGCTGTCGGCCGGCTGCGCCAGCGGCGACGGCCTGGCCTGCCCCTACCACGGCTGGCGCTTCGGCCGCGACGGCGCGCTGCGCGAGATCCCCGGCATGCCGCCCGGACAGGCGCTGCCGGCGGTGCGGGTGCGCGCCTTCGCCGCGCGCGAACACGACGGCTTGATCTGGCTGCGCCCGGATCCCGACGGCGACGCGCACCCGGCGCAACTGGTGCAGGAACTGCACCCTTCGGCGCGGCGCTTCCTGTGGCGCACGCGCTGGGAGGCGCACGTGGTCGATGCGCTGGAGAACTTCCTCGATCCGTTGCACACCCACCTGCTGCATCCGGGATTGGTGCGCCGCGGCGGTGCGCGCACGCCGATGCGCGCCTGCCTGCAGACCGGCGCCGAAGGCTTCCACGTGGACTACGTCGGCGCGGCCGCGCAGAGCGGCTGGCTCTACCGGTTGTTCGAATCGCCGCGCACGCTGGAGCGCGCGCATTTCGCCGCGCCCGGTACCGCGCAGATCGAATACCGCTATGCCCGTGGCGGCCGCGTGCGCATCAGCCTGCACTTCACCCCGGTGGGCGAGCGCAGCACCGAAGTGTTCGCCAGCCTGCACGTGGACGGGCGCTGGGCGCCGGCATGGGCGGTGCGCTGGCTGGTGTGGCCGCTGCTGCGCAAGGTCGGCGAGCAGGACCGGCGCATGCTCGCGTTGCAGGCGCACAACCTGCAGCGTTTTCCGGGCGTGCGCGGCGCCTCGACCGCGCTGGACCTGGTCCGCGAACCGTTGCGCCGCTACTGGGACGGCGAGCCGCTGCCGGCAGCAGGTGCGCCGCACTGCATCGACCTCATGCTGTGACCGCGTCCGGCGCGTCGCGCGCGCCGAGCGCGGCGAGTACCTGCGCCAGCGGCGCCGGCCGGCCCAGCAGGTAGCCCTGCACCTGGTCGCAGCCATGCGCGCGCAGCCACTGCAACTGCGCGTCGTTCTCCACGCCTTCGGCGACCACCTGCAGGCCCAGGCTGCGGCCGAGCGTCAGCAAGGCCTCGCAGATCGAGGCGTTGCGCGCATCGCGATCCACCTCGGCGACGAAGCTGCGATCGATCTTCAGCGTGTCCAGCGGCAGGTCGCGCAGATAGGCCATGCTGGAGAAGCCGGTGCCGACATCGTCCAGCGCCACGCCCACGCCCAGCGCGCGCAACTGCCGCAGCACGTCCAATGCCTGTTGCGGCTGCCGCATCAGGCTGCTCTCGGTCAGTTCCAGGTGCAGGCCGTCGGCGGCCAGGCCGGCCGCGGCGCAGGCCTGCACCAGGTCCGCGACCAGGTCGCCGTCGAAGAACTGCAGCGCCGACACGTTCACCGCCACCGGGAGGTCGGCCCAGCCGTGCAGCGCCAGCTGGCGGCGTGCCTGCGCGGCCGCCTGCATCACCCAGCGGCCGAGCGGCAGGATCAACCCGGTGTCCTCGCACAGCTGGATGAACTGGTCGGGGGCGATGAAGCTGCCGTCGTCCTGCGGCCAGCGGATCAGCGCCTCGAGCAGCCGCGGCGCGCCGGTATCGGCGCGCAGGATCGGCTGGAAATGCAGCTCGAACTCCTGCCGCGCGATCGCCTGATGGATGCGCCCGGCCAGGCGCAGGCGCTCGCCGATCCGCGCGGACATGCTGCGCTCGAAGCGGGCGACGCTGCGTCCGTCAGCCTGCGCCGCATGCGCGGCCTGCGCGGCGCTGCCGATGGCTTCCTCGGCGCCGGCGGCGTCGTCCGGGCATAGCGCCACGCCGATGTGCGCCTGCAGCTGCTGGGTGAAGGCGCCGCCCTGCACCGGCGTGGACATCGCCTCGAGCAGGGCCTGCAGCGCCTGCGGCAGCTGCTGCGGATCCAGGACCGCCAGCACGAAATCCTGCGACGGCTGGTGCGCGGTCAGGCCGAACCGTTCGCCCAGCCCGCGCAGCCGCGCCGCCACCGCGCAGCGCACCGCATCGCCGGCGGCGCGACCCAGGGTGTCGCCGATCAGCGCCAGCCCGCGCAACTGCACGTACGCCACCGCATAGCCCGCCTGCCCACGCGCATCCAGCGCTTCGGCCAGGGCGCGCGGATCGAGCAGCCCGGTGGTGACGTCGTGGCTGGCGCGGAACGCCAGTTCGCGCTCGTGGGCGATGCGCTGGCTGACGTCCTCGGCCAGGATCAGGCGCGCCGGCGCGCCGCCGAAGTCGATGTCCGCGCTGTGCACCCGCACCGACAGCAGGCTGCCGTCCTTGCGCCGATGGGTCCACACGCTGGGCGCGTCGAAGCCGTCGCGCGGCTTGCGCACGTCCGCCAGCAGCCGTTCGGCGTCGGCGGGCGGACGCAGGTCGAGCAGGGTCATGGCCAGGAATTCGTCGCGGCTGTAGCCGTACTGGCGGATCGCAGCCTGATTCACTTCCAGGAAGCGCAGGCTGTCCACCGCGAACAGCCAGTACGGCAGCGGGTTGCGCTCGAACACCAGGCGGAACTGACGCTCGGCGTCCAGCAGCCGCGCCTGCGCCTCGAGCCGCTCGCTGACGTCCTGCACCGCACCGGTCATGCACAGCCCGCCGCGGCCCTGCACCCGCGCGCCGCGCGCGGCCAGCCAACGCAGGCCGCCATCGGGCGAATGCATGCGGTACACCACATTGTATTCGCCGTTGCCGTGCAGCGCCTCGTCGTACAGCTGCTCGACCCGCGCGCGATCGTCGTCGTGCACTCGGGCCAGGAACGCGCTCAGGCTCATGCGCAGCTGCGGCGCGCCGAACAGGGTACCGGTCTGTTCGGCCAGCAGCAGGTGGCGCCGGTCGGCCTCGACCCGCCAGGTGCCGATGCCGCCCATCGCATGCGCCAGGCGCAGGTCCTCGTCGCCACGGCGCAGGCGCTCCAGCAACTGCCGCTGGCGGTCCTCGGCACGGCGCAAGCTGCCCAGCAGGAAGGCGAACCCGAGCAGATACAGCAGATACACCAGCGCCGCAGCGCCGGCGAACCACCACCACGGCGCCAGCGCTTCGCGCACCGCCAGCCCCGACACCGCCAGCAACGGGTAGTAACGTCCACCACTGACCGCCAGCATGCGCGGCTGCCGGTCGAACACGGTGCTGTGCATGCCCAACGCACTGCCCTGCGGCAGCCCGCGCACCAGGCCCAACGGCAGCAGCACGCGGGTACCGCCGGTGCCGGCAGCGGGACTGCTTGCCGCAAGCAGCAGGCCATGCGCATCGGTCAGCGCGACCACGCCGTCGCGGCCGGCATCGACCCCGCCGACGATGCGCTGCAACGCCGCGACCCGCCAGCTCGCCACCACCCAATCGCCCGACGCCAGCGGCAACGCCAGGCGCACCACCGCCTCGCCGTCGGCCAGACGTTGATACGGCCCGACGAACACCTGATCGCCATTGCGGCGCGAACCCAGCGCCCATGTGCGCACGTCCGGATCGGCCTCCGTCCCGTAGCGGCGCCGGCCCTGCGCATCCAGCAACGCAATGCCATGCAGCTCCGGATGCCGCAGCAGCACGCCGCGCAGCGATGCCTCGATCAGCGCCGGCGCGCTTGCCGGCGCGTCGGCCAGCAGCGCCTGCGCGCCCATGCCTTCGCCGCGCAGCGCCTGGCTCAGGTTGTCCAGCTCCAACTGCAGCAGACGGTCGGCGCCCGTCGCCAACGCCAGGCTCTGCCGCTGCGCCGCGGCCAGGCGGTTGGCGCGGTCCTGCGCCAGCACATAGGCCAGCCCGCACGCCAGCAGCAGCGCCAACGCCAGGCCCCAGACCAGGATCGCGCGCAACGGCGCGCGCAACGCGCGCCGCAGGCGCTGCCGGAAGCGGACGTCGTAGAGCTTGTCGGCGGCGGAGAAACGGCGCTGCATGGGTCCTGCATAGAGCGGCTCAGGCGCGGCGATCTTGACCGGGTAACAGCGCCGCGCCGGATGCCGCACGACGGATCGGCCATACGGTTCAGCTTCGCCAGCGCGACCGTGCGCGGCAACACACGCCAACAAACGTCGGCCACCCGCTCACTCCGGCCACTGCGCCAGCCGCTGCGGCGCGATGCCGACCCGGCGGCAGGCGCGCTGCGCGATGCCGTCGTTGAGCGCGATGCGGAACAGCGGCGCCAGCCCCTGCAGCACCCGCGACGCGACCGCGGTCTGGGCGCGTTGCAGGCGCCCGTGTCCGAGCATCGCGCTCGCCCACGGCGGCAGCAGCGCCGCGCCGGCGCCCAGGAACAGCTCGCGCGACAGGCCCGCCGCCGGCACCGGCAGGCGCAGCCCGGCCAGCACCGTGAGCACCTCGCGCGATCGTGCATCCACCCGCAGTTGCGGGCGCACCTGGGCGAAGTAGTCCAGCACCTCGCGCTCGCTGGCCGGCACCGCCTGCGCGCCCAGCGCCTCGGCCACGCGTCGGCCCTCGGCGTAGTAGCGATCGGCGATGGCGACCGGCACCGCGCGGCAGTAACGGCGATAGCCCTGCAGGAAGCCGTAGGCCTCGGTGACGTGCACCCAGGTCAGCAGCGCCGGATCGTCGGCGGCATAGGCGCGGCCGTCGGGCGCGTGGCCGCGGATCCGCGCGTGGATGCTGCGCACGCGCGCGATCAGGCGCTGCGCTTCGGCCGATGGCGCATAGCTGGTGGCGGCGACGAACTGGGTGGTGCGGCGCAGGCGCCCGACCAGGTCTTCGCGGAAATTGGAATGGTCGTAGACGCCGGCCAGCGCCAGCGGATGCAGGGTCTGCAGCAGCAGCGCGCACAGGCCGCCGGAGAGCATGCCGGGGAACTCGGCGTGGATGCGCCATGTAACGCTGTCGGGGCCGAACAGGCCGGCATCGCCGAGCGGCTGGTCGTAGTCGATCCCGCCCTTGCCGCGCGGGAACACGTCCAGCACCCAACGGCGGATCCGGGCGGCGGCGGGAGCGGTGAGGGTACGCAGCATGGCGGTCATCGCGGCATGGTAGCGGGCGGCGATGCATGCGCCGTGCAAACCGGTGCGCGCAGACTTGGCGACGGTACCCGGGGCTCCCGGCCGCAACTGCGCATTGCCGCGCGGGCTTCATGTGCATCTGCAACATGCCAATTCCGGCCACTGTGCTAGAAAGAAGCTGCTTCAAGATCGCCCGAGACACCGCCGTCCGCCACCGCATCTGCAGGGAGCCTGTCATGATCGCTTTGTTCAAGGGGTTGGGGTTGTTGCTGGAGGACAACGCGCTGCACCAGCGCTCGTTCCCGGAACAGGTCGCGCACTGGCAGCACAAGAGCGAAGCGCAGCTGCGCTCGGAAGTGGATTTGCTGGCCAAGGCCAAGCAGCAGTGGCTGGTGGTCTCGATCATCGGCTGGCAGGCGATTTCGCTGATCATCCTGGGCGTCATCACCAACCAGCTGTGGCAGCACGACTACCACCTGACCTTCTCGCGCATCGTCATCGTGGTCAGTTCCTGGGTCGCGATCCTGTTCGTGATCTGGTTCATCGCCAACATGTTCGACCGCACCGCCGGCTTCGAGCGCTGGCTCACCGCCTTCAACAGCCGCGAGCCGCTGTCGGCCGACGCGGATACCGTGGAGTGCGTCGCCGACGCGCTGAACATGGCGCGCAAGTATCCGGAGATCCTCGAGTACAAGCGCGAGGTGGTCGCCAATCGCGAACTGCGTCACGAGGACATCCGCATCATGCGCGAGATGGGCCGCATCCGCCTGCATGCCGAACTGGTCGCCGCGCTGATCCAGTTCGAGGGCGTGCCGCCTGGCGGCCAGAACGGCGTGCTCCGCGTCGCCGGCTGAGCCGGCCGACGCGCATCGCAGCGATCGCGTGCGGATCCACAGCACGCGCGTTGCATCTGCCTCGACATCGGCGACGGGCGCGACGGTGCCTGCCGGCCGCCGCCATGGCGGCCACCGCCGCACCCTGATGTCGTCAGGGCACCTCACTGACGCATCCACCGCAACGCACACAGCGCCGGCATCGGCGCTGCAGCCCCCAGCGCCGGCGTCATCCGCGCTGGAGCGCCTGCGCTGTCCTGGCGACAGCTCAGGGCTGCCTGTCGCCAGCAGCGCCCTGGATGCGCCGCTGCGGTAAGTGCCGGTCCGACCTTCTCGATCACCGGCCGCCGCTGCAGCAAACGCCCCCGCTTGCCCGACCGCCCGCGTGCGCGGCCGCGGCTTGCCCTTGACTGGCGAGTGCCCGGCGCCGACGGACGGGTCTTCGCAATCGCCACATCGCGAAATATAATCATTCTCGATTAGCCCCTCCCCACCCCACGGTCTCGATGAAACTGCACCCCCTCCCGTTCGCCTGCCTGCTCGGCATGGCGGCTTCCACTGCTGCGCGCGCGGCCGACGACACCGCCGATACCGCGCAGGCCACCGCCCTGCCTGCGGTGCAGGTCCGCGCCGAGGCGGCCGACAGCGGCTTCCGCAGCACCAGGCCGGCGCAGTCCGACAAGTCGGATACGCCACTGGCGCAGACGCCCTTCTCGATCACCGTGGTGCCGCGCGCGCTGCTGGACAGCCAGCAGGCGCAGACCCTGGCCGATGCCTTGCACAACGTCTCCGGCGTGGTCGCCAACACCTATGGCCGGCGCGGTTGGGACGACCTGATCATCCGCGGCCAGACCGCGTCCGACTCGCTGTTCGTCGATGGCCTGCGCACCGCTTCCAACAACCGCGTCGCCGAGCAGTTGTTCGGCATGCAGCAGGTGGAAGTGCTGAAGGGCCCGGCCTCGCTGCTGTACGGCCAGGTGCTGCCGGGCGGGCTGGTCAACCTGGTCAGCAAGCGGCCCGAAGCCACGCCGCTGCGCCGCGCCGAACTGGGCGTGGGCAGCGATGGCCTGCAGCAGGGCAGCTTCGATCTGAACCAGCCGCTGTCGGCCAACGGCAAGACCGCGCTGCGGCTCAACGGCCTGGCGATGAATGCGGACGATCCCACCGACCACGTGTATTTCCGCAGCCGCTGGATCGCACCGGCGCTGTCGCTGGACCTGGGCGAGCGCACCGACTTCGTGCTCCTCACCAGCTACCAGGAACGCGACTACATCCGCCAGCAGGGCCTGCCCTGGGAAGGCAGCGCCGAGGCCAACCCCAACGGCAAGATCGATCGCTCGCTGTTCACCGGCGAACCCACGCAGCCGCCGTACCACAGCCACCAGAGCCGCATCGGCTACGTGCTGGACCATCGCTTCGACAACGGCTGGACCCTGCACCACGCCGCGCGCTGGCAGGAATTCGGATTGGACGGCTTCATCATCGCCAACAACGGCCTGGCCGCCGACCTGCGCACGCTGCGCCGTACCGCCACCGACCAGCACTACGACGGACGCACCTGGGTACAGGACACCTACCTGCAGCGCGGCTTCGCCACCGGCGCCTGGCAGCACACGCTGACCGCCGGCGTGGACGCGTTCAAGACCTGGGAATGGAACGTGCAGTCCACCTGCCGGGTCGGCACGCTGGACGTGTACGCGCCGGTCTATGGCGGCGCCGTCACCTGCCCGGCCACGCCCAGCCGCGACAACCTCAGCGTGGTCACCTCCGGCGGCCTGTACCTGCGCGACCGCATCCAGTTCACGCCCGACTGGCAGCTGCTGCTGGGCGTGCGCCACGACCGCAGCCGCAACCTCAGCGAGGACTACCTCACGGGAACCGACACGCGCAACGACGCCAGCGCCACCACCGGCTCGGCCGCGCTGATGTTCGATGCCGGCGGCGGGCTGCACCCCTATGCCAGCGTCGCCACCTCGTTCTATCCCAACGTCGGCACCGACGCGCAGGGCGCGCAGTTCGATCCGGAGCATGGCCGCCAGGTAGAGCTGGGGGTGAAGATGGAACTGGACGCGGGCACCAGCCTGAGCGTGGCGCTGTACGACCTGCGCCGGCGCAACGTGCTGCAGACCGATCCGGTCAACGACGGCTACAGCATCGCGGTCGGCGAGCAGCGCAGCCGCGGCCTGGAGCTCAACGCCGCCGCCGACCTGGGCAGCGGGGTCAGCCTGTTCGCCGGCTATGCCTACACCGATGCAGTGGTCACCGACGACGGCGGACAGAGCGTCACCACCGTCGGCGACCGTTTGTACAACGTGCCCAAGCACAGCGGCTCGCTGTGGCTGCAGTACGCGCCGCACGGCGCGGACGACGGCTGGACGTTCAGCGGCGGTGCGCGCGCCGAAGGCGAGAAGACCGCCTACGGCCATCGCATTCCCGGCTACGCGGTGTTCGATGCCGGCCTCGCCTACCGCCAGGGCCATTGGCGCTATGCGTTGAACCTGAAGAACGCGTTCGACCGCGACTATTTCGCCGGCGGCCTGCAGCGCGCCGTGGCACTGGGCGACCCGCGCACGCTGCTGTTCTCGGTGGGCGTGGACTACTGAGCTGCCGAGCGCGTGTTGCTCCTGGCAGGAAGCTCAGCGGCCCCGGCGCCATGTCGCGGCTGAAGCCGCTCCTACAGTGCACCCGGCGAGTCGCCCGCAAGCTTCCTGTAGGAGCGGCTTCAGCCGCGACGAACGAAGCCATGCTGCTATCCGGCTTCGGAAACAGTCGAAACTGAAGTTCCTCCACAGTGCACCTAGCCGGTCGGCCGCGAGCCCGTTGTGGGAGCGACTTCAGTCGCGACGCGCGGAGTCAGAAACCGCTGCGACTTTGGCAACCTGTCGCGGCTGAAGCCGCTCCTACAGTGCACCCGGCGAGTCGCCCGCGCGCTTCCTGTAGGAGCGGCTTCAGCCGCGACGAACGAAGCCATCCTGCTATCCGGCTTCGGAAACAGTCGGGACTGAAGTTCCCCAC
>Ga0207709_10001562_pt1 | contig 15704 bp, 14 predicted proteins | sample KBSM34metaG_FD_184397 | JGI IMG/M metagenome (GOLD analysis project Ga0207709, IMG submission 184397) | Miscanthus rhizosphere microbial communities from Kellogg Biological Station, Michigan, USA - KBS M3-4 metaG (SPAdes) (version 2) | ecosystem: Host-associated > Plants > Roots > Rhizosphere >...
CAACAACGCGACCTGCTGTCGGTCTTCGCCTTCGATGAATCGCTTCATGGGCACCTCGCTGAGAACGGGTGCCATGATTTTATTTAGATGAGTGCCGACGGCGAAGCGTTTTCACACAGCCTCGGCCAGGAGCCGACCTTCACCGCCTCGGTCTACCTTCCAACCCAACTCGCCAATCACAGAAACATGACAGTCGCAATGTCACCGCTGTGGATCAAGCATCCTGACATCCCATGGGGTAGCGTCGGGTGGCGCATGGGATGGGGTGAGGCGTACTGGGGGCAATGGAGAATTTTCTTCCTGGCCCTGAAGGAAGAAGAGCGACAGCGCTACCGAGAGACCTGGCCGGAACCAGAGTCATGGCGGGGGCTGTATGCATTTATTGAGTCGGGTGAACCCCCACCCTGGGCAATCGAACACAGGAGAAAACTGGCTGGGCCGTATCCCCTACCGAGTACCGAAGAGTCCAACATCTGCGAGCACTACCGGGTTGTATGGTTGGTCAGGTGCCACATGAGCAAGCTCGGCGTCTATGAAGTACCTGCGAGATTTCCGTCGCCGTATCTTGGGCAAGCACTGGATGAGGGCGACGTGACGTTCTATGCGGAACCGAACGGCGCCTGGTGGCGTTTGGCGATGCCAAAAAGTGGCGGGCTTATCCTGAACCGACTGACCCAACCAAACGCCCCTGACACGCTGCTGTTCCGTAAGGCATAGCGGCTGTCGGCCAGAACCTGTCATTCGCCGCCGAGCTTCTTCGCCGCATAGCGGACGTTCGCAGCGCCCTCGCAACATCCTAGATGGTGTTTGGTCCGCTCCTCACCGAAGCGCGTGTACACCCACTTGGCTTCCATGAACAATCAAGGCGAACCGATATTCGAGCTTTGTCCCGACTATCGAAGAGTCCACTGACTCCCATTGGCTGCAATCGCTAGTGCACAAAAAATGCTCCGTGTAAAGTTCTCCACCTCAATACTTATTACTGTCGGATCTCTCATTCCAGTTGCCGCTATGGCAAGCAGCGAGACAGCCGCCATTGCGAGATACTTCGGCGCGTCGGGGTACGCGGTCTCTGCCATGAAGACATCCGCTTCAGCAAATAGGACTCGCAATCCTGGTCTTGCGGACGCCCTTGAAGCTTCCCTGAAGTATTTCGACGCAAGTGCATACGAAGAACTGATCGGCGAAGCTCTTGACCGGCAGCTAACGTCAGGAGAGGTTCAGGAGTTAATTGGCTTCACTAGCAGCGAGGCTGGGCGAACAGTCGAGGCAATATTTCGTGTGGGAAATACCAAGTCGGATATCGCTGCTGTTGAGAAGAAAATTCCTGCTCGACTCAAGCCAGCGGTTGATCGGTTCGTCACGTCTGCGGCGTTCAGTCGCGTTCTCGCCGCAATTGAGTCCGATGAAGCGAGTGCGGCCCGCCGGGCGTACGGAGAAGAGCTCATGTGCGCGCACCTTGCCAACACGGATAGGGCAGCGCTGGAGCGGTTGAAACAGATGGGGAAGTGCCCCAAGCTCTGAGCGCCCTAAGCGGACCGGGGTGTGGCGGTTGTCCCTATTGACCCCCGGTAGCATGGGGCCGGGCCCGGCTAAGGGCCGCCATTCGGGAAACGCCGGAACTGCCAACGAGTACGGCAGCAAGAGGCGTCTCAGGTCGAGCATCCTATTCTTAGGGGTTTGCTTGCACAGCCGCGTGAACTATGGCGCTCAAGTTGCCAAAGAGCACGTTGCCGTCCTGCGGTTGGCGCACTTGACGATAGTTGGCATAAACGATGCGCAGCCCCTTGAGGAGCGTGTTCGCAGATACGCCAATCACGCGACGGTTCTCACCGTTGTCGGCACGTATTTCACTGCCCGTAATGAAGTAGAGAGCTTCGTTGTCTGCCTTCAGAACCTGAAAGCCAACCATCTTGAAGTCCGCCCCGCTAACCAAGTTATTGAGTGTGGCCTGCGCTTCGGCATTCGTGCGGGAGAAGAAAGTTAGGTCTTTAGAAATTGCTCCGCCAAGTAAGCGGACAAACTCCGGACGACCTACGCCGTCCATGGGTCGCAGTTGACCATCTCGGTCAAGCATGACCGCCGACACGACCCAGTCGGAAGCACTCACCGATTCAGAAGGCGCTTCTTTCCTCCACTTCGTCACTTCTTCGCACTTCAAAAATATCGCCAAGATTTTGCTCGATGGCCCGGTGCCCTTGGCTGTCAGCTCGATGAACTTTTTCTCCCCTTCCGTTTCGCCGATCTTGCAATAGCCCGGGGGCGAAGGCAGCTCAATCGATCTACCCGCTAGCGCGTATTGTTCAGAATGAGCATGAGTCGCTGCGAGCACCACCATCGCGATGCTTGCGAATCGCGCAAGCACCGGAAGGCGGAATCTTGGTTGAGTGGTCACTATTTTCCTTACGTCGTTTGCTGCCCTCGATGAATGTACTTGGGCGTCACAAGGAGGAGCCACTCCTGAGGTCGGCATCGGGCGGGGGCGAACCGCACCGAGCGTCCGCTCTGAAGAAGCACAACAGTCTGCAAAGGGGCCGTTGCAGTCCTTCAGCCGCCCGACCTCAGCGGTACAAAGCTGTCTTTCACCCGTTGCCCCAGCTAATCATGCGTACTTACGCAGCACTCGGATCAGCCGTCGTGCGTGCTTCTCAATCGCCGGCCAATCCCACAGGTCGGGTTCGCCCAAGCGGGGGTAGGTTTTGGCCCAGGCACGCGCGCGTTCAGCGCTGTTAACCGCGATGCGACAGCCGACCAAGCCGGGCTGGCGGAATTCGAGTTGCAGTTGTATGAGGCCCCATCCGCCGAGGGTGTAGCGCCAAGTAGCGCCATTGGCGGCGGGATTGTTCAGATCGATGCGTTCCTGCACTACAAGGCCGCCCGTCTCGGGATAGTGCAGCGCCAGATTAGCTGTGGGGCGGCCGGCTGCCAGTTCGGCGGCGATGAACTGCTCGAGGGCCGGCTGGTCGTCGAATTGCATCAGTTCGCAGCCGGGCACGGCATAGCCCTCCATCACCACGGGTGAGCCTTGGTAAACCGCGCCCAATACCTGGGTCAATGCCTCTCGTGGAATGCTGTCTTTGCGTTGCATGGGTTTGAGTGGTGGCCGAGCAGTCGCTGGCCTACGCGCAAGCCGAAGTTGGTGACTGGCTGGTAGTGGCCGAAAGTCGTTTTCCTAGAGCACTAGTCATCAAGCGGCGAGCACTTTGTGCGAATCCAGGGAGTGTGAACGTCGGCCCGCTCTGCCTCCCACTCGGGAGCCAAATCAAGCAACGCATTGAGGCTAGGGTCACGGTCGAGCAAGTGCCCCATCCCGACAACTCTGTATTCAGACGCATTGTCAGCGTGCTCGCCGCCGCAAACAAAGCACCAACTCCCGCCGTCCCTGGCTACAAGGAGGACAGGCTTCACGTTGTCGAAAACGTGGATGCAGACATAGGATTTTTGACCGCGTTGCATTTTCTTAGCGCCGGTACTGAGGGCGTTGTACCTCTGGGTTCTGTCTTTCCGTGTTTCTGCCGCCCGCGTCGAACGACCGGTTGAATCCGCCGCCGAAAGCGGGCAACTGAAGAATGCCACAGGCTCATGTCTTCCGAAACGAGAAGAGCGCCCCTGCGCCGTACCCCTACTCGGTCAACACCTCGCACTGCGCTTCAATCCGCGCATGCAAAAGCCCCAACGACACCGCAAGAAACCGCCGCAGCGAAGTGCGCTGACATGCATCGAAAAGCGGCGCGGCGTCTGCATCTGAAGTAGCGGCGTCGCGCCGATCCTCATCCCAGTCGAGCAACTGCACCAACGTCTGAGCGCCCTGCACTACATCACGCGCATCGTTGAGGAAGACAGCGTGACTTTGCTGTGAAGGAGAGAGCCGTTCGCCTTCAACCCATTCGAAGGGTTTGAACAAGGCAGTGGGTCGTTGAGACGCACAAGAACAACCAGCGTCGGTACCCGCATTTGGAACAGTGGCCATAGGCCTCCAAGGATGTCGATTTGCAACAACCGACGCACCCGCTGCTAAACGAGGGCGGCGGCTCGAACGGGTTAGCAGACCGGGACATCCTTGCGGAAACCGGCAGGGCGCGAGCCCTCCCATTCGAGCCGCCTAAAAAGGAGCACGAACGAAAAAGCCGCAGACCATGTGCGGTAACTGCGGCTTTCGTCGCAGGATGTCAGCGGGCTGCTAAACCCGGCCTCGCTCATCACGAGGCAAAAGCAATGTACGCGGTCGCTCGGACGCCCGTCAAGCGTCAGCGACTGGAACGCACCGCCCCACCCGAAACATCACCCACACAGGTCGCGGCGTTGGTTCACGTGATCAGACGATCTCAGGCGAGCGCGCGTTGAATCAACAGCTTCTGGATGTCCGACGTGCCTTCGTAGATCTGGCACACGCGCACGTCGCGGTAGATGCGCTCCAGCGGGAAGTCGTTCACGTAGCCGTAGCCGCCCAAGGTCTGGATGGCGGCGCTGCACACGCGCTCGGCCATTTCGCTGGCGAAGAGCTTGGCCATAGCGGCTTCTTTCAGGCAGGGCCGACCGGCGTCGCGCAGGCTGGCGGCGTGCCAGATGAGCTGGCGCGCGGCTTCGATCTGCGTGGCGCAGTCGGCCAGGCGAAAGCCCACGGCCTGCTGGTCGAAGATGGCGCCGCCGAAGGCCTGGCGTTCCTTGGCGTAGGCCACGGCCACGTCGAAGGCGCTGCGGGCCATGCCCACGCTCTGCGCGGCGATGCCGATGCGGCCGCCTTCGAGTGCGCCGAGCGCGATCTTGTAGCCCTCGCCTTCGGCGCCGATGAGGTTCTCGGCCGGGATGCGGCAGCTGTCGAAGTTGATCTGCGCGGTGTCGCTGCTGTGCTGGCCGAGCTTGTCTTCCAAGCGCGCCACGTTGTAGCCGGGCGCGTTGGTGGGCACGATGAACGCGCTCATGCCGCGCTTGCCGGCGCCCTTGTCGGTCACCGCGATGACGATGGCGACCTGGCCGTTCTTGCCGCTGGTGATGAACTGCTTGACGCCGTCGATCACGTAGCCGTCGCCGTCCTTGCGCGCGGTGGTGCGCAGGCTCGAGGCATCGCTGCCGGCCTGCGGTTCGGTGAGACAGAAGGCGCCGAGCATCTGGCCCTGGGCCAGCGGCTCGAGCCACTTCTTCTTCTGCTGCGCATTGCCGTAGCGCATGAGGATGGCGTTGACGGGGCAGTTGGTCACGCTGATGGCGGTGCTGGTGCCGCCGTCGCCGGCCGCGATTTCTTCGAGCACGAGTGCGAGCGTGAGGTAGTCGAGGCCCGCGCCGCCATGCTCCTCGGGCACGCAGATGCCGTAGGCGCCCAGCGCGGCCAGGCCCTGGTGCACGTCCTTCGGAAAGCTGTGATCGCGGTCCCACTGGGGGGCGTTGGGCCACAACTCGGCTTGCGAAAAATCGCGCACCGCGTCGCGGATGGCTTCCTGGTCTGCGCTGAGCAGCATGGCGTTGTCTCCAGTTCTTTCTTGTCGGTGGGTGCGCGGCTTACTTGCCGGCGCCCAGGTCCATGATCAGGCGCGCGGCCATGTACAGGCGGCGCGGAATGGCGCTGATGTCGACGTACTCGGCCTTGTCGCTGTGATAGCCGAAGCCGGGCAGGCCCAGGCTTTCGATCACGGGCTTGCCCGAGAGCGCCGCGTAGGCTGCATCGGTGCCGCCGCCGGTGCGCTCTTCGACACCCACGGTGCCGCCGGCTTCCTTGTAGAAGGCCACGGCCTTGTCGACGAGCTTCTTGCCGCCCTCGCCCGCGTTGAAGGCCGGACGGCCGCGCGTGACGAGCACCTTGACGTCGGCCTCGGGCAGTTTCTTCTGCTGTGCCTTTTCTTCGAGGGTCTTCATGGCGGCGTCGAAGTCTTCGTTGCGTGCGTAGCGCACGTCGGCGTTCAGCGTGGCGCTGGCCGGGATGATGTTCGACACGTTGCCGGCCTTGGCGATGGTCCAGTTGAAGCGCAGGTTCTTCGACTTGTCGTCGATGCTCATGGTGCGCAGCACGAGGTCGGAGGCCTCGACCAATGCGTTCACGCCCAGCTCGGGCGCGGCGCCCGCGTGCGAGGCCTTGCCGGTGATGTTGACCTGCACGTAGGCGATGCCCGAGGTGCCGAGCGACATCTTTTCGTCGCCGGCGCTGGTGGGTTCGAACGAGAGCACGTAGTCGGCCAGTTTGGCTTCTTCCTGGATCAGGTCGCGCGAACCGAAGGAGCCTTTTTCTTCGTCGGTGTTGAACAACACGGTGATGGTGCCGTAGTCGCGCACACCGTAGTCCTTGAGCAGCTTGAGCGTGTGCAGGATGACGGCGTTGCCGCCCTTGTCGTCGGCGATGCCGGGACCGTAGGCCTTGTCGCCTTCGATGCGGAACGGCGCCTTGGCGAGCGTGCCCTTGGTGTACACGGTGTCCATGTGCGACATGAGCAGCAGGTTCTTGCCGCCGCGGCCCTTGAGCTTGCCGACGATGTTGTCGCCGACCACGAGGCCGACCGACTTGCTGCGCGTGACGGTGAAGCCGAGGTTCTTCAGTTCGCCTTCGAGGTACGCGCCGGCGGCGGCCATGCCTTCGGCATCACCGGTGCCGGTCTCGATGTTGACGAGCTTCTCGAGCGTCTTGATCACCGCCGGCTGCTCGTCGGTGGCGGCCTGGAACAGCACGTTGTCGCGCTTTTGGGCCCAGGCGCCACCTGCCACGAAGGCGGTAGCGAGCACGGCGGCAACGGCGGTACGGTGAATGGATGGGCGCATGAAATCTCCTGCTCTACGCATGGTTTTGTTTGAACTGTCCGGGGTGGAAACCAGCCGGCGCCCTCTCCCGGGCGCCGGCGGCTCCTGGCGTTATAGCAATTCGAGCGCGACCGCGGTGCCTTCGCCGCCGCCGATGCACAGCGTGGCGACGCCGCGCTTCTTGCCGCGCGCCTTCAGTGCGTGCAGCAGCGTGACCATGATGCGCGCGCCGCTGGCGCCGATGGGGTGGCCCAGCGCGCAGGCGCCGCCGTTCACGTTGACGATGTCATGCGACACGTCGAGCTCGTGCATGAGGGCCATGGGCACGACGGCGAAGGCCTCGTTCACTTCCCACAGGTCGACGTCCTTCACGCTCCAGCCGGTCTTGGCGAAGAGCTTCTGCACGGCACCGACCGGCGCGGTGGAGAACCACTCGGGCTGCTGTGCGTGCGTGGCATGGCCGACGATGCGCGCCAGCGGCTTGGCGCCGATCTTCTTCGCATGCGACTCGGTCATCATGACCAGCGCGGCGGCGCCGTCGTTGATCGACGAGCTCGATGCGGCGGTGATGGTGCCGTTTTCTTTCTTGAACGCGGGCTTGAGCGTGGGGATCTTGTCGAGCTTGACCTTGCCCGGGCCTTCGTCGATGGAGATGACGGTGTCGCCGCCGCGGCCCTTCACGGTGACGGGCGTGATCTCGTCCTTGAAGGCGCCCGATTCGGTGGCGGCCTTGGCGCGCTGCACGCTGGCGATGGCGAAGGCGTCTTGCTGCTCGCGCGTGAAGTTGTACTTGGCGGCGCAGTCTTCGCCGAAGGTGCCCATGGAGCGGCCGGGCTGGTAGGCGTCTTCGAGGCCGTCGAGCATCATGTGGTCATAGATCTTGTCGTGGCCCATGCGGTAGCCGCCGCGGCCCTTGAGCATGAGGTAGGGCGCGTTGGTCATGCTTTCCATGCCGCCCGCCACGATGACGTCGTGCGTGCCGGCCAGCAGCAGGTCGTGCGCGAGCATCGCGGCCTTCATGGCCGAGCCGCACATCTTGCTGAGCGTGACAGCGCCCGCGCTGTCGGGCAGGCCGCCCTTGTAGGCTGCCTGGCGCGCCGGGGCCTGGCCCTGGCCGGCCATGAGGCAGTTGCCGAACAGCACTTCACCCACGCTCTCGGGCGCGATGCCGGCGCGCTCGACGGCCGCCTTGATGGCCGCGCCGCCCAGGTCGTGCGCGGAGAGGGACGAGAAGTCGCCCTGGAAGCCACCCATGGGGGTGCGGGCGGCGCCGACGATGACGATGGATTCGGACATGGAGGTCTCCTTCAGGAATGTGAAAGTGAAATCAGAAAAGAAACGAAAACGGAATCAGAAACGGGCGGTCAGAAATGCGTCGCGTGGCCTTCATGCTGGAAGCGTTGCGACTCTTCGTACGGGAACACATCGAGCATCTGGCCGGCCTGGATGCGTTCCTTGTGGTGCTGCCAGAAGGCGGCGTCGAGCAGGTCGGCGTGGTGCGCCATGAAGGCGGCGCGCACGTCCTTGTTGCCCAGCAGAAAGGGCTCGAAGGTCTCGGGGAACACGTCCTTCGGGCCGACCGAGTACCAGACCTCGCCGCTCATCTCGTCTTCTTCGTTGCGCGGCGTGGGCACCTTGCGGAACTTGCAGTCGGTGACGTATTCGATTTCGTCGTAGTCGTAGAACACGACCTTGCCGCCGCGCGTGACGCCGAAGTTCTTCCACAGCATGTCGCCGGGGAAGATGTTGGCGGCCACCATGTCCTTGATGGCGTTGCCGTACTCGATGACCGCATGCTCCAGCTGGTCCTTGGCGCGCCGGGCCTGGGCCGGGCTCTCGGGGTGGGCCAGCGTGTCGAAGGCTTCCTGCAGGTAGATGTTCAACGGGATCATGCGGCGCTCGATGTAGACGTGCTTGAGCACGACTTCCATCTCCCCGTTGCCGTCGCGGTCGCCGATCTCGAGCTGGCTGGGCGCGAACTTGCGGATCTCTTCGATGAGCTCGGGCTCGAAGCGGTCGAGCGGAAAGCCCACGTTGCTGTACTCGAGCGTGTCGGCCATGCGGCCCACGCGGTCGTGCTGCTTCACGAGCATGTATTTGCCCTTGATCTGCTCGCGCGTGGTGTCCTTCTGCGGCGGGTAGAAGTCCTTGATGACCTTGAACACGAAGGGGAACGAGGGCAGGTCGAACACCAGCATGACCATGCCCTTGATGCCGGGCGCGATGCGAAAGCGGTCGCTCGAGTAGTTCAGGTGCGACAGGAAGTCGCGGTAGAACAGCGTCTTGCCCTGCTTGGCCAGGCCGAGCGCGTTGTAGATTTCGGCGCGCGGCTTGCGCGGCATGAGCGAGCGCAAAAACTGCACCCAGGCCGAGGGCACTTCCATGTCGACCATGAAGTAGGCGCGCGCAAAGCTGAACAGCATCTGCAGGTCGTCCTCGCCGAACAGCGCCGCGTCGATGTAGAACTTGCCGTGGGTGTCGTGCAGGATGGGCAGCGAGAACGGGATCTCGGTGAAGCCGTTCATGATCTTGCCGACCACGTAGGCGCCCTTGTTCCGGTAGAACAGGCCCGACAGCACCTGCAGCTGGAAGTTGGCGCGCAGCTTGACCTGGTGGAAGCGGTTCAGGATGACGTGCGCCACGCGCTCGGCGTCGCGCCGCTTGTTGGCGTAGCTGCCCTGCAGCGCGAAGTCGTCGAGCATCTGCTCGATGATGTCGGGCAGCGTGGCCTGCGACGGGTAGTACGGCCGGTAGGTGGGTGCGCCGCGCGGCTCGATGTACTCGGTGCTGATGGCCGGGCGCACGAAGATGAAGTCGTTCTGGAAGTAGGCCCGGTGCAGGATCTTCGTGGTGACCGAGTTGAAGAAACTCTCGGCCAGCTCGGGCTGGTGGTGGTTCACCAAAAGCCCGATGAAGTGCAGCTTGACCTGGTGCCAGACTTCCATGGGCTGGTCGCCGGCCTTGAACTCTTTTTCGAGCCGGGCCACGGCCTCGTTCACGCGCAGGTCGTAGAACTCGATGCGCTCGCGCTGCGCCCGCTGCTGGCCGTGCCAGTCGGCGGTCTCGAAGCGGTGCTTGGCGCGCGCCGATTCGGCCCGGAACAGCCGGTAGTGCCGGTTGAACCCGTCGATCATCGCTTTCGCGATGTCGTAGGCCAGCGGGGAATCGAGGCGCTGCGGGAACATGGCGACAGTACCGGCGATGGCAGCGACGGGTTCGCTCAGGCGGCTGGCGGGGTCTCGGTGCCTTCGGTGCCATCGGCACCCGCCTGCGCCGACGGCGAGGCGCCGGCCGGCTTGCTCCACTTGTAGCGGATGCGCTGCACGGCGGCCTTGTAGATGGCGTCCAGCGGCTTGTCGCCCTCGACACTCAGGCCGAGGTCTTGCAGCAGGCCGTCGTGCACGCCGAAGGTCCAGCCGTGGATGCGCACCTTCTGGCCGCGCGCCCAGGCGTCGACCATGACGGTGCTGACGGCCACGTTGACCACCTGCTCGGCCACGTTGAGCTCGCACAGCGCGTCGACGCGCACGTCTTCGGGCAGGCTGTCGAGCATCACGCTGTGGCGGTCGCGCACGTCCTGGATGTGGCGGATCCAGTTGTCGGCCAGGCCGATGCGCTTGCCGCTGAGCGCAGCCTTCACGCCGGCGCAGCCGTAGTGGCCGACCACCATGATGTGCTCGACCTTCAGGTGCTCGACCGCGAACTGGATCGCCGAGAGCGCATTGAGGTCGGAGTGCACCACGATGTTGGCGACGTTGCGGTGCACGAACACTTCACCCGGCTCCAGGCCGGTGATCTGGTTGGCGGGCACGCGGCTGTCGGAACAGCCGATCCACATGTAGCGCGGCGTCTGCTGCTTGACAAGGCCGGTGAAGAAGCCGGGCCGGTCACGCTCCATCTGGGCGGACCAGGCACGGTTGTGGGCAAAGAGGTCGTCGAGGTTGTCGGAGGGCATGGTGGTCTATTGTCAGTGAGTCGTCGTGTCGGGCGTGTTTTCGCCACCTCGGGCGTCCTGGACGGCCTTGGCGGCCTTGGCGGCCTTCTGCGCCCTGGTCAGGGTGGCGCGACCCTTTTTCTCGTGCTCGCGCACTTCGGCGAGGTTGGCCTGCAGCTCGGCCAGCTGCGCCTCGAGCTGCGCGCGGTGGGCGCCGAGCACGCCCAGGAATTTTTCCAGCTGCGGCACGGTGTCGCGCGGGCTGTCGTACATGTCGAGGATGTCTTTCGCCTCGACCAGCGTCAGGCCCAGGCGCTTGGCGCGCAGCGTGAGCGTGAGCCGCGCCCGGTCGCGCGCGCTGTACACGCGCTGCAGGCCGGCCCGCTCCGGCGACAGCAGGCCCATGTCTTCATAGAAGCGGATGGCGCGCGTCGTGAGATCGAACTCCTTGGCGAGCTGGCTGATGGTGAAGGTCTGCGCGGGCATGGGCGGCAAGGGTTGCGGGGGCGACAGCAGGTTGGCGGCGCATTCTCTACAATGATGCCTCAACCCATGACGTTTACGTAAACGTCAATCATACATGAACCTCCTCGAACGCGAACTCCACTACCCCCTGGGCGACACCCTGCCCGCCGCCGGCGAAGCACTGGAAGTCGCGCCCGGCGTGCGCTGGATCCGCATGCGGCTGCCCTTTGCGCTGGACCACATCAACCTCTGGCTGCTGCGCGACACGATCGACGGCGTCGAGGGCTGGACGGTGGTCGACTGCTGCATCGCGCACGACGAGGCCCGCGCGCAGTGGGAGCAGATCTTCGAGACCCAGCTGCAGGGCCTGCCGATCCTGCGCGTGATCGTCACCCACATGCACCCCGACCACATCGGCCTGGCCGACTGGCTGTGCCAGCGCTGGAACGCGCCGCTGTGGATCAGCGCCACCGACTACCACGTGGCTCGCGTGCTGTGCAGCGCCGGCGACACGCTCGCGGGCGGCGACGCGGCGGCCGACTTCTTCGCCTCGCACGGGCTGACCAACCCCGAGTCGATCGCCAAGATCCGCGCGCGCACCAGCTACTACACCAACATGGTGCCCAGCGTGCCCGCCCGCTACGTGCGCATGATGGACGGCGACATCGTCCGCATCGGCGGACGCGACTGGCGCTGCATCAGCGGCTACGGCCATGCGCCCGAACACATCGCGCTGTACTGCGCCGAACCGAAGCTGCTGCTGGGCGGCGACATGATGCTGCCGCGCATCTCGACCAATGTGAGCGTGCACGCGGGCGAGCCCGAGGCCAACTCGCTGCGCCTGTTCCTGGACAGCATCGACAAGTTCAAGGCCCTGCCGGCCGACACGCTGGGCCTGCCCTCGCACGGCAAGCCCTTCACCGGCATCCACCGCCGCGTCGACCAGCTGCAGGAGCACCACCGCGACCGCCTGGCCGAGCTGCTCGAAGCCTGCCTCGCGCGCCCGATCACGGCGTCGGAGGGCCTGCCGATCCTGTTCAAGCGCGAGCTCGACCTGCACCAGATCACCTTCGCCATGGGCGAGACCGTGGCCCACCTGCACCTGCTGTGGTTCTCGGGACAGGTGAAGCGCACGCTCGATGCCGACGGCATCTACCGCTTCGGCGCAGCCTGAGGCCCCCCGGCTTTTCACTTCGCTTCGCTGCGTGTAACTCCCCCCGAGGGGGAGGCGCGGCTCGCCTTGGGGCGGCCCGGCGGCGGCCGCATAGACTCTGGGAATGACAATGTCGAACACGCTGGCTGAGCTGCGCGCCGGCCGGCTGGCTGGCGCACGACGACTGGACCTCTCGTGCGGACTCACCGAGTTCCCGCGCGAGATTTTTGCGCTCGCCGACACCCTCGAAACGCTGAACCTCACGGGCAATGCGCTCAGTGCGCTGCCGGACGACCTCGGCCGGCTGCACAAGCTGCGCGTGCTGTTCTGCTCCGAGAACCGCTTCACCGAACTGCCGGCCTCCATCGGCCAGTGCCGCCAGCTCGACATCGTGGGCTTCAAGGCCAACCGCATCGCCCACGTGCCCGCCGAGGCGCTGCCGCCCTCGCTGCGCTGGCTGATCCTGACCGACAACGCGATCGAGGCACTGCCCGACACCCTCGGCGACTGCACCCGCATGCAGAAGCTGATGCTGGCCGGCAACCGCCTGCGCACCCTGCCGCCATCGGTGGCCCGCTGCCGGCAGCTCGAACTGCTGCGCCTGTCGGCCAACCGCTTCGAGGCGCTGCCCGACTGGCTGTCCACCCTGCCGCGCCTGGCCTGGCTGGCGTGCGCGGGCAATCCGTTCGACGCGCCGACCGAAGACGCAGCCATCGACGCGCCCACCGTGCCGCACGTCGACTGGCGCGACCTGACACTCGGCCCGAAACTCGGCGAAGGCGCCTCGGGCGTGATCCACCGCGCCACGCTGGCCACGCCGAACGACGCCGCACTGCCCGTGGCCGTCAAGCTGTTCAAGGGCGCCGTCACCAGCGACGGCTGGCCGCACAGCGAGATGGCGGCCTGCATCGCGGCCGGCGCGCACCCGACGCTGATCGCCGCGCAGGGCCGCATCGACGGCCACCCCGACGGCACAGAGGGCCTGGTGATGGCGCTGGTGCCACCGTCGTTCATCACCCTGGCCGGTCCGCCGAGCCTGGCCTCGTGCACCCGCGATGTCTACGCCGACGACGCGCGCTGGACCACCCGCACCGCCCTGCGCATCGCGCGCGACATCGCGGCGGCCATGGCGCACCTGCATGCGCGCGGCCTGCTGCATGGCGACCTGTACGGCCACAACATCCTGTGGCATGCGCAGGACGGCGGACGGCTCGGCGATTTCGGCGCGGGCTGGATGACCGGCGCGCTCGACCCGGCACTGGCGAAGGCCCTGCAGGGCGTGGAGATGCGCGCCTTCGGTTGCCTGCTCGAAGAACTGGCCGAGCGCTGTGACGATGCGGTTTCTTCTTCGACTTTGACCACGCTCGCGGCGCGCTGCCTGCAAGCCGACGTGGCGGCACGGCCATCGTTCGCCGAGGTGCTGCCGGTGCTGGACGCCGCCGTACCATGACGCGCCCCCGCTTCCCCGTTCCGATGCCCACGCGCGACGGCGTGAGCCCGAGCTGCGTTTCGCTGCCTTACGGCCCCTGGCCCACCATCGCCGACTTTCTCGTCGAGCGCTTTCCCGCCATCTCGCGCGAGGCCTGGCTCTCGCGCATCGAAGCGAACGACGTGTGCGACGAGCACGGCGTGCCCATCACCGCCACGCGGCGCTACGAGTCGCCGCTGCGCGTGTACTACTACCGCGCGCTCGACGCCGAAACGCCCATCCCCTTCGAAGAGTTGGTGCTGCACCAGGACGACGACCTCGTGGTGGTCGACAAGCCGCCCTTCGTGCCCGTCACGCCCACCGGCAAGTACGTGCAGCAGAGCCTGCTGGTGCGCCTGAAGCGCAAGCTCGGCCTGGACGACCTCGTGCCGCTGCACCGCATCGACCGCAACACTTCGGGACTGGTGCTGTTCTCGGTGCGCCGCGAGACGCGCGGCGCCTACCAGGCGATGTTTCCAGAGCGGCGCATCGACAAGCACTACGAGGCCGTCGTGCCGTGGCACGAGGGCGTGTCGTCGGTGCCCGCCGTGTACCGCAGCCGGCTGGTGGACGACGACCATTTCATGCGGATGCGCGAAGCGCCTGGCGAGCCGAATTCCGAAACCCGCATCGTGCTGCGGGAGGCGCGCGACGGCCATGCGCTGCTGGAACTCTCGCCCGTCACCGGCCGCAAGCACCAGCTGCGCGTGCACTGCCAGGCGCTGGGCCTGCCGATCGTGAACGATCCGTTCTATCCCACGCTGCAGCCGGCGGGGAAGGACGACTTCGACAGGCCGCTGCAGCTGCTGGCGCGGTCGCTGGCTTTTGTCGACCCGCTGAGCGGCGCCTTGCGCACCTTCGAGAGCCCTCGCCGGTTGGCGCTGCCTTCTGCTCCTGCTGCCGCCTAGGTGACGCGGCGCGGGCGCGTCGCGGACTAAGCTTTCTCCTGACGGGAATTGAACTTCCTCTCTTCCACCACTCAGGAGACAAACGCACATGGATACCACCCAACTCTTCTCGCTGAAGGGCCGCAGCGCCTTGATCACCGGCGGCTCGCGCGGCATCGGCCGCATGATTGCCGAGGGCTTCCTGGCGCAGGGCGCGCGCGTGTACATCTCGGCACGCAAGGCGGCGGCTTGCGATCAAACGGCGAAGGAGCTGTCGGCTTTTGGGCATTGCGTGTCGCTGCCGGCTGATGTGTCGACTGTGGAGGGGGCGCAGGCGCTAGTCGAGGCTTATGCGAAGCATGAAGGGTCGCTGGACATCCTGGTCAACAACGCGGGGGCTGCCTGGGGGGCGCCTTATGAAGAGTTTCCGGAGAGTGGATGGGACAAGGTTGTCGACCTGAACCTGAAGACGCCGTTCTTCCTGACGAAGGCGTTGACGCCGATGCTCAAGAAGGCGGCTACGGATCATCTGTCGAAGGTGATCAACATTGCTTCTATTGACGGGATTTCTGTGAATCCGCAGGAGACTTACTCGTATGCGGCGAGCAAGGCGGGGTTGATTCAGTTGACGCGGCGGATGGCGCTGCGGCTGGCGCAGGATCGGATCGTGGTGAGTGCAATTGCTCCGGGGGCGTTTGCTTCGGATATGAACAAGGATGCGCGGGATCACGGGGATGAGGTCAAGGGACGGATTCCTGCTGGGCGCATTGGTACTCCCGAAGATATGGCTGGTGCCGCCATCTACCTGGCTTCGCGGGCTGGGGACTATGTGATGGGGTCTACGTTGGTGGTGGACGGCGGGGTTACGCACGCTCGCTAGGTTTTTGGACTGCGTTGTGAGGTTGCTCCCCGGGGCCGGGTCTCGCCCCGGCGGGCGACCTACTTTTCTTTGCTTCGCCAAAGAAACGTAGGCAAAAGAAAGGCGACCCTACTGTCTGCGTCCCTCCGCTTCGCTGCGGGCAACCTGCGGTGCTCGCGTTTCGCGGGGTCTCGCCCAAACTCGCTTCGCTCAAA
>Ga0207709_10001563_pt1 | contig 15694 bp, 17 predicted proteins | sample KBSM34metaG_FD_184397 | JGI IMG/M metagenome (GOLD analysis project Ga0207709, IMG submission 184397) | Miscanthus rhizosphere microbial communities from Kellogg Biological Station, Michigan, USA - KBS M3-4 metaG (SPAdes) (version 2) | ecosystem: Host-associated > Plants > Roots > Rhizosphere >...
GAAGGCGGGTTCGGGCTCGTCTTCGAGGGTGCCGGATGCCGCTGCCATCAGCAGCCGCGACAGCGGGCTCGTGAGCCGGGCGAGCACCACCTGGGTCTCCGGGTCGCCGAAGCGGGCGTTGAACTCGATGACCTTGATGCCGTCGGCCGTGAGGATGAGCCCCGCATAGAGCAGGCCGATGAAGGGGGTCCCCTCGGCGTCCAGCGTGCGGATGACCGGTTCGGCGACGGTCCGGGTGACCTCGGCGACGAAGGCCTCCTCGCTGCCGAAGTCGTCGGCGAGCCAGGGGAGGGGTGAGTACGCGCCCATCCCCCCCGTGTTGGGCCCGGTGTCGCCGTCGTAGGCGCGCTTGAAGTCCTGAGCCGGGCTGAGTGCGCGCACGGTGTCGCCGTCGCTCACGAAGAAGAGCGAGACCTCCGGTCCCGACAGGAACTCCTCCACCAGCACCGGACCGGTGGGCAGGTAGGTGTCGGCGTGCGCGAGGGCGGCCTCGCGGTCATCGGTGACGACGACGCCTTTGCCGGCGGCGAGCCCGTCGGCTTTGACGACGTGCGGAGTGCCGTATGCGTCGAGAGCCGCCTCGACCTCGGCGCGCGTCGTGGCGCGCGTCGCGCGGCCGGTGGGTACGCCCGCCGCATCCATGATCCGCTTCGCGAACGCCTTGGAACCCTCGAGCTGGGCGGCTGCCCGACCGGGGCCGAAGACGGGGATGCCGTGCTCGCGGAGGGCGTCGGCGACGCCGGCGACCAGCGGCGCCTCGGGACCGATGATGACGAGGTCGATGTCGTGATCGTTGGCGTACTGTGTGACAGCGGCGGGACCGTTGGGGTCGAGGCCGGCAGCGATGGCGGCATCGGCGGCGATCCCGGCGTTGCCCGGCGCGACGAAGAGCTCGTGTCCGGCCTCCTCCCCCTTCAGCGCGAGGAGGATGGCGTGCTCGCGGGCACCGGAACCGAGGACGAGAATTCGCACCCGGCCAGCCTACCGACGGCCCGGGTTCCGGACGGGCCTGTGACGAGTGTCGGACTTTCGCCGCCGTGCACCCGCGCAGACCGCGGAACGGCGGGGGTCGCCCCCGGCGCCCGAGTCGGAGATCCGGCGTTCGTCACGGGCTACCGTGGAGCCATGGCTCGCAAGATCTCCACGGCGGACGGCCGCGACGCCCTGGCCGCGGTCGCGGGCGCCCGCGACGTCGGTGCGACGCCGTCCCGCACCGACCTGGCGACCGCGGTCCGGTACCTGCTGCAGCTTCTCGCCGAGAAAGCGCCGGGCAACACGGTCGAGGTGCGGGTGCCGCCGTTCGGGGCGGTCCAGGTGATCGAGGGACCGCGGCACACCCGCGGAACTCCGCCCAACGTCGTCGAGACCGACCCGGCGACCTGGATTGCGCTCGCCACCGGGGCGGAGCGGTGGTCGGATGCCGTGGCCGCGGGCCGGATCCTCGCCTCGGGCACCCGCGCCGATCTCGCCGAACTCCTGCCGCTGCGTCCCTGACCCCTTCCTGAACCGCCCGTGCGGCGCGGTTCAGACCGTGACGACGATCTTGCCGCGCGTGTGGCCGCTTTCGAGCTCCGCGTAGGCCGCGGCGGCCTCGTCGAGGGGATAGGTCGCGGCGATCTCGACCCGGAGCTTCCCATCGGCGACGAGGTGCGCGAGCTCGCCCAGCTGCTCCGCGTTCGGTCGCACCCACAGGTAGTGGCCGCCGAACTCGGTGCGCGCACGTGAGTCGGCGATCGAGGCGACGACGCCGTCGGGGGCGAGCAGGTCGCGCGTGGAATCGAGGGTCGAACCGCCGACGAAGTCCACGATGACGTCGAACCCCTCGGGAACGAGCGCTCGGGCCGCATCGACCAGACCGTCGCCATAGACGACGGGCTCAGCGCCCAGCTCCCGCAGATAGTCGTGATTGCGCTCCGACGCGGTGCCGACGACCCGCGCTCCGCGCAGCCGAGCCAGCTGCACGCCGAACGAGCCGACCCCTCCGGCAGCGCCGTGGATCAGCACGGTCTGGCCCTCGGCCACCCCGGCGCGCTCCAGCGTCTGCAGCGCCGTGAGCCCCGCCAGCGGCAGCGCCGCGGCCTCCTCGAACGACAGCCCCTCGGGCTTGCGCGCGGCCGTCCGCACCGGCACCGGCATGAACTCGGCGACCGAGCCGTTCTCCACGACGTCGGCGCGGGCGTACGCGAGCACGGCGTCACCCACCGCGAACTCCGGGGTGTCCAGGCCGGTCTGCTCGACGATGCCCGCGACATCCCACCCCGGCACCGCCGGCAGCCGGGTGTCGAGCAGACCCCGGAGGTACCCCTCGCGGATCTTGTAGTCGACGGGATTGATGCCCGCGGCGACCACCCGCACGACGAGCGTGTCGGGGCCGATGTGCGGGCGATCCCGCTCCACGAGCTCGAACTGATCGTTGCCGCCGAAATCCGAATACACGAGAGCCTTCATGCTGCGTGCCAACCGCACGCCCCCGGCATCCATTCCACCGCGTTCGTGGCCGCCCTATTCTGGGGGGCGTGATCAGACTCGCCACGATCGGAACCAGCACCATCACCGAACGGTTCGCGGATGCCGTGGCACAAACGCCCGGAATCCGCATCGATGTGGTCTTCTCGCGGGACGCCGCACGCGGCCGCGCCTTCGCCGATCACCTGGGCATCGACGGGGTCAGCACCGACCTCGACGCGCTCCTGGCGTCGGGCGATGTGGATGCCGTCTACGTCGGCTCCCCGAACGGCGCACACGCCGCGCAGGCCCGGGCGGCGATCGCCGCCGGGGTGCACGTCTTCCTCGAGAAGCCCGCGACGCCCACGGCCGACGAGTTCGCCGCGCTCCTCGGTGCGGCGAGGGAGCGCGGCGTTGTCGTGTTCGAGGGGATGCGCAACGTCTATGACCCCGGGATGGCGCGGCTGCGCGAGCTTCTTCCGAGGATCGGCGCGGTGCGGCTCGTGTCGTTGGCGCAGTGCCAGCGTTCCGCCCGCTACGACCTGGTGCTCGCCGGGGAGACGCCCAACATCTTCGACCCCGCCCTGGCCGGCGGGGCGCTGTTCGATCTCGGTGTCTACCCGCTCAGCGCCGCCATCGAGCTGTTCGGTGCACCGCGCACGGTCGTCGGGGCCACCGCGACGATCGCGACCGGTGCCGACGGAGCGGGTGCGGCTGTGCTCGACTACGACGGCTTCGTCGCGCAGATCGCCTTCTCCAAGATCGGCGCCTCACGCCGGCCCAACGAGATCCAGGGCGAGCTCGGCACGATCGAGATCGACGAGATCACCGCTCCGCGCCGCCTTCGCCTCGACCTCTTCTCGGGCGTCACCGAAGAGCTCGAGCTCGAGGGGCCGGACAACAACATGCGCTTCGAGGTCGCCCGCTTCGCGCAGCTCGTGCGCGGAGACGCTGATCCGCACCCCGATCAGCAGCGCAGCCTGGAGGTGCTCCGCACGGTCGAGGCCATTCGCGCGTCCGCAGCGGGATCGAGGGATGCCGCGCGGTGAACTCCGCCGGCGAGCTCGACACCCTCGTGCGGATGCGTCGCGTCCGCGACATGATGGACCGCGACTTCGCTCAGCCGCTCGATCTCGCCGCGCTCGCCCGCGCCGTCCACGTGTCGCCGGGTCACCTGTCGCGGCAGTTCCGCCGCGCCTACGGCGAGACGCCCTACTCCTACCTCATGACCCGTCGCGTCGAGCGGGCGATGACGCTCCTGCGGACCACCGAACTCACCGTCACGGAGATCGCGCTCGCTGTCGGCTGTCAGTCCCTGGGCACGTTCACGACGCGCTTCACCGAGCTCGTCGGAGTCCCGCCGGGGCGGTACCGCACCCAGGGTGCGCCCTTCCACGCCGGCATGCTGCCCTGCATCGCGCGTCGCCTCACCAGACCGATCAGGAATCGAGAAGCCGCGAGCCTGGACCGCGGCCTATCGTGAGGCACATGGGCATCAGCATCCACTCCTCCTTCCTCCCGCACACCGACGCGGAAGCCTCACTCGCGTTCTACCGTGACGTGCTCGGCTTCGAGGTGCGCCTGGATGTCGGTTACGAGAACATGCGGTGGATCACGGTCGGACCCGTCGGTCAGCCCGACACCGCGATCGTGCTGCACCCGGTGGGCGTGGGGCGCGACATCAATGACCAAGAGCGACGCGTCGTGGAAGAGCTCGTCGCCAAGGGCAGCTATTTCGGCGTCAACCTCGCCTCCGACGACCTCGACGCCGATGTCGCGCGGCTCGCCGCGGCCGGCGCGGACATCGTGCAGGAGCCGATGGATCAGGACTACGGACTACGGGATGCCGCGGTGCGCGATCCCGCCGGCAACCTCATCCGCATCCAGCAGTCCCAGCGATAGGAGACACCCATGATGGCCGACACGAAGAGCGGTTTCAGCGCCGACGAGCGTGCCGCGATGGCGCAGCGCGCCGACGAGCTGCGCACGACCAAAGGACTCAAGGGCGCCGCCAAGCTCGCGAAGGAGTTCGAAGCGTGCATCGAGGCGATCGATGCGCTCAGCGGGGTCGACAAGGAGGTGGCGACGCTCCTGCACCGGGTCGTCGCCGAGGTCGCGCCGCAGCTGCAGCCCAAGACCTGGTACGGCTTTCCGACCTATGCCCGCGACGGCAAGGTCGTCGTCTTCTACCAGCCCGCCTCGAAATTCGGCACCCGCTACGGCAACGTGGGCTTCCAGGAAGACGCCCTGCTGGACGACGGCGACATGTGGGCGACCTCGTTCGCCGTGGTCGCGGTGACACCGGCCGTGGAAAAGAGGCTCCGCGAACTGGTGGAGCGGGCAGCGGGCTGAGTCGGCGGGCGTCGGACGACCTAGACTGGTGAGGTTCCGCCTTCCCCGATCCGATGAGTCAGACGTGTCCGACGACGCCCCCGCTCCCACCCGCACGCGCGATGCCGGTGAGCGCGTGATCCGCACCTTCGAGGTGCGGCATGTGCAGTTGGGGCGCGCGCTGTTGGCGGCTCTCGCCGCGATCATGATCACGTTCTCGCCGGATCACTCGGCGGCTGTGGGGCTCGCTGTCTTCAGCGGCTGGGCGATCGCCACGGCGCTCGTCCTCATCTTCGGCGCCTGGCTCGCCTACCCTGCGGGCCGTCGCGGCGCGCCGGTCCTTCTCGGGGCGCTGACCATCGCTGCCGGCATGGTCACGGGCATCCCCCCGCTCCGCTCCACCGGGATGTTCTTCGTCGTGGTGATCGCCTGGGCGGTGGCGACCGGCCTCGCCGAGCTCATCGGCGGCATCCGTCTTCGTCGCACCGCCGGTGCCGCCGGGAACCTTCGGGACGAGATCCGCGACGAAGCACGCGACGGCATCCTCGTCGGTGCCCTGACCCTCGTGCTGGGCGTCGGCCTGCTGCTGGTCAACCCGGCGTACAGCCTGGAGTACTTCATCGCCGACGCCGGCCGCTCGTTCACGCTGACCGGCATCACCATCGGTGTCGGTCTGTTCGGCGGTTACGCCGCCATCGTCGCCGTCGTCCTCGGCATCGCCGGCTTCTCGCCGCGCCGCGCCGTCACCACCGACGGCACCCCATCAGGAGGTTCCGCATGAGCGAGCCGCGCCCCACTCGCCGTGATCTGCTCAAGCCGGTGCAGCTGCTGAGCTTCGCCTTCGCGGCCGCCCTCTTCTCGGGGATCGTGGCCCTGCTGTCGATGGGTTTCTTCCAGGACCTCACCGGCGACGAGCGTGTGCACGTCGTGGTGGTCTCCCTCGTCGTGGCCGGTGTCGCCTTCATCGCGACGCTCGTGATCATCGCCCTGTCGATGCTGGCGATCGACCCCGCCGAGACGACGCGCGAGATCACCCACGGTGTGCTCATCGACGACGAGGATGCCGCGGCGTCCACCGACGACCCGGACGCACCGCGCTCCTGACGGCGGGCGGGTCGCGGCGTTTCGACTCGGCCTTCGGCCTCGCTCAACGACCGGTTGGTTCCGGCGCTTTCGCCGGTCAGCGGCCGCGAGAGCGTTGTCCCTTCCGGTCGTTGAGCGAGCGGAGCGAGTCGAAACGCGGTGACTCCCGGCCGCGGCAGCGTTGTCCCTTCCGGTCGTTGAGCGAGCGGAGCGAGTCGAAACGCCGCTCAGACGTGGTCGACGAGGTCGTCGGCCAGTCCCGTGTAGCCGGCCGGGGTGAGCGCGAGCAGGCGCTCCTTCGCGGCATCCCCGATGTCGAGCGTGCGCACGAACTCTGCGAGCTCCGCGCTGCCGACACGACGGCCGCGCGTGAGCTCCTTGAGGAGCGCGTACGGGTCGGTGATCTGCGAGCGTCCGGCGACGATCTCGGCGCGGACGACCGTCTGGATCGCCTCGGCGAGCACTTCCCAGTTCGCGTCGAGGTCGGCCAGCAGCACATCGCGCGACAGCGAGATCTCGGTGAGGCCGCGCCGGAGGTTGTCGAGCGCCAGCAGGGAGTGGCCGAACGCGACGCCGATGTTGCGCTGCGTCGTCGAGTCGGTGAGGTCGCGCTGCATCCGACTGGTGACGAGGGTCGAGGCGAGGGTCGTGAACAGCCCGCCGGCGATCTCGAGGTTCGCTTCGGCGTTCTCGAAGCGGATCGGGTTGATCTTGTGGGGCATCGTCGACGAGCCGGTGGCGCCGGCGACCGGGATCTGCGCGAAGAAGCCCATCGCGATGTACGTCCAGATGTCGGTCGCGAGGTTGTGCAGGATGCCGCCGATGTGACGCGCGCGGTCGTACAGCTCCACCTGCCAGTCGTGCGACTCGATCTGGGTGGTCAGCTCGTTGAAATCGATGCCGAGGCCCTGGATGAATTCGCGCGACAGTTCGGGCCAGTCGACGTCGGGCGCGGCAGCCAGGTGCGCCGACCACGTGCCGGTGGCCCCGGAGAACTTGGCCAGGTACTCGCCGCCGGAGATCTGCGCGGCGACACGCTCCAGGCGCCAGGCGAAGACCGCGAGCTCCTTGCCCATCGTCGTGGGGGTCGCCGGCTGACCGTGCGTGCGCGAGAGCATCGCGGCATCCCGGTGCTCGTGTGCGAGGGCCTCGAGAGCGTCGATGACGATACGGAGCTTCGGCAGCCACACGTTCTCGACGGCGCGCTTGACGGTGAGGGCGTAGGAGGCGGAGTTGATGTCTTCGCTCGTGCAGGCGAAGTGGGTGAGCTCGGCGATGCCCTCCAGCCCGAGGGTCTCTAGCCGGTCGCGCACGAGGTACTCGACGGCCTTGACGTCGTGACGGGTCACCGCCTCCTTCTCGGCGAGCCACGCGATCTCGGCCGGACCGAAGTCGCGGTACAGGGAGCGCAGCGACTGCTTCTGCGCGTCGTCGAGCGGCGCGGAGCCGAACAGCGAACGGTCGGTGAGGGTGATGATCCACTCGACTTCGACCTCGACGCGGGCGCGGTTGAGACCCGCTTCCGACAGGTACTCCGACAGGCCCGACACGGCGGCGCTGTAGCGCCCGTCGAGGGGGCTGAGGGGCTGGTGGGCGAGGGTGTTCGCGGTGGTCACGCGGGCTCCGATCACGGTGTCTGTCGACGCGCGGCGGACGCTCAGGACGAAGGGCGGATGGCCGGTTCGAGTTGCCGGAAGAGCGCCCGACTCGCGCTCTCGATCATACCGAGCACATCGTCGAACAGTTCCGGCCCCGCATAGTACGGGTCGGGAACGTCCAGGTTGCCGTGAGCGTCGGGATCGAAGGACAGCAGCAGCGCGAGCTTGTCGGCGTCGGCGGTCGTGCGGGCCCAACTGGAGAGGATGCGTTCGTGCGAGCGGTCGAGGGCGACGACCAGGTCGTTGCGCTCGAAGTCTTCGAGGGTGAACTGCCGGGCGCGGTGGTGGGTGCCGTTGTAGCCGCGACGTGCGAGGGCATCCAGCGTCCGCACGTCGGCACGTTCGCCGACGTGCCAGTCGCCCGTTCCGGAGCTCGACGACGCGACGCGGTCGCCGAGTCCGGCGCGTTCCGCGACATCGCGGAAGACGATCTCCGCCATGGGCGAGCGACAGATGTTGCCGGTGCAGACGAACACGACGCGGAACGGTGCGGCGCGGCGAGTCACCTCCCCATTGTGGTGCAGCTCGCTCCGACCCGGAAGGCCTTCTGCCCGGACGAACGGACGAACGGTCGGGCGCCTCGGACGCACGGTCGGGCGCCGCGCGTGCGTGCGCGGAAGGCTGGATCCATGTCGTCGACCGCCGCGCTCACCGCCGTTGCCCGCCCGACTCCGCCCACAGGGCGCAGATACGCGGCATTGGTCGCCCTGATGGTGACCAGCTTCCTGCTCGTGACCGCGGAGTTCCTGCCCAATGGCCTGCTCACCGAGATGGCGGCGGACCTCGCGGTCTCGGTGGGCCAGGCCGGCCAGACGATCACGGTCACGGCGTTCGTCGGGCTGCTGGCCGCCCCCACGGTCGGGATGATCTTCCCGCGGTGGGATCGTCGCTCGCTGCTCGTGTGCACCGCCGTGGCCGCCGGAGTGTCCAACCTCGCCGTGGCCCTCGCCCCCAGCCTGCCGCTGCTCCTGCTCTCGCGCGTGCTGCTCGGGGCGGCGATCAGCACATTCTGGGCGATGTCGATCACCGTTGCGGCGGCGATCATCGGACCCGACCGCGTCGGCCGCGCGGTCATGTTCACCTCGGCGGGGGTGTCGTTGGCGACCGTCGCCGGCGTACCCCTCGGGGTGCTGCTCAGCCAGGCCACGGACTGGAGGGCGGTCTTCGGACTGGTCGCGGCGGTGTCGGCCGCAGTCGCGCTGCCGCTGTGGCTGCTCCTGCCCCGGGTGGCGGCGGCGCCATCCGGCGGCGTGAGCGTGCTCATCGAAACGGTCCGGCGACGCGGCGTCGGGGTCGCCTTCGCCGGTCACATCCTGGTGGTGTTCGGCCACTTCCTCGCGTATGCCTACGTGCGGGTCGCCCTCGAGCGCATCCCGGGGGCGGATGCCGGTGCGATCGTCGTGCTGCTGGCGATCTTCGGGCTGGGCGGACTCGTCGGCAACGTCATCATCGGCTCGGTCATCGACCGCACCTTCGTGCTGTTCGGACTCGTCGCCCCGCTCGCGATCGCGGGCGCGGTGACCGCGATGCTCGCGTTCCCCGGCTCGATCATCGCCGTCGGGATCGCGGTCGGGGTGTGGGGCTTCTTCTTCGCCTCCTGGCTCATCATCATCAACGCCTGGGTCGCGCACCGGATGCCCGACCGGCTGGAGGCAGGCGGAAGCCTGAGCGTCGTGGGCTTCCAACTGGGGATCGTCGTGGCCGCGGGAGCCGGCGGCGTCCTCGTGGACACGGCGGGTGTCGAGGCGAACGACGCACTGGCCGTCGCTCTCCTCGTGGCCGGGGCGGTGCTGTTCGGGCTCGCCAATCGCGGGCACCGCGCCCAGCCGGCCCCGTGCTGACTGCGCGCCGTGACGTCGGGACCGTTCGTCAGGCGGTCATCGCGTCGGGGCGTGCCGCCCACCGCGACGGGACGACACCGACGTGGCGTCGGAAGGCACGGCTGAACCCTTCGTCGGAGGCGTAACCCAACGCGCGGGAGGTGTCGGAGACGGAATGCCCCGCGTCCAGCAGCGCCTGTGCGCGCCGCATCCGAACGTCGGTCACGAAGTTCGCGGGCGTGGAGCCGAAGGCGGTGCGAAAGCGCTCGGCCAACGTCGAGCGTGACATCGCCGCGATGCTCGCAAGGGTGTCGAGCGTCCAGGCGCGTCCCGGATCGTCGGTGATCGCTTGCGCCACGCGCAGGAGGAACGGGTCGGCTGCGCTGGTCGGCCAGCCGGGAGGCGCGCAGCCCGCCGCGGCCCATGCGCGCACGAAGGACAGCGCGACGGTCGTCATCATCATGCGGCAGATGACGGGATCGCCCGATCGGGCCGGTGCGATCTCGCCGGCGGCGGGACCGAGGTTCGCCGCGAGCGCCGCCGCTGCCGGCTCGCTGTCGGCGAATCGCGAGACGAAGAGGAAGGCAGCGGGCATCGGGGCGGTGAGGGGCCACGCGAGGTCGACCTCGGCCGTCATGATGTGGGCGCCGGATGCCGACACGAGCGCAGACGGGGATGCGCCCGACGACAGGAACGCATCGCCTGCCCGAAGCGACGGGGGAGCGTCCGGCGGCGCGTCCCTGTCCGCGCCACAGGCGTGGAGCTGTCCATCGGTTCCCCCGACCTCGCCATCGACGACGTAGCCGAGCGTCGCGATCCCGGCGGCGAGCGGCAGCGTGGCACCCGGAGCCAAGGTGGACCGTCGGCCCTGGGCCGATCTGACCTCGAGCGCCGAGAGCACGCGGTCCAGGAGTGCTGTCGGTGCGTCGATCGTCATATCACCGGCAACCGTCGCCGTGTCGAAGGCTATTCCCGGCGACGACTCTTCCCCATCGCCGCCCGCCGTCCGAGTGTCCCCAGGTGGCCTCGCGGCGCCCCCGGGGACCGTGGGTGGCGCGAGGATCGGCGGGGTGGACCGTCTCGATGACATCGACCGCGCGCTGGGGCTGTTGCGCTTCGCGCGCGAGCTGCTGAGCACGGTGTCGCTCAGCGTCCCCGGCCTGCGGGCGGCGATCCCCGCGACGGTGACGGCGACCGGTCCGCTGCACGACCGTCTCGCCGAGTGGACGCGGACAGTGGAGATTGCCGCCGGAGAGCTCGACGAGTGGGAGCGCGCGCTGGTCCAGGCGAGGGCCCACGCGCTCGCGGAGGGCATGGGATGAGCGATGTCGACGTGCGCTCGGGCGGGCTCGTGGCGGTCGACACCGACACGCTCCGTTCCCTGGCTGCGACCCTGACACTGTCGGCGGCGCGGCTCGAGGAGGCCGCCGACGCTCTCGGACGCGCCGCGTCGTCATCGCTCGCCGCGGGGTTGTGGGTGCCGTCGCCGCAGTCAACCGTCCGAGAGGCGGAGGCCTGCGCCACCGATCTCGCACAAGCGCTTCGCACCCTGGCAGAGATCTACGAGGTCGCCGAGCGCGAAGCGCTCGCGCGGATCGGAGGCGCACGCGGGGATGCCGCCATGGCGGCGATCGCGGCGCGTCTGCAGGCACGCCACGAGGTCGGCGAAGCGGCGGCCCGTCTCGCGGGTGCGTGGCTCGACGGGCGCCACGACGAGATCGAGCGTCAGATGCGCGCGGCCTCCCCGATGCTCGGCGTCTACGGCCCCCTCGCACCGGCGCTCACCCTGCTGACCACCGGCGTGCGCACAGCCGGGCGCGGCGTCGTCCTCGCCGGCGACCCGCCGTTGCGGTCCGCCGGTGCCGTGGCATCCGTTGTGGAGCTCGACCGCCACCTCTCCGCCGGCGTGGACGCGGCGCCGCGCGGCCTCGCCGACGTCGTCGATCGGATGCCGGGACAGGACGGCCTGAAGGAGGGGCGCGTGCGCGTCGAGGAGTACCGGCATCCCTCCGGAGAGCGTGAGTTCGCGGTCTACATCGCCGGCACTCGGTCGCTCGTCGGCGCCGACGAACCGTGGAACATGGCCTCCAACCTCCAGCTGTACTTCGGCGAGGAGTCGTCGTCGTACGTGGCGGTGGAGCAGGCGCTCGCCGCGGCCGGGGCGGTGGCGGGCGATCGGCTCCACGTCTTCGGTCACTCGCAGGGGGCCATGATCGGCGCGCATCTGGCCCGCCAGGGCGATTTCGATGTGGTCACCGAGATCGGGTTCGGCAGTCCGATCCAGGCCGAGCTGCCCGACGACGTCCTCGCCGTGTCGGTGCGTCACGGCGACGACCCCGTGGCCGCCCTCGCGGCCGGCGGCATCCCGGGCGTCGCGGGGTCGGCCGACTCCCTGGTCATCGAGCGGGTCGTCGATCCGGCGCCTCGGTGGAGCGATGTCGCCTTCACGGTGCACCAGCTCGACGCCTACCGCGAGACGGCGGCCGCTGTCGATGCGTCCACCGATGGCCGGGCGGACGCCCTGCGTACGCGGTTCGCCACGCTCGCGGGCGCGGCGATGGTCACCTCGATCGTCTACGGCGCGCACCGCGCACCGCCGCCGCTCCCCGATCGGCGGCGGCGTACGGGTGGCGGCGGCGGAGTATGAGGGCTCAGCGGCGCTTCTTCTGCTGCTGGGGGCGCAGCAGAATGCCGAACACCCAGTTGATGAGCGAGATCAGGACCGCCGCGACGACGCCGAGCCAGAAGCTCTCCACGGTCAGCCCCCAGCCCCACGAGCTCGTCACCCACGCGGTGATCCAGAGCAGCAAGCCGTTGATGACGAAGGAGATGAGTCCGAGCGTGAGGATGTACAGCGGGATCGCGACGATCTTGATGACCGTGCCGATGATCGTGTTCACCAACGCGAAGATCGCGGCGACCGCGAGGAGAGTGAGCACGAGCTGCAGCGTCTCGCCGGGCGCGAACGGCGTGACACCCACCTGGAGCGCCGGGATGAGTGTCACGACCCAGATGGCGAAGGCGTTGACGACGACGCGGACGATGAAACGCATGGTCCTCCCAGTGTTCCACGCGCGCTCGGATGTCGGAAGATCTGAGCGTGCGGCGCCTCGTAGACTCGTCCCGTGACCGACCTGCCCGTCCGCATCCGCCCCGAGATCGCCGCCCTCCCCGCCTATAAGCAGGGCAAGCAGGCCGGCGCGGAGGCGTTCAAGCTCTCCAGCAACGAGAACCCGTTCCCTCCGCTGCCGAGCGTCGTCGCCGCGGTGCAGGCGGCCATCGCCGTCAACCGGTACCCGGATGCGTCGTCGCCGAGGCTGCGCGCGCGACTCGCGGAGCGGTTCGGCGTCACCGACGATGCCGTGCACATCGCGGCGGGCTCGGTGTCGATCCTCTTCCAGCTCGCGCAGGCCACGAGTGGCCCCGGCGACGAGATCCTCTTCTCCTGGCGCTCGTTCGAGGCGTACCCGAGCCTCGCGAGCGTCGCCGGCGCGGCTGCCGTCACGGTGCCGAACGACGCCGCGGGCGGACACGACCTGGATGCCATGGCGGATGCCGTCACCGAGCGCACCCGCTTGATCATCGTCTGCAGCCCGAACAACCCGACGGGGCCGGTCGTGACGCAGTCGGGCTTCGACGCCTTCCTCGCGCGGGTCCCCGCCGACGTGCTCGTCATCCTCGATGAGGCCTACGCGGAGTTCGTCACCGACCCCGCCGCGGTCTCCGGGGCGGCCGTGATCGCCGCCGGGCACACGAACGTCGTCGTGCTGCGGACGTTCTCGAAGGCGTACGGGCTCGCGGGGCTGCGGGTCGGGTACGGCATCGGCGATCCCCGTATCCTTGCCGCCGCCCGCAGCACCGGCATCCCCCTGTCGGTCACCGCCGCCGCCGAGGAGGCGGCGTTGGCGAGCCTGGATGCCGAGGACGAGCTGCTCGAGCGGGTGCGCGCACTCGCCGCGCACCGCGACGACCTGGCGGCGCGCCTGCGCGAAACGGGATGGGACGTGCCGGAGGCGCAGGGCAACTTCGTCTGGCTGCCGGCGGGGGCGCGAGCGCTGGAGGTCGCCGCGGCATTCGAGGAGGCCGGGCTGATCGTGCGCCCCTTCGCCGGCGACGGCGTGCGGATCTCGATCGGCGAGCACGAGGCGCTCGACGCGATCGTCCGTGTCGCGGCATCCGTCGCTCCGCGCTGATTATTCCCCGCCGCTTGTGGTGTGAGCACCGCGATTCGCGGTTCCCGTTGTCGATCCCATGCAGCGTGGCGCATGAACGGGGCATTAGCGTGGGAACATGACCCCGCCTGATGACCCGGCCCTCGTGCGCGTCCTGGCGGCGGACGGGACGTTCGCCCCCACGCCCGAGGCCGAGCGGTATCTGCCGCTCATCGACGCGCTCTCCGACACCGAACTCGAGACCTTCTACCGCGACATGGTCGTCGTGCGGGCCTTCGACCAGCAGGCCACCAACCTCCAGCGTCAGGGTCAACTGGCGCTGTGGCCGCCGTCGCTCGGTCAGGAGGCCGCTCAGGTCGGCTCGGTCCGCGCCGCGCGCCCGCAGGACCACCTGTTCCCGTCGTACCGCGAGCACGTCGTGGCCACGACGCGCGGCGTCGACCCGATCGACATCGTCCGCGTCATGCGCGGTCTCACCCACGGCGGGTGGGACCCCACCGACCCCAAGAACGGCAACGTCCACATCTACACGCTGGTGCTGGGCTCGCAGACGCTGCACGCGACCGGCTTCGGCATGGGCCTCGTCTTCGACAAGCGCTGCGGCACGGGCGATCCCAACCGTGACGAAGCCGTCGTCGTCTATTACGGCGACGGTGCGTCGAGCCAGGGCGACGTGCACGAGGCGATGGTTTTCGCGAACACCTATCGCACCCCGCAGGTGTTCTTCCTGCAGAACAACCACTGGGCGATCTCCGTGCCCGTGGCGACGCAGTCGCGAGCGCCGCTCTATCGCCGCGCCGAGGGTTACGGCATGCCGTCCACGCTCGTCGACGGCAATGACGTGTTGGCCAGCTACGCCGTCTCCAAGCTCGCCCTCGACGAGGCTCGCGCCGGCGATGGACCGCGGGCCATCGAGGCCATGACCTACCGGATGGGCGCGCACACGACGAGCGACGACCCGACCAAATACCGCACTTCCGACGAGGAGCAGTCGTGGGTGCGCCGCGACCCGATCGCCCGGATGCGCGCGTACCTCGAGGGACGCGGCGCCGCGGCATCCTTCTTCGACGAGGTGGATGCCGCCGGGCAGGCCTACGCCGACGACGTGCGGGTGCGCACGAACGCCCTCGGGACGATCGAGGCCGATTCGATGTTCGCGCACGTCTACAGCGAGGATCACCCGCTGATGGTGGAGCAGCGACGCTGGCTCGCCGACTACGAGGCTTCGTTCGAGAAGGGTGTCTGATGGTCGAGTCCATGCCCCTGGCCAAGGCCCTCAACGCGGGCCTTCGCGCCGCGATGGCCGCCGATGACCACGTTCTTCTCATGGGCGAGGACATCGGCCGTCTCGGCGGCGTCTTCCGCGTGACGGAGGGTCTGCAGGCGGAGTTCGGCGAGCGGCGCGTGCTCGACACACCGCTCGCGGAGTCCGGGCTCGTCGGCACGGCGATCGGTCTCGCGATGACCGGGTTCCGCCCCATCGTGGAGATCCAGTTCGACGGTTTCGTGTTCCCCGCGTTCGATCAGATCACGACGCAGCTCGCGAAGCTCACGAACCGGCACGAGGGCGCCCTGCAGATGCCCGTCGTCATCCGCATCCCGTACGGCGGCCACATCGGCGCGGTCGAGCACCACCAGGAAAGCCCCGAGGCGTACTTCACGCACACCGCGGGCCTCCGGGTCGTGTCGCCGTCGACGGCGAACGATGCGTACTGGATGATCCAGGATGCCGTGCGCTCGCCCGACCCGGTCATCTTCCTCGAGCCCAAGGCGAAGTACTGGATGAAGGGCGACGTCGACACCGCCGAGCGGCCGCTGCCGCTGCACGCGTCGCGGCTCGTGCGCCGCGGCACCGACGTCACGCTCGTCGGCCACGGCGCGATGGTCACGACGCTGCTGCAGGCCGCCGCGCTCGCCGAGAGCGAGGGCACGTCGTGCGAGGTGATCGACCTGCGGTCGCTGTCTCCGATCGACTACGGTCCGATCCTCGATTCCGTGCGACGCACCGGACGCATGGTCTACGCGCAGGAGGCACCGGGGTTCACCTCGGTGGGCTCCGAAGTCGCCGCGACCGTGATGGAGCGCGCCTTCTTCGCGTTGGAAGCGCCGGTGCTGCGCGTGTCGGGCTTCGACGTGCCGTTCCCGCCCGCCAAGCTCGAGGGCACGTGCCTCCCGGATGCCGACC
>Ga0207709_10001568_pt1 | contig 15657 bp, 13 predicted proteins | sample KBSM34metaG_FD_184397 | JGI IMG/M metagenome (GOLD analysis project Ga0207709, IMG submission 184397) | Miscanthus rhizosphere microbial communities from Kellogg Biological Station, Michigan, USA - KBS M3-4 metaG (SPAdes) (version 2) | ecosystem: Host-associated > Plants > Roots > Rhizosphere >...
GAGGGTCGTGTGCGTGACTTGCATCCGCTGGTTCTTGAGGAGTGCTACTGCATCGGACGCGAGGCCATTATCAATGCGCTTGGCCATTCCAAAGCTCAACAAATTGAGGCGGAGATCAGTTACGACTCGCGGCAGTTTCGTCTACGCATTCGTGACAATGGACAAGGCATCGATCCTAAGATTCTTGAAGCGGGCGGGCGTTCCGGTCATTGGGGTCTCCAGGGCATGCAAGAAAGGTCTCAAAAGATTGGCGGTCAATTGAGATTTTGGAGCCGGCCGGAAACCGGAACCGAAGTTGAGTTGAGCGTTCCAGGAACCACTGCGTATCAAAGTTTAGCTGACAAATCGAAGAAGAAGTTTGGGCTCAACCGATTTCAGAGGCTCGGCGCAGGAATCGAAAAGACTGACGATTAGATTTCTATGATGCCTCGTTTCAAGGCAATCGTAACGGCGTGCGTTCGATCGTTAGCACCAAGCTTGGAAAGAATGTTCTTCATGTGCGCTTTGACGGTTTCTTCAGAGACCTTGAGGCGTTGAGCTACCATCTTGTTGGCGTTACCTGCCGCAACTTCGCGCAACACGTCGATTTCACGTTCGGTCAACGCATCGTCACTGTGGTGCTCGGCTAATTCCATTGCGATTTCCGGAGGGATTCTTTTTTTGCCCGCATGAACTGTGCGAATTGTGTCGATCAATTCCTTTCGCACCATGTTCTTTAACAAGTATCCTGACGCGCCGGCTTTGAAGGCGCGCGCTGCCTGGGCATCACCGCCATAGGTCGTCAACACGATGATGCGAGCGTCGGGAAATTCCTCGCGAATTTTCAGAATCGCGTCGATGCCGTTCACCTCCGGCATCTGTACGTCCATGAGAGTCACGTCAGGACGGTGAGTGCGGAATTGTTCGATCGCTTCGCGGCCGTTGCTGGCTTCTGCGACCAGGACCATGTCCTGTTCGCTCGCAAGCACGGCGGCGATTCCCTCTCGCAGCATTGGATGATCGTCCACCGTTAGAATTCGAATGGGCTTGGCTGCGCTCATGATGAAATTTTGGCTCGTAGAGTCTACTACGAGTCTTGCGAAATAGTTAGAGCGCGGGAGCGCGGGTGCTTTGCCTAAAAAGTCATTGTTGGAAGAGGTCGGTACCGTAACGCGGTAGCGTCGGGTCGACGTTGTGCGCCAATAACGGAGGAATTTGGATTCACAAGATTGACCCGACGCTACCGCGTTACGGTACTGACCTCTTCCAAGCACCGATCCTGACTTTTGAGGCAAAGCCGAGCGCGGGTGGTCACGTTGTCGTTAGCACGTCTGCACTGACGTATTACGAAACGATGACCGCCCGCCCTCTCCGGTTCTGGACCCATGGTTAGTCCTGTTCGAATTCAAAATCCATGGCGAATTCATGCGGCAAGTCAAAGCCATCGCCACTTAGGCCCATGACAACTTCGTTTGCTTCACCGATCAGCGTAAGTTCGGGAGCTTCGTAATTATTCTGCATTGTCGTTTCCTCCTTTCTTCTAAAATTTTCTGTCATTTCTTTCAGAGACACTCGTTCATGCGGCTCGGGGCGCTTGTTCATATCGACCGTCTGCGCGTTTGCGTAGCCACAACTCGAGCAGGATGATCTGCCGCAACTGAGCGGAGTTGCAGTCCAAGTCGACGGAAAAGCGCTCAAGTCGTGAACGAAAGCTTGCCCGCTCTACAAACCCGCGCTCGGCGACTTCCAATTGCTTCTCCTGCAGAAGCATGTGCGCCAGTGGCCGCAACGCTTCCTGCCACGGCGTATTGAATGACGCTTTGGATCGTCGCTCGCGCACCTTGCGTGGCCAGAGATCGGAAAGAGCTGAGCGCATCAATCTTCGCGGCTCACCCGGACCACACAGAATGTTGGCCGGCACAGTCAAAAGAAACTCGACCAGGGGACGGTGCGCGAATGGGTGCGTGTAATCCAGGTGCTGTAACGGCTCGGCTGGTTGTAACTGGCGCAGTTCCAAATTTGTCGTCAGCGCGCGGAAATGCTTCCGTCGTTCCGGGGACGCTTGCATCCACGTCTTTGAGAAAAGAGATTCCGGATCTGAAAGACCGGTTCGGTCACTAATACCAGACGCAAGAGATGTCTCTACACTCTTCGGAGTGTAGGAACCGTCGCTCGCTGAATAGATCGCCGCGGGCGTCAAGGACGGCGGGAGAGCCGCTTGAGCTGCACGCCAGAGAACTCGATAGAATGGAAGTCGAAGGATCTTGCTCCATAAGAGCGTCTCTTCACATGCGCGACGGATCTGAAACCGGCGCAGTGATGATGCGACCTGTAAACTGTCATCGAAGAAGTTCCCCATCATTAGATCGCCGGTCTGTCCAGTCAGAATGGTCCTGGCGCCGAGCCGGCGCGCTGCAGCCGCAACTGATATGTAGAGTGGCCGAAATGGTTCGGGCAGTGCCGTGCCCACTTCGGTTTCGTTCATCAGGCGCACATCATGAGTCGAAATATGCACTCCATCGATTCCACAGTGTGACTCGACCTCGCGAATGAATGGTTCGTCCAGGGAATTCCGCCAGGTGAAGCTAAGACTGTTGAGACGCGTAGCACTGACGGCGCCGCTGCAAGTCAGATTGTTTGCCATGCAAACCACCGACGACGAATCAAGTCCGCCGCTGAGCTCAGCGACAACCGGCGCTTCTGTTTGCAACCGCACTGCTACCGCCTCGCGAAACAATGAGCGCAGTTGCTCCTCGTAGCGGCGCTCGCTCCGATACTGGATCACATCACCGATCGGCATGGACCAGAAGCGGTGAATGCTGGTCCCTTCAGCCGAGACGCACACCGCGTGTCCAGGAGGAACCGAATAGATGCCTTGATATGGCGTGCGATTCGGGTAACCGCCAAACATCAGGAACCCGGCAATGTACTGCTCATCCAGTTCCGAAATACGTGTTGCATCTACCAGAGACTGCAAGCGATTGGACCACTGAACCTGTCCGTTTTGCACGTGATAGTAAAGCGGACGCACGCCGGCAAAGTCGCTGGCAAGAACCGTCGTCCTGCTTTTGTGATCGCGAATAACCAAACTCCAATCGCCGATCAGTTGGACCAGCCCGTTGGTTCCCCAACGTTCGTAGGTGGCGCGTGCAATTGCTGCATTGCTGGTCTCACCCTTCAACGAGTCTCGTAGCCGCAGCAGTAAATCCGCACGATTATCCAAACGGCCATCCCAGTGGAGGACTTCGATTCGAGTATCGTGAATCGCGCGTAATTGTTGTGGGTTCACCGGCATCTTCTTTCTCCTTTAGACAACATGCAGTGGTAGCAGTCGTTTTTGATAGGCTGCCGAGCCATACACAACGCGGCCATCTACCTCTACCCAGGCGTGCGAGAAGAACGGCGACGGGCGATAACCGATCACCAGTCTTGCAAAGATGCCGTGTCTCCGGAGCAATCGCACGGTACAGGCAGCTCGCTGCAGACACAGCACCGGCTTCCAGTAGAAACAAGTGGCGAGATGGACCGCATCGCAGATTGCCTTCTCCAGTTCCTCACTGTTTGGCTGCGCCACAACAGATTGCCGCTTCAACTGCGACAGAATGCGTCCAGAACCTCGCAACGAAACGATCACTTCATAGCGCGCGATCTCGAAGAGCGCTCTCGATAAGAGTCTGATCTTTTTCATTACGCGACCTCCCTTTGGATCAGCGTCTGCTGTTCAAGTTGGGCCAGAAAGCGAATCGTGTGTTCGCGTGCAGTGTTGGAAGCGACTTGATAGGCGTCGCTGATTCCGTTCGCAATTGCTTCCAATGAAAGTTGCTGCTCGATCCCGCGCCAGATACGGGCGCCGATGTGATTGGCAGTGAACAAGCTGCCTTTGCCGGTATGTAAGATCACTACCCCGTCGTCGTGAAAAGAAGCAGCAGCTTCGGGACTGAGGGTAAAACTTAAATCGCTACTCTGGTTCGTCATACTCTGTTTCTTCCCTTCTCTCTTTCTACGAGCGTCTAAATTGATGCTCGCGATGTGTGTAAGAATAGAGAAGATTTTTCGCGGTGCCCTCCCCCCCATTTTGTATTTTGGTCCTAGATGTTTCTACAGGAGGCTTCTAAGATTTGAGTTAGGAGCTGCTTTGCAAAAGAGTTGAATTCCGGTCAGGCACAGCGCCAAAGGCGCGAAATATGATAGCCAGGGGCAAGCGCCGAGCGCAGCGAGGCGCGTCGCCCCTGGTTATCAAATATCAATTGAAAGAGAGCACTGAAAGTGCGACATATGATCGGTAGTTATTCCGCTCTTTCAGAGCTTCAAGCTCATTTTGTTTTGTGGCCCAGGGGCGACGCGCCTCGCTCCGCTCGGCGCTTGCCCCTGGCTATCATATTTCGCGCCTTCGGCGCTGCGCGCACTATTTAATTCGCGACCTGTGGCGCTCCGCAGACTGAATTGCGACTGTTTGTGTAAAGCCTTAACTGGAGGTAGGAGTCTGATCAGTCGTCGTGCTTCTCGACAGTTGAACTGGAAAGTGAATTGAGTGCCTGCTGGCCTTCCTGCGTTGCCTGTCCGAGCCAGCTTGATAGCTTCTCCAAAGCGAGTCGCATGTGAGCGGTATCGTTGGGTTTTTCCAAAGCATCATCGGCGACAAACTTGCTGCCCTGGACCGTCTGAAGCAGGGTGTCGTAAAGCTCGCATGCGATACGAGTTCGTTGGGCCAATCTCTCGTCAGAACGGATACGAATTGCTCTCGCTACCTTTCGCAGTCGCCAGCGGTACACGACCCACATCACGAGAGAGGTAAGGAACGCACAGAGAATTCCAAACCATATCGTTTGATACGAGAGGTGGGATATGAGCAGGATTGATAAACAGGTGTAAGGGAATTTCGACATCAACATTCACCCCAATAGTCCATGTAAGCCGATCAACGTGAGGGGCAACGACCATTGAGAGTTGACCCCGCGAAACACCTGACTCTAACGAATGTGCAGGTCGCTCCGACACACCAGAATGTATAGTTATCAGCCTGTGGTTTTGTATAGGTGTGGGTCTAGTGATGCAGTCTCAAAGCAATGTCCGACATACTTCAGTTTGTCGCGCCAATCCGACAAGCTAAAGCATGTCGGACATTAAACTGCATCACTACGCACCCCGAGGAAGGTCTTGATTCTTTCAGATCGAGCGACGCTCGGTCTTCTGAAAGCTACGTTGCCAGGAACCATGAGTGTCATTTGGGTTCCGGAGCTTGCAGAGCTGACAAGTGTGAGCTTGCTCCCGATCCGCAGAGCTCGCTCTCGCATCCCCTGAAGACCAAAATGCCCCTCCTTGCCTTCTGCGAGGACAGAAGTTTCTATGCCGATCCCATTGTCATTCACCCGCAACGTAAGGTCCCGCGCATAGTTGAGCGCGATTTCCAGTTGGCTTGCTGAGGCGTGCTCACAGGCGTTGCGGATCGCTTCGTATCCGATACGATAAATCTCGTCGCGGGCGACCGGATGCATGTCTCTGGGACCACCGGTCGCTAAAAACTTAACTGTTATCGATTTTTTGAACCAACACTCCTGCGTAGCCCGACGCAGAGCGGCAGCGAGATCGTTGGTTTCTATGGTTGAGGTGCGAAGTGAATTGAGTGCCGCTCGTCCTTCCTCCGTTGCCTGTCCCAACCAGCCTGACAGTTGTTCCATAGCGCGCTGCAGGTGAGCCGAATCGTCGAATTTTCCGAGAGCATTATCGGCAACCAACTTGCTGCCCTGCACTGTTTGAAGAAGCGTATCGTGAAGTTCGCGTGCAATGCGCGTGCGTTCCGCCAAACGTTCATCAAACCGAACGCTGATGGCTCTCGCAATCTGCCCGACGCGTAGTTTGTAGAGAGCCCAAATCACGACGAGACCAGCGGCAATGCATAGCAGAACAAACCACCCTGTCTGATAGAAAGCCGGCAGTATCGTGAAATCCACATTAGCAACTTTCTCAGACCACACGCCGTTGGTATCGGAAGCGTTAACAATGAAATGATATTGGCCGGGCGAAAGATTGCGATATGCGACGGGATTCGCCGTGCTTACTTCGTGCCAGTCTTTGTCCTTTTCCTGGAGTCTGTAGCGGAAGCGCACTGCTTCGGGGTTTGATAGGCTCACCGCGGAGAAGCTGATCTCTACGCTCCCCGTGCGCGCCGGGAAAGTCAGCGGAACACCAGACTCATAAGACTTATCGTCGGCAGAGACTGACTGAATTGTGAGCGCAGGTTGCAATACGTTCTTTTGGGCGTTAGCTGGATCGAGCCACACCAGGCTATTAGTTGTGGCAACCCATAAGCGTCCATCGCTGCCCTCGATTATTGTCGGTAACGGGCGCAAATACCCGGCAAAACCCGGCATTCCCTCTCGTCTGCCAAAATGCTCCCCCACCACGCGATAGGAGGGATCTTTCAAAGCAGCAGATATTTCGGCTCGTCTAATATGAAAGATTCCGAAAAGGCCGTTGAGCCAAAGGTCGCCACCAGCTGTTTCCACGATTCCTGAAATACCGCGCAGCCAGTCAGGATTAACAGCAGTAATAGCGTGGAACGCTCCACCGTCAAATTGCTGCAGTCCGAATTCGCCTCCGATCCAGATTGCGGAAGCGCGCCCATGGATTGCGGTGATGTTACCCACCTGTATGCCATCGTTTGGACCAAACACCCGGACCTGATCGCCTTCAAGTACAGCCAACTCATTGTTCGTAAAGCCAAACCATACGCGCCCCGCACTGTCAGTAAATTCGCATACGACACCGGTCCTCGGAAGGTCTTCCCGGCCACCAAAAGATGTCCAAACGCCACCTGCCAACCGGTACAAGCCATGGCGTCCAAACGACACCCAGAGTCCACCTTTGGGATCCTGAGTTATTGCCTGGAGGAAATAGCCCAGCTTAGCCATCTCGGGTGGTAATTCCGTTTGGACCAGATTCCCATTGACGAGATGAAAGAGTCCCACATCCCCGCCGAACCAGAATGTTTTGTCAGGAGCGCGGTAAGCCACCACCCACCTCGCCCGCTTCTTGAGTATTTCGGTCTTTCCATTCGACAGATGATATAGGTCGGAACCTCCAGCAGAGCTCCATACTGCTCCATTGTCGTCGGCAGCCAGAGCGAAAAGGCTTCCAGCTTCAGGGAATACCTGTTTCACCAATGGGCTGTAAAAGAATCGATGGATCCCGGTGGTGTCGCCAAACCAGACATTACCTTCTCGATCAACTAGTTTCGAATATTTATTAGGACTGAAATCATAGGTTACAGAATTACTCGCATTTACGTTGTTCTGGAAATTGTAGCCCTGTTCGGATGGCGCGAAGTGAAAAAGAGGCTTGTCGCTGCATTTGATCCAAAAAGTATTAGCCCGATCAACGAGCTGCGCACAGTCCGTCCTTAAAACCGGGTAAGCTGGCAGCTGGTCCTCCGGATTGCTGCTGGACTTCGGTGCTCGCCGGTCCATTGCGAGACTGGTTACGACAGCACCATCGGCGTCTACCGTAAACTTGGTATTGCCAGTAAGAGACGGATCTTCATCGACTAGCTGCATCTGTTTACGACCCGGGCGTTGGCAGAACAGTTTGCCTTCTGTGAGTGCCCAAACTACTCCGTCTCGATCTACTCCCACACACTCGAAATAGCCGCTTACGATCCGCTGCCACGTGGAGTCTTCTAACCTCCACAGTCCGCTGGTTGTGGCCGCCCATACAATCCCATCACGGTCTTGAGCAAGATTATTGATGGACCCAGTCGGTGAGGCGGGGTCGCTGCTATAGTTTTTGACCAGACCGTTGTTTATGAAAGTGAAGCCACCAAACAAATATCCAACCCACAGACCACCTGACGCCGGCGCTAATAATGAGCGAACGCTGTTAGAAAGGAGCCGGTCGCCAGAGGGCGAGTTGAAAGCCTCAAAACGAACACCGTCGAAACGAAACAATCCCCCGGTAGTGCCAAGCCAGAGGAACCCATCACTGGTTTGGGCCAGCGCCTCGACATTTGTCGGCGCGCCCTCTTTGAAGGTCCAGGAATCATGGCCGACTTGCAGCCTGGTCCGTGTTTGACATAACAGCGATCGACACGGAATCGCGATGATCATCAGAATGAGAACCAGTCTAAACCGCATATTCAACCTCCACCTGAAGCAAACCACGCCGCAGTGCAATTGTCACCGCATGTGTCCGATCGTTAGCGCCCAGCTTGGAGACAATATTCTTGATATGAAAGTTGACAGTCGTCTCCGCAATCGCAAGTTGAATGGCAATTTGCTTGTTGCGATAGCCATCGCGAATGAGTTGCAGCACTTCTAACTCCCTGGTCGTTAGATCTTCTTCGCCCATATGCTCAACCAGCCGAGCTACGACCTCAGGTGGGACGTGCTTTTTTCCAGCATGGGCCGACCGGATCACCGCGAGTAATTCATCCTTCGGCATATTCTTTAGCATGTACGCGGCGGCTCCCGCTCGCAGGGCCCGCTGGATTTCGACATCGGCGTCTGAAGTTGTCAGCATTATGATCCGCGCCTCGGGAAACTCTCCTCGGATCGCTATCAATGCATCAGTGCCGTTGGTCCCCGGTAGACGAAGGTCCATCAGAGTGATATCCGGCCTATGACGACGAAACTCAGCGATGGCCTCCGCGGCATTGCCTGCCTGCGCGACAAGCTGCATGTCTGCCTGCGAGCTGATAATTGTGCTCAGCCCTTCGCGAAACACCGGATGATCTTCCACGCTCAGTATCGTAATAGGCTTAGTCAGAGCGTTCGGTGGCCCAATCATCCGGTAGAGTTCATTGACGGAAATATGTACATTCATAGCTTTTACATTTACTCCGCTGTTGTGATTTCTCGTTACGCTCACAGAAGGCGAGAAAACGGCGGGCTTATTACCACCGGGATCGAGAGGACGTATTTTTTTCGTGTGAGACAGCGGTGATGACCCAATCTGTGCAGAAAATCCGAAACCAGGCCACCTGGTCTCCGGCAGGGGTGCAGTTTAAAAAAAGTGTCCGATAAACTTCAGTTTGTCGTCAGTAATCGACCACGCTTTGCCTCAAAAGTCCTTTTCATTCACACCGGGCTTTAGCCCGGTGTCTGGCAAGGCACAGAGTTAAGAACCGTTTTAACGGTTTACCGAGCGAAATACAGCGAAAACCGTTGAAACGGTTATCGGCAAATTTCCGCCTTCTCACACCGGGCTAAAGCCCGGTGTGAATAAAAAGGACTTTGAGGCTAAGCCAATCGACAAGCTAAAGCATGTCGGACATCAAACTGCATCACTACCTGTCTCCCATGATCTTGACAGCTTCGAAACTCGGCGCTATCGGTACTATGATAGCGCCCGGGTTCGCGTATGAACTCTTTACAAATCGATGCTCGGCTGCTGCCTTATATTCAGGCAACGTCTGAAGCAGACTCAGATCGTGTGCTTAGCACGCTCGTAGCGGAATGCATCGGACCGGTAATCAAACAGGTCATCCGGTCTAAGTTGCGTGTGCATTTCGATCATGATGGGCGCGCTCCTCACAACCCTGATGCCGAAGATCTTTATAGCGGAACCCTCCTGCAGCTCCTGACCCGGCTAAAGGAATGCAAGGCCCGCCCAACTGATAAATCGATCGGTAACCTTGAGAGCTATGTCGCGGTCATTTCTTATCACACCTGCTATGAGTATCTCCGGTTCAAATACCCTCAGCGGCATAATCTGAAAAACAAATTACGCTACCTGCTGACCCACCAAACCGGCCTGGCGCTGTGGGAGAATGAAAGCGGCGATCTGGTCAGTGGATTTACCGAGTGGCGTAACCAGGCAAGGGCCTACGCGCGCAGTGACCGGTTACAACAACTACTGAATGATCCTCGCACGGCAATGCAATCTGCGTCGCAGCGTGGAGACTTTCGACGCGCGAACCAGGCCGATCTGGTGGCCGCGATTTTCAACCACACGAGCCATCCAATCGTATTGGACGAACTGGTGGACATTGTCGCCGGACTGTGGGGAATAAAAGATCGCACAGAACAGCCGGCCACACGAGATGATGAAGCAGATTCATTAGCACAGGTAGCTCAGCAGAATACCGACGTGGCGGCTGAGATTGATAATCGATTTTTCCTGAAATGGCTGTGGGAAGAGATCTGCCAGTTGCCGGTGCGACAGCGAATGGCGCTGCTGCTTAATCTGAGGGACGATCAAGGGGGTGGCGTAGCGGCGTTACTGCCGGTCACGGGTGTTGCCAGCTTGCGCCAGATTGCGTCAGCGTTGGAGATGGTGGGCGAGGACTTCGCGCACCTCTGGCCGCGGCTGCCGCTCGACGATGCGAGCATCGCCGGTTTGCTGAGCATCACCCGGCAGCAGGTCATTAATTTGCGTAAATGTGCGCGCGAACGTCTGGCGCGAAGAATTAAAGCAGTTCATTAGGTGTCCGACATGCTTTAGCTTGTCGGATTGCGCGACAAACTGAAGTTTATCGGACATTTGCTTTGAAACTGCATCACTACCAGTTCATTAAAAAATAATTTTCGAGGCCGGTAATATCTTATCGAAACCTCCGCCTTTCCTGTCAGAGCAGGGTTGTATATTGGATCAGATCTGAAGCTATGAAATGAACGGACATCTCGCCCAACCAGTCATCGAACGATATCGCGAGCAAACGCTGCCGCCAGCGGAATTGCTCGATGCCGACGATCACCTTGCCGGGTGCGAAATCTGCCGTCAGCGTCTCGACGACAAGCAGCGTTTACAGGCGGCCGGTCAATTATTGCGCCGGGACCTGGCGGCAACCCGATTGACTCACATTACCTATGAACAATTGGTGTTGTACGTCGACGGCGGCCTTGATCAAACAGACAATGAAATCGTGGACAGCCACTTGAAACTCTGTGAGCAGTGTTCTACTGAGTTGAATGACCTGCGCGCGTTTGCCACCGAAACGGCCGCCTACCCGGCCAAAGAATATGGACCGCGCTCACCACCGTCTGTGGGCCAGAAGCTGGTGAGATTTTTGAAAGGGATGTGGGAGCGCGCGGAAGGATTGTGGCGTACACCTGCTTTCTGGCTTCCTGTCGAAATTGCCAGTCTCGCGCTGGTCGTAGCGCTGCTGGTGTGGGCGGGCGTATTGCGATCGCGGAGCTCTCAGTTGCAGATGGCGCTCGACGCAGAGCGACAGGAAAATGAAAAGCTCAAACAGGACCATCAAGCAGCAATCGCCTCGGTCACTGACCTTCAGAACCAACTGGCCCAACTCAAATCACCAGAACTGACAGTGTCCTCAAATGTCGTGACCCTGAATGACGGCCCAGGGCAGGTAACGCTGGACGAGGAAGGCAATTTGGCTGGTGTGCCGGCGGAGTATCAACAGATGGTGAAGCAGACGCTGACATCGCAGCAAATCGGGACCCCGCACATGCTCTCTGACTTGATCGGAAAGTCAGGCGTGTTGATGGGGCCTGGCGACGAGGGACATCCAATTGCTCTGCTCAGCCCAGTCGGCACTGGGGTGATAGGTGTTCGTCCGGTTTTTCGCTGGCGGGCGCTCGACGGCGCTGAGAGTTATGTGGTCAAGATTTATGATGCAGACTTCAATGAAGTAGCAGCCAGCCCGCAGCTCTCCGGAACGGTGTGGACCGCAACACATTCGCTCGAGCGTGGGCAAACTTATTCCTGGCAACTGACGGCACGAGCAGGCGGTAAGGAAATCGTCTCTCCAATCAAACCCGCACCGGATGCAAAGTTCATGGTGCTGAACCAGACGAAGGCTGGTGAACTGGCCCATGCAAGGAATGCCGGCGGCAACTCGCATTTGACGTTGGGCATTCTTTATGCGCAGTCGGGACTGCTCGATGATGCCGAGCGTGAGTTCCAGGCGCTGTTACGCGCAAATCCGCAATCCACATTGGTCCGTAAGCTGCTGCGCATCGTCAGAGAGAAGCGGCGTTCGTCCTAAAATCCCTTGCCGGTCACCACGAAGCCTGCCCAGTAAAACGGATGCCGGTATCGTTCGCTCCGCAGTAATTTCAAGTCTGCTTCGCGCAACGCTCGCGCCGCGCTAAAGCTGCCGGCCGGATTTGCCATCTGTGCTTTGAGCTGGCGATGAAATTCCACCATCAGCTCCGTCGTGCTGGCAGAATCGACTTTCCACTGACTCAGGATGCTGGTCGGGCTACCGGCGATGAACAACGCCCACGACAACCCGATCATTCCTTCGCCCGTTCCCACTCGCCCGCGCGCCGTCTCGCAGGCCGACAGCACCACCAGGTCGGCCTTCAAATCCAGTTTCATGATCTCCCACGCTTCGAGAAATCCGTCTTCATTGCTATCGCCTTCTGACTGCGCCAGCAGCAGGTATGAATACATCGGACTGCTATCGTTCAGGACTCCGTGTGTGGCCAGGTGTAGAATGCGATAACTTCCGGCTTCAGCCTTGGCGTGTGCCTCGCTGGCTTCCGCGCCGATGTAAACTTTGCTTTTCGCCGCGCCGTAAATCTGCTTTATAGCATTGACCTGCCGTTCGGCTTCGGGCAGTGGATCGAGCTTCTCGTCCATCAGCACCGGCTTTGCGCGCAAAATATTTTGCTTGGTGAGCGCCGGATTGCCGAAGGCCAACAGCGTCGGGGAGCTTGCTGCGTCCTTCTTCCTGTCGCGTAGCTTGTTCATTTCTCGCAACGCCGTTAGCGAGGGCGCATACGCGATCGCACTGTCTTCAATCAGATAGCGGTTAGGACCAGGCTGCAATGTCTGAAAAGGCAGTTCCCAGAGCGCACCATCCGGCACGATCACGAGGGCTGTTCGGCCCTGCAACTGTGAGGCGGCCGGTTTGAGCAACAGATCGTAAAGTTCGCTCGCCGGCTGGTGAAACCCCGGACTGCCGCTGGCCAGTGTCTCCCGGAACCGTGCCACACGGCCTTCCAACTCCTTTTGTTTGATCGCCAGCGGGTAAACCTTTAACTCAGTCGTTGTCCCGGCAGCATTTACTGTGAACGCAAAGAGGTAAGCCCGTTCGTCAGCCACTACATACTCCAGCAGCGCGCTCCGCGAATCAGGCAGCAGCGCGCGCGCCTGTTCAGGCGTCAAAGTCTCTATTTCACCTCGCTGCGCTTTGAGTTCAGGATGTGCAGCGTAAAGGCCTGTCTGGAATGCCTCGTAATCAAGCCGCACTTTTTGCAATTGAGCTTTGAGATCGTTGAGACGAGTCGGATCAGGTTGCGCACGTTGATTCTCACTTGAAATCTTTGTGTTGAGCGAAACGAGCTGATTATTGAAGCCGCGTTCCTGGTCCTGCTCCGCCGCGGTCATAGCTTTGGTGACATCGCTGCGGCCACTGCGTAGCACGTCGAGCAGCACGCGGGCTTTGGCGCGTTCAGCGTAGCCGAGCGCCGCACCAAATTGGTTCTGAGTTACGAGCAATTCGATTATTGCGTGGTACGGAGAGAGTTTGTCACTAAAGTAACGAGAGAGATCTTGTTCACCGCCTACGACTCGAGCTCGAGACGTCTCGATCGTGGCAATAGCCTCTTCAAAGGCCTGGCGAGCAGAAGTGAGTTGGTTAAGGTCGCGATAAGAGCGGCCCGCAGTGGTCTGAGCGCGCCAGAACATATTGGAATAGTCGAACTCTTTAGCTCGAACCATCGCACGGGTGGCGAAATCTAACGCCTGAGTATAGTTCCCCTGTAATCTGCTCGCATTTGCCAGACCAATCAGTGAGTTTGTAACTCTGGCTTTGTCCCCCATCTCCTCCGCCAGCGCCAGGCTCTTTTGGTTATACTCCAGCGCTTGCGCGTAGTTTCCCTGGGTGTAGTGAGTAACCCCAATCATGTCTAGTGTAACGGCAATCCCGGGCTTGTCCCCCAACGCTTCGCTCAGCGTCAGGCGCTTCTGATAAAACTCCAGCGCCTTAGCGTAATCCCCCTGGCTGTAATGAACATTCCCGATGTTGTTCAACGCTATGGCGATTCCAGTCTTGTCTCCCAACGCCTCTTTCATCGCCAGACCCCGCTGGTAATATTCAAGCGCCTGCCCGTAGTTACTCTGTTGGTGATAAATGTTCCCGATGTTGTTCAAGGCCTGGCTGACTCCAGCCTTGTCCCCCATTGCCTCGCTTAGCACCAGGCTCTTTTGCAAATACTCCAGCGCAGGCGCGTAGTTATCCTGGTTAAAATAGACAACGCCAATGGCGTTCAGCGCCCTGCTGATGAGATCTTTGTCCCCTAAAGGCTCGGTCAGCGACAGGCTCTTCTGGAAATACTCCAGCGCCTGTGCATAGTTGCCTCGCTGATAGTGCACATTCCCGATGTTGAGCAGTATCCTGCCTACCCCAACCTTGTCTCCCAACGTCTCGCTCAGCACCAGGATTTTCTGGTAAAACTCCAGGGCGAGCGCGTAGTCTCCTCTCAAGTAATGCACATTCCCGATGCCGCGCATCGCAGTGGCGATTCCGGCCTTGTCCCCTATACCCTCGCTCAGCGTTACGCTCTTCTGGAAGTACTCCAGCGCCTGCGTGTAGTTACTTTGTCTATAATGAACATTCCCTATTCCGAGCATCGTGCCAGCAATTCCGGCCTTGGAGCCAATCTGTTCCGCAATGCTCTGGGCAAGGCGAAACCCGGCTAGCGCTTCCGGATATTTGCCCGTCATCCGCAGACGATCACCCTGTCGAATCATCTCTTGAACTAACTTTTCAGTTACGAGCTCTTTCTCCTCTGTCAGAAGCGCTGATCGCTCATCATCGGTTTTGAGCAATGCCAGCGCGGCGGCGAGGTCTTCCTCTGCCGGCGCCTCGTGCCAGACTTTCCAGGCACCCTCTTCTTTCATGCATTCCAGCGCACGAACCATTTTCCCCAAGCCAGCTGCAGGCTTGCTCGTCTTCACTTCAATGGCGCTCATCTCGAGCTCGACGCGCAACTTCGCCTTCTCTCCCTCAACTGCCATTTTGCGGATCACCAGACCTTTGACCTCGATCTTTTCATGGTCGACGAAGAGCCTCTGCATGATCTCGCGGCGCGTCGCGAGCTCAGGCGATTTGGCACTCCACAACCGCAGGAAGCCATCCAAATCCTTCTTTGCATAACTGCCGTAGAATTCCTCTACGAGCGCGCGCAAAGCAGCATCATCAGAAGCTGCGGTGGGCCGCGTTCGAGATTCGTCTTGAGCCGGCACGGAAGACAACAGGAGGCAGACTAAGATGACGCTGCCTAATCGACCACGATGAGTGGACCGCATGGGATCACCTCCAGAGATCGTCGTTTGATTCTTGCAGAAACAGAATTTTATTAAAACCCCTGGGTCTCATAGCGGTAGCACCGACCCGACGCTACTGCGTTACGGTACTGACCCGATCCAAGTTCGACTACTGGCACTTGAGGTAAATCCATCTTTGCCGGCTTTGCACTAAAAGTCGGACTCTCACTGTTGGACCGGGTCAGTACCGTAACGCGGTAGCGTCGGGTGAGTCTCATGGCAATTGGTTGTGGACACATGGTCTACATCTTGCAAAGCATATCAACGATTTGTAGGGCAACGAATGTACCAACGGAACAGCCTTGGTTTCTTAGTGGATTCAGACGATGTTTGCCGGAATTGCCGGAACGCAGTTGACCTTTAGGATAAATGGCCCGTCATTTTTAGGAGCCTTGCTTCGCTTTAATCCGCGCAAATCCGCGGCAGAAAGTTTGCATTACTAAC
>Ga0207709_10001575_pt1 | contig 15604 bp, 8 predicted proteins | sample KBSM34metaG_FD_184397 | JGI IMG/M metagenome (GOLD analysis project Ga0207709, IMG submission 184397) | Miscanthus rhizosphere microbial communities from Kellogg Biological Station, Michigan, USA - KBS M3-4 metaG (SPAdes) (version 2) | ecosystem: Host-associated > Plants > Roots > Rhizosphere >...
CGGGCACGCGGGGTAGCCCGGCGCCGGGCGGATGCCCTTGTACTTCTCGGCAATGAGTTCGGCGTTGCTCAGCGCCTCGTCGGCCGCGTAGCCCCACAGCTCGGTGCGCACGCGCTGGTGCATGCGCTCGGCGAAGGCTTCGGCCAGCCGGTCGGCCAGGGCCTTGAGCATGATGGCGCTGTAGTCGTCGAGGTCGTCGAGGAACTGCTTTTCCTTCTTGTCCACACCCAGGCCCGCGGTGACGGCGAACAGGCCGATGTGGTCCGCCACGCCCGAGCCCTTGGGCGCGACGAAGTCGGCGAGGCAGCGGTTGGGCCGCATCACGCCATCCACCACCGGCCGCTCGGTCTGCATGCGCAGGCCGCGCCAGGTCATCAGCACCTCGCTGCGCGATTCGTCGGTGTAGATCTCGATGTCGTCGTCGTTCACCGTGTTGGCGGGGAACAGGCCGATCACGCCGTTGGCGGTGAGCCAGCGCCCCTCGATCAGGCGCTTGAGCATGCGCTGGCCGTCGCTCAGCACGCGGCGCGCGGATTCGCCCACGATCTCGTCGGTGAGGATGGCGGGGAAGGCGCCCGCCAGGTCCCAGGTCTGGAAGAACGGGCCCCAGTCGATGCACTGGGCGAGTTCCGCCAGGTCGTAGTTCTTGAACACCCGGCGGCCGATGAACTTCGGCTGCGGCGCGGCGTAGTTCGCCCAGTCGATCGGCGTCTTGTTCGCACGCGCCTGGGCGAGCGACACCAGCGGCGTCGCCTTCTTGTTGGCGTGTTGCGTGCGCACCTTGTCGTAGTCGGCCTTCATGTCTTCGATGAACGCGGCCGCCTTCTCGTCGCTGAGCAGGTCGCTGCATACGCTCACGCTGCGGCTCGCGTCCGGCACGTAGACCACCGGGCCGTCGTAATGCGGCGAGATCTTCACCGCGGTGTGCACGCGGCTGGTGGTCGCGCCGCCGATCAGCAGCGGGATCTTCTTCACGCGGAAGTGCTCGTCGCGCTGCATCTCGGCCGCCACGTGCTGCATCTCCTCGAGGCTGGGCGTGATGAGGCCGGACAGGCCGATGATGTCCGCGCCCTCCACCTTGGCGCGGGCGAGGATGTCCTGGCACGGGACCATCACACCCATGTTCACGACTTCGAAGTTGTTGCACTGGAGCACGACGGTGACGATGTTCTTGCCGATGTCGTGCACGTCGCCCTTCACGGTGGCGATGACGATCTTGCCCTTGGGCTTGGCCTCGCCGCCGGCATCGACCAGGGCCTTCTTCTCTTCTTCGATGTAGGGCAGCAGGTGCGCCACCGCCTGCTTCATCACGCGGGCGCTCTTGACCACCTGCGGCAGGAACATCTTGCCCTGGCCGAAGAGGTCGCCCACGATGTTCATGCCGGCCATCAAGGGCCCTTCGATCACGTGCAGCGGGCGGCCGCCTTCGGCCTTGATGCGCTGGTAGACCTCTTCGGTGTCCTCGACGATGAACTCGTTGATGCCGTGCACCAGCGCATGGCTCAGCCGCTCGTCCACCGGCTTGGCGCGCCAGGCGTACTTGGCGGAATCGTCCTTGGCCGCACCCTTGGCCGTCTCGGCCACTTCGACCAGGCGCTCTCCGGCGTCGGGGCGGCGGTTGAGCACCACGTCTTCCACGCGTTCGCGCAGCGTGGGCTCGAGGTCGTCGTACACGCCCACCATGCCGGCGTTGACGATGCCCATGTCCATGCCCGCCTTGATCGCGTGGTACAGGAACACGGTGTGGATGGCCTCGCGCACCGGGTCGTTGCCGCGGAAGCTGAAGCTCACGTTGGACACGCCGCCCGACACCTTGGCGCCCGGCAGGTTCTGCTTGATCCAGCGCGTCGCGTTGATGAAGTCGACCGCGTAGTTGTCGTGCTCCTCGATGCCCGTGGCGATGGCGAAGATGTTCGGGTCGAAGATGATGTCCTCGGGCGGGAAGCCCACCTCGTCCACCAGGATGCGGTAGGCCCGCTCGCAGATCTCGGTCTTGCGCTCGTAGGTGTCGGCCTGGCCTTTTTCGTCGAAGGCCATCACCACCGCGGCGGCGCCGTAGCGGCGCACCAGCTTGGCCTGGTGCTTGAAGGCTTCCACGCCTTCCTTGAGCGAGATGGAGTTGACGATGCCCTTGCCCTGGATGCATTTCAGGCCCGCCTCGATCACCTCCCACTTGGAGCTGTCGATCATGATCGGCACGCGCGCGATCTCGGGCTCGGAGGCGATGAGGTTGAGGAAGCGCACCATCGCGGCCTTGCTGTCGAGCATGGCCTCGTCCATGTTCACGTCGATGACCTGCGCGCCGTTTTCCACCTGCTGGCGGGCCACCGCCAGGGCTTCCTCGAACTGGCCATTGAGGATCAGCCGGGCAAAGGCCTTGGAGCCGGTGACGTTGGTGCGCTCGCCGATGTTCACGAACAGCGTGCCGTCGCCGATGAGCACAGGCTCCAGGCCCGACAGCTTCATGGGCGGCACGGGGACGGGGGTGGTGGCGGTGGTCATGGCAGCGGGCACGTTTTCAAAAACATCAAAACGACCGCGCAACTCACCGCGGCCTCGAGGGTCGGGTGAGCGCCGTTGGGGGCCGGCTGGGGAGCCGGCGGTACCTGCCCAAGCCTGGCAGCCGTGTGGCTGTCGCAACGCTCCTTGGGCGAAACGCTGATTGTAAGGGGGCGCATCAACAACCCCAGGGTCAAGTTGGGTGCGGAAGTGCCGAAAAGAAAGCGACGCTGCGCTTCGGCGCGCGATCCTTCGTCTCATCTGACCATGGCCGTCATCCAGCTTCCCGCCCACGTCCTCAAGCTCGGTTTCCCGGTGCCTTTCGCCCTGCGCGACGCCTCGGGCCACCTGCTCGTGCCGCGCGGGACGCTGTTGTCCACCGAATCGCAACGGCAGCAGCTGATCGCCCGCGGCATCTACGTGGACGAGAACGATTCCGAGCAGTTCAAGAAGGCGTTGGCCGGCAAGCTCGATTCGATGGTGCGCAGCAACGCGCTGCTCGGTCAGATCGCCAAGGCCACGGCCGACGTGCCGGAGGCGAGCGCGGCCGCTGCGGTGCGCAAGTCCGTCGAAGATCCGGTGAACGCCTGGAACAACCTCATGCTGCGCTCGAGCGCCCTGCTCCACGACCCGCCGCAGGCCGACTTCGGCACGCGGGTGGAGAAGCTCGAGCGCGACCTCGTCGAGCTGCTGGAGGCGGACCCGGACGCCGGCCTGCTCACGCTCATCCATGCCACTACCAGCGAGCTGCACCAGTACAGCGTGACGCATTCCCTGCTGGTGACGAGCGTGTGCGAGCTGGCTGCGCGCAACCTGCCCTGGAGCGCCGACTGGCGCCGGTCCATGCGGCGCGCGGCGCTCACGATGAACATCGCGATGACCACGCTGCAGGACACGCTGGCCCTGCAGGACAGCCCCGTCACGCCGCGCCAGCGCGAGGTGATCGACGGCCATGCAGCCAAGGCGTCGCGCATGCTGCGCGAGCTGGGCGTGGCCGACGAGCTCTGGCTGCAGGCGGTCGAGCATCACCACGCCTCGCCACCGGGGCCGCTGGCCGAGCTGTCGCCCTGCATGCAGCTGGCCCGGCTCATCCAGCGCGCCGACATCTTCGCCGCGCGACTGAGCCCGCGGAAAATGCGCCAGGCCATGCCCGCGATCGCCGCGGCCAAGGCGGCCTACCTCGACGAGAACCAGAAGGCCGACGAGGCGGGCGCGGCGATCATCAAGGGCGTGGGCATCTACCCGCCGGGCAGCTACGTGCGGCTCGCAAGCACCGAGGTGGCGATCGTGCTGCGGCGCGGGTTGCGGGCGAACGAGCCGAAGGTGGCGAGCATCATCAGCCGCAGCGGCACGCCGCTGGGGGAGCCCGCGATGCGCGACATCCGGCAGAAGGCCTACGAGATCACGGGCGGCGTGGCACCGCATGAAGTGAAGGTGCGGCTGAATCTGCAGCGCTTGCTGCAGTTGTAGGCGGCAAACCCGTTCGGGCTGAGCCTGTCGAAGCCCCTCGCGGACGGACAGAGGCTTCGATACCTCAGCCCGAACGGATGCGGGGTTTCGCAGCGAAGGGCTTCGACAGGCTCAGCCCGAACGGGATCCGAAACGGACGCGACAAAGCCGCCCGCTCGATAACTCAAGCCGCCAGCAAGCCCGTGAACGCCCCGTGCTGCAAGCACCGCGGCTGGTACTTGCCCACACGCTGCGCAATCTGCGCGATGTGCGCGGGCGTCGTGCCGCAGCAGCCGCCGGCGATGTTGAGGAAGCCCGACTTCGCGAACTCCTCCACCAGGCTGCCGGTGATCTCCGGCGTCTCGTCGAAGCCGGTGTCGCTCATCGGGTTGGGCAAACCGGCGTTGGGGTAGCAGCTCACGAAGGTATCGCCCGCCACCTTGGCGAGCTCCTCGATGTACGGCCGCATCAAGGTCGCGCCGAGCGCGCAGTTCAGCCCCACCGCCAGCGGCCGCGCATGCCGCACGCTGTGCCAGAAGGCGCTCACCGTCTGGCCCGAGAGGATGCGGCCCGACGCATCGGTGACCGTGCCGGAGATGATCACCGGCAGCCGCTCGCCGGTCTCTTCCATCAGCTCGTCCAGCGCGAAGATCGCGGCCTTGGCGTTGAGCGTGTCGAAGATGGTCTCGACCAGGAAGAGGTCGCAGCCGCCTTCGAGCAGCCCCGCCGCCTGCTCTTTGTACGCGTCCTTCAGCTCGTCGAAGCTCACATTGCGCGCTGCCGGATCGTTCACGTCGGGGCTGATGCTCGCGGTGCGCGGCGTGGGGCCGAGCGCGCCGGCGACGAAGCGCGGCTTGTCGGCGCTCGAGAATTTGTCGCAGGCTTCGCGCGCCAGCTTCGCGCCGGCCACGTTCAGCTCGCGCGCCACGTGCGCGAGGCCGTAGTCTTCCTGCGCGACGGTGGTGGCGCCGAAGGTGTTGGTCTCGATGATGTCCGCGCCCGCGGCGAGGTATTGCTCGTGAATCTCGCGGATGACGTCCGGCCGCGTGAGCTGCAGCAGGTCGTTGTTGCCCTTCAGGTCCTTCGGGTGATCGCGGAAGCGCTCACCGCGGAAATCCGCCTCGCCGAGCTTGTAGCGCTGGATCATCGTGCCCATCGCGCCGTCGAGGATGGCGATGCGCTGCGCCAGGATGGCGGGCAGCGCCTGGGCGCGGGTGTAGTCGCGGCTGGGCGCCACGGATGACGCAAGGGAACTGGCGGGCGTGTTCATTCGTGGATTGTAGAAAGCCCGTCAAGCCCCCGCCGCGCGACGGTGACGCCGCCGCGCCCGCAGCGTCTGCACGCTGTGCAGGCCGTCGTGCGAGCTCGAGCGCGGGCCGCCGTCCATGACCGACACGTCCGTCTCGGCAAACAGCGAGGCGCGGAAGGCATTCTTGGCGGGCTTGTCGTCCACCGCCCAGAGCATCAACGCCCGGGCGGACATCGGCCGGGCAAAGAGGTAGCCCTGGAATTCGTCGCAGCCCAGCTCCAGCAGGATGTCGCGCTGGCGGATGGTTTCCACGCCCTCGGCCACCACCTTCAGTCCGATGGCGTGGGCGAGCTTGAGCACCGCATCCACGATGGCCTTGGCGTCGTCGTTCGTGTCCAGGTCCATCACGAAGCTGCGATCGATCTTCAGCTCCGTGGCCGGCAGCCGGCGCAGGTAGCTCAGGCTCGAATAGCCGGTGCCGAAGTCGTCGATGGACAGGTGGATGCCCGCCTGCCCCAGCCGCTCGAAGGTGCGCTGCGTGACCTGCGTGTCCTCCATCGCGACCGATTCGGTGATCTCGCAGGTGAGCCTCGACGGGTTCACGCCATGGCGCTTCAAGGCCGCCTGGATGCGCTCGACCAGGTCGTTCTGACGCATCTGGAACACCGACAGGTTGATCGCCACGCGCATCTTCAGCCCGCGCTCGCGCCAGACCTTGGCCTGGCGGCAGGCATCCTCGATCACCCAGTTGCCCAAGGCCCCGATCAGGCCGTGCCGCTCGGCCAGCGGGATGAACACGTCCGGGCTCAGCATGCCGCGCGCCGGGTGATGCCAGCGCAGCAGCGCCTCGGCAGCCGTCACCTGGCCGCTGCGCGCGTCGATCTTGGGCTGGTAGAACAGCTCCAGCTGCTTGTTCTCGATGGCGTGGCGCAGGTCGCGCAGCAGCTCGTGCTTGTCGCGTGCATCGTCCTGCATGCGCGGCTCGAACGCCATGTAGGTGGACCCACCCGCCGCCTTGGCCGCGTGCATGGCGGCATTGGCCCGGGCGATCAGCTTGGAGGCGCCGCCGTCTTCCGGGAAGCAGGCGATGCCGATGGATGCCGAGAGCTTGAGCTCGTGGCCGTCGCAATCGATGGGGCCGTCCAGCACCTGCAGCAGGTTGGCGGCGGCGCGCGCGAGTGACTGCCGGTCGAGCTGCCCCTGCAGCATCAGCAAGAATTCGTCGCCGCCCAGTCTGGCCAGGTTCTGCGCATTGACGCGCGGCGGCGAGATGAGGGTGCCCGCATGGGCGACCAGCCGGCGGCCGACTTCGCGCAACACGCTGTCGCCCAGCGCATGGCCGAAGGAATCGTTGACGCTCTTGAAGCCGTCCAGCCCGATGACCAGGAGCGCGAGGCGGCTGCCCTGGTTTTCCGCCTGGGTGGCCGTGCTGCGCAACGACGCTTCGAGGCCGACGCGGCTCAGCAGGCCCGTGAGCGGATCGGAGTACGGCGTGCGTTCGAGGTTGGCGTGCGCCTGCTGCAGCTGCGCGCCGAGCCGCTGATGACGTCCCACCATGCGGCGCTCCATGCGCCAGGCCTGCAACGCGAGCATGGACATGCCCGCAGCCAGCAGCGCCAGCAGCATCTCGCCTGCCGGCTGCGCCGGGCCGGGCATGGGCACGAAGGCCGCCAGCACCACCACCGGCAGGCCTTGCAGGAGTCCGACCGGCAGGGCCACGGCCGCACTGCGTTTCCAGGGTGACATCTGCTGGCGGCGCCGCCAGTGGGCGATTGCCCAGACGGCGCCGGCCTGCGCCAGGACTGCCGCCCCCGCCACGCTCAAGACCGCCGCCAGCGGCAGCTTCCAGTCCATGGACTGCGCCAGCGCCGCGACTTCAGCAAGTGTGAGGAAGGCGGCGCCGGCCGCCGCCGGCGCGCGGTGCCGTTTGCGGCGCGACAGCGCACCGGCGAAGGCCAGCAGCGACGCGCCAATGGACAGCGCCAGTGCCAGCGTCGCGCCACCGAGCGGCACGCTGGTGCTGCCGGCCAGCCCCATGGCGATGCACAGCACCCCCGACCAATGGCAGGCGCCCGCGATGATGGCCGCGGTGACGAGCCAGCTGCGCTGGACCCGAAAGTCCGCCATGTCGGTGCGCTGCGCGAGCGCCAGCGACAAGACCCCGCCGAACCACAGGCCCGCGCAGGCAGCCGCCAGCCGCATCGGCAAGGCGATGTCGGCCAGCAAGGACACGTCGGCGGGCGAACTCATGGGACAGCGGGGACCGGTTCTTCATGCGCAGGGCGCAAGAAGCTGCAGTCTGCATCGCCCTTTGCGTTGAACGCCGGGCCGGCGCTCGGCGCGAAGCGAAGGGCCGTGCAGGAATAACGCTTTCTTCGACGGCGTGCCTGTGGCGCAGCCGCCTGCGCGGCCATCGCCCTGCCGGGCAGGCGTCAGTGCCGGAACCCGATGCCCCGGCGCTGGCGCACCTCGGGCTTCACCTTGTGCTCGGCTTCGAGCTGCGCCAGGAATTCGTCGGGGTCGAAATCGGCGCCGAGGATGTCGACCTGCCGCTTCACCGAGGCAAAGTCGCCCGGCGCGAGCTGGTCCAGCTCGTGCAAACGGTCACGCTGCTCGGCGGTGAGCCTGAGCGCATCGCCTGCCAGCGCCTCGGCCACGAACATGCGCTCGCGCTGCTCGGCCGAGAGCGCCTTGAAGCGGATCTTGAAGGTGAAGCGGCGCAGCGCCGCTTCGTCCAGGTCTTCGAACAGGTTGGTGGTGCAGATGAAGATGCCCGCATAGCGCTCCATGCCCTGCAGCATCTCGTTGACCTCGCTCACCTCGTAGTTGCGCTCGGCCATCCGGCGGCTTCGCACAAAGCTGTCGGCCTCGTCCAGCAGCAGCACCGCCTGCTCGGCCTCGGCTTCCTCGAACATCGCGGCCATGTTCTGCTCGGTCTCGCCGACGAACTTGCTCACCAGGTCGGAGGCCTGGCGGATCATCAGCGGGCGCTGCAGCTCGTGCGCGATGTGCTCGGCCAAGGCCGTCTTGCCGGTGCCGGGCGGCCCGTGGAAGCACAGCGTACCGAAGCCCTTGCGGCGCAGCGCCTCGACGATCTTCGGGATCTCGAAGCGCGATTCGGTGTTGACGAGGCCCAGGTCGTACTGCGTCACCACGCGGCGTGGCCCGCGCCCAGCGAGCCCGTTGCCCAGCGCCTTGTCGGCATTGCCGATCTGCCGCTCGATCAAGGCCTCGACCTGCCCCGCCTCGCCGGCGAGGCGCGCGAACTTCACGGCCGTTCGCACCTGCGCCGGCGTGAGCCCGCGGCGTTCCGACAGCTTGGCCGCGAAGCCCTCGGACACCGGCACGCCGGCCAGCGCCTTCGTCACCAGGGCCTCGCGCGCGCCGGGCGGCGGGCTCTTGAGCTCGAGGTGGTACTGGAAGCGGCGGCGGAACGCCGGGTCGATCTGCTCGATGCGGTTGGTGACCCAGATCACCGGCACCGGGTTGGTCTCGAGGATCTGGTTGACCCAGGCCTTGCCGCTCACGCTGCCGCTGGGCATGCCGTCGCCGGTGTCCAGGCGCGCCATGAGCTGCGCGGCATCGGTGGAAATCGGCGGGAAGACGTCTTCCACCTCGTCGAAGAGCAGCGCGACGTTGCTGCCGCCCTTCAAGAACACCTGGCTGATCTGCAGTGAGCGATAGCGGTCGCGGCCGCTCAGCGAATTGCCGTCGCGGTCGGCGTATTCCACCTCGTACAGCTCCAGGCCGGCGGCCTGCGCGGCCACCTTGGCGAGCTCGGTCTTGCCGGTGCCGGGGGGCCCGTACAACAGCACGTTCACGCCCGGCTCCTTGTGCGTGACCGCGTTCTTCAGCATCGCGGTGAGCACCTTCTGGTCGTCGCCCACGTAATGGAAATCGCTGGGCGCGAGTTCGCTGCGGGTGGCCGGCCGGGTGAAGACGGCCATCAGGTCCGACGGGCCTTCGTACTGGCGCATGAGCACCGGCGGCAGCTGCTCGCTCACCTTCATCAGGTCGGCAAGGTCGGTGATGTTGTGCTCGGAGATGAGGTTCTCGACCATGCCGATGCGCTCGAGCCGCGAGCCCGCACGCAGGGCCTCGGCCACTTCGGTCTCGTTGACGCCGGCCACCGACGCGATCGCGGCATAGGCCTCCTGCGCGTTCGACACCTTGAACTCGACGAGCAGGCCGCGCAGGTCGCGCTGGTAGCGGGCGAGCGTGCCGTACAGCAGCAGGGCGCGCTCGGCAGGATTCAGCTGCAACAGGCCGGCAAGCGCGTCGATGTTCTTCTCGACGAGCGTCGATTCCTTCTTCAGGCTCCGGTCCAGCCAGTCGGCGGTAGCGCCCAGCACCGCGAGCAGGTCCTTGGGAGCGTCCTTGATGTATTCGTCGACGTAGAAGAAGAGCGTGGCTTCTTCGTAGGGCCCGCGCCAGCCGCCGTGGCGCTCCATGAAGGCCTCGTCGCTCAGTGCCTCATGGCCTTTCCACTGCTCGTTGCCCTTGCAGCGGCCGTTGAGGAATTCGCGCAGGCGCGCGAGCACCGAGGTGGGCCACACGAGATGGCGGCCGGTGAGCGACAGCAGGCTGTTCCAGTCGCGCCGCAGGTTGAAGCGCCCGACGTGCCGCATCGTGAGCGTGAGCACGAATTGCGAGCACATGCGATCGAGAACCGGCGCCTCTTTCAGGCCGGGGGACAGCACCACACGCACATCGCTCACGCTCTTGCCCATTCAGTCCTCCAGCAACGGGCACACCCGAAGAACATCTTGGCGCAGCATGCATCAGCACACAAGCCCCTGCTGCTGGAACGTAGGCCCCCCAGTCGCTGGCGCTCCTGCCCCCAAGGGGCGCCACCCAGCGGACCGGCAGAGCCGGATCCGCGGGCGTGGCTTGATGGGCGGCTCGCTGCGCTTGCCTCGGGGGGCGGGGTTGTCGTCTAGTGCAGGACGACGGGGTGTTGCATGATCGAGGAGAAGCGGCCGAGGTATTCGTCGATCTCCTCCTCGGAGGGTTCGCTTTCGATCAGTGCCTCGACGCCTTCCTTGAAGCTTTGCGCGAGGGCACCTTCGATGAATATTTCACGGCGCGCGAACTTGTCGACGATTTCGTAACCGCCGCGGTTGAGGCTGAATTCGCTTCCCGTGTCGGACGCGTCCGGCACGTCGAACATGACGACTGCGAAACTGTCCGAGTTGTAGAGCATTTGCATCGAGAACTCCTTGGCAGGAAGCTGAGTCCTTCAACGCAAAAATCAAGCCATGGGCCGACCGGCAGCCAGGCTGGCGGTGCCGGTTTGGTAAGCAGGGGTGAGCAAAGCCCGTGGTGCACTGCACCAGCGCCGTGGCTGACGCCCGGCAAGCCGTCAGGGCAACTGAATGTCGCGCAGCAGCAATTCGAAGGCATCGCCCCCCGCATTCGCGGTGAAGCGGGCGCGCACCGGCAAATGGCTGCGCACCGGCGCGAGCCATACCTCCACCGAGCGGTCGTAGGCCTTGCGGGGTTCGCGTGTAAATTTGACCGTTCGCCAAGTGCCCGCGTCGGTGCGCAGGTTCTCGGTCCCCACATAGCGAAACACCCACACGTCCGCATCGCCGGCCGCGCCGGACACGAAGAGCACGATCTTGCCCTCTGGCGCGGCCAGCTGCGGCTGGGCGTTGAGGATCGCGCCGATCTGCACCATCCAGCTCACGCGATCCTGGGCGCCCGGCACGAGGGGGAATTCGACCTGCGGCCCGGAATAGGTGATCTTTCCCTTGTCGCGCTGGAAGTTGGCGGCCGCCGTTGCGCGCCGCGAGCGGGTGTCGGTGTAGCGCACGGGCGCGAGGCCGTGCGCGTCCAGCAGGCCGGCGCTGACCTGCGTGAGCAGGTTCATGCCGGCGAGGCTGCCCTCGAGCCGCGCCTCGTAGTGATCGGCGGACGGCTTCCAGGACAGCTCACCGGTGCCGGAGAAGAAACCGCGATGGAGCTCATAGCGCAGCCGGAAGGCGGGCGGCAGCACCGTGCGGTAGACGGGGACGGCGTCGCCTTGGGTGGCGGCGGACGCCGCGGCAGGGGCGGTGGCTGTCACGGAGGACGACACGGTTGCCGCGGGCGCAGCAACCTGCAGGATCAAGCCGGCGTCGATGTCGGCTTCAGGGGATTCGACCGGTTGCTGCGCCTGGATCGCGACATCCACTGGCAGGGGTGGCACATCGACTCGCTTCGCCTTCGCCGGGGCCGCCGGCTTGCCCGGGCGCTGGGCCTCGGCGGGCAGGCTGTCTGCGGTCGCGGCAGGCACGGGCGCGGGCACTTCCCTCACCTGCAGCGCCACTGCGCGCGACGCATCAGCGGGCGCGGGCAGGTCCACGCCGGGTGCCAGCAGCCATCCATGCAGCGACGCGGCAGCGACGGCCGCAACCGCCAGCACCTGCCATCTCGGACGAGCTCGGCGCGGTGCCAGGCTGGACGGTTCGTTGAGCATCGACAATGGAGGGATCGGACAACATCGGGCGCCGCGAGCGCCGACACGCATGAAACTCGCAAGCTACAAGGACGGATCGCGCGACGGACAACTCGTCGTGGTGTCGCGCGACCTGAGCACGGCCCATTATGCGACCGGCATCGCGACGCGATTGCAGCAGGTGCTGGACGACTGGAACTTCCTCTCGCCGCAGCTCGAAGACCTGTACCAGACGCTCAACCATGGCAAGGCGCGCCATGCTTTCGCCTTCGATCCGAAGCAGTGCGCCGCGCCGCTGCCGCGCGCCTACCAGTGGGCCGACGGCTCGGCCTTCATCAACCACGTCGAGCTTGTGCGAAAGGCCCGCAACGCCGAAGTGCCCGAGAGCTTCTACACCGACCCGCTGATGTACCAGGGCGGCAGCGACGACTTCCTCGGCCCCTGCGACGACGTGGTGGTGGCGAGCGAAGACTTCGGCATCGACTTCGAGGCCGAGGTGGCGGTGATCACCGGCGACGTGGGCATGGGCGCGTCGCCCGACGAGGCGCTGGAGGGCATCCGCCTGCTGATGCTCGCCAACGACGTGAGCCTGCGCAACCTCATACCGGCCGAGCTCGCCAAGGGCTTCGGCTTCTTCCAGAGCAAGCCGGCCACCGCCTTCAGCCCGGTCGCCGTCACGCCCGATGAGCTCGGCGCTGCGTGGCAGAAGGGCCGCGTGCACCTGAAGCTCGAAAGCGTGTGGAACGGCAAGCGCGTGGGCCTGACCGACGCCGGCCCCGAGATGACCTTCCACTTCGGCGAGCTGATTGCGCACATCGCCAAGACGCGCAACGTGCGCGCCGGCAGCATCGTCGGCTCGGGCACCGTGAGCAACAAGGACTGGTCGCGCGGTTATTCGTGCATCGCCGAGAAGCGCGCGATCGAGACCATCGAGAACGGCGCGCCGAAGACGGAGTTCATGCACTTCGGCGACACCATCCGCATCGACATGAAGGGCTCGGACAACTCGAGCGTGTTCGGTGCGATCGACCAGAAGATCGCGCCGCTGCACCCGGTGGCGGTGCCGCCGCCGCCCGTGGAGAGCACGGAGTGAACGCCGGCCGTCGCGCCGTGCGCGCCTGGTTGCTCGCGCTGGCCTTCGTGCTGGCGGCGCTCGTCGCGCCGGGCCTCGCGCGGGCGCAAGCCAACTGCCCGCCCGCGGCCGAACCGCCGGCGATCGACGTCCTCGCGCTCGGCGACCATCCGGACCACGGCTTCCTGTGGCGCATCGAGAAGGGCGGGCGCAGCTCCTGGCTCTACGGCACCATGCACGTCGCTCGCCGCGAGTGGGCCACGCCCGGGGGGACCGTCCTGGCCGCGATCGTCGGCAGCGACGTCGTCGCGCTGGAGCTGGACGTGCTGGACCCGGCCATCATGCGGCGGATGATGGCGGCCATGGCGCCGCGCCCGCAGGACGCCGTCGACAATGCGCTGAAGGCACGGTTGATCGCGCAGATCAAGGCCGCCTGCCTGCCCGAGCAGCTGCTCACCGTCATGTCGCCCGAGATGGCATCGACCAGCCTGGTCGTGATGGCTGCGCGCCGCGAAGGCCTGGACCCGGCCTACGCCATCGACCGCTCGCTCGCCGCCGCCGGTCGCGAGATCGGGCGCGCGGTCGTCTCGCTCGAGACGCCGGAGCAGCAGGTCGCCGCGCTTCGCAGCCGCAGCCGCGCGCAGGCGCAGGAATCGATTTCACAGACGCTGGACTCGCTGGAAAACGGCGAGGCCGTACCGCTGCTGCGCCGCATGGCCGACGTGTGGGCCGAGGGCCGCTTCAGCGAACTCGACCGCTACGAGGAGTGGTGCATGTGCATGACCACCGAAGCCGAGCGTGCGCTGATGAAGCGTCTGCTCGATGAACGCAACCCGGCCATGGCACAGCGCATCGACGCGATGCACAACAGCGGCAAGCGCGTGTTCGCCGCGGTGGGCAGCCTGCACATGATCGGGCCGACGGGCCTGCCGCAGTTGCTGGCCAAGCGCGGCTACAAGGTGGAACGCGTGGAGTTCGAGCCGCCGGGCGCCATCGCTCGCAAGCCATGAAAAAGGCCGCGCCCCGCGCGGCCTTTTTTCTGATCAGCCGCCAGCCCGATGAGGCCGGCGTCGATCGATCACTGCAGCTTCAGCGTGTAGGTGCCGGTGCTGCCCGTCTTGCCCGCGTAGTACACGACCTTGACGTAGTAGGTCGCGGACGCGCCGCTGTTGGTGGTGCTGGCCGTGTCGACCGCGCCCGTGCCCTTGATGCTCTGCGCCACCGCCGTCGTCGACGTGCCCTTGTAGATGTACAGGTCGTAGTCGGACGTGCTGTTGGGCGTGAGCGTCGCAGTCAGGGACCCGCCCGAGGGCACGGTGACCTTGAAGTAGTCGACGTCGCTCGAGGCGCTCATGGTGCCGTTCACCGTCACCGGCCGCGTCACCGCCTGCGCGGTCGAGGTCGAGTTGTTGGACTCGACTTCGGCCACCGTGGTGGGCGGAGTCACGCCGCCGCCGGCCGCATCGACCGCGGCATTGGCATCGACGATGCCGGTGCCGCACTGCGAGCAGGTGGCCGGGAAGGCACGCGTCGAGCCCTTGAGCAGCGACTCGACCTGGTCGGGCGTGAGCGACGAGTTCTTCGACAGCATCAGCGCCACCACGCCTGCCACATGGGGCGTCGCCATCGACGTGCCCTGGTAGTAGGCGTAGTTGTCGGCGCCCGGCGACGTCGTGCCCGCGTTGAGCGTGGACAGGATGCCGTTGGCAGCACTCGAGCGCATGTCGCCGCCGGGTGCGGCCACGTCCACGATCGAACCGTAGTTCGAGTAGTAGGCACGCCCGCCGCTGCGGTTCACTGCCGCCACCGCGATCACGCCGCTGCAGTTGGCAGGCGACGAGTTCGACGCGTTGGTGTTCTCGTTGCCCGCGGCCACCACCACCACCGTGCCCCGGCTGCGTGCCGAGTTGATGGCGTTCTGCGACGTCGTGTCGCAAGCGCCGCTGCCGCCCAGCGACATGTTGATGACGCGCGCCGGGTTGGCGTTGGCCGGCAGGCCGGACACCGTGCCGCCCGAGGCCCACACCATGCCGTCGGCGATGTCGGAGGTGTAGCCGCCGCACTTGCCGAGCACGCGCACCGGAACGACCTTCGCGTTGAAGGCCACGCCCGCCACGCCGCTGCCGTTGTTGGTCACCGCCGCGATGGTGCCGGCCACGTGCGTGCCGTGCCAGCTGCTGGACTCGTCCTGGGTCGGCTGGCCGCCGCCGCATTCGCCCGCGACCACGGCGTCGCCGGGGTCCTTCGGGTCGCTGTCGCGGCCGTTGCCGTCGTTGGAGATCGTCGTGTCGGCGATCATGTCGTAGCCGGGCAGGATGTTGGCGGCCAGGTCGACGTGCGGGCGGTAGCCTGTGTCGATCACCGCCACCACCACGCCCGAGCCGGTCGACTTGTCCCAGGCGGCGGGCAGGTTCAGGCCGGCGGTGGATTCGAAGTACTGCCACTGCTGGCCGTACTGCGTGTCGTTGGGCACGAACATCGGATGCATGATCCGGTCGGCTTCGGCGTACTCGACATTCGGGTCGGCCGCGGCGATCTGCTGCGCGATGCGCTGCACGTCGGCATGCGCGAGGCGTTGGTCGAGCTTCATCACGTGCGTGTCGAAGGCGCCGACGCGCAGGAGCTTCATCTGCACGCCCGAGCGCAGGGCGACATCCTGCGCATTGCGGTGCAAGGTGGCGCGATCGCCAGCCGTCGAGCTCGCCGCCACGCCCATCAAGCCGCTTCGGTACTTGATGATGATGCGATCCGTGGGCGGCGACTGGTTGGCACCCGATAGGGCGCTGGGCGCGACTGCCTGGCTGAAGGCAGTTCCGCCGGCGCTCGCGGCTTGTGGCCCGAGCATTGCCAGCGCGAGTGCGCCGAAGGCGATGGCCGCGAGGCCTCGCCGTTCTTC
>Ga0207709_10001580_pt1 | contig 15546 bp, 15 predicted proteins | sample KBSM34metaG_FD_184397 | JGI IMG/M metagenome (GOLD analysis project Ga0207709, IMG submission 184397) | Miscanthus rhizosphere microbial communities from Kellogg Biological Station, Michigan, USA - KBS M3-4 metaG (SPAdes) (version 2) | ecosystem: Host-associated > Plants > Roots > Rhizosphere >...
ACTGCCCCTGGCGGCCGATCTGGCGCATGAGGTACATGCCCATGCCGTAGCCGCCGAGCGCGAAGAACAGGCCGTGGCCGAGGGAGAGGATGCCGGCGTAGCCCCAGATCAGGTCGAGCGCCACCGCGACGATCGCGTAGCACATGATCTTGCCCGCGAGCGTCACCCAGAACGCCGACAGGTGGAACGCGCTCGACGGCGGCACCACCAGGTTGAGAAGCGGGAATACGACGAACGCGATCACCGCGCCCGCGCCGATGGCGAGGTTCGTTTTCATGTTTCGACCGCCCGGCCCTTGAGCGCGAACAGGCCCTGCGGGCGGCGCTGGATGAAGAGGATGATGAACACCAGCACCGCGATCTTGGCGAGCACCGCGCCCGACCAGGATTCCAGCAGCTTGTTGGCGAAGCCGAGTACCAGCGCGGCGTAGACCGTGCCCGCGAGCTGGCCGACGCCGCCGAACACCACCACCAGGAACGAATCGACGATGTAGCCCTGGCCGAGGTCGGGGCCGACATTGCCGATCTGCGAGAGCGCGCAGCCGGCGAGGCCGGCGATGCCCGAGCCAAGGCCGAAGGCCCAGGTATCCACGCGCGCGGTCGGCACGCCGACGCACGCCGCCATCGAGCGGTTCTGCGTTACGCCACGGATGTACAGGCCGAGCCGCGTCTTCGAGAGCAGCATCCACATCCCCACCAGCACCGCGGCAGCGAAGACGATGATGAACACCCGGTTCCAGGGCAGCACGACGTTGGAAAGCACCTGGATGCCGCCCGACATGAACGACGGGTTCTCGACCTGCACGTTCTGTGCGCCGAACACGGTGCGCACCGCCTGGATCAGCATCAGGCTGATGCCCCAGGTGGCAAGCAGGGTCTCGAGCGGCCGGCCGTAGAGCCAGCGGATCACCGAGCGCTCGAGGATCATGCCAACCGCGCCGGACACCAGGAAGGCGGCCGGGATGGCGGCGAGCAGATACCAATCGAAGATGCTGCTTCCCCGGAAGAAGTTCTGAACCACATAGGTCGTATAAGCACCGATCATGATCAGCTCGCCGTGCGCCATGTTGATCACGCCCATCAGGCCGTAGGTGATGGCGAGGCCGAGCGCGGCGAGCAGCAGGATCGAGCCGAGCGAGGCGCCGGCGAACGCGAGGCCGAGCCACTCGCCCCAGGTGAGGCGCGCCTCGATCGCGCGCAGGCTCTTCTGCGCCTCGAGGCGGACCTCTTCGTCGCTGTCGCTGGCCGCTTCGAGCAGCAGGGTCTTGTTGGTCGAGGAACTCAGGGTGCGGATTGCCGCGAGACGCGTGGCCTTGTCGTCGCTCTTGAGCTGCATGCCCGCCGCGGTCATGTCGAGCAACGCCTTGATCTCCGAGTCCGTCTCCTTCTCTTTCGCCTTCAGAACCAGCGGCAGCATCGCCGCGTCCGCGCCGCCGGCGAGGGCTTTTGCAGCTTCGAGACGTTCACCCGGATGCGGCGACAGCAATTTCAGAACCGATAACGCTTCCGCGATGCGCCCACGCACGCGGTTGTTCATCACGACCTCGACCTTCTTGCCGTCGAGCGTGATCTCGCCTTCGGCCGCCTGGCGCAGCACGTCCGCGGCCTTCGGGTCGCCTTCGGCGACCAGCGCCGCAATGGCGGCGATTTTCTCGTCGTTGTCGTCGGAAGCCAGCTTTTCCACCTGGGCCCGGTCCAGTCCCCAGGTGGAAAAACTCAGACACGTAAAAAGGGCCGCGAGCGCGGCCCTTGTTCTCCCTGAGCGCACTGCTCAGCCCTTCTTGTCGGCCATCAGGGCGGGCTCATCCTTCTTCTTGTCGTTACCCGGGATGAACGGGCTCCACGGCTGGGCCTTCACCGGTCCTTTGGTCTTCCACACCACGTTGAACTGGCCGTCGGCCTTCACTTCGCCGATGAAGACAGCCTTGTGCAGGTGGTGGTTTTTCGGATCCATGGTCGAGGTGATGCCCGAGGGCGCGGTGAACGTCTGCCCGCCCATCGCGGCGCGCACCTTGTCGACGTCGAAGCTCTTCGCCTTCTCGACCGCCTGCTTCCACATGTAGATGCCGATGTAGGTCGCTTCCATCGGATCGTTCGTGAGCGGCTTGTCCTTGTGGCCGGCGATGCTCTTGGTCTTGGCGTAGCTGCCCCACTTCTTGGTGAACTCGTCGTTGGCGGGCGCCTTGATCGACATGAAGTAGTTCCACGCCGCGAGGTGGCCGACGAGCGGCTTGGTATCGACGCCGCGCAGCTCCTCTTCACCCACCGAGAAAGCCACCACCGGCACGTCGGTCGCCTTCAGGCCCTGGTTGCCCAGCTCCTTGTAGAACGGCACGTTGGAGTCGCCGTTGATGGTCGACACCACCGCGGTCTTGCCGCCCTGCGAGAACTTCTTGATGTTGGCGACGATGGTCTGGTAGTCGGAATGGCCGAACGGCGTGTACACCTCCTCGATGTCCTTGTCGGCAACGCCCTTGGACTTGAGGAACGCGCGCAGGATCTTGTTGGTCGTGCGCGGATACACGTAGTCGGTGCCGAGCAGGAACCAGCGCTTGGCGCCGCCGCCGTCCTTCGACATCAGATACTCGACCGCCGGGATCGCCTGCTGGTTGGGCGCGGCGCCGGTGTAGAACACGTTCTTCGAGATCTCCTCGCCCTCGTACTGCACCGGGTAGAAGAGCAGCCCGTTCAGCTCCTCGAACACCGGCAGCACCGACTTGCGCGACACCGAGGTCCAGCAGCCGAACACAACCGCGACCTTGTCCTGGGTGAGGAGCTGGCGCGCCTTCTCGGCGAACAGCGGCCAGTTGGAGGCCGGATCGACGACCACGGGCTCGATCTTCGCGCCCATCACGCCGCCCTTGGCGTTGATCTCGTCGATCGCCATCAGCACCGTGTCCTTCAGCACCGTCTCGCTGATGGCCATGGTTCCGGACAACGAGTGGAGGATGCCGACCTTGACGGTCTTCTGCTGCGCGAATACGGAACTGCTGCTGATCGCTGCTATCGACGCGGCGAGTGCCAGCGTCTTGAAAAATGAACGGCGCTTCATGTGATCTCCCCGTGGTTGAGACTTCCAACGCAAGGGATTGCACGGACCATGCCATGCGAAAAGGCCTGCCGAATCAATGGCGCCGGCGCTGCCGTGCACCACATTGAGGCGCCGGTGCGGCGCCGCGCGCTTTAAGCGTGCACTGCGGTTTTGCGCTCGATCGAATGCACCAGTCGAAGGAGCGCGTCGAAGTCGTAGGGCTTCGGCACGTAGTGGTGAAAGCCGCTCTTCTCGATCAGGCGGCGCGCGGCATCGGTCTTGTGCCCCGTGACCGCGATCAGGACTGGACAGCGCTCGCCAAGGCGCTGGTTGAGCTCCATCGCGACCTCGAGCCCGCTGCGATCCGGCATCTCGATGTCGAGCAGCACGACGTCGGGGTGGAACGATTCCACCGCGGCCGCGACCTCGGCACCCCGTTCGCCCAGGCGCACGGTGAAGCCCTCGCTGCGGAGCAGGATCCCGAGCGTCATCAGCATGTCGCGCTGATCGTCCACGATCAGCGCGCGAAGGGGTCTGGCTTCTTGTGGCATGTCCCTATCTCCGCTGCCGATGCTAAGGCGCACCGGCCGGCGCGATTGTCAGCCTTTGTTTGCTAGAGAAACTTTTTCAGCCGCGCCACGCCGTCGGCGAGCTTGTCTTCGGATGCTGCAAAGCACCAGCGCACGAAGCCCTCGCCTTCCGGCCCGAACGCCGAGCCGGGCGCGAGGCCGAGCCCGACTTCGCGCACCAGCTTCTTGCAGAACGCGAGGCTGTCCTTCACGCCGTCCACCTTGAAGAACACGTACATCGTGCCCGTGGGTTCGGCGACTTCAACCCCCGAAATTCCTTTGAGGTTGTTGACGAGAAAATCCCTCGCCTTGCGAAAGCGATAGCGGGTGCGCGCGATCACCGGCTCGCCTTCCTTCACCGCGGCGATGCCGGCGCGCTGCACGAACACCGGCGCGCACGAGGTGTTGTACTCGATCAGCTTGCCGAGGTCCGCGGTGAGGCTTTCGGGCACCACCAGCCAGCCCAGCCGCCATCCCGTCATCAGCCAGGACTTGGAAAAGGTGTTGGCGCTGATCAGGCGATCTTCGTCGCTCGAGATGTCGAGCAAAGAGGGAGCGATGCCCTCTTCACCGTAATACAGGCGCTCGTACGCGTCGTCCGAGAACATCCAGATGCCGTGCCTGCGGCAATGCTCTAGGATCGCTTTCAGCTCGTCCTTCGATACCGTCCAGCCGGTCGGGTTGTTGGGCGAGTTGAGATAGAGCGCGCGCGTTCCGGGTTTCAGTTTCTGCAACAGCTGGTCGAGATCGAGCTGCCAGCCGAGGCTCGAAAACCGCAAAGCCACGGTGTCGACGCTCGCGCCGAGGATCTTCGGAATCTCCTGCAGGTTGGGCCACAGCGGCGTGACCTGCACCACGCGGTCGCCCGGATCGATCAGAAGCTGCGACGCCACCATCAGCGCGTTGACGCCCGCGGTCGTCACGGCGATCTGCTCGGAGCTGGTCCTGCGGTGCAGGTGGGTGATGTACTTGGCCAGGGCCTCGCGCAGCTCGGGGATGCCGAGGTTGTGCGTGTAAAACAATTCGCCGGCGGCGATCGAGGCGCTGCCCGCCTTTCGGATAAAGTCCGGCGTCGGCTCGTCGGGCTCGCCGACCCAGAACGGCAGCACGTTCGGGTTGCCGAGGCCTTCGTTATACAGCTCGCGGATCTTCGACGCGGTCAGCGCGCGGACCGCGGCACGCGCCGTCAGCAGGGATTCGACTTTCATGAGAGGCCCGATTCTAGACCGGTCGCTGGCGGCCGCCCTCGCCACGATGTTCGTGTGGGGCGTGAATTTCGCCTTCACCAAGCACGTGCTCGACCACGTGGGGGTAGGCGCGTTCGTGTTCCTCCGCTTCACGCTGCTGCCGCTGCTCGCGCTGGTGCTGCTGGTGGTGATCTTCCGCAACCGCATCCGCGCCACCTGGCCGCGGCGCGAGGACCTGCCCCGCTTCGTGCTGTGCGGAATCGTGGGGCACGCGCTGCATATCGGCGTGGTGATGAACGGCATGAACCTGTCGACGCCGTTCTCGTCGTCGCTCGTGCTCACCAGCGGGCCGCTGTTCACGCTCGGCATCCTCGCCGCGCTCGGCGCCGAGCGCCTGCGCGCGCGCCAGGTGGCGGGCACGCTGATCGCCTGCGCCGGGATCGTGGTCTTCCTTTCCGACAAGTTCGCGCGCGGCCTGTCGGGCGCCGGCGCCGGCGACCTGCTGCTGCTGGTCGCGGCGTTCCTGTTCGCGCTCTACACGGTGCTCGTGCAGCCGCTCGCCAAGCGCTACGGTCCGCTCATCGTGCTGTCGTATACGCTGTTCTTCTCGGCGCCGTTCATCGTGCTGTTCACTTTTCATAGTTTCGTAAAAGCACCCATGGCGGCGTTGCCGGCCTCGGTATGGCTCGGCATCGTCTGGGGCGTGATCGGCGCCAACTTCTTCGGCTGGCTGATGTGGACCTGGGTGAACAGTGTGCGCGGCATCGCGCGCTCGGCCCCGTTCGCCTACCTGACGCCGCCGATCGCCGGCATCGTGGCGTGGCTCAGCCTGGGCGAGACCTTCACCTGGCTCAAGATCACCGGCGCCGCGGTCACCATGGGCGGCATCGCCTGGGCGCAGTTCGGCGGCGGCAAGCCGCCGTCGAAGGAAGCCGGGCAGCCCGACTCGGCGTAGACCGTTTCACGTAGTTCTGCGAGTTTTTCCGCAACCCACCGCGGCGTAGATTAGCCGCATGGCCCTCGAGGCCCTCGCCGTGTTCCTCTGCCTCGCGCTGCCGGTGCGCTGGATCGTGCTGCGCGAGCTCGACCGGCTCGACGAAGCCGCCTATCTGCGCGGGCACGGCGTCATCATCGTCTCCGAGCGCGCGCTGCAGGGGCACTCGGCGCCGGTCGGCGAGTACCGCGGCCGCCCGATCTGGGGCAGCGTGCGCTTCAAGGGCATGAACTACCGCTTCGACCGCGTCATCGAGGAGCGCCTGCGCGAGCGCATCGGCCCGCGCGAGCTATTCCTCGATCCCGGCCTGGTCTACATTACGGAGTCGTGGAGCCAGCCGACAGCATCAGGCGCCTCGGATTCTCCCGCTGGTACGAGCGGCGCCTGATCGAGGCGCACGCCTGGTTCGTGTCGGGCTTCATCTGCATGATCCTGGTCGCGACTTGCATGGAAGAGCTGACGTTCCGCGGCTCGGCGGCGCGGCTGCTGGCGTACGTGTGCCTGGTGGCAGTCGCCCTGGTGATCTGCGTCTACGGCATGTTCCGCTACCAGCGGATCCTCTGGGAAGCCGAGAGCGTCGGCGAGCGCGCGACGTGCTCGACGTGCGGCGCCTACGGGCGCTTCAAGCTGATCTCGGCGTCCACCGCGCGCTGCCGCAAGTGCGAGCACGAGTGGCGCCTGCTCGACTAGCCGTCCCTGATCTCGAAGTCGCGCCGCATCAGCGCTGAAATCTTGGGGTCGAATCCCTTTACACGCTCGTATTCCGCCAGCACCTCCTCGCGCCGGCCGAGCCGGTGCAGCACCGCGGCGAGGTGATAGCCGGCGTACGGGTTGAGCGGCTGCAGGCGCGCGGCTTCGCGGAACTTGAGCGCCGCCTCTTCGTAGCGCGCGTCGTGCGCGAGCGAGAGCCCGAGGCCGTACCACGCGCGGTCGAACGTCGGATCGAGCGCGATGACGCGCTCCATCAGCGTCATCGCGCGTTTGTGTTCCCCGGCGCGCTGCAGAGTAAAGCCGGCGTTGAACGCGAGCGCGGCGTCGTCCGGCTCGCCGGCGAGCGCCCGGTCGAAGGCCGCGACCGCGGGGCCAAGCTCGCCGTTCTGCGCATGCAGGTAGCCGAGCACGTTCCAGGCTTCGTGGCGCGCGGGGTTGAGGGCAACGACTTCCTGCAGCACGGGCAACGCCCGCCGGCTGGCGCCGAAGAACAGCAGCGTCTGCGCCCACCCATACAGCAGCCGCTCGCGCCACGGCTCGCTCATTCTTCCCTCATCGCTTGCGCTCGATCAGCGCGCTGCAGTCGTAGTTGCCGGAAGAGCACATCGCCGGCAGCGCCCAGAGCACGATCGCCAGCCAGAGCCAGGCGACCAGCACCGCCGCGACGAACGGGATGTGGTTGTCGAGCACCATGCGCGGCGTGAGCCAGCGCGCCGCGCGCAGCACCGGGTTGGTGACGATGCAGAACACCTGGTAGAACAGGTTGCCCTCGCGCTTGCGCCCCGCGAGCACGTAGAGCAGGCCGCGCCCGAGCAGGAACAGGAAGGCGAGCTCGGCCAGCGCCTTCAGCATCACGACCAGCAGCAGTTCGATCTGCATAAAAAATAAAGCCCGCTTGACGCGGGCTTTATCGGACTTGAGTGCGGTCCGCTCAGGTGCCTCGCGTCTCGATGTCGCCCGAGAGCACAGGGTAGCGCACATGGTCGACCAGCTCCTGCACCTGCCGCTCCGGCGCGGGCGTGAGCAGGCTGACGATCCAGATCGTCAGCAGGCCCACCGGCACGCCGAACACGCCGGCCGAAATCGCGTTCATGTTCCACCACTGGTAGGAGGCGATCGGTTGCGTCACACCCAGCAGGTCGCGGAAGAACGGATAGGTCACCGACATGTAGTACATGCAGATGCCCAGGCCGGCCACCATGCCGCAGATGGCGCCCCACTTGTTGGCGCGCTTCCAGAACACGCCGAGCACCAGCGCCGGGAAGAACGCCGACGCCGCGAGCGAGAACGCCGCACCGACCAGGAACAGGATGTTCCCCGGCTTGTACGACGTCACCCAGGCCGCGACGATGGCGACGATCAGCAGCAGCGCCTTGGATACTGCGACGCGGCGCGCCGTCGGCGCAGTGGGCGCGATCATCTTGTAGTACAGGTCGTGGCCGAGCGCGTTGGCGATCGTCAGCAGCAGCCCGTCCGCGGTGGAGAGCGCCGCCGCCAGGCCGCCCGCCGCCACCAGGCCCGAGACCACGTACGGCAGTCCCGCGATCTCCGGCGTGGCGAGCACGATGATGTCGCCGCCGATCGCGATCTCCGCCAGCTGCACGATGCCGTCGAAGTTGAGATCCGTGATGGTCAGTAGCGTTGGATCCACCAGTCGCCAGGCCGCCGCCCATGCCGGCAGATCCGAATACCGGCTGCCCACCAGGTTCGAGTAGACGTCGTACTTGGCGAGTACCGCAAGGCACGGCGCGGTGAAGTACAGCAGGAAGATGAAGAACAGCGACCAGAACACCGAGGTACGAGCCTGGCGCACGCTCGGCGTCGTGTAGTAGCGCATCAGGATGTGCGGCAGTGCTGCGGTGCCGAACATCATGCAGAACACGATGCCCAGGAAGTTGCGCCGCGCAGCGTCGCGCGCCGCCTCGTCCTTGCCGGGGAACGGCTCCGCATGCGCGCGCGGAGGCGCGGCGTTGGCTGCGAGGTTGGCGCGGCCGGCGAAGAAGCCCGCCGCCTTGGTCGTGTCCGACGGCCAGTAGCCGATCGCGTCCTCGATGGACTTGATCACGTGGGGCGGCTGGTTGCTCGCCTTGGCTTCCGCGAGCTTCTTGTCCAGCAGCTCCTTGCGCGCGGCGGTCGCCTTGGCGATGTCCTTGGGCGCCGCCTTGGCCTCATCGGCCGCGGCCTTGGCCAGTGCGCGCGACTCCTTCTCCTTCGGATCGTCGGTGATCTTCTTCTCGAGCTGGGCGACCTTCTGCAGCACGGCGCCGTAGGCGATCTGCGGGACCGGGATGCCGGTGTGCTTGATGCCCAGCCAGACCACCGGCGTCAGGTACGCGATGATCAGGATGATGTACTGCGCGACCTGCGTCCAGGTGACCGCGCGCATGCCGCCGAGGAACGAGCACACCAGGATGCCGCCCAGGCCGACGAACACGCCGACCCCGAACTCGAGGCCGGTGAAGCGGCTGGTAATGATGCCGACGCCGTAGATCTGCGCCACCACGTAGGTGAACGAGCACAAGATGGCGGCGAAGATGCCGATGCTGCGCACGATGTTGCCGCCGTAGCGCGCGCCGAGGAAGTCCGGAATGGTGAACTGGCCGAACTTGCGCAGGTAGGGCGCGAGGAACAGCGCCACCAGCACGTAGCCGCCGGTCCAGCCCATGACGAACGACAGCCCGTCGAAGCCCGAGAGGTAGAGCGTGCCGGCCATGCCGATGAAGGAGGCCGCGCTCATCCAGTCCGCGCCGGTCGCCATGCCGTTGAAGAACGCGGGCACGCGCCTTCCCGCGACGTAGTACTCCGCGGCATCGACCGTGCGGCTCATGATGCCGATGACCGCGTACAGCGCGATGGTGGCGAAGAGGAACCAGTAACCGATCCACTGCCGGGACATGCCCATCTGCTCGGCGATCGCCAGCGCGATCACGAAGGCGATGAAGCCGCCGGTATAGATGCCGTAGTACTTGCGCAGCTGGAGCAGGAACGCTCTGTTTTCCGACATGACCGCGCTCATTCGTCGTCTCCCTCGTGCACCCCGTACACCTTGTCGAGGTTGTTCATATAGCGCGCGTAGATGAAGATGATCACCACGTAGATGATCAGCGAGCCCTGCGCGGACATGTAAAAGCCGAGCGGGAAGCCGAGGAACGTGACGCTGTTCAGCTCCCTCGCGTACCAGCCTTCGACGAATGTGGCGATGAACCAGACCACCATCAGGATCGCGGTGATCACCAGGTTCTTATGCCAATACTCCCGGTGCTTGTCGGTCAGTTGCAATCGAGCCTCCCCTTAGTCGCCGATACTTGCCGCATTCTTCGCGCGGCCTAGTAGAAATCCCAGGCGGGATCATCGCATGCTATGCGCCGCCTCAGCGAGCCTCCATTAGGGAAAACCCTATGATGCGCTGCACCAATTCAGCCACCGAGTCGGCCGCCATTTTCTCCATCACTTTCGCGCGGTGTGCTTCCACCGTCTTCACGCTGATGTCGAGCTCGGCGGCGATCACCTTGTTCGCCTTGCCCTCGATGATGCGTTGCAGGACGCCGCGCTCGCGCTCGGTCAGCGCCGCGAGGCGCTCGGCGAGCTGCGCGCGCCGAGCGTGCCGTTCGCGCGCCTGCGCATCACGCTCGAGCGCCCGGCGCACCACCGCCACGGCCTGCCGGTAATCGAACGGCTTCTGGATGAAATCCACCGCGCCGCCCTTCATGGCGTTCACTGCGGTCGGCACGTCGGCGTGGGCGCTGACGAAGACGATCGGGATCTCGATCGACTCGCGCCGCAGGTAGTCCTGCAGCTCGGGGCCGGTCATGCCCGGCAGCCGCACGTCGAGCACCAGGCAGCCAGGGTCGCCGCGCCGGTAGGACTCGATGAACGCTGCGGCGGTCGCGAAAGTCTGCACCGCGATGGCGTTCGACCCCATCAGCCATTGCCAGAGGGAGCGGATCGACTCCTCGTCATCCACCACGTAGGCCGTCGGCGCGCGCGGCTCGGTCATGCAGCGCTCATGCGGCTTTGCCCAGCGCGGCTTCGTTCACCAGCGGCAGGGTGAAGGAAAAGCACGCGCCCTGCCCCGGGCGGCTGGTGACCCAAAGCCGCCCGCCCGAGTGCTCGATGATGCGGCGGCTGATGTAAAGGCCGAGTCCGCTGCCCTGCGTCTTGCCGGTGAGCGGGTCGCTCGCCTGGCGGAACTTGTCGAAGATCACTTCCTGGTCCGCGGGGCTGATGCCGGGGCCGTTGTCGCGCACGTCGACGCGCAGGAATCCCGGCTCCTCGGCGAGCGTGATCTGCACGCGGCCGCGCCCCGGTTCGATGAACTTGACGGCGTTCGACAGCAGGTTGACCACCACCTGCACGATACGGTCGAGGTCGGCGCGCACCTTCGGCACCCGGCCGGGCAGCTGGCGCTCGAGCTTCACGTCACGCTCGCGGAACAGCTGGCTGGTGGAGGCCGCGGTGTCCTCGATCACCTCGCGCATGTCGAGCAGCGACTCGTGCCACTCGACGCGGCCCGATTCGAGACGCGAGACGTCGAGCACCTGGTTGATGAGCCGCGTCAGGCGCTGGGTCTCCTTGATCACGATGCCGAGGAAACGCGCGCGCTCCGCCGCCGGCAGCTGCGGGTTGTCGTGCAGGATCTCGGTGAACGAGCGGATCGCGGTGAGCGGCGTGCGCAGCTCATGCGACACGGTGGAGACGAACTCGTCCTTCATGCGGTCGAGCTCGGTGAGGCGCGCGTTCGCCGCGCGCAGCTCCTGGGTGGCGCGCTCCAGCTCCTGCGACTTCTGCTCGAGCCGATGGCTGTAGACCACGACCTGCGACGCTTCGTCCAGCACCGCGCGCACCTCGTCCAGCGTCAGCGCCTCCTCCGTCACCACCGAGGCGAGCATGATGTGCGCCGACGCCGCGCCGATCACGCCGGCGAGCTGGTTCTCCACGAAGTGCACCAGGTCGGCAGCGTTCCCCCCGCGGGCGTGCTCGGCGAACGCCTCGCGCGCCGCCGCCAGGCCGACGAAGCGCGCCAGCAGGTTGAACAGATCGGACGCCGACGCGGTGCCGCGGCGCACGCGTGCGCCGCCCGCCGGGCGCTTGAACACGTCGACGAACAGCGTCGCCTGGCGGTGCTCCTCCGCGCTCGGCGCGTGCAGCAGCGACACCGCGACGTAGGCGCCGATGTTGGCGACCATGCTCCAGATCATGGCGTGCGTGATCTGGTCCAGGCCGCCGACCCCGAACAGCGCAACCGGCTTGAGCAGCTCGATGCCGAACGGGCCGTGCTCGAGGAAGCCGATCGGCAGCCATGCCGAGCGTGCGAACGCCGGCAGCAGCAGCGTGTAGCACCAGACCGCGAAGCCGGCCGTGAGCCCGGCGAGCGCGCCGCGCCGCGTACCGCCCTTCCAGAACAGGCCGCCGAGCGCCGCGGGCGCGAACTGCGCGACCGCGGCGAACGAGATCAGGCCGATCGACACCAGCGCGTAGGCCTCGCCCGCGATCTTGAAGTAGAGGTAGCCGAGCAGTAGGATCAGCACGATCGCGCCGCGCCGGATGCCGAGCAGCAGCCCGGTGAGGTCGCGGCGCTGGTTGAGCCGCAGCGCGCGCATCCTGAGCAGCACCGGCATCACCAGGTCGTTGCACACCATGGTCGAGAGCGCGATGGTCTCGACGATCACCATGCCGGTGGCGGCCGACAGGCCGCCGATGAACACCACCAGCGCGAGCAGCTCCTGCTTCTGCGACATCGGCAGCGTGAGCACGAACGAGTCGGCGTCGGCGCCGGCCGGGAAATGCAGCAGGCCGCCGAAGGCGATCGGCAGCACGAACACGTTGATCGCCAGCATGTAGAGCGGGAACAGCCAGATCGCCTTGCGCAGGTGGTCTTCGTTCTTGTTCTCGATCACCGTCACCTGGAACTGGCGCGGCAGGAACATGATGGCGAGCATCGACAGCAGCGTGAGCCAGATCCAGCTCGAGTAATCGCCGCCCACGCCGCCGAACGGCGCCAGCATCGGGCTCAGCGCCGGCTCGGCGGCGACGCGCGCGAAGATGTCGCCGAAGCCGTTGTACAGCCCCCAGGTCACCCAGGCGCCGACCGCGACGAACGCCACCAGCTTCACCAGCGACTCGAAGGCGATGGCCGCGACCATGCCCTCGTGGTGCTCGGCGGTGTCGATGTGGCGCGTGCCGAAGAGGATGGTGAAGGCGGCGAGGAACAGCGCCACCCAGAGCGCGGTGTCGCCCACCCCCGGCACCGCGCCGGCGACCGTGGTGAAGCTCGCCGACACCGCCTTCAGCTGCAGCGAGATGTAGGGCAGGATGCCGATCACCGCGATCACCGTGACCACGCCGCCGAGCAACGCGCTCTTGCCGTAGCGCGAGGCGATGAAGTCGGCGAGCGAGGTGATGCGGTTCTGCTTGCTGATGCGCAGGATCTTGCGCATCACGACCCACCACAGCGCGATCATCAGCGTCGGCCCGATGTAGATCGGCAGGAAGCCGACGCCGTTCTCGGCCGCGCGGCCCACGCTGCCGTAGAAGGTCCAGGCCGTGGCGTACACCGCGAGCGACAGGCTGTAGATGTACGGGCTGTTGATGACCGAGCGCCCGGCGTCGGCGCGCTGGTCGGCGTAGTACGCGATCGCGAACAGCAGCGCGAGGTACGCGAACGGGATGAAGATGACGACCCAGGTCTCGAGCACCGGCGCGCTTCGCCTAGTCGGGCCGCTCGATGACCATGGCCATGAGCGCGATCAGGGCGCCCCAGGCGACGAAGAAGTAGACGTAAAGCAGCGGGATGCCGGCGATCGTGGCGTGGACGTTGAACACCGCGAGCACCGGGTAGCTGAACAGCACCAGCCCGAGCAGGCAGAGCGCCGCCAGGCGCTGCCCGCGAACGTCGAACTGCTCCATTTGCCCCTCCTCGGCGAATTACATCATAGCTCGCCGAGGAGATTTACTGCGCTGCAAAAAACCGGCTAGCGGCTTGGCTCGAGCACGCCTTCGTTGTGGTGGATGTCGCGGTGCTTCACTTCCTTCAGGAACAGCGTGCCGATGATGAGCGTCATCACCGCGACCACGATCGGATACCAGAGCCCGAAGTAGATATCGCCGGTCGCCGCGACCATCGCCGTGGCCGTCAGCGGCAGCATGCCGCCGAACCAGCCGTTGCCGATGTGATACGGCAGCGACATCGAGGTGTAGCGGATGCGCACCGGGAACAGCTCCACCAGGAACGCGGCGATCGGCCCGTAAACCATGGTGACGTAGATCACCATGATCACCAGGATGATCTCGGTCATGACCCAGTTGATGCGGCTCTTGTCCGGCGCCGGGGAATAGCCCGCCTTCTGCAGCGCCGCGGAGATGACTTTCTGGTCCGCGCCCTCGATCTTCGCCGCGTCGGCGCCGCCGCCGATCTGCGTCACGACCTTGCTGCCGGCCGCGCCGTCGACCGACTTGAACGAAAGCCCCTGCTTGGTCAGGTAGTCCTTGGTGCGGTCGCAGTCGGAGAACGTGCTCCACGGCCCGACGAAGATGTGGAACTTGCAGGTCGCCGGGTCGGCCGTCACCGTGATCGGCGTCTTCGCGGAGAACTCCTCCAGCCCCGGGTTGACGTAGTGCGTGAGGCCGGCGAACAGCGGGAAGTAGGTCAGCGCGGCGATCGCGCAGCCCGCCAGGATGATCTTCAGGCGGCCGATCCGGTCGGACAGCCAGCCGAAGAAGATGAAGAACGGCGTGCCGATCAAGAGCGACAACCCGATCAGGGTGTAGGCGCTGACGTAGTCGAGCTTCAGCGTGATCACCAGGAAGAACAGCGCGTAGAACTGCCCCGTGTACCAGACCACGCCCTGGCCGGCGGTGGCGCCGAGCAGCGCGAGCAGCACGTACTTGTTGTTCGGGTACTTGAGGAAGCTGTCGGTAAGCGGCGATTTCGAGCCCTTGCCCTCGGCCTTCATGCGCTGGAACACCGGCGACTCTTCCAGCTTGAGCCGGATGTAGACCGAGAACACCAGCAGGATGATCGACACCCAGAACGGCAGGCGCCAGCCCCACTCGGCGAACGCCTTGGCGTCCATGTTGCTGCGGCACAGCCAGATCACCAGCAGCGCGAGGAACAGGCCGAGCGTGGCCGTGGTCTGGATCCAGCTGGTGTCGTAGCCGCGGCGGTGGTTCGGCGCGTGCTCCGCGACGTAGGTCGCGGCGCCGCCGTACTCGCCGCCGAGCGCGAGGCCCTGCAGCAGGCGCAGGCTCACCATCAGGATCGGCGCGGTCCAGCCGATGCTGGCGTAGGTGGGCAGCAGGCCGACCGCGAAGGTCGACGCGCCCATCACCACGATGGTGATCAGGAAGGTGTACTTGCGGCCGACCAGGTCGCCGATGCGGCCGAAGAGCAGCGCGCCGAACGGGCGCACCAGGAAGCCGGCGGCGTAGGCCGCGAACGCCGAGAGCAGAGCTGCGGTCTGGTTACCCGGGGGAAAGAACAGCGCCGCGAAGAACGGCGCCAGCACCGCGTACAGGTAGAAGTCGTACCACTCGAACACCGTGCCGAGCGACGAAGCGAAGATGACTTTCTTTTCTTCGGCCTGGAAGTCCGGATGCGCTGCGGCTGCCGACATGAGTTCCCCTCCTCTGTTGGTCTGCGCGCAACCTATCCCCGGGCACGCCGCGTGGCCATTCGGGAAAACCCACCTCGGGAAAACCCCAGGCCCGGTTCGGCGCCGTCCAGACAGAACTGGAACAGCTCCGCAGCCGTTTTCACGCGCAGCTTGCGCATGATGCGGGCGCGGTGGTACTCGATGGTCTTCGCGCTCACCGCGAGCTGCTGGGCCAGCGCGCGGTTGGTATTGCCTTCGAGGATCCCCGCGAGCACTTCGCGCTCGCGCCCGCTGAGCGTGGCCAGGCCGCGCAGGCGCGCGCCGTGGTGCACGCGGCGGCGGCGGCCCGGCACCCCGCCGAACGCGTCGCGCACCCGGCGCAGCAGCGCGGCGACGTCGAACGGCTTGACCAGGAAGTCGAGCGCGCCCTTGCGCACCGCCTCCACCGCCATCGGGATGTCGCC